>TARA_R110001599_G_scaffold351482_1_pt1 | contig 120249 bp, 85 predicted proteins | sample TARA_R110001599 | Tara Oceans TARA_R110001599 (sample SAMEA4398360) | marine metagenome | biome: Polar Biome; feature: [MES] marine water layer (ENVO:01000295) within the mesopelagic zone...; material: water (ENVO:00002006), including particulate matter (ENVO:01000060) such... | reverse complement strand
TTGGGATTCAAGCCCTTTTTATGTCAGATTTATGGGACAGCAATGACTTAAGGATGTATATAGACCGAGGAAAGGCGACGCTTGAAGCTCTAACTCAAACCCTTGTACAACTGATTCGGGTACATTATCCAAGCGCTGAATCGGCCCAAATATCGGATCGCGAAAAACCGTAAAGAGTTGTTTATCTTGATAGTCGTAGTGAAATACTGATCCATTTACCCGCAGTAAACCGTCGTACCACTCAGCTTTCACGCCAACTTCTAGGGCGTCTACTCGCTCCTGAGTTACCGGCGTATACTGCTCATCGGTAGCAGATAACAGTGACGGATAGCTCCCAGCTTTATAGCCTATGCTGTAAGATGCAAAGAACAACAAATCCTCCGATGGTGTCCAGTCAACGGCAATGCGACCAGTGATATTATCTTCCACTAACTCGCCTTGGATTAACTCAGACTCACCGGTTTCACTATTAAGCGTTACGCAATCACCTTTACCAGGCCCACCGCTTGCACCACCAGTTAAATCGAGTAAACCTGCATCTGAGGCTGCAACAACGGCCTCGCCAAGCACATCACCCAATGCACTGACGGGAAGAAGTCCCGACAGCACTTTACCAACTGTAAACACCTCTTCGCTGGTGGCCACAGAAACCAGATCGCCCAAGCCAGCGCGTTGAAGTGCGCCAATAGCCTGAAATACCGCTGCGGTCGACCCGTCGGTATCCCGGGTGCAAGCATCGTAACTACGACTATCCTTGGTGTAGCGCATACCTAGTGTGTATTTGAAATTGTCGGTAGCTTGCCATTCGGCCTGAGCAAAAACGGCATTACTTTCTGCATCCTGGGTCGAGTACAGTTCGATTTGCTGCAGTATGATGCCGCCAAATCCGGCGCTGGAATCCCGAACATCCGACAATCTGCGATCTTCTAACTGGTCACTACTGTGAAAGTAGCCCGCAACCCACTGCACGCTGTCGTCAAACGCAAGGCCAGACAGCCTCAGTTCACCATTCCACGCATCTGTTGTGGTCGTGGAACTGTAATCGATATCGGATACATTCAGTCCGTCGGTGTTATAGCTGTCTTCACCGTCATACTGCTGTGCGGCAAGAATAGCGGTAAACGTGGTGTATTCTGAAAACTGCCAATCTGCTCTAAAGGATGTGGCGTAATATTCCTGATCGAGCACAAAATCTTTCTCCGGATTAAACGCGGTTGCACGAGCGTCATCCTCTGGCGCCAGCGGATGGTTTTGAACAGACTCCTTTGGTTCTGAGCCTGGCAGCGCCGCAAATGGCCGCGGCTCATAATATTGCGGCGACTGCGGCTCACTGCCATCGCGCCATGCGTCTACCGACCACATTGTTGACAGTTGGTCTGACACATCCCAGACCAACATAAACCGACCAGACTGCTTATCCTGCTTACCTAGCTCCGTATTCGGCCGCGTATAATCGTACTGCCAGCCCTCACTACTGCGAATATCACGCAGCGCAAGACGCACCCCAACAGCGTCCGTTACCGGCCCGCTAACATAGCCTTCCACGTCACTGTATTTAAAGGATTGGTAGGCGGCGGAAACGCCGGCCTCAAGTTCTTCACCCGGCTTCTTGGTAATGTAGTTCACTGCACCACCGGTTGTGTTGCGACCATAGAGAGTGCCCTGCGGCCCTTTTAGCACCTCTACCCGCTGCAAATCGAGATTCGAACCCTTAGTCATCACTGGGAAGGGAATATTAACCTCATCAACGTAAATCCCAACCGCTGACGTGGCGCTGTGGCTAATGTCGTTAAAGCCGATGCCGCGCAGTGTGTATACCGGAATTGACACGCCGCTATCTGTATAAGCAAAGCCAGCGACCAAGGTTGTTAAGTCTGCCGTATCGGTAATACCCAGAGCCTTTAAGGTGTCATCTGAAAATGCGGAAATTGAGATACCCACATCCTGCGCCGACTGCTCGCGTTTTTGGGCGGTAACCACGACTTCCTCGATCAGACTGCTTTTGCGAACAACACCGCCCTCTTGTTGCTGGGCAGTTGCATAAAACGATGATGACGCCAAGAAAGTTATTATAAGAGTGTTTAGCTTTTTCATTTTCCCCTGCCTCGATTCATACCATTTTGCTCAAACAGCAAAAATCACCGCCCCAACACATGGTACTTTTTATTGCGACGTTCCATTTAATTGACACGCTACTAAAATAAATGCCAAACTGCAAGCAATGAGCAACGTGATTTAATCAATAGATAATGAGGTTTTGACCTGATGAAGTTAGGTGATATAGATTTATCAAATTCTGACAATTTTGTGCACGGCATCCCCCACGACTACTTTTCATTATTAAGAAAAGAAGACCCCGTTCACTGGCAAAAATCCAGTAAAAACAATGGCTTCTGGTGCATTACTCGATACGACGATATTTTAGAAATAGAAAAAAACACCACCGTTTTCAGCAACAAAACCAACATCAGTCCGATGGATGCGCCAGACACCACCCTCGATATGACCGTTGATAAGATGCTGATCCTAAGTGACCCGCCTCGACACGGATTTCTCCGCCGTGTAGTTATGAAGGGATTCACACCTAAAGCGATTTCGGTAATTAATGAGCGGATTCATGAACTTGCGACCGAGGCCCTAGACGCAGTTATCGAGAAGGGCGAGTGCGACTTTCTCGATGTAGCAGCCTACCTGCCGGTTGAGGTTGTCGCGGATTTACTTGATGTACCAAGCAAGGATAGAGAAAAATTATTCCATTGGGCGAACGCCCTGTTCTGCATCAGCGACCCGGATGTTTCTGATCAAGATGGAAACATGATTGCCACTATTGATATGTTTATTTACGCGCGCAAATTAGCAATGGAATTGCGCAAAAATCCTACTGGCGGCGTATTTAGTGGCGTGGCCAATGCCGAAGAAGACGGCAGCAGGCTGAGCTATATGGACCTAGGCTGCTTTTTTATGCTGCTCGCCTCTGCCGGAAATGAAACAACCCGCACCCAAATTCTGCAGGGAATTTTAACCCTCATTCAAAACCCTGAGGCCATAAGCCAACTACGCGAAAACCCTGCCTTAATGGAAAACGCCGTTGAAGAAACCTTGAGAATGAATACGCCTTTAATGAGCATGGGGCGACTGGCAACAGAAGATTATGTATTAAACGGAAAAATCATAAAAAAAGGCGACAAAGTCATTATGTGGTATTGCTCAGGCTGCCGCGACGAAAATGTATTCGACAAACCTGACACTTTCGATATCACTCGACCTAATGCAAACAAACATATCGCCTTTGGTGCCACAGGCAGTATTCACCGTTGCTTAGGCGCCATGCTCGCCAGAACCGAGTTAGTGGTTATTTTCAACCAAATACTTCGGCGCATGCCTGACATTGCTCTTGCCGGTGACGTTGTGCGTTTACGTTCCAACTTTACCCACGGCATAAAAAGTATGCCGGTGAAATTCACCCCCGGAAAAATTTAAAAATACCCCAACGCAAAACTTTACAGTGGCCACGCCGCTTCGACCTCTGGTGGGTCGCAGTTAGCTGGAAAGCTAAAAATACTGGCAATAAAGCTTTACTTGCTGCTACCCAGTTACGTTCAACGCACTTTATCGGCCTAATACCATTAAAAATAAACGAGAAATATTATGACAAGCTTCGCTATGAATTCGACAAATATCTCCAAACCTGCGTCTTACTACGTTAAAAAATTTGGTGGCTTAGCCGCCGTAGACGAAAGTACAAGCATAGGCGACTACCAAGCCATAATAGTCGGCCCCAAGTTAATGCAGATTTTTGCAAAAATAACGCTGCCATTGATCGGTTTTTATCGCTGGAAAGGCAAGCGACTTCAGGGCAATGGCAAAGGGGTTAATATCTATCTAGATAAAAACAACAATGATTTTCCCAAAAATCCCATGAACATCGCTACGTCAGCTTCTTGGCTAGATCAGAAACCAGCACTCATTTTAAGTTACCCAGCAGGCTCTCCCTTCTTCTGCCGATTTCTGAGAGATGAACTAAGAAGACTAGACGACGACACCATCATACTGGTGGGCTGGATCGACCTTCCCATTCTGCGGCGCTCACCCAACGCCATGTTATTACGAAAAATTTAAACGTTTATTTAACTTTAACTAATAAGAGGTAGTAGCAAGCCATGCCCCTAATAAAATTTGTAAGCCACGATGGAATTAGCACCGATATAAATACTGAATCTGGTGTGAGCCTCATGCAAGCGGCCATAGACAACGGCATACATTCGATTTTAGGCGAATGTGGCGGCGCGTGCAGTTGTGCAACCTGCCACTGCTATATTGACGAAGCCTGGACAGCTAAAACCGGCGAACCAGGAAGCACCGAAAAAGACATGCTCGACTGTGTATTAGAGCCAAAGCACAACAGTCGCTTAAGCTGCCAAGTTGATATAAGCGAGGAATTAGATGGCCTAATTGTCCACCTTCCAGCGTCGCAATACTAAAACCAGCTTTTAATAATAACGCCAACAACATCCGAAATAGTGAGTCCAACAATGCCCATTCGCTATCACCGCCTGTTAATACTAAATGCATCGCTGATTCTAATGCTCGGCCTATTAACCGGCTTCGGCTACGGTCAACATGTAATTGCAGAAGTAAGCGGCACACTAAGCAGTATTCCCGGCGATATTCGTGGCTGGCGCATGGCACACCTAGAGTGCCTGCTTAACAGCCTTTTGATACTCGCCATTGCCGGTGCCATAAGACCACTACAATTCAGCGCTAAGATTAGCGGTAGTATTTTCTGGGGCTTAATTGTGTGTGGTTGGAGCAATGCCATAGCCTCCACCCTAAGCACTATCACCGGCGGGCGTGGTACTGAATTCACCGGTTTAGACTGGAATAGCGTAAACCACATTTTGTTTGTGGCTGGCGTAATTGCTATTTTTGTAGCCGCGCTAGCATTAATTTTTGGGTGTATTGCGACTAGGGAGCGAACGGGTTAATTTTTATCACACGGGCTTCCTAGGAGTGGAATTTAGCGACATCCTCACCGTCACAAATAAGGGCGCAGGGATGCGCGCCCCGCGTGCAGCGCCTTGCTAGGCATGCGCCAATTTAAGACCGACAACACCAGCACAAATTAAACCAAGGCTAACGATTTTTAGTATGTCAGTGGGCTCATTGAAAAGTATGATACCCAATATTGCGGTTCCAATAGCGCCAATGCCTACCCATACAGCGTAGGCTGTACCAACGGGTAATGTTCTCATAGCGATACCTAGCAACAAAACGCTCGCAACTAGCGCAAACACGGTAGCTAGCGTCGGCCAAAACTTAGTAAAGCTCTCGGTATATTTCAGCCCAATTGCCCAGCCAATCTCAAGCAATCCTGCCGCGAAAAGAATAAACCAGCTCATAAACACCTCTCAATTATTGGGGCCGTCCCCTGGTGATTTTTGAGAGGTGGGGTCGTCCCCACTCAAAATGCATTACATTTGGATCTCAAGCACGCACGGCTTGCCGTGAAGAAAAACCACAATAACTAGTGCAACTCATTAAATTTAAATAATAGTATCGATAATCAGCCGTAAACCGAGCATAAATCTTAGCCAAGAAAAAATATACAGCTTATTCAGCCACCAGCGTGCCGATGCGGGTGAATACGAGGCTTTCACGAGAGTGACGCCGTTATGACGGACCTTAGCGGGTACCTGGTGGGGCACCGCGAGCTAGTTCAGTGGCATATGGATTCTGAATCGAGTTCAGAATGACGGCGTAGCGAACTCAGGAATGACAATCTCTACGACAAAACCGTCATGCCGGACTCTACAACGAAGCCGTCATACCGGACTTGATCCGGTATCTGGTGGAGCCACTGTGAACTAATTCGGTGGTATGTGGATTCTGAATCGAGTTCAAAATGACGATAGCGGGAGTTCAGAATAACTATATAGGGCGCTCAGCATGACAGCGCACAAAGTTCGGCATGACGGCATTTCCCGCTATTCGTTTTACTTAAACAGCAAGCCAGTAGTTAAGACCATCATCCCCCGCGCTAGCCACGCCGCTCGCGCCAATCACTTCCTTTTCGCCGCTAATTAGCGCTTGTAAGGTAGCGGCGTCGTTAACTGCTGCGAGGTGGCGCTTGTTCTCGGGAGTTCTGCAAATTAATGCGGCGCGCTCGGGTTGGCCGTCACGGGAATACCATAGCGAGTAGGTTTCTAGAACCGATGGACCACTGTAGGTGCTAAGCACTTCTGGCACTTGGCCGTAGCTGGCGTCTAAATCGTCTTGTAAATTAAGATTCTCGACTGGCTTGCTCACCGGCTGGCGATACAAAACTACAGCATGGTGTTTGGTTACAAACTCGCCGTTGCCATACAGCAAACCGTTTTCGCCTTTACCTGCGCGAATCGCATGAACCATCGCGGCAATGGCATGGCCCATGTAATTGTTTACCGCTGCGCCAAAGAAAGTTAAGCCCCCAGTAACCGACAGTACGGCGGTTTCGCTTAGCCCTAAGGCGCGCCGTGCTAACTTGGGTACGCAGGGGAAACAGCTGTAGAGTTCGACCAGCTCAGGCACTTCGCTCATGTCATTTACTTCTAAGGTTTTCTTCAATACCGATGACATGGCGTGGGCCTCGGTATAGCCACTGCGCGACAAGATATCCCGTGGTTCTGCCCCGCCCACGCCGCTGCCGATGTAGACCAATTTGTCTTCGGCCACGCCAAGGGCAATGGCTTTTTCATAGGTGGTAACAATGCAGGCCGAGGCCTGATTCACCAACGGATTGGCGATCATCCATTTGGTGTAGGGGTGCACAACCAAACGGTTTTTTTCCGAAGGCTTGCTGATTTCTTCAGAAGAGAAAGCTTTGCCTAACCACGAATTAGGATTCGCCGCAGCCGCCGCCGCCATGCCCGCGCCAATATCACCCGACTCCTGTTGGGCCTGTGCAAAACTTTGCCCCCACTCTGCCCGAATCGCGTTGTCGTAAAGCGGGTAAACGTCTATCGGCATATTTAAGCCGTATTTAAGCGCTTCGGGGTGGAAAAAGTCGGCTTTGCTTGGGCGTGGCTTACCCGCTTGCGGTGATGTCCAGTCTGGCCGCTGTTGCAACTTACCCGCCGCTACTAGCGAGGCGGTTGCCTCGCCACCAGCAACGATGACCATTGCCTGTTCACCGCTCTGCACCTGACGTGCGGCGTCAGTTAAATACAGGGTGGGCATATTGCCGCCAACGGGGCTTTCTTCGCACAGTGCATCACTAATGCCCAGGTTCTCGGCGGTCAAACCGGCAAGATCGGCGTAGGGCCAGCCCATTTGATTGATCACATATACAGCGCTGATCGCGGCCTTTAGTGCCTCGCTATTGGCGCCGGTATCGGCCATTGCATTTTCGCAGGCACTAACAATCAAGCGCATGGGTTCACGACCAATTTGACCGTTTTCTAATTTCTCGGTGATCTCGCCTACGCCGATAATAACCGCTTGCTGACCTTTGCTGATGTTCGCGCTGCTACTCATGATTGTCCTCGTTATTGTCATTTATTTGCGTACTTAAAGGCTTAGTCCGCTTGCAATAATTTGCGCGCGGTCGCTTTTAAAAGATCTTTCGCTAATACGGTTTCGGCGTAGGCTTCGTCTGGCAAAGCGTCATCTTCTAGGGCCTGAATAAAGGCGAGCTGCTCTAGCTGCAATTCGCGCCCAGCATCCTGCAAGGTGCTCCGCAAAATACCGTCATCATCGGTAAGGGAGAGCAGTTTCTTTTCTGCCATGGCGCGAAGAACCGCATCATCCACGCGGTAGCCGCTAACCTGCACTAGGCTGTCTATCTCGGCCGCGGTGCGCTTATCTTCGATCGCGAGAATATTAAGCACCGCCATTTCAGTTTCGGTAATGCCACGCTTTTTCAGCTCTGTCGAAGCGCGCTTCATTAACTGGAAATACACCAAGCCCATTAAGTAGGTGAGCGAATTTGCCGAAAAACCACGGCTGCGCACATCGTTTACTAATGCTTCTGGCTTTTTCTTGGGAACAGCCAAGGCGTACTTACCACCGTGAAACACCAGCGCTTTGCGATCAAAGTGTTCGAGTTTTTCGACGTGGCCAACATAAATTTCGTGGTCGCCACCCTCGTAGCGATATACCGTTTTACAGTGGAATACTGCCGAGCAGCCATCTAGGATTGGCACGTCGCCAACGCCGCGATGGAAATCCACCTCAGCAAATTTGTCGATTCCCCGCGTAGCGAAGCGCTGGGAGAGAGACTCTTGGTCTGCTGCCAGAATATGCACCGCGAAATGGTCTGCGCTGTGGTAGGTATTAAAACTACCCGCCGATTTTGCAAGACTCCACAACACCATTGGCGGGTCCAGAGACACGGAGTTAAAACTGTTTACGGTAACGCCGGCGTCTACGCCGTCGTTACAGGTTGTTACTACCGTTACACCGGTAGTAAAACACCCTAGTGCATTGCGCAAGGCCATTGGATCTACAATGTCATTCTTAGTCATGGTTGTTCTCCTCGTAAGCGGAGCCTCAGTAGCTTTATTGCGCGACTAACACTCGGCCGCAGTCGACATTAAGCTCAGGCCTTATTTATTGAGCAAACAGCGCCAACACTTCGGCGGCTACTCGTTCTGGAAATTCGTGATGCAAATTGTGAGAGGCATCCTCTAGCACAAAATCGCTAAGTTGCTTATAACACTTAAGTCTGCTTGCTAAGGCCGCACTGTCTTTAGCAAAGATATCCGCAACAAAAGATTTGAGGCCGCGGCACAGCAAGACCTTGGCGCGAATATTTCGCAGCAGTTCTTCCACTTGCTCGTAATGGGGGTAGATTGGCGTAATTTGACGGGACTCTGCATCGGCCAGTGGTGCAAAGCTGCCGTCGGCCAACACCCCTAAAAAATGCTCAGCCAAAAAAGCGGCGCGCTCAGGCTTTAAGCGCGGGTTCTTTTCAACTAAACGGGCGGCAAACTCGCCGCGGTTTTGATAGGACTTACTTATATCTCGAGGGCCATCAAGCCAACGCGCCACAGATTTAGGCACACCGCTGCCGAGCAAGCCACCAGGCATGGGCGCCAAACCCTCGATATTAACCAAATGGCTGACCCGATCTGGCCGTGCGCCGCTATACATAGAAGATAAATTAGCGCCCATACTGTGGCCGATAATTTTTACCTGCTGCTCGTCGATGCAATAGGCTTTAATCAGCTGCTCCATATCGGCCAAATAGCCAATAAACAAGGAGCCACCTGGACGCGGCGCAGACAAGCCGTAGCCACTCCAGTCGGGGGCAATAAAATGCCAATCTTGACTGGATTGCGCGGTTAGCTCATCAACCAAAAACTGCCAGGTTGCCGACACATCCATCCAACCGTGAAACAAAAACACCTTTGGCGCGCCCGCTTTGCCCCATTGGCGCACGTGGTAGCGAACGCCACGTATTTCACGATACTCAGACCACGAAGGCGTATAGGCCAGCGCGTCATGGCAGGCAGTTGCAGCAGCCATCAGCGAATCTCGTATTCTTTCGCCGCTTTCCGCGCGGCGTCTACGTCTATCTCTTGAGCCGCTTTCGGGTTACCAATTTCGCACAGCCGCAGGGCGTGATTGAGCGCGGCGGCGCGGGGCATGTCCAAGCCCTCCCAAATTGCGCGAACGGTGTTTTGTATTGCCGAGGGCGGCTTAGCGGCAATCTTGCTTGCCAAGCTGTGGGCACGCGCCCACAAATCGGTTTTGGCCACGACCTCTGAAACCAAATTAATGCGTAAGGCCGTTTGCGCAGAGACGCGCTCGTCGCCACCCATCAGGGAAATACGCAGTACTTCCTGCAGCGGCACTCGGTATGCCATGCCCACTGGCTCTACCCCACACACCATGCCGTAACTAACATGTGGATCAAAAAACTGGGCTTCGTCAGAGCAAATAACAAAGTCGGCTTGGTTTAAAAAATAAAAACCGCCGCCGCAGCACAGGCCATGCACGGCAACAATAACCGGCTTCCAACAATGATTAGAGCGCGGCCCAAGGTAGTCGCCGGGGTCTTTTACATAAAAGGGGTTGGTGGTTTGGTCGGCACTGACGCCAGACTTAACATCGGCCCCTGTTGAAAACGCGCGACCGTCTGCGGCGCGAATGACCACCGCATTAATGCCGTCATCGGTATTAATCTGTTTCCAGAGCTGATCGAACTCTTCACACATTTCCATGGTGAAAGCATTCAGCGCGTCGGGGCGATTAATAGTTATAGTGGCTACTTTGTCTGCCACTTCGAACAAAATAGTGTTGAATTCACTCGCCATGCCGTTCGTCCTTATTGCTCTTACAATTTTTTAGCCTTGGTATTTAGTCTAAATCGCTGGCAAAGCAGCCTTGTTCACTCGACTTAAACCCACGGGAGCCCGCTGGCCCATTTCATACATTGTATCATATAGATGATTTATATCATTATAGGTGTTATAGTCCAATTTATACATAGCCGCGATCACTTTTTGGCCACGTTCAAGCTGCCAAACCGTGTATCTACCGCTAACGGATAACAATCTCAGTGTAGGTGACAAACCCAACTCTAAAGGGTGCACACCATTCACTGAGGGAATCTAGCCATTTGCAATGAGAAAACACCATGATTGATGCATTTATCTTCGATCACGTGCGCACCCCTCGCGGCAAGGGCCGCCCAGACGGCGGCTTACATAGCGTGACGCCTATCGACCTCGCGGCGCAAACCCTTAAAGCGCTCCAGTCCCGCAACGCCTTAAACACTTCTACTATAGATGATGTACTGCTCGGCATTGTGACCCCAGTAGGCGAGCAAGGCTGCAATATGACTCGCCCCGCGATACTCATGGCCGACTACGACCAATCAGTACCGGGCATGCAAATTGATCGCGCCTGCTCTTCTGGACTAGATGCGGTGAATCTTGGCGCGGCGCAAATCATGTCTGGTCAGGCCAGCATGATTATCAGTGGTGGCGTAGAGTCCATGTCGCGGGTGCCCATGGGTAGCCAAGGCGGCGCTTGGGCTAGAGACCCAGCGGTCATCAGCAAAACCTATTTCGCCCCACAGGGCATTGGCGCAGACCTTATTGCCACGCGCAGTGGTTTCAGCCGCAGCGATGTCGACAGCTATGCCGTTGAGAGCCAGCGCCGCGCGCACAATGCCTGGGAAAACGGCTACTTTAGTAAATCCGTGATCACGGTGGTTGACGATCTCGGCCTGCCTTTATGCAGTAAAGACGAGCATATGCGGCCAACTGCCACAGTTAGTGATTTGGCTGCGTTAAAACCGGCCTTTGCGGCAATGGGTGACCAAGGCGGCTATAACGCCATTGCCCAACAGAAATACCCTGAGGTTTTTGCCATTAATCACGTGCATACCGCAGGTAATTCCAGCGGCATCGTCGACGGTGCCTCAGCGCTATTACTTGGCAACGCCGCCCTAGGCAAAGCTGCTGGCTTAACACCCCGCGCACGTATTCGTGCTTTTGCCTCGGTGGGTAGTGAACCCACCATTATGCTCACCGGCCCTGCCGCTGCGGCACGCAAAGCCCTGAAAAATGCGGGCATGAACGCGGCCGACATCGACCTCTTTGAACTCAACGAAGCCTTTGCCTCTGTTGTTCTGGAGTTTATGCGCGAGCTAAATATTTCCCACGACAAGATTAATGTTAACGGCGGCGCCATCGCCATGGGCCACCCACTCGGCGCAACTGGCGGCATGCTCATTGGCACCGTACTCGACGAGCTAGAACGTCGAGGCCAACACACTGCACTGATTTCCCTGTGCGTGGGTATTGGCATGGGCGTAGCAACCATAATCGAGCGGGTATAAGACGATGAGTAGCGAGTTTAAAACAATTCAGTATCAGCTTAATGAGCAGGGTATCGCCATTATTTTGATGGATATTCCCGGCAGTAACGCCAATGTCATGGGCGATGCTTTCCGAGACGAACTAGACCTTGCCGTTAACCTCATCGCAAGCGACGAAAAAATCAAAGGCGCCGTCATTGGCTCAGTCAAAAATGACTTTATGGCCGGTGGTGACCTAAACGCCATGGTCGAGATGTTCGCCAATATCACCGACCCACAAGTTGCCCTCGACATTGCCAACAGCATCAAGCCCACGCTGCGCGCATTAGAACGCTGTGGCAAGCCCGTCGTTGCGGCCATTAACGGCGCCGCTATGGGCGGCGGATTAGAGCTCGCATTGGCCTGCCACGGCCGTGTTGTTAGCGACGCTGCCAACATTATTATGGGCCTACCGGAAGTTACCCTAGGCTTGATGCCCGGTGCGGGCGGCAGCCAGCGTTTACCGCGCATGATCGGCATTCAAAAAGCCCTTGAAATTATGCTGCAAGGCCGCCCCTTTAACGCCGCCAAAGCGCTGGAGTTGGGTATTGTCGATGCCGTGGTCGCGCCTGAAAATTTGATCGCTAGCGCCTGCCAACAGATTATTGATGGTCTTGACCCAATTAAACCCTGGGATAAAAAAGGCTACACAATTCCCGGCGGAAGCGGTTTTTTTAACGCTGAACTCGGCAATATCTACAACTACCTAACGACCACAATTTGCCGCGACACTCAGCGGAACACCCCTGCGCCACTGGCCCTACTCACAGCCGTAGCGCGCGGCACAGTAGTACCTTTTGATACTGGACTACATATTGAATCTTGCTACTTCGCCAAACTGATTCTCGACCCAACCGCACGCAATATGGTGCGTACCTTATTTGTGAGCAAAGGCGAACTGGACAAGCTCAGCCGTCGCCCCAAAGGTATAGACAAAGCCAGCTTCCAAACCATTGGCGTGATCGGTAGCGGCCTAATGGGCGGTGGTATTGCGCAAAGTGCCGCCAAGGCTGGCATTGACGTTATTTTGCTCGACATCAGTGACGAGCAAGCCAGCAAAGGTAAGGACGCGATTGCCAAATCCTTCGGCAAGCTTATTGCCAAGGGCCGCATGCAGCAGGAAAAAGCCGATGCACTGTTGGCAAAAATTACGCCTTCTGCGGACTACTCCAAGCTCGCGAATTGCCAATTGGTTGTAGAGGCGGTGTTTGAAGACGTCGCCCTAAAGCAGAAGGTTTTCAAAATGGCGCGGGAGCATATGTCTGCCGACGCCATACTGGCATCCAATACCTCTAGTTTGCCAATTAGCCAAATTGGCGAAGGCCTGCCCTCCCCCGATCGCTTTCTGGGCCTGCACTTTTTCTCTCCCGTAGAACGCATGCCACTGATCGAAGTCATCCGCGGTAAATCCACCAGCGATAAAACCCTCGCCGAGGCCTTGGACTTTATTGCCTTGCTGCGTAAAACGCCGATTATTGTTAATGACGCCCGGGGATTTTTCACCTCGCGGGTTATATCGGCGTATTTGCAAGAAGCCTTCGCCATGGTGGCCGAAGGTATCTCTCCAACACTCATCGACAACGTCGCCAAACAGGCAGGCTTTGCCATCGGCCCACTCGCGCTCATTGACGATATCGGCTTAGAAAACGGCTACAAAGCCTCGCTGGCTGAAAAAGAAGCCTTAGGGGAAAGCTGGGTAGAACCCGCCGGTTTTAAAGTGCAAAAGCAATTTAACGAACTCGGCCGTATTGGCCGCCGCGGCGGCATGGGATTTTACGACTATAGTGAAGGTATACGCAGCCCTTCAGCGGCAATAACCGAACTTTATCCCGCCACAACAGACAAGATTGATACCCAGCAAATCAAGCAGCGTTTGCTTTATGTACAGGCCTTAGAAGCCGCGCGTTGCTATGAAGAATGCGTTATTACCGACGCCGCTGAAGCGGACGTCGGTGTGATTCTTGGCATTGGGTTTCCAAGCTATACGGGCGGGGTGTTCTCGCTAATCGACACGCTGACTTGCGCTAAATTTGTTGCCGACCTCAATAGTCTCGCCGACACCATTGGCGAGCGATTTAGACCGAGCGTCTGGCTAAAACACCGCGCCGAAATCGGTGCTCAGTTTTATTAATAAAAGCGGCAATCGCCCTCAATAATTTACCGCCACGGCATCGCACCGGGCACAAATAGGAGTTGAAAATGAAAGCTTTGGACGTACAGCCACCAGCAGCAATGCAGGAAGAAGAGATCAACATGTTCTCTGATGCGGTCAACCGCTTTTTTGAACGCCATGTCACGCAAGAAGTTGCTGAGCAGTGGCGCAAGCAGCACCACTGCGACCGCGACATTTGGACCAAGGCCGGCGAAGCTGGATTGCTTTGTACCATGATGCCAGAAGAGTACGGTGGCAGCGGCGGCGATATTCGTCACGAGGTCGTCATCATTGAACAACTATTCCGTCACGACGCCAACGGCATGGGAATCACCCTGCAAAATGCGATTCTCGCGCCCTATATTTTGATGCACGGCACTGAAGATCAAAAGCAGCGCTGGTTACCAAAACTGGCCAGCGGCGAATACATCGGCGCCATTGCGATGACGGAACCTGGTGCGGGTTCTGACCTTGCTGGCGTGCGCACTACCGCAAAAAAAGATGGCGACAGCTACATCATTAATGGCCAAAAAACCTTTATTTCCAATGGTTCCCAAGCCAATCTAATTTGCGTCGTCACTAAAACCGACACCAAGGCCGGCAACAAAGGCGTGTCGCTAATGATGGTTGAAACCGACAAGGTCGACGGCTTTCGTCGCGGCCGCATTCTCGACAAAATTGGCTGCGAAGCAGCAGACACTTCCGAGCTATTTTTTGAAGACGTCCGCGTACCGGCTGAGAACATGCTCGGTGGCGCAGAGGGCAAGGGCTTTAGCCAACTGATGGCAGAGCTGCCCAAAGAGCGGCTTATTATTGCACTGCAAAGCATCTACGCCATAGATGAAGCTTTAGCGACCACCATCGAATACACCAAAGACCGCAAGGTGTTTGGCCAAAACGTGATGGACTTCCAGAACACCCAATTTAAATTAGCCGAGTGTAAAACCCTGGGAACGGTTACCGCCGTATTCGTATACCACTGCCTCGATCTGCTCCTACAAGGCAAACTCGACAATAAAATGTCGGCCATGGCCAAGCTCTATGCATCGGAAGCGCAGGGCAAAATTATTGACGAATGCCTGCAGCTGTTCGGTGGCTACGGCTATATCAACGAATACCCCATTGCCCGCTTGTACAGAGATGCACGCGGCCAGCGCATATGGGGCGGCACTAGCGAAATAATGAAAGTGTTAATAGCCCGCTCGCTGTAAGGCTGCTGTTAACGAATAAATACAAAATACGTTTTAGCGAATTATTGACCACCTATAACTGCAATCGGAGAGTAACATCATGAACATTCCAGCGCATATACCCGCGCACCTCGTTTATGAGTTCAACCATAATACGGATGAAGGTTTGTTAAGCGACCCCCAGCGCCGCTTTAAAGAACTGTCTGATAAATTTCCCGGTGGACTGTTCTACAGTCCCAGTTTGGGTGGCTTTTGGGTAACAACCAATTACGAGAATTATGCCACCGTAGCGGCCAACGCCGAGCTGTACTCCAGCCGCGAAGTCACTATTCCCAGTACCGGCGGTATGTACCGATTAATTCCCGTAAATATCGATCCACCAGATCACGCCAAATACCGCCAGGTATTAGCCAAGCAGTTCAGCCCGCCACGTATGCGTAAAATGGAAGACGATATTCGGGTATTAGCGAATCAGCTGATCGACAATATTGTCGGCAAAGGCTCCTGCAATTTTGTCGACGAATTCGCCGAACAACTGCCCGTTATTGTGTTTATGAAAATGATGGGCTTGCCGCTAGAACGGCTTGAGGAGTTTCGGGGCTGGGCAATGGTGGCATTGACCGAAACCGATCCTAAAACCCGGATGCCGGTAATGATGAACATTATCGGATTTATGACTGAGTCACTCCAAGCGCGCAAAAGCGAGCGTCAAGATGACTTACTTAGCGACATTATCCACGCTGAAATCGATGGTCGACCAATTACCATGGAAGAAGCCCAAGCCTATTGCTTGCTGCTATTCCTAGCCGGTCTAGACACGGTCGTGAATGCCACGTCGTTTGGTATTCGCCACCTCGCTAATGACAAAGCCCTGCAACAGCAAATACGCGAAACCCCCGAGATTGCACCGGCGTTCGTAGAAGAGTCGCTGCGCCGCTATTCCTTTGTCAATATTGGCCGCATTGTTAGCAAAGACCACGAACTGAATGGCCAGTTGCTAAAAGCAGACGAGATGATTCTGGTTCCCCAGATTCCAGCCAATCTCGACGAGAACGCCTTTGAAAATGCACTAGAATTTAAATTAGATCGCAAAGGCCCGAATCGTCATATTGCCTTCAACACCGGACCGCACAACTGCCTTGGTGCACACCTAGCGCGGATTGAGCTAGCACTGACCTACCAAGAGTGGTGTAAACGCATACCCGAGTTTAGCGAAGACACGACAACGCCGCCGGTATTAGCAGCGGGCCCAGTAATGGGCATGCGTAATCTACAATTAAGCTGGTAGATCTGCTGGCGCAATTTTGCGGTAGTCATCGCTACCGCTAGGTTTTAATTTAAGCACGCAGCGACTCTGTCGTTGCAGCACAACAAGCGAGCGATCATTATGATGAAATTACCTGACAGTCACCCAAGCAGCCCAGCGCCCTTTCGCATGCGTTACACGGCGCTAGCAATAGCCCTAAGCAGCGCTGTTCTCCCAGCGCAATTACACGCAGCCGCACTCGAAGAAGTGGTGGTTACGGCCCGCAGAACAGCAGAAAGTCTGCAAGATGTGCCCGCCGCAGTCACCAACTTCGGCGGCGAAGCCCTGCAAGACAGTGGCATTAGTGATCTTAGTGGTATTGCCAACATCACCCCTAGTTTGGTGTTTGCGCCCAGCCCCGGCGTTGGCGTTAATCCTCAAGTTGCCATTCGCGGCCAGGTGCAAAACGACGCCACAGTATTAACAGTAGACCCAGCCGTTGGCGTGTACCTCGATGATGTCTTTCTCGGTCGCTCGCCGGGCTCTCTGCTAGATATGTTCGACATCGCCCGAGTCGAAGTATTAAAAGGCCCGCAGGGCACCCTTTATGGCAGAAACACCACCGGCGGTGCGCTTAAAGTTATTCCCAATAAAGCCCAACCCGGTGGCGGCTGGGATGGCTTTGTGCGGGTGATGACCGGAAACTACGGTCAGCAGCATGTAGAAGGCGCAAGCAATATTCCCGTTACCGAGAATTTCGCCGGTCGTATTGGTTTTTCTCAGCGTGAGATGGACGGCTATGGCAAGGCAACCGTGGTTTCCGCAAATAACCCTGAAACGATTATTGGCGAATTTGATCCCGGTGCTAAAGCAACCGACACCCTGCGCTTAAATCTTATGTGGGATGTCACCGACAGCGCCGTTCTGGAATTTGGTTATGACTCCAGCGACACCGAAACCAACGGCGCACCAAGCTACGATCGCGCTGGCGACCGAGCGCGAACCACTGCCGGTGTTATTACCCGCTACGAGCGTTCATCCGACGATCACTACAGCTATTTCACCGATGTAGAAACCAAAGCAAATGCGCTCACCGAAGGTGTTTACTTAAAGGGTAGCTACAATTTTTCTTGGGCGGAGTTAAAAGCCGTCGTTGCCCAGCGCGATCTCGATTACGCATTTACAATTGATCCCGACGGCACCAGCGCGCGCGGTGTATACACCGACACCCAGCAGAATGTGAAACAAACGTCTTTCGAACTTCAGCTCAGTGGCGCTATATGGGATGACCGCATTCAATGGATTGTAGGCTATTTTGATTTTGAAGAAGACGGCCGTGACCAGACTTACACCTTCGCCTCTGACGTGGTGGCTGGCGCCGCCGTTACTGGCTTACCCAATATTATTCAGATACCCGCAACCGGCACCGCGCCCCTACTGAATGCTACCGGCGACGCGAGCATTTTAAACACCAGTGACTCTGCCTTTGCGCAAATAACCTGGGACGCACTCGACAACGTGTCGTTTACTGTCGGCGGCCGCGCCATCAACGAGAACAAAGCGCTGGATATCACCCAGTTTGACTCCGGCTTAGCCAATCTGGCACTTGGCCCCAACCCAACAAACAACTGCGTATATGCCGACGATCCGGCCAACGGTCAATCAAATGGCACCGACGCGTCTAGCTGCTACTTCCGCCAAGACACCGACTACAAGTACAACACCTGGACCTTCTCTGGTAGCTGGAACGTCACTGACGACATGATGCTCTACGCGAAGAAATCGCGGGGCGTGCGCTCAGGTGGCCAAAACTTCCGCGGCCGTACTGCAGAAACCCTGGTGCCCTTTAACCCTGAATTTGTCACCGACACCGAGATCGGCTTTAAAGGCGAGTTTTTTGATAGCCGTGTGCGCCTTAACTTAGCGGGCTACCACACCGACTACAAAGACATTCAGTTTTCCGACATTGTAGGTATATCAACCTTCATTCAAAACTTGGGTGATGCGCAGATCCAAGGCACTGAAGCAGAACTAACCGTAGCGGCCACCGATACCCTAACGGTGATTGCGACAGGGACGCTAATCAACTTTGAATACGATGACGAAACCCTGCAAGGGCCATTTGCACCGCATAAAAAGGCCTCGATAGCGATTAACTACAAGCAACCGCTTAGCTGGGGTGAATTTGGCAGCAACCTTTCTTACGCCTACAGCGACAAAGTACCGCTAGACAACGACGCTAACGCTTATGAGAATAACCCTTCTGTTTCTCAGGAAGCCTATGGCTTATTGGGTTTTACCGCCTATGTTAACTTTGAATCTACCGGGCTACGTCTTGGCGTGTTTGGCAACAACCTGACCGACGAAGAAACCTTTGGCAACGTGATACCGTCATTCGTGTTCACCGACCCACTGGTTGGCGGTGTTGGCACAACCGGTACACCGCGTATGTACGGCATTGATCTTACTTACCGCTTCTTTTCTCTCTAAGTCTTAACAGAGGGCGTGCCCCCCGCGCCCTCTTCCCCTTCACGTAATGCCTTCTGTTCTTAATTGTATTAATCCCAACTACCGATTTCCCCTTTAGATTACCGCTTTGACCAACGACGCCGTTACACCAGACTTGGTCCGGCATTTAGTCGGGTAATCGTGAATTAGCTCATTAGTATTAGGTTCTGAATCAAGTTTAGAATGGCGATTGGTAGCGTTCAGAATAACGAAGCGGCGTGAAGCATAACGATCGGGGTGTGCAGAATAACTGTGTACGCAGCATAATAATGGTGAATTACCACAATTCAGTCTCCGGCTTAAAAATGACTATGGGCCAAACCCTGAAGATACCCAGCCTTAGCAGCAACTTCTCTTTTAGACGGATCTAATGGATTTTTTCCCATCGCTTTTCTCGAATGAGAATCTGGAGAAATTAAAGCCACTTCACTTCCGCTCTGCTCTAACAACTCAACTTCCGCCTTTAAACTGCTACCAGGCATGGCCATTCCCTTTAAGCCCACTGGCGAAATAATCAGCACTCTTTTTGATGCCAAAGCAAAATCGGCGTTTTCGGCAGAGCGAATGCCACCGTCGTAATAATACTCTCCGTTTATTTTCACGCTCGGCCAAATCCCAGGCACAGCGCAACTGGCCGCTACCGCATCAACAAAATCAACATTCGAATGTTTAGTAAAGTTCACAATGTCGCCAGACGCAGAGTGTATCGCCATAATATGCATATCAATATCTGGCCATTCACGACTTGGCATTCGCTCTAAAATCACCTGTCTACGTAACTCTGCCGCCACGGTCTTGGATTTTAAAGCCATAGTGCCAATTCGCTGCCTAAACCTAACAGGATTATTTTTGACTAATAACGCGGGGATTAATTTTAGGATTATTTTAAAAATGGTAATGGATGGTGTAATTTCACTAACTTGCTTTTGAGGCGTAATTTGACGTGAATACAATTCGGCCAAACTCAGCCCGTTGCTAATTTGCGCAGCGACGGTTGCCCCTGCAGAGGTGCCAATGAGTTTATCGAATTCGGCGAGATTAAGGCTGTTTTCTTCTAAGCCCTTCAGTAAGCCAGTCATCCACGCAATACCGGTTACGCCACCACCACCCAATACCAATGTGTATTTTGATTCCATTTGCATGCCATGCCCACTGCGCATTTTGTTGGCAGCTTACTATATACCAGCATACAAACAACAGAATCTCAAATTAGGCACTACTCAATAAGAGCGCAAACCCCGCAACTCGCTTTAAAATCACTGTAGCGCGCAATAGGAATATTAATGTGCGACGGGTACAAGGCATTACGCTGAATATCGTATATACCCCCCACTAACTGTTCGATCATTGGCAGTGAGGGCAATGCAAAGGGAATATCTGATGTTGATATCGTTACGCGTAAACGCTCACCGGCGTTAATCTGGTAAACCGTTGGCCAAATGGCTATATCAAATTGTGTCACTTCATTTGGCACTAAATCTTGATTCGCGGCAGGCGTGAGCACCTGCACTGGCATCACCAATTTTTCATCTTTGTGCCACGCGAACTCGTCGATAAGTGCGCGCTTTGAGGCAATCATCGCTCCGCTCGTTATGGAGACTGGCGTGCCATCTTCCAACACGCGAGATAGGCCAATAATAAATTCTGCATTTTTTGTGGTCGACGCCGCATACAGAGTCATTGCCACATTCCCGGCAATGATGGTGTCTTCTGCGAAAGGCTCGGTAGTGTAAGTGAGTGCCACAATCTGCGTGGTCGCTTCAGAGCCGCTACCGCAAACATCATCAGCTGGGAGACCGGTCATTTCCGCCAAGCCGGCGGATTGAATGCGCAAACGAACACTACAGGGGCTAGACACCCCACTCCAAGGCACTTGATCGAATCCAGTTGCGGTAGCTGGCGGGTTCAGGGATAAGCTGCCGTCATTAAGCGATGGCGCGCCGCTGTCGCTGGGTTCGCCTAAATAGAATGTTTTTACCGTTGCTTCTTTCGGCGGCCATATATCGGTTTCGACCCAGCGATCGGTATTCATAATATTAAATTTAACTGGTGACGCTGTGTGCTCAATACCGCTGCGAACATCTTTCAGCCAACGATCAAACCACTGCAAGCGCATCTGCTGAGTCATTGGCGTTAAGGTCCCAGCGTGGGTCCACGGACCCATAACGAGCTGGAACAACGGGTCTACGCTCTGCCCCGCTGTCATGCCATTTCGTGCTGGCCGACCTGCGACAAGATTTTGCAAGGCCACGTAATTGCGATAAGGGCCAAAACCCATAATGTCGTAAAATCCGCCGATCAACATGGTGGGTATACGGTTTGCCGCTAGCCCCTCAAGCCGATAAAACGGGCTGCGCGGATCCCAAAAATCACCAACATAAGTACTCGGTCCATCAAGCACCATGTCTTGAACGAGGCGATTGGAAAACATGCTTGAGGTTTCAATGGTGCTTAAAGTGCGTACCGATAAATCGAGCGGCTCTTCTAGCCCCATATACCCTGGCAAACCTGCAAGACCGGTTCCGGGAAACAGCACGGCATAAAGTAAACCAAAGCCGCCATTTGGCATTCCGCCATACAGCCCATCTCTCGCGACATCACTAATAGCAACTTGGGGCGCAATGGCTTTAATTGGTGAGTTAGGCCCCGCGGCCGCTGCCGTCATAATCTGGGTGATACCCAAATAGGACGCGCCAAATAAACCTACCTTGCCATTACTATTGGGTAATTTAGCTGCCCAATCTGCCAGCAATACTCCATCACGCGCCTCGCGCTCATCCCAAAGCCCAAAGCTACCTTGAGACGCCCCGCGTCCACGGACATCCGCCACAACGGCGATATAGCCACGCTCAACAAGATAATTAATATCGTCCCCAGTACTTAAGCCCGGTGTGCTTTTACCGTAAGGGGTCTGGGTTAACAAGGAGGGAAACTGCCCTACGATCGGCTCTTCCGATTCGGGGTCAGCTGGGTAGTAAACGTCGACTCTAAGGACGATACCATCATCGGTGATTACCTCGACGTTCTGCTCCGTAGCTACCCCATAAAGCGCTTCGCCCGGAGCCCAATCGACGAATTCTTCACTGCGCGCATTTTCTTGCGGCGCGACGCGGGGTTTACTCGACCCACCGCCACAGGCGCAAAGGCTGAAGCCAATAAATATCAAAAAAACGTGACTTTTTATTGTGCTCATACTTTAGTCCCAAATTTACGCCAGATTACTTCTCGATCCGAAATTTACTCAAAAGGTCTAAACATATAGTTGTTAAAAATCGTAGCGAATGTCGAGACCGTAAGTACGGGGTTCACCTAAGGGCGCATTGGCAAGGGCAACATTATTACCCGTGCTCATGCCTAGGCCTGCAGATGTCCCTGCGTCGACCACGACCAACTGCGCTGTGGTGGCATACTGTTTGTCTTCAAGGTTGCGTCCCCAAAGTGCCACGTTAATGCCGTTCTCTGGCATGTCAAAGGAGATACGCGCACCCAGTAAGGTCACGCTCTGCGCGGTCGCCGCGTTGAAGCTTTCAATATCGTCTTGACCATTAACCGCATTGGCAAAGGACTTGGATCGTGAACTCACGTTGAGGTCAAACATCAAATCGCCAGCGTCCATTTGCACCAAATAATTAAGGCGCGCGGAACCTTCTAATTCAGGTGCTGAGGGAAGAATAAATTTTCCCTCTTCAAATTCCCAGGTTAGATAAGCCCCAGTGACAGCAAGTTTTAGACTGGGCGTTATTACCCATTCACCATCCAATTCAAAACCATCAATATCAGCCTTTGCCGCATTGTAGACTTGGGTTGCCAAACGAATATCCTGTCCTGACACGACAGTGATCAGCAGGCTCTGCTGAATATCTGAATAGAATGTATGGTAGTAGGCGGCATTTAAACGCAGGCTGTTATCAAACCACGTAGATTTTAAGCCAAGTTCGATATCGGTCGCGGTTTCCGGGTCAAATGGCTTCGCAGTATCGGCACTCCCGCCCCGCGCATTCTGTCCACCCGACCGACTAGAGCTGGCATTTTTTAGGTAAACCATCGCATCATCCGTGAGGCGCCAGTCAACCGACGCAGTCCACGAAATAAAATTATAGGTCTCGCTGGCATACCATGTGCAATCATCAAAATTGGCGTTTGGCGGAGGATTTGTACGATCAATGCCACAATTATTACTGCTGCCATCTGGCCCGCTGCGATCCGGCCCGACATCCCCTGTTGCTAGGCGCGCGTAATAATTTGTAGCGAGCAAACTTTTTTCATCTTCAGTCGCCCGCACGCCCAAAGTTGTGCTCAGCGAGTCTGTTAGCATCAAAGTGCCAGACACGAACGCCGATAGGCTGATATTTTCTGCATCACCACGGTTGAGGTTATAGAGGTTGCCACCCGCGTTACTTAATAATCCTCCCGCTTTACTTTCGTCGAAGCCCTCCTCTTCAAAGTAGTAGAGCCCTGCTATCCAATCGATGGCGCCATCAAAGGACAAGCCGCCAACCTGCCATTCAAGTGATTGGTGTTCAGAATACTGTTTAAAAAGTCCTTCAAAGGTCGCTACCGGCACGCTCGTCCCGTCAATATCACTGTTAAATGCGGTATCGGTTTCGCGATAGCCGTATACGAGCTTGGTCTGAATGGTGTCAGTTAGGTCATACTCAATCGTAAAGGCGGACGTTGTGGTATCTGCGAAGGAGATATTAATCGCATTCAACTCAGCATCGTAATAGCCGTGACCTGCACGCCGCCCCAGCGGCAGGAAAGCTGGCGTGGTCGACGCATCACCCGCCCAAGGTTCTTCTTCGGACAGATTTCGGGCCGCGGCCGTAATCACCGAGCTATTTTCCTCGTAACTTAATAAGAATCGCAGCGCATCGCTAGCCTCTAAGGTCGCCCCTAAGCGCCAAAGATCGTTATCGCGGGTACCTACTTCTTCAACCGAATATTCGCTCTGATTGTAATCTTCCAAAATATTTAGGGGTTGCGGCAGCGGCGAACTTTCGTTGCGCTTTTTGACCACGACTTCACCATGGCCTTCATTTTTCTGGTCCACCAGTGCGGCGAGCCGCACCGCCAGTTTGTCCTGGATGATCGGCAGATTAATTGCGCCACCGTAACGCTGGGTATCGTAATTACCGTATGTTCCTGACAAAAAGCCTTCAATTTCGCCGAAGGGGTCGGCCTTTGTGGTATTCAACTTGATCGTGCCACCCGTGGTATTCCGGCCGTAGAGCGTACCTTGTGGCCCTTTCAACACCTCAACCTGGCTCAGATCAAACATACTATTAGTGATGCCATAAGCGCGAGCGAGGTAGACATCATCGATATACCAGCCCACAGAGGGGTCAAGGGTAATCAGGCTGTCTGTTTGAACCTGGCCGCGCAAAGTCACCTTCGCGGTGCTGCCCCCTTGCGCTGGAGCCTGCTCAATATATAGGCCGGGGGTAAAATTGCCGAGTTCATTGGTTTGGGTGAGATTCAGTGCGACCAAATCATCAGCTGACATACTGGTAACCGCTACCGGCACATCCTGCAGTGTTTCTTCTTTTTTCCGGGCCGTAACCACCACCTCTTCGAGCGCAAACCCAGCTGCGTTAACGTCTGTAGCGTGGATCAGGAAGGTAGATGATGCAGCAATAGCTAAGCACAACGGCGTTATGTGTGGCAGTTTCATGGCGACTCCGGAGTCCGTACGTATGTTTTATTATTAGCGGTCTAGGTACAGCATCAGGAAATTAAGCCCGCCGCGTGAACAGGGTTAATTATACATATGATTAAGATGTTTTCAATACTAAGACATATTTATGCCGATTTGCGCCGTTACGGCATAAAACGTGAATACACGGCTTAGTTGAACATTGCGCGTATCTTTGGAGAGATATTCAGAGGGGGATAAATAGCGGCATCGAGACCCGAGGTTTGGCGCCATAGACTTTGAGCTATGGCGCCAAAAATGAGCCTTTATTAAATATTTAAAGCATCATTTTTCAGACGGAACAATTTAGCTGCGTTCAAACCTAGAATCGCCGCTTTGTCTTCGTCAGAAATATCCACACCGTCAAAAATGTGTTTAATCACTTTTTGAGAATGCGGAAAGGTGCCTTCCATATGCGGGTAGTCAGAGGCCCACAGCAGCGCCTGAACGCCGGTTATTTCCCGCGACAATACACAGGCTTTGTCGTGTTGGAATGAGCAGTAAATCTGGTCGCGGACAATCTCGGACGGGCGGCGTGCCAGTTTAGGGCGCACAAAGAAACTGTGAGCATCAAAAACTTCGTCCATGCGCTCGGCCAATCCAGCCAACCACGAGGCGCCGGTTTCAATACAGGCCACTTTCGCTTTGGGGTTGCGATCCAAAATACCACTGCCAACCAAATAATAAATCGCTTCTTGGGCGTCGCACATTAATCGGGTGTAATTGATGATTGCACCGCCGGCGCCACGCTCTGGGGCAAAATCTTCCAGACCCGTTCCAGCATGTAAAATAATAACCACACCGCGCTCACCGGCTTTGGCAAACAGCGGCTCCCAAACAGGATCGTTATACTTGGGCACGCCTTCAGGAGTAACTACCGGCAGCATTGCCGCGGTGTAGCCGATATCGGCAACGCGATCAATTTCCTTTATTGCTTCGTTCACGTCACGGCACGGCAGGATCGCAGATGGTACAAAACGATCTAAATTTTCGCTGAAGTGACTGTGGCACCAGTTGTTATAAATACGGCAGCTTTCGGCCTCAACGTCGGCTTCTTCGATGAAGTAAATAATCAAACCTAGAGACGGGAAGATAAGCTCGGCATCGACACCATCGCGCTCCATATCCGCAATACGACGATCTATGTGGTGGGAGCCGCTGCGCTTTTCACCGGGCTCATGCATGCCGGTTTCGTCGGCGCGCTCGCCGCCCATTTTAATGCGATGCACTATCTTGTCGCCGACTTTGCTGCATACAAAGCCATCAACTGGCGTCATCGTAATCGCGCGATGCATCATGCTCTCTGGCAAGGCACTGGTGAAAATATCCAGTGGCTCGGTAACGTGGGCGTCGGCACTAAAAATAAACGGTTTCATAATGGTATTCCTCTCTATTGCAGTAAAGTATGTCGCTATTTTTCTTGAGCTAATTTCAATCGCTATCGCTAAATGCTAGCCAGTTATAAATTCATTTTCTTTCATTACTTCCAATACGCCGCTGGCGACCAGTTTCTCGATCTCGTCAGCGTTCAGTCCAAGTAAGCTCCCCGCAAGTTCGCGGGTGTGCTGCCCTTGAAACGGCGCTGGGCGAATCTCCGGATCAGGTAGATCGCTAAAACTGACGGGGCCGTTTTCGGTCTGTAATACCGTGGGAAAGCCAGGCTGTTCGAAATGGCGAAAAAATTTACGTGCATGTAAATGCGGGTTCTCGTCAAAGTCGCTGAGCCTATGCATTTTTCCCGCTTTTATGCCGGCTGCTTGCAAGCGCTCCATGACTTCAGTGGCATCAAGTTGGGCCGTCCACTCCGCTACTGCCGCCTCAACTAGGCCGCGGTGTTGTAAACGATCTTCTGCTGCAGACAAGCGTGCATCATTCGCCAGTGTCGTATTTTGCATTAGCCCGCATAAGCGCTGCCATGCGGCATCACTGTCCACATCGATCACACACCACATATCATCGCCAGCGCAGGGAAATACGCCGCCGGGACAGCTAAATTCAAGTTCATTGCCCATCGCTTTTAACGAGCCGGGCTGGAGTGACTCCCGCAACAACGGCGTCGCTAATAAATTAAGAATCGACTCTGCTTGGGAAATTGCGAGCCGCGCGCCAATACCTGTGGTTTCGCGGCGAATGAGAGCCGCCATTATCGCCACCCCCGACACCCGCGCCGCAAAATGATCGGGCACAATGGTAATACCGTCGCTGTAGCTGCCGTCGATTTCTGGGTAGCGCCATAAGCCGGTGAGGCCCGAGGCGGCACGCACCAATGGTCCGTAGCCCATGCTCTTAGCCAAGGGGCCAGTATTACCGAGGGCGCTGCTTTCTACGGCGATAATTCTGGGGTTAATCGCCTTGAGCTGCTCGTAGCCGATACCGAGGGATTCCATGGTGCCGGGCTTAAAATTTGACAGCACAATGTCGGCGTCTTTGGCCAAGGTATGGAATATCGCGATACCTTCTGGGCTGCGCAGATTTAAGCCAAAAGACTTTTTATTACGCGAGCCCTGACAAAATGACTGGCTAATGGCCACCCCCGGCGCCGACGTTTGACGCAAGCCGTCGGCAAAGGCCGTGTTTTCAACCTTGATAACCTCTGCCCCTTGGTCTGCCAAAATCCGTCCCGATTCGGCACCGGCCACAATCACGCCGAGATCAAGTACGCGAATACCATGTAATGGTCGGCGGCTCGCCACCCCCGTTACCGGCGCGGCTTGCTTGGGCTTTATCCCAGCCAGTAAGCCATTGTCGCTTCCCGGCGCGGGCGCTGCGTTCCTTGGCCCAATACGCTGACCATCAATTTCAATATAGCCGCTCGGCATTTTGCCCGGCTTACCGCCAACAGCAAATTCAACAAACGCCCCGCGCGCATTGAAGTGCTCGTTCTCTAGCACCTGAGTCGGCGTGGCAACCGCCGCAATAGGCACGCCCCGGCGTTGCCCCTCAATCACCAAATCATCCGCTGCTTGATCGGCAAACAAGCGGGCGATCAAGGCGTTAATGTCTTTAATTACTTTAAAGCGCTCGCCGATATTGCCGTATTTAGGGTCGGTAAACGCGTGTTCATTACCCAACCAGCCACACATGCCCTGCCACTGCCGAGGGTTGAGAACACAGATGCGTACATGGCCGTTTGCGCAGGGAAATATCGGGTACAAAAAGCCAACCGGCGGCCGCCCATAGGGCGCTAACTCATTGGCACTGCGACCCGCCGCGGCACTGCCCGTTACACCAAGACCGGGGTCGATTACCTGGGCAGTCGCTTCCAGAACAGAAAAATCCATGCTATTGCCGGTACCGGTCTGAAGTTTCTGCCAGTAGCCCAACAAGACCACCCATGCTGCTTGCACCGCGGTAGTTTCTAGCGCCAATTCCCCCGGCGGTAGCAGCGGCTGATTACCCGCTATTCCCGAACGCGCCAATACCGCAGCCATGGCAAGCTGCACCGCGTTGCTGGCTTGGTAGTCGCGGTAGGGACCGGTTTGACCGAAATCAGAAATAGATAACACAACCAAATCTGGGCGGCGCTCGCGCAGCGCGGCGGCATCTAAACCCAGCGCTGCCATGTCGCCAGGTTTTGCAGTTTCAATAACAATATCGGCGCTGTCGATTAGCGATAAAAATTGCGCCTTGCCCGGTGCAGATGTTAGATCGAGGCACACGCTTTTCTTGTTGGCGTTGTGACTGGCAAAATGCAGACTTTCCCCCGCCACTAACGGCGCTTTACGGCGGGCAGCCATACCTTCAGGCGGCTCGACTAAAATAACGTCAGCGCCCAAGTCGGCGAGCAATCTACCGCACATTTCGGCCTTGCCATCGCCTAGGTCAATAACCCGTAAGCCGGTCAGCGGCAAGGTATTTATATCAGCCATTTTTTATTCCTTATTAAACTTATGTGCTTCCCAACACGGGGAGTTTCCAACACCTATTAAGCGGCCTATGCAGCCGCAATATTGCTACCAAGGGCGGCGAGCACACTATTTTGCCCACCTAAATCCATTTCTAATTGGCGCGCCCAAAGGCAGTAGCGAAACAGCGGATAGTCACGGTCTACGCCAGTGCCGCCGTGCACCTGCTGGCTGCGATGACTAATACGGTGCAGGGCCTCAGTAGCCCAGTACGCTGCTACCAAGGAGCTTTCTTGAGCATCACTGCCATCGCGAAGCTGACATGCCGCCTGTTCACTCGCCACCCGTAAACACTCTTTATCAATGTAGCAGTCAGCCAATTGGTGGGCGACCGCCTGAAAACTTCCGAGTGGGCGCCCAAACTGCTTACGCTCGCTGCAATGTTCGCTGGCTAAGGCAAGCATGCCTTCGCAGAGGCCGGTCGCCAGTGCCGCCGTGGCCGCTTGTTGGTAGTGGCGCGCAGCGGTGAGCATAGCGTCTGCATCAGCACCTTTGACCAGCAATTCCGCCTGGGCGCCGTCGAGACTGAAATGCGCAAGGCTCTGACCATTGGTGGCTTCTTGCGCACGACGCTTTACGCCCACTTGTTCACAGGCAAAAAGATAAATGCCAACGTCGCCACCATCTTGCGCCAAGGTCCAACAATCGCTGGCTTGCATACCGGCGGGCACCCGGCTTTTCTCGCCGTATAAATACAGCTTGCCGTCGCGACTTTCCGCGCGGGCCTGAGGCTCTGAAACCGTATTGACACCCGGCTCCGCCAACGCGGTCGTTAACATTCCCTGGCCAGAACATATGGCCCGTAACGCCGCCTGCACACAGGCCACATTGGCAAAGGGCAGCAATGGCAAACTTGCCGTTGCCAATACCGGCAGTGCTGGCACCGGCGCGACATGGCGCCCCAGCTGCTCCAGCAATACCGTTAGGGTTTCAAAGTCTTGGGCCATACCGCCAACCGACTCCGGCAGAGCCAAGCCCAGCAGGCCGGCGTCGGCCATTTGCTGCCATAACTCCGCATCGAAATAGCCTGAGTCCTCGGCCTTGCGCAGCCGAGCTTGAGTGCAATAGTCGCTGAGCAGTTTGTCGCTAAGATCTAAAATCTCACGCTGAAATTCGGTTAAATTAAAATCCATAACAAGCTACTCCCTATGCGCCACGCGGCAGACCTAAACCAGCCGTAGCAACAATACTGCGTTGCAATTCATTGGCGCCGCCACCAAAGGTGTGCACCGTACCTTTGCGGTACCAGCGCTCCGTTAAACCATTCAATACCGCATCGTCGCCGCGCAAATTACTCAGCGGCGCCAGTATTTCTGCCATTAAACGGCCAAGTTCTATATAGAGTTCCGAACCAAATACTTTGGTCGCTGACGCTTCAACCATGCCACTGCCGCCCTGCTCTATTTTCCAGGCGCTCTTCAGGCACATGAGTTTTAAAGCCGACAAACGGGCATTGGCCACCGCCAAATTGCGCTGCACCCAAGGGGTGTCAAGAAGCTGGCGATACTCAGCATCGCTGCTCAACAGGGTCAGGGTTTCATCATAAAGTTTTGCCACGTGGCCGTAGCTAACCAGCGATAAACGCTCAACATTGAGCTGGCCGGTAATTAGCGGCCAGCCGCCGTTAACTTCACCCACACGGTAGCAATCGGGTATGCGCACATCTTGGTAATAGGTGGTGGTGGTGACCACGCCCATGGTATGGATCAGGGTGCAGGAATAGCCGACGCTATTGGTGGGCACCAAGAAGATGGTCAGGCCTTTGTGACGCTTAGCCGGGTCGGGGTCAGTGCGCGCCGCCAGCCAAATGTATTGGGAGAAATTGGCGCAACTGGTCCAAATCTTTTGACCATTGATAATCCAGTCATCGCCGTCGCGCTCGGCGCGGGTGCGCAGTGATGCGAGGTCGCTACCAGCCGACGGTTCTGAGTAGCCAATGGCGAGATAAGCTTCGCCACTCAAAATTTCGCCCACAATCTTGTCGCGAATTTCAGGCTGGGCATGTTTGGCGAATACCGGACCAATGGAATTAGCCGACAGCGCTGGCCAGGGGAAGCCCGCACGCTTGGCTTCATCGACCAGCAAATACTGCTCGACCGGATCGGCGCCAGCGCCGCCCAGCTCCTCGGGCCAGGAGTAACGTATCCATCCATCTGCGCCGAGCTGGCGCATTTTTTGCCAATAGATTGGCCCACCACCGTGACTAAACTCCTCGCAGGCCAGCTCGGCCTTAAAGTCGTCGGTCATCATATGCTGGCTCATATAATCACGAATCTTTTGGCTAAAGGCCTGCTGCTCCGCACTCAACTCAATGTTCATTAGGCTTCACTCACTAAGGCCGACAGACTGCTCGCCGCGTCGACAAATTCTTCTAACATTTCCATTACCACCTGACGGACTGAGGACTCGTGTTTCATATCGCCAACGATCTGCCCAATGGGGTAACTCATATAGTCTTTAGCGCCCGCGCGCTCAATTCGCATCCGCATTTCTGCGGTGGCAATGGTTTGCAGTGGCATCGGCAAAGTCGCGGGCGCATCTGGCGCAAGCCACATATCACTGAACTCACTGCGCAACATGCGGCAGGGTTTGCCGGTCATCGCTCGGGACTGAATCGCGTCTTCAGCCTTGGCGGCGAACAGGCGCTCCTTCAATTTTGGCGTCACATCGCTCTGACTGGTGCCCAGCCAAATAGAGCCGCACCACACCCCGGCCGCGCCCATGGCCATTGCCGCCGCCATTTGTTTGCCGCGACCAATACCGCCAGCGGCCAGCACCGGCATGGGCGCTACGGCATCAATCACCTGCGGCCATAACACCATTGAGCTAATACTGCCGGTATGGCCGCCCGCCTCGCCGCCCTGGGCAACAATAAAATCCACCCCTGCGTCGACCTGAGCCAAGGCGTGATCGGCCTTGCCCACCAAGCTCGCCACCCGAATCCCCTTTGCTTGCAGCATGGCCACGGTTTCCCGCGGCGGTGTACCCAGAGCGTTAACCAGCAATTTAATCGGATAGCGCAGGGCGACATCCAGCAGGCCCGTAGCCTCTTCTGGCGTCATTTGAATCTTGTCTAGCTGGGTTTTGAGCAATTCAGCTGCTTCGGATTCCGGCAGCGGCGGAATATTGGCCTCGGCACATTTATTAGCCAGAAACTCGCGGGTTTCACGGGGAATCAAGACGTCTAAATCCAGCTTGCCCACCGCGCGCTTTTCATAGGTATTGGGAATAAGTAAATCTACCCCGTAGGGTTTGCCGTCAACATGGGCATCGATCCACCGCAACTCTTCCTCTAGGCGCTCCGGAGAGAAACCGCTGGCACCGAGCACGCCCATACCGCCCGCTTTTGAAACCTCCACTACCACATCGCGGCAGTGTGAGAAGGCAAAAATGGGTAATTCAATACCGAGCATCTCGGTGATTGGCGTTTTCATCAAATTATTATTCCCACAGTGGGTTATACTCGCTAGCTACTATCTCGCGCCTAAGGCTTTGCCGGAAGGACAAGAATTCACAATCCGCCTCACAAAAATATGCACGCGACTGAACAAGATCCACCACTCGAGCTGCAAGCCGAATTTAACTACCGTATGGCAGTGAGTCGGCTGCTGGCTGGGGCAATCAATCACGGCCTAGACACCAATGCCTTGCTTTGCGACGCAGGCATGAACCCCGCCGCCATAGAGGGCGACGGCGACGTCTCACGCAGCCAGTACATAAACCTGCTGACCAGCTTATTGCCGCCGCTGCAAGATGAGTTTTTTGGGTTGAGAGAGCATCCTGTAAAACCCGGCGTAACCAGCATGATGGTCGAAATCGCCCTAGGTAATGACACCCTTGGCGCAGCCATGACCCAAAGCCTGCGCTTTATGCGGCTGGTCTGCGACGATATGCGCATGAGCCTCAGTGACGAGGGCGACGATATCGCGCTGGTGCTCGCCGGCTTAGACCCCCAGCGAGATCCCGGCCACTTCTTAGTAGATTATTGGCTCAATTATTTACATCGCGTTTTCAGCTGGATGATCGACCAGCTTATTCCTGTTAAAGCCGTTGAGCTCGCGTTTTCCGAAAACGTAAATCCCGAGCGCCTCGTATATCAACTGCGCGGCGACTGGCAAAGTGACTGCAAACGCAACGCGGTGGTATTTAGCCGCAAATACCTTTCTCTACCCATTCTGCGCAGCCGCAATGAATGGCTGGCGCTGCGCCAAACGGCGATACAAAGCGGCGTAGTCCACTGGCCCGACGAGCAAGTCCAAGTATCGTCAAAGGTACGCTCACTGGTCTTCAACGCCCTGCGCCAAGGCGAAGCCATACCGAGCCTTAATACTGTAGCCCAATACCTACACTTAACCACCGCTACCCTGCATCGTCACTTGAACAGCGAGGGCACCAGCTTTCAGCGTATTCTCAACGATGTGCGCTGCGACACCGCCATCGACAAACTGCGCTTTCAAAAAATGTCCGTTGCCGAGGTCGCCGAACAGCTGGGCTTTGCTGAGCCGCGCTCCTTTAGCCGCGCATTTAAGCAGTGGACTGGCGCCAGCCCGTCTGAGTACCAATCGTAGGCACTACTTAACGAATGTAACGGTGTCGTCGCAGGGCGATACCGCTACCGGGATCGCCGAAAACCACGGCATGCCATTAATGGCCTCGCTCTCTGCCGCCGAACCAGACACCAAATCATTCACTGAGCTGCCTTGCTGCCCTCCCCAGCCATGGCTGATGGCAACCACGCCACGGCGCATACTGTCGTCAAATTTCAGACTCGCGCGCAAACGGCCGTGCGCTGATGCCAGCGTCACTATAGCGCCATCACTAAGCCCTAATTCCCCTGCATCATCGGGATTCATCCACAGTGGATTGAACGGCATACGCTGGGTGATGGCGTCGATGTCCCGAAAACTGCTATTGATCACTGAGCGACTACGGCGCACGGCTAATCTCAGCGGGAAGCGCTGCCCGGCACGACGGCTACCACTGTCCTCTGCGGTATCCCTTAGCGCTGCGAGTTCTTGCAAAACATCATCGGGCGCCAAGCAAAAACGATGATACTCACGACGTTCCGACGGCGGCTGAATAATCTGCACCGGCAATTCAAACACCTTGCCTGAAGAGTGTGTTTTTATTTCGGCGAGGGGCACCTGCGCACCGCGCATCAAGATTTCCAGCAGGGACTCTTGGGACGGTGGTAAGTCCATCGCCAAGGCTTCACCGGCAAAATTAAGTTGCAATTTTAAACGTTTGGCGAGCGCCCAAAATACATAGGCATCTTCGCAAACATCGCTGCCAATTGGGGGCTTTACGATGGCCTCGCTGTACTGAGCAAAGGGCTGAGGGAAAGCCGTTTTTTCAAACAGCATTGGCATATCCGCGCGTTCAAACATCATCGTAGGCGGCAGAATATAATCGGCTAGCTGCGCGGTATCTGACATAAAAGGGTCAATACTGACAAGCAAGTCGAGACTGTTAAACGCACGCTGGGCAAGCTCCCGATTTGGCAGCGCATTGACCGGATTGCCACCGTCGACAATCATTGCCCGCAACTGACCTTCACCGGGAGTGAGAATTTCCTCGGCCAGCACACCACTCATTTTCTCGCCAAATAGACGCCCCAAGTTTCGAACTCGACTACGTTGCGACGACTCCCAGCGCCGCGCTGGTGCAATCACCTCTGCGCGCACCGGCCGCGGCGAGGACATCGCGCCCGAATTACTTACCAGCTCTCCCGCTCGATTGAAACGACCACAGATTACATTGAGCGCCTCGACCAAATGCTCGGCGAGATTGGAGTGCGGCGACATATCTATGCCAGTGCCGGTGACCGCAATACCACGCTTTGCCTGAGCGAACTGGCGAGTCAACGCGCAGAAATCCTCCTCGTCGATACCCGCACGGCGGGCAATATAGCTCGGCGTAAAATCCGCTAATGCCAGTCGTAAATCTTCGAGGCCGTCGACGTAAGCCTCGCAAAACGGCGTATCATGCCAGTCATTTTGCAAAATAAGATTCAGCATACCCGCAACAATACTCACGTCTTCGCCGGGCAGCGGTTGCAGGTGTACATCCGCAAATCGAGCGGTTTCGGTGCGCCGTGGATCTATCACTAGGCACGTCATGCCTCGCTGTTTCGCGGCTTTTAATTGCTTGGTGGGATTAAGCGCAGGAAAACCATTTATCGACTGCACCGACACCAGCGGGTTGTAGCCAATAAACAGCCACACATCCGCAGAGGCAAAGCTATTTCGCCCCGCCGCCCAAACGCCCAAGCGTTGATCGGTCACCCACTTAGCCGACTGATCAATGGTCATGGTTGAAAAGTTTGAGCGCGTGCCAATCGCCTTGCTAAAGGCGCTGAGCATATGAAAGGCCGAGGTATTGGTGTAATGCTGAGTACCGCGATATAGGCCTAGCGCATCTGGCCCGTGGTTACTAACAATCTCACTAAGGCGATGGGCGATGCGGTCAAGCGCCAGCTCCAAAGCAACGGGCTTAAAACTACCATCGGGCTGTTTTTCTAGGGGCTGGAGCAGACGCTGTGGTGCATTGTGAATTTCCGCTGCCTTCAAGCCTTTAATACAGGCATAGCCCTGAGTGAGGGGATGGTCGTGGTCGCCGCGAATATCGACAATTGTGTCGTCATCCGCAAGGCTAAGCAGCAAGCCGCAGCGCCCAGAGCAGAACCGACAGAAGGTTTTCTCCTGCCGACTTACTGGCTGCACAGATCCACCAGAGCTAGACATAGCTGACCTCAAGACAGGCCACAGTCGCCTACTTACCCGCAGGTAATTGGGCGAAGGCAATGTCTTTATCAACGCGAATATCGCCGGGCAAGCCTAACACCCGCTCCGAAATTTGATTGCGCAGAATTTCATCGGTGCCGCCAGCGATTCGCAAGGCGGAGGCCCAGATATAGCCGTATTGAAACTTCTTGGCCAGCTCGTTATTTTCCACGGAAAATGCGCTATCCATACCAAGAATATCACCGGCAATCGCGGAGATGTCCTGCAGCATATTAGCTGACACCAACTTGCCCATATTCGACATGGCGCTCGGCGTTTCACCACGAGAAACACTTGTTAACAAGCGCGCGCGAAAGTTTTTAAGGCCCATGTCCGTTGCAACATGACGCGCCACATCGAGATGGTATGGTGCAGCATGGTCACCGGCACCACGAACCACGTCGAGAAGTTCATCTATGCTGGGCAGCCCCTTGGACTCGCCGCCGACATTAAGACGCTCATTCATCAAAGTGGTCATCACCACTTTCCAGCCACTGTTCACATCGCCTAAGCGGTAGCGGTCAGGAATTCTCACGTCGGTGAGAAAAACCTCATTAAATTCAGACTCGCCAGAAATTTGTTTGATAGGTCGAACATCGATACCCGGTGTTTTCATGTCCAATAAGAAGTAAGTCAGGCCTTTATGCTTTGGTACATCAGCGTCGGTACGCACCACCAGCACCCCCCAATCGGCGGTATGCGCCCAGGAGGTCCAGACTTTTTGGCCATTCACAATCCAGTCATCTCCGTCGCGCACGGCCTTAGTACGCAGTCCGGCAAGGTCTGAACCCGCTGAAGGCTCAGAAAACATCTGACACCACAGCAACTCACCCATCAGGGTTTTATAGGCAAACTGTTCAATTTGCTCAGGCGTACCGTGGGTGTAGATGGTGGGTACTGCCAACTGGCATCCTATCGTTACAAACGGACCAACCGGCACGTGATAGCGACCTTCTTCTTCGGCAAAAATAACTTCCTGCATAGCCGTGCCACCCATACCGCCCATATCTTTGGGCAATGAAATTGCCGCGTAACCGGCCTTGGCTTTTTTCTTTTGCCAATCTCGGCCTAACTCCGCAAAGCGGACATCCCCTGGCGACATGCCCAGCGGCTGGCAATAATCACCGGCATTATCGTTCAACCAATTACGCACTTCCTCGCGGAACATCGCTTCTTCGCGGGTATCATTAAAATCCATGCTGTACTCCTAAACTATGCGGGGCGGCTCAGGCGGCGGCCAGTAACTTCTTAGACCAGTGGGCGATATTGCCAATACTCATTGCCAGCAAGCGCGCACGCTTGTAAAAAAAATGGCAATTGGCTTCCCAGGTATAACCAATTCCGCCGTGTAGATGCAGGTTCTCTTCCGCCGCAAAATTATAGGCATCGGTAGCACTCACCCTAGCCACCGCAGCGGCCAGCGGCAGTTCGCTGCCACCTACCGACATTGCCCAGGCGCCGTAATAGGCATTGGAACGCGCCAGCTCGATCTTGATCATCATGTCTGCCAAACGATGCTTCACCGCTTGGTAAACACCCACTTGGCGACCAAAGGCATAGCGTTCGAGCACATAATCTCGGGCCATGTAACAGGCCACTTCAGCGCCACCGAGCTGTTCAAAAGCCGTGAGGATCGCGGCTTGATTCATGATGACATCGATAAGCGCCTCAGCACCCTGCTCACTTTGCAATACGATGGCTGGCACCGATTCAAGCGAGACGCGCTGGTAACTGGCCAACTCATCGACACCCTCGGGTAAGTCTAGGGTTTGATAGCCAGTTGCCGTAGTGTCGATCAGCACCAAACTTAGCTTGTCATCCAGCAGCGCACTGGTAATCAGATAATTGGCGCTGCGCGCATAGGCCACCGCCGGTAGCGATCCGCTGACGGTTAGCAAATCGGCATCGACTTGGAGACTCTTTGCAGCCAGCTCTACCGCCACAATCGCCTCGCCGCTGGCAATCTGCCCCAGAAGATCAGCAGCCTCGCTATTGCTACAGCGCTTTAATAACTCTGCACCAAGGCAAACCGTGCTAAAGAACGGCGTTGGCGCCAGTACGCGGCCCACCTCTTCAGCGAGCACGCACAGTTCCAAGGCGCCCATGCCCAAGCCGCCCTGCTCTTCCGGAATGCTAATGGCAGGCCAGCCAAGCTCGACCATCTGCTGCCAAAGTGCTTCATCGTAGTCTGCACCGCTGGCAATATGGCTGCGCAGCCGCTCTGGGTCACAGCTCTCGGAGAGAAATTTACGGGCATGATCAGCAAGCATTCGCTGATCTTCAGAAAAATCGAAATTCATACGTCTCTCCAAAGAGTCGGGTGTCGAGCCAAGATCTATCGCGAGTTCTGCGACTATTCTTATATGAGTTTAGTCTCTTCGGCTGAAAGCTTGTGCGGCATCCAGCGAATACCAAAACAAAGGCCATCTTGTTTTGGCAATTGAAGTATATATAATAACAATCATATATACGATTTGGAAGTACCCAGCACCCCCAACTCCACCCACCTTAAAAATAACGAGTGCATACTATGTCTGAGCCACATCTCTTATTTGAACGTTTAAGTCCGCAAATCGCTGTTATAACCTTAAATCGACCCGAAAAACGCAATGTGATCAGCGGCGAAATTGCGCAGGGGCTGCGCGATGCAATTCAAACCGTAGAAAATGACCCACTGCTACGCGTCGCTATTCTCACCGCCAAGGGCAAAGTCTTCTGTGCTGGCGCCGACCTCGCGGAAGTCAGCGCGGGTCGCGGCCATGCCCTGACCACCAAGAGCGGCGGCTTTGCGGGATTTGTTCACGAACCACGCAGCAAAGTGTGGATTGCCGCAGTAGATGGCCTAGCGCTGGGCGGTGGCTTTGAATTATTGCTGGCCTGCGATTTAGCGGTTGTCAGCACCGAGGCTCAGCTCGGCTTGCCCGAAGTGAAACGTGGATTAATAGCGGCGGCAGGTGGCGCGTTTCGGGTAGGCCGCTCACTACCAAGGGCGATTGCCATTGAGCTAGCCGTGACCGGCCGCGCGATGACCGCTGAGCGTGCGCTGCATTTTGGTTTGGTTAATACCCTAGCTGAACCTGGCCAAGTGCTCAATGCCGCCATTGCGCTGGCCGAAGAAATTGCCGCCAATGCGCCAATCTCCGTTGACCAAAGCCTCGCGCTCTGCAAAGCAGCCCCAGAGTGTGACGAGGCGGAGTTGTGGCAGCGAAATCAAACCGCCGCAGGTGTGGTCATTAGCTCCGCAGACTCCAAAGAAGGAATGCGCGCCTTTCTAGAAAAACGCCCGCCAAATTGGCAGGGCAGCTAATCCCCCTTAGCCGCTCACTAGCCTAAATCAAGCAAGGCAATACACTCTTTCTCTATCGGTTTTTCCGATACGGTTTTGGGTATTGCCGAGAGCACTTGAAATATTTCAGGGATATCATTTTTCTCTAAGTTTTCACTGCAAAAATTGCGCAATGCCGCCTCGCTATAATCGCAGTCATCGGCGAGGACAATTGCCGCCACCAAGGTTTTCTCCCCTGCCACATTTTTAGGCGTGGCTACGCCGTAAACAAATACATCTTGAACATAGGACGATTTCAAAAGCGTTGTATCCACCAGCGAAGTGTTCACGAAATCGCCATTGCGACGCACTCCACCGCCAACGCGATGATGAAAATAAAACCAACCGTTCTCGTCTTTGTGCCCCAAATCGCCCATGCGAAGCCAACCGCCTTGCACTTTTTCTGCGGAGGCATCTTCATTTTTGTAATAGCTCACTGTCGTCGCTTGGCCATTTAGACGACGAAAGCAGATTTCGCCCTCAACTCCCGGCTTACAGGCAACACCCTGACTATCGAAAATCTCTGCCTCCCAATCTGCACTTGGCTTTCCAATGCTACCCACCGGGCCAATACCCGGTGGGTTGGCTAGGCCACCGCCCTCTGTTGCGCCATAGACTTCAAATAAACGAACACCAAAACGACGCTCGAAGTCCGTCCAAATGGATACCGGCATACCCGAGCTGAGAATGAGTTTAACGGGATTTTTTGCGTCGTCCGGCTTTTCTGGAACCGCGTAAATTTCAGGAATCATGCCGCCTAACAAACTAAACATGGTGCAGCCGTACTCTCGGCAAATATCCCACAAGCGGCTTTTACTGAATTTGCGGCTGATCACCACGGGGATGCCCAGCGCTAGGCCATTGCGTAAAAAATTCTGAGCATTAATGTGGGTTAAAGATAAGCCGGTGTAAAACACATCATGCTCATTCGCCCCTAATTTAGCGAGGCTATCGGCCTGCGCCATATACTGACCCTGACTATAGACAACCGCTTTGGGGTTACCGGTGGTGCCAGACGTGAACATCATAAACATTGGAACATCGGGGGAATGAATGACGTCTGGTAACGCCGATGTAGCATTTTTTAAAAGCTCCTGATAATCCTCAATCGGATTAGCGGCAATAGCTGTACTGCTTAAAGCAAGCTCATTGCTAGCTACACACAAAATCCATTTTAATTTCACGCCCTCAGCAAGCACCTCGAGTACTTGGTCTAGGCAATAATCGGCACAGACCAAACCATCGCAGTCGGTATGTGCCAGCATATAGGCCAATTTCAGGCCTTTTGCTCGCGGATCTATGGGCACAAAGGGCACGCCCAAAATTGAACTAGCCACCATGGTTTCAACAAACTCGGGGTGGTTATTCATCATCAGCGCGATATTGCCTATTTGGTCCGGCTGCCGCTCTTTGATAATCGCAGCAAGTGCTGAGGCCTTACTCCATAACTCTGCATAATTACGAGTTTCACTAAAAAGTACGCCACCTTGATCAACGTGAACAAAACGCAGAACTTGAAGCAAAGGCTGCATTTCAGCCTGTAGCGCGACAACATTGGCCAACGACATATTTTTCAAATCAATCCCTTGCAAAATGCTCACCCCTTTCACACTGCTAAAATTCAAAGCAAAAAAAGCCAGCGACAAGCGCTGGCAAAGTAAAAAGACCGTATTAGTTATCCCTAGAAGTTGTAAGTAACATCTACACCAAAGGTACGAGGCTCGCCCAGCGGCTGGTTAGATATCGCTAGCTGACCTGGGACGAAAATATTCAAACCACTGGTTGAATATTCCTTGTCCTCAAGATTCCTAGCCCAAAATGATACATTAAGATTGGTGTTTTTCACGTCCAATTGGGCACGAGCGCCAATAAGCGTAAGACTCCCTGAAGTCGCGGCGGGGAAGGCATCGATACCATCTTGGCCGCTTGACATATTACCTAGAAGTTTTGATCTCGATGAGGCATTCAAATCAAAAGTCCAGTCGCCAGCCGCAGTGGGCATAAAGTAATTAAGCCGCGCAGTACCTTCAAACTCTGGCGCTGATGGCAGGATCGGGGCTGAACCTGAATCAGGCTTATCAAATTCCCAATCCAAATAACCCGCTGTCATCGTTAGCATCCAGTTCGGTGTAATCACCCACTGCGCCTCAACCTCGACCCCATCAATGTTAGCATCCCCTGCATTTACCACTTGAGTTATTAGCCCAGAGGGCGTACTAATCAGATTGGTTTGCTGAGTATCCTGGTAAAAGGTGTGGTAGTAGGCTGCATTCAACTTAACCGAATTTTCGAACAACTCCGATTTAACGCCCAACTCAATATCAGTCGCCGTTTCTTCATCAAACGGCTTTGACGTCTCAGCATCTATGCCCCTAGCATTTTGCCCGCCAGAGCGGCTAGAGCTAGAAGATTTAACATAAGTCATAATGTCCTCATTAAGACGCCAGTCCACCGATGCGGTCCACGAAATAAACTTATAGGCCTCACTGTCTGACCAAGTACACTGGTTGAAATCTGCATTCGGTGGCGGGCTAGCTGCGTCAATTCGACATGCAGCTGCAGACGGACCAGGATTTGAAGCCACACCAAGTGGAACCGCATACTGCTGAGAAAAGAAGGCCTTCTCGTCCTCAGTCATACGTACACCAAGCGTCGCATTAACATCTTCAGTTAAGCTAAAGGTACCAGACACAAAAGCAGATTGGCTCTTGTTTTCAGCTTCACCGAAGCTGTAATTGTAATCTACGCCAGTGCCATAGGTTGACAGCCCACCACTTCGAGAAAGATCAAAACCATCTTCTTCAAAATAATAAAGGCCAGCAATCCAGTCCACCAAGCCATCAAGTGCCAAACCACTAATTTGCCATTCTAAAGAGTCCTGGGTTGCCGTTTGTTCAAAGGGAAAATTGAATTGAGAAACCGGAACACCCGTGCCATCAATATCACTCATGTAGGCGGTATCGACGTCGCGGTTACCGTATACCAATTTGGTTTGTAAATTTTCGGAAAGAGTATATTCCAAGGTCAGCGCCAAGGTATCCGCTTTAGCGTCAGAATAATTGCCGTTGTTTGCCGCCGAGTCATAATAATCCGTAGAGCTTCGCGTCAAAGGAAAATAGCCTGGGGGCGTCGGCTCGTCGCCAGCGAAGCCTGGCTCTCCAGAAAAGTTTCGCGAGGCCATCGTCATATACGAAGAATTATGTTCGTATGACATCAATACCCGCAGCTCTTCGCTTGGGTCATAGGTTACGCCAAGGCGATACACTTCATTATCTCGGGTACCGACCTCTGCGGTTTCACCAGTGGGTGATTGGGTGAAACGATCATAAATGGTGATTTCACCAAAACCATTCTCGCGCTTATCCGCCTGAGCCGCTAAACGTATCGCGAGCTTATTCGGTATAAGCGGAATATTAACTGCGCCGCCGACCTTGTGGCTTTTGTAATTACCAACACCGCCTGTGACAAAACCGCTCAGCTCGCCATTAGGGTCGGCTTTTTCAGTAAGAATCTTAATTGCGCCGCCCGTTGTGTTACGACCATAGAGCGTACCTTGCGGGCCTTTTAGCACCTCGATCCGGCTAATATCGAACAAGCTATTTGCCGTACCGTAAGCACGTGCCAAGTAAACGTCGTCGATATACCAACCCACCGACGGGTCTAGTGTAATTAAGTTATCGGTTTGTACTTGGCCACGAATGGTCACTTTGGCAATACTGCCGCCTTGCGCGGGTGCTGGTTCAATATGCACACCAGGCGAAAAGCTGCCCAAATCTTGGGTGTCACTCAAATTTAGCGCCTTTAGGTCATCCGCCGACATACTGGTAACCGCGACCGGTACATCTTGTAAGGTCTCCTCCTTTTTACGGGCCGTAACCAGAACTTCTTCAATAGTGAATCCCTCAGCAAAGGCCGGGGCTTGAACCGCAATGCTTCCGCCCAATGCAAAGGCAACAGCTGAAGCAACTCTCGTTAATTTGGCTTTCATGGTGATCTCCCAGGAGACGAAGTATTTATTATGATTCGGATATAACAACATTAACTGACCGCAATTATAGCTATGATTACAATGATTGCAATCTTATATAGAACTACTTCTCATCCGTATTTTTACGTACCCAAGCACAGAAAAGCATGCAAGCATCTGCTTTCAATTGACCTTCACCCTCTAAGACACAAAAGCCAAAATAAATGTTATAGCTACATATAACGTGTAAGCGCAAAATAGCAGCACAAACCTGGCGCCCACACCAAGAATTCTAAAAGTGGTAAGTGTTGGTATTTATTCAATAGAAATATATTCGAGGAGGGGTAATTACGAGAAAAAGCGAGTGCAAGTAACATCAGCGAATTTCAGATATCACAGGGCAGCCACGCTCACAGCAAATCTAGCCTATGTATCTGCTTACGGCGAAGCGATAAAAGCGAGTCAGTGTTTGCCGATTAACCACAATCCTCAATTAATAATGCCCAGCCCCAACGCACCCGCAGAAATGCTCGCTCAGACCTTACACTTCTTAACAGCAAGTTCAGATCGACAAACTAATAATAGTGAATATTTTCAAAAAGCATCGCGATAAGTGCTTTGTATTGACCGCTATATAAATACGGTGCTATCTCCGTATTAAACTTAAAAGCTCACACCGCGTCATTCACGCCATTGCTTAGTACCCGCTAACGCTAAAGTACCAGCATATGCCTTATTGAAACTCGGCCGGGTCCGGTACTACGCCATTACCGCGATAACTTTTTTCAAGACCATTAATTCGTGTTGCACTATCGTGCAAATAAGAGAGATGCGGGTGACCGCCTTCTAAAATGGCCAATGCAGAGGTGTCACCGCGCAAGTAATAATTCATCCAAGCCAATGAGTAGCTAGCAGCGATTTCCCGGCCCCAGGTCGCGGTGGGTATTAAGGGGTAATTGGTGTGCTGGCCGTGACTGGAGGCTTCCGCCACAATAAATGCCCGATCACTGGCAAGGCTATCGTAAAGCGGCCTAACCACCGCCGGGTTTGCAAATGGAATAGGGGCAATGGGGCCGTCGTGGTCGCCGGTCTGGATCATGATGGGAATCGGGCTCGCGCTCACCGACTCACCCACGGGTGCAGCCGCCACGCCGGCTTTAATGCGCACAGGGTTGGGCTCTGTGGCGTTTGACGCCTCCTGCTCTTGAACCCGCAAAACCGCACCTGCGCCCATGCTATGGCCGATGACACCTACTTGTTCTGCATTCAGTACACTGGCAACCGACGACTGTTTAAACAGATAATTCATCGCGTCTTGAGCATCATGTAAATTATTGCCGGGATCACCTTCAACCTCATCGTCAGAATGACCTTGGCCACTAAAATCAAAGGCAAACACCATATAGCCATTGTCCGCAAATAAACGATGCCACCAGCGGTACATACCCACATTGGTATTCAAACCCTGCAGTGCAAAAATAACGGGAAATGGCCCCTCTTGAGGACTGCCTTTTGCCGCGTAAGGCAAAACAATTTCACCATATAATTTAGTGCCATAGCGATTCAGAAATTCGACAGGGATTAAAGCGACTTCAGCATTCTCATAAGGGTGGCCATACCAGTGATAGGCGTGCTGGAGACGCGAGCCATCTTGCAACTGGGCAAAGGTAGAGCGCACCATGTGCTCGACAATAATCGGATCGCTAATATCGTTTATGGTGTACCCAAAGGCGACGGGATCAAATAGGCGATTAGCGATATTAGCCGGCAGCATGCTAGCCAGTTCATCGCCATTGCTGACAATGGGCTCAAACTGTTCAGGCGCTGGCGGCGGATTTTCACCCTGCTGAGACGCTGGCCACGAGGCCAAACTACCTGCCTCAGCCGCACCGCCAGCGTTTGAACTACCAGAATTTGAACTGCCACCGCAGGCTGCCAAGATAGCACTGGCCAATATCACACACACCAATCTCACTATTATTTTCTCCATCGCTATTAAAATTCCGATTAAATCTACCTTAATTAAAATAGGACGTCAGCACGAATTTAAGTGAATCCACACTATACGCTTTCGCGCTTATTTATCACTGACTGATTAGCTGGAAATACTATGCAAACACTGAGCAGGTTTGAATCACTATTTAAGGTAATTAGGCATAGCCCATAGCGTTAACTCCATAATGCGCTGAGCGGTGTACTTGGCGTGAAATGCGTTGCGCATTGCGCTTGCAGTAACTCGCCGCAAGCTAAGGCATCAGTTAAGGCATGATGTTGTCGATAATAGGGCAAATGATAGCGAGTGCGACTATCCGTGAGACGAATCGAGCTAGGCTGGCGCCCCATTAGGCCATTCCACAAAGACTGCCGCCAGGTACGAGTATATCTCGCCTCTATTTCCATCGTATCGATAACGGGGAATTCTATTCCTTCTTGGATATGGCGCATCAATGCCGCATGCAGAAACCGTCGCTCAATCGCGCTGTAATGGACAACAACCGTCTTGCCCTGCAAGTGCCCGAGCAGCGTATCGATAACAGTGGAAAACTCAGGGGCATCTTCTACAACAGAATGCGTAATGCCATGAATCATGACTGAGCTTGAATGCAGGCGTGTTTCTGGTTTAATGACCCAATGCCTTGCACCGTTGCAGCGTATCCGACTTATAGTCATAGGCACTAAACCGATACTAACTATGCTGTCGCGACGCGGATCTAGGCCTGTTGTTTCAAAATCCAGAGCGACCAAAGACACATCGGCAATTGGGGTCGACGCGGCAACAACGCCGTGTTGATAAAAAGCCTTTAAGCTTGGATGTTTACTTGCCTCAGCCAAAAAAGCAAAACGACTAGACCAATCCAATCGCTTGCCCTGCGGCATAGCTTGGGCTTGACCGGAAAGTTGATTTTTAGCGAGATAAAACACAAAAGCCTCTCAACTTACCCTACCCGGCTGATATCTGAATTTTAGAAAACGCTGGGCATTGCTTAGTATTTGAAACGCTTCTTTAAGATTTTTCCGTTCAAAGTCCGACAAATGCTCAGGCTCAATATTGTTGTCTGGCTCACGCTTCAATTCAATATCCAAAGCTTGGTGACGAATTCTGACCATCGCAATAAATTCCAGTGCGTCACGCAAATCAAGTCCCCGACCGGGAGGCAATATCCCTGCTGCAATAATATCTTCTAGGCGCTCAAAGGTATTGCGCGCCGACGATCCCACCGCCAAGGTATGCACACGCACAAGGTCGGCAATGGGGCCGGTACCTCGACGCTTCATATTGATCGAATTTGTTTGGCGACCATCGGTTTCCATCACAAAATCTTTAAAGAAACCCAGTGGCGGCGTTCTGAGCAAGGCGTTACGAGCCATACAGGCTAAAAATCGCGCATTGGTTTGCGCCTTTTGGCGAATCAACTGATTCAACTCTTCCGCCCATTGGCACTGCCCCCACACGCCTTCTAAATCGAAGAAAATAGCGCTGTGTAGCAATGACTCCGCGGTGGGTTTCTCAACCCATTCATTAAAATATTGCTGCCAAATGGCTAGAGGTTGGCGCCACTTCGTGTTACTGGCCATTATATTGCCAGTGCAATAACTGTAGCCACAGCGTGCCAAACCGTCACTAACAAAATTCGCCAAGGCGCTAAAATACGCGTCGTGCTGCTCGGCAACAAAGCTATTATCAAGAATAAGGGCGTTGTCTTGATCTGTAACAATAAGCTGTTCACCCCGCGCCATTGAGCCCAAGGCTAAAAAGCAATAAGGCACGGGAGGGGCACCCAACTCGGCCTCGCCCAGCTCGCATAAGCGCTGCTTAAAACTGCGACCTATCACCGCCATCGCACTCCCAATCATTTGAGAATTGGCGTCCTGATGAACCATGCGCGCGAAACAGGCTTGAGCTTCTGGCAGAAGCACGGAAAGTTCATCAACACTTTGGGCATTAAAAATACTTTTGACAACAAACAAGCTGTTTTGCGACTCGTAACGCAAAATATCAAGATGACTAATCAAGCCAACCGGTACGCCCTTTTTCAATACAGGCAGATGCTGCACCTTGTATTTAAGCATTAGCATCATCGCGTCAAAGACAAACTGATGACTTTGCACATAAATCAATTCGGTGGTCATAATATCGGCCACCGGAATATCACTGCTTAAGCCCATCGCCACTAGGCGCCCGCGAATATCCAAGTCGGTAACAATACCAACCACCTGAGCTGGCCGCCCTGACGAGTCCTGTTCGTCAAGGGTGATTAGCAACGAGGATACGTTTTCCTCAGTCATGCGAATCGCGGCCTGATGCACGGTCGTGGTGCTCGACACCGTAACGGGTAAGGTGGTGATTAAAGTGCTTATTTTAGCGGTAAGCAAGGAGTCGTCGTCTTCGCCTTTGGCAATAGATTGACGCAAACGCGTCTGGTCTTCCACTTCAACAAAGTCAGCAAAATGCTCGAAATTATCGAATAAATAATTAAATGTCTCGTCACTAATAAGGTATACCAAGGTATCTTCTAGGGCTGTCACGGGAAAGCGAACTGGGCGATTCAACATTAAGCTTTGCTCGCCGAAAAATTCACCTAAACCTAAGCGATTATAAAGTTGCCCGTCTCGTCGAAAAACCTCAACCGCACCACTGCGGATCACATACCATTGATGATTATCTTGCCCCAAGGCCAAAATAGCCGACTGCGCCCGGTAATACGCGACTTCAACATTTGCAGCTACCGTAGCCAGCACGTCATCCGGTAAATTTGCAAATGGCGGGTGACGCCTAAAAAAATCCAATACTTCGGATTGCTCGGCCAGCATTATCCTACTCCGTGATTGACAATTAGGCTCGGCCAGAATTTCTTCCAGACGAGCCCCACCAAGTTACTATTATCGGGGTTCAGACATCAGACCCTTAATCATCGAAAATGCGGCAACCAACAACACCAGCGTAAAGGGTAGGCCTGTCGACACGGCCATTGCCTGCAAAGCGACCAGTCCGCCACCCAAAATAAGTGCGACAGCAACCAAGCCTTCAAATAGGCACCAAAATACCCGCTGCGGCGTTGGCGAATCGACCTTGCCCCCGGCAGAAATCACATCTATCACCAGCGACCCGGAATCAGATGAGGTAACAAAAAACACGATTACCAACACAATAGCAATAAACGACGTGATGCTGGATAACGGCAATACGTCGAGCATGCCAAATAGCTGTAAGGGTAAATCAGCTTCAACCACTTTCTGATAACCATCAGTCACAACTTGCTTTATCGCAGTGCCACCAAATGCCGTCATCCAAAATACACAGGCCGTAGACGGTATCAGTAACACAGAAATAATAAATTCCCGCACCGTGCGACCGCGTGAAACTCGGGCGATAAACATCCCCACAAATGGGCTCCACGATATCCACCACGCCCAATAAAATGCCGTCCAACCGGAGGCAAAATTACTGTCTTCACGGCCTACCGGGTTGGCTAGTTCCGGCAAGTAGCGGAAATAGGCAATGATGTTGTCAATAAAGCCGGTGGCGATAGCCAGCGTTGGACCAACAATCACCACAAAAGCCAGCAACAGCATTGCGAGCATCATATTGATTTCAGACAACTTTTTAACGCCCGCGTCCAAGCCCTTTACCACAGAGATCAGCGCAATGGCGGTGATCCCGATGACAAGCAGGATTTGCGTGGTTCCGCCCAAGGGAATACCAAACAAATAATTCAAGCCCGAGGCTGCTTGAGATGCGCCTAAACCCAATGACGTCGCCAAGCCGAATATCGTTGCCAACACCGCCAAAATATCGATGATATGCCCAGGCCAACCCCAAATCCGTTCACCTAAGAGCGGGTAAAATACCGAGCGAATCGTTAACGGCAAGCCCTTATTAAAAGAAAACAAGGCTAAACCCAAGGCCATTACCGCGTAAATAGCCCACGGGTGCAGCGCCCAATGATAAATCGTTGCCGCCATCGCCAAACGTTCAGCTGACTCGGCATCGCCCACGGCGCCACCTAAAGGAGCCCAGTCACTGCGCACGCCATTCTCGGCTGCGGTACCGGCAAATGAGGTCGTGAAATGCGTCAGCGGCTCAGATACGCCATAAAACATCAGACCAATACCCATGCCAGCGGCAAACAGCATCGAAAACCAGCCTAAATAGCTATAGTCTGGCGTAGCCTCCGTACCGCCCAAGCGCACACGCCCTAGTGGCGAGACCACTAGCACCAAACATATCAGTACAAAAACATTTGCTGCACTAATAAAAAACCAATCCAGATTAGACGTTAGCCAATTCCGCACGCCACTAAACATCGGCTCAGCTTGCTCTTGAAAGAACAGGGTAAGCGCAACAAAGGCAATTACCGCGAAAGCAGAGATAGCAAACACCCTATTGTGTATATCTAAGCCAAATGGCCCTATATTCAACACAATATTGTCTTGGCCTACTTGATAGTCGGTATCTATTGGAGTGACCTGGCCATCAGGAACCATGGGATCCTTATTATCTGTCATCAGATTATCCTTAGTACGTGTGTTAGTTTATGTGTGTATGCATTTCCTAGGCTCAAAAGTAGTATCCAATATTGATATTAAAGCGCTGCTCGTAATCGCCGCTATTACCGGCACCACTGCCACCCACAAAGGGCTGATTTTTAGCATGCACCCAGTCAAAGTAAGTGAACAGACCACCTGCCGCGACCGACACTCCTGTAACGTTCATAACCGTATTTGCGGTGTCATCTGACTTGTCGTAAACAACGCCGTAGTTATTATAAAATTGCAGACCTGTTACTGCGCCAAATTTGACGGGTAAATCGTAAGCGACATTAAGCGTGGTAGACGTCGCTTCTGCCGCAATGGTGTCGTAGAACGAATAGGCGCCAACGGCTATTTGCTCTAGCTGATCAATGTCGTAGCGATATTCGCTGTGCTGTAACTGCAAATGCCAGCGTTGATATTGGCTATTGGCGTGTAATGCCAAAGCCTGATAATCGCCCGCCCTGCTCTGACCGTCATGTATACCGCCACTCAGCGCAGACACGCCCACTTCTGTCGTTAGCTCGTCTTGTTTAAAATGATAAGCAAAACGCCCACTAAAGGTGTTGTATTCAGCCAAGGCTTGGCCAGGCTCATCATAAATTCCTTCACCTGCGGTACGAGCGCCGACAATATCGTAGGAGTAGCGATCTGAGCGATTATCGACGTCTCCGTCTACGCCACCGAGCTCATCATTTTTAAAGAAGCCTAAATCTAACTGCCAATTATTAGCAACACTACGCTTGAACACGACACCCAGATCAAAATCATCTTCCAAACCCAGATAATAATTGGTGCTGAAAAAATAGTTTTGCGAATTATAGGGGCTATTACCAAAGGGCACCTTAGTAATACCTGCGTTCACTTCCCAGTTCTCGCTAAATTGATAACCTACATAGGCGTATTTAATCGCCGTCATATAATCAAAGAAGCGAATTTCGCCATTGAGCGACACATCGCCGATTTCGCCTCGCAGATTCAATCGAAAGATATCGAAATCGAAATCGCCACCGCGATCCTTATTGCCTTCGCTATAGGACGTATAATTGAAATTGGTGCGAATCGCGCCCCCTACCGTGATGCCATCCTCAGACTTCGCTTTCTCCGGCGCAGCGCTATTATCTGTCTTCTGCTCCGCAAGTGTTTGAGCATTTACCGCCACGCTTGTCGTATTGGCTTTGGCCTGCAGGGCAGAAATTTGGGCTTTGAGGCTATCTAACTCTGCGGCGGAAACGGACACCGTTTGAGCATAAACCGGACCAACAAAAGTACTGGCGAGCAAAATCGATAATAAACGATGCTTATTCATGATTATTTCCTACGATTAAAAATTGGACTAAGCTAGCGAATCAGCGATTACTTCTAAATTCATTTAGCGGAGTATAAGAAATGCGCTTTTGGTTCAGCGCAAATAATAGACGCAATGTGAATTAGGGCGGCATGTCATTTCAAAAATCAACTGTTCTGCGCCATAATATTAATTCGACATTCACATTAGTGATGTTTTGACAAACTTGCTTTTATGCGACGAAATAGCATTATTAGGTCTCGTCGCCGATCTACTTACTCGCCTAGCCATTCTTCTAACGATCTATACGCCTACGCTCATTTTCAACAATATCTAAAGTAAGCGCCAACGCTGACACCCCACCACCTTAGCATTAGTGACGCTGATTCGCGACAGCTGAGTACGTCAGCAAATTTCCTATTATTATTGCCACTCAACGTATTGCCAACAATTCGCTTCAGAATAGTTACTATAAGCCTCATATCAAACATTAAAGCTGAGTATAGACCAGCACACCGAGTCCGCCAGCTTTTCAGTTAACTTGAACTCGGGAAGCGATTTCACAGGACCATTACGTTTCTTTTCGTGCTTTTATGTTGACTACCGCCTGAAATCCATCTTGGTTATCGGTAATGGAAACCCCCGACACGGAGTATTTTGAATCACTTATCACCAGACCCACACCGGCTCTTACTCTGACTCGACTGGTTATTGGCTTTGCTTGCTTCGCGAAGTCTTGAGACTTAATTTCGTAATCATCGGCGATATCAACTCCGGTGCTGCTTACCACACCAGATATCACTTCAGACAAGGCCTCTGAATCAATGTATTGAGAGGAAATATCCTTTATCTCTGCTATCGATGTAATTTCTGAGGAGTTTATTTTTTCGGTGATTTTCTCGTTCAAATCAGCAACATCTTGAGAATCTTCAATTTTCGAACTTATCCCCTTCAATATAGAACCACATATCTTTGCGTAGGATTTTGACGTTGCTCTTGGCGATACCTTTAGAAAGGAATCCTTCCAGTATTTGGTCTTCTGCCCAAGATTGTCGACAACAAAAACACCTTGTTCATTAGGAAGCACTAAGGCTCCCTTTTGAATTTTATTCAGCGATATACCCGATCTTTCAATAATGTCAAATGAATCCGATGATTCCGCTATTTCAAGAAAATAATCTTTATTTTCTATTTTCAATATTGCAAGGCCGCTAGACTCTACATCGTCAACTTTAAGCCCAGTAAAGAGTAAAAAGACAAGATCACCAGAAGATATATTTTGATGTGTTGATGTTGCGTATAAATGCTTGGCTATCGCCTGTGTTTGCAGTACAAAATCACTCTGCTCAGCAAATAGCTTTCCAGTAATATTAGAGACAGTATTCAGTGATAAGTCAGACTCATGAAAGAAATCGTATATCTCTTTCTGCTTTGCGAGCGGACTTAAGTAGCTTTTAATAAGTAGTTCAGCCAATGACTCACTGACTTCCGACTCACTTTCTGCGAGACGCATACCCTCTTCGCGGACTTTATTACCCACTCGATGCACCACGATATTACTTAATCGCGCAGTACTTACATCAACCATTACTTACTCCACTCATTATAAATAATTGACAGCAATTCGGCCCCCAATCAATATCGAACACGTATCTGATTAAAAAATATGCCACCAGCAGATTATTTCCACTAGAACAATTGAAACATTTTGAAACGCTATTCAGCTGGTATGCTGTGCGTATTGTACCGACACTGGGAGATCGCCGCAGTAATCTGTACGACATTAATTAATTCAGACAGACGACGCACCCGCTATATCACTATTTCGGCGGATGATGCCCCTACACAGACGGGTTCAGCTGCAAGCAGATGGCGGAATGCCCTTTATCAGAGATCACCCGCCGAAGGTTAACGCAGGCGAGAATGAGCGCTTATTAAGGCAACAAACTTTGGTAAAAGCGGTACTGGTAGATCGTGGCCCATGCCATCAAACAATTCAAGACGAGCACCGGGAATATGTTTGGCGGTGTCTATACCGCCATCGACCGGCACCAGAGGGTCACTTTTGCCATGAATCACCAGGGTCGGCGCAGTAATCGTTTTTAAGGCGTCGACTCGGCTACCGCAGGACGATATTGCGGCCAATTGTCGAGCAATTCCAGCCGGGTAATAACTGCGCCGGTAAGCGAGGAGCAGCCTTTCGCGCAACTCAGCATCGCTAGGCGGGTATGCTGGACTGCCAATAATTCGCCAGGTTTGCATTGCCGTATTGAGATATGATGCCTCATCTTTTGCCGACGCCGCCGCGAGCCTCAGCAACACTTTGGCGCGGGGCTGAGGTAAACGAGGATTGCCGCTTGTCGACATAATCGAGGTCAACGTCAGTACGCGCTCCGGGTAGTTGGCGGCCAGCAATTGAGCAATCATCCCGCCCATAGACGCACCGACGATATGAGCCGATTCAATATTTAAGGCATCTAACAGCAATACCGTATCCTTGGCCATATCCGTCAACTGATAGGGGACCGCTAAGCGAAAGCCCAGCTTAGAGGCCAACAACATTTTAACGACGCCGGGTGCCCGTACACCCCCAAGCTTATGAGACAGACCCACATCGCGATTATCAAACCGTATGACTCTAAACCCTTTCGCCGCCAAGGCCACACAGAATGACTCTGGCCAAGACACCATCTGCATGCCCAAGCCCATAATCAACACCATCGCCGGGTGTCCGGCGTCGCCAAACTCTTGAACAGCCAGCTCAATATCACCCACTTTTATGCGCTTTTCAGTGTTCATGAGACCTCGAATAGTGGGTGCTACCGCACCTAAGGAAATACATCTAGGGTATGCTAAGCAAAGTAAAAAATGGCTGCCCGCCTTTCCCCACTAAAAGCACACGCCCTGCAAACAGTTACCATACAAAATACACCTATATTAAGGCGCAAGATGACTATAGCGCTCGCGGAGCCACTAACAAAGGCAAAAACTCAGGCCTTGCGGCGGCGTGATTTAAACCGGCCCACACCGGCTCTGTTTAAGCGCCGCTAAGGCGGCAGAGGCCTCACCTATTGCCGATGCCCGCAGCAGCATAATGCCCCGCTGACTCGGTGACTGGATAACTTCGCCGGAATAGTCCTCAGGATTGCTGTTAGGGCCGATCAAAGTCACCTTAACATGCGTACCAGCGCGGTACCGGCCATCGCCGCGATTGCTCATACCAGCATAATTATCAGTATTCATCTGGTAAAACTGCATAGACCAATAGCGCTCCGGCACCTTAGCCTCAATCAACAGCGGCCTTTCTGCCAAGTTGTAAATACAACTGCCATAGAATAGATCTGGACTGGGCCGCACCACCTCACGGCTGGCTTCGTCAGCGCGAGGTTTAATATACAAGGTGTTGTAAGCCTGCTTTACGCCACCGCGATGGTAGAGAACTTCCATCACAAGATTCGGTAGCGCAAGGGCGAGAAGATACTGGCCAAGATAGCCACAGAGTAGAATACCGAGACACCACTTGAGAAACTTCATGAGCAGCTCTCCAACGTAACCCTAGGTAGGGGAGCCGAGTGCGGTTGCTCAAGATAAGCCTTACCAGGCGTATAGAGGCGCAATAACAAATCAAAATCGTGCCCTGAACGCTTACGCCAAGACGCCGCCCCCGAAGGCCCGACCGGTAGCCAGTTTGCAGTTTGCTCCTCGGCACCCACATAAATCACCCAGCTGCCGTCTGGGTTGCGGAGGATATTCTCGTTATTGAAGGAGTAGCGCTTGTGCGGGTTTGGTATCAGAAAGTTGTCCCAACCATAGGCTGTGACACTCCACCAGTCGGCGTCGTAGTCTTTACCTTCTATTCGATAGCGACAATTCAAACTTAGCGCCTGTCCGTCCAACGAATCCAGCCGGTAGTACATGGAATTTTCGCGAGTAGAGGCCAGCAAACCGCCCATAGCTATAGTTGCTTTTAGCATGATTCCGGCGTCAGTTGAGCCTGTGCTCACATTAGTGACCCAATTACCGTTATGCACACTCATTGCCCCAAGACCGCTACCAATATTGCGTACCAAAAAAAAGACCGATAAAGCCAGCGTCAGCAGCGCCACAGCAAGCACACGAATCACCTTCATTTGCGGGTGGCTCCTTATTATTTATATATCAGCGCCCTATAATGCCGTGAATACCCGTGGCAGCCTAGCCATTGCAACATAAAACTCGCTTTAAGCCGTGCGGCCAGACGCCTACAATTCATTAAATCTAAGGCAATTTCTTCCGCGTGTGAGCTGACGACATTACGGCCATTTAAAGCGCCTAAAACATCGTCTCACCCTCATTATTTCATTAGTACTAGCCATACCTCGCTGCGTCTCACCAAGTGCGCCGGCTGATCACAGCAAAACTGGCCGTTTAGGCTTGCTCATTGACCTAATTCCCCCTCTCTTATCGCATCTTTCATTGATAAAGTTCGCAATCTATCGCCGACAAGAATTTGGCTCGATCAAAAAATAAAGGCCGCGCGTGCCGGCAACACAGCAGAGGAAATATTATGAGTCAGTGCCCATTTGCCAATCTACTGAGCTTGGATACCTATCAAAATGGAATGCCCTACGAAGAGCTCGCTCGAATTCGAGCGCAAGGGTCAATGATGTACATGGAAGATCCAGAGAATGGCGTGCCATATTGGGCCGTTGTTAAACGCGACGCACTGGACTTTGTCTCGCAAAACCCAGACCTATTTTCGTCAAACTTGCAGGGTGCTTTCCCAATGGAAGTACACGAAAGCGAGAAAGAGATCCAAGCGATTATGCAGGAGAACATCATTATCTCCATGGATCCGCCTAAGCACATGAAGTACCGCAAAATCGTCAGAGATGCCTTTACGCCCAAAGCGGTGAACAATATGGAGACGTGGTTGCGCGAGAGCGCACGCGCCATTATTGATCGTGTCGCCAGCAAGGGGGAATGTGAGTTTGTAGAAGATATTGCCGCAGAACTGCCCTTAATGGCCATTCTTGAGCTACTTGGTGTTCCTCAAGAAGACCGTAAGCAGTTTTTTGAGTGGACAAACATCATGGCCTTCGCCGATGATCCAGACCTCGCCACCAGTCGCGACGAAGCCAACACAGTGAGCTTTGAGGTCATGGGCTACGCCGCTGAACTCGCCGCTAAGCAGCGCGCAAACCCCACTAGTCAGGTTGTTGAGGCTTTATTAAACGGGGAAGTCGACGGCCAGAAAGTCACCGAAGAAATGTTCGCCTGGATGTTCATATTGATTATGGTTGGCGGCAATGAAAGTACCCGCACTGCGACGGCACACGGCATGCGTCTCTTAATGGAGCACCCGGACCAGCTTCAACACCTCGTAGACCACCCAGAAGATATCGCCGATGCCGTTGAAGAAATGCTCCGTTACAACACGGCGTTTATTGCGATGCGCCGGACAGCGACCCAAGATATTGAATGGAACGGTTACAATATAAAGAAGGGCGATAAAGTCGTATTACATTACCATGCAGTTAATCACGATGAAGATGTATTCGGCGAAGATGCGATGAAATTTGATATTCACCGCGCCAAAAAAATGCCGACACTACGCAGGGAAATGCGCGCATTTGGCATTGGTGAACATTTTTGCTTGGGCATGAATTTAGCCCGCATGGAATTAAATATTATTTTTGAAGAACTGATTCCACGTATTCCCAATCCGAAATTTGCCGGCGACGTAACCTATATGCGTTCCTTTTTTATTAACACAATTAAATCAATGCCGATCACCTTTGATCCCGCCTCTGCATAAGGCAGCAAAGCAGATATTGGACGCCGTTTAAACCTAAAAACGTCTGGCGTGCACCCTATTGCAGCGGGTCACGCCAAACAATCCGAAGCAAACCATCAAACACAAATCACACACTAACCAAGGCTGTAGATCTGTTTACGGTCACAAGCAAGTACAGCCCCGCCCTCAGCCAGCTTGTAAAATTGCCCGAAAGCGACCTGGCGCTTGACCATACCAGCGTTTAAATGCCTTTTGAAAAGCACTCTGATCACTAAACCCTAGCGCCGCAGAAATATCCAACAAAGCCAATTCACTCTGTGACATCAGCCTAAGTGAGCGCTCACGACGAGTCGCATCAACGAGGCTTTTATAGCTTGTTGCGGTACTGTTTAAACGTCGCTGCAATGTTCGTGTCCCGATGCCAAGCTGCGCCGAGATATCCTCAAGACGAGGCACGCCGTCTGCCAACTGGTCAATAATACAATCGCGCACCTCTTTTATTAAACGGACTTCATACTGCAAATTTGACATCTCAATGCGGGCAGCCTGCTCTAACGATTTGTATATTGCGGGGTGGGGGTACAGCGTTGGCTGGTCCAATAATGCCCGGCCAAAATGCACCGCATTTACTTTTTTGCCAAATTTAACCGGCGCCTCAAACAAGTCAGCCATTTGCTGCTCACGACCGGCCCCACTATGGGCAAAATGCACTTCTCGACGCGTTGCGCCTTTATCTAACATGGGTTTATTCACGCGGTACCAATTCGCAAAGAAAAACTCAACGACATGGCGAGATGCTTGTTTACGCGCAGGCAGTAACCAACTCAAACAGGCTGTTTCGCTGTTAATCTCGCTGAGCACCATATCGCCATGATCAATTAATAAGCGAGAATAACGCTGCATAGCATCGACCGCCTCACGACTATTTGCCGCACTCATGCCGAGATAGTCCACCATCCCCCATGGCGTGCGCGAACAATCTGTACCTGCATGAGCACCTAAACAAGGGTCATTCAACAAACTTGCACCGGCGTCGAGGGTTAATTCAAATAATCGCAGCGGCACCCTGCCCTGCTCACTGAGATGGTCCAGTGGATCTAAGCGCAGCACTGACTGCAACTGCCGAGCACTGACACCCTGGGCACCAAGATACCCTAATAGGTTATCGAGATAATCTTTACACACTGTAGGCGTTCGCATTTTCCACTCCCTTTAGTATGACTGCTGCCGCGGCCATACCAACACGCAGCTATTATTGTAGACGGCTGAAACAAGCCTTTTGTCACCCACAGACTAACAAGTTAAGAGATAAACTTGTCCCCCTCCGCCCCCTAAAGTATTATCATTAGTGACCGTCAATTTTTATCATTTATGGCCAAAATAGTTTATTCATTGTGCAATTAATCGAAATGGAGCAGCTCGGCGCCCGATTACTACGGGTTCTGTGGCGCTTATTGCAACAACACTACCCCGAGATCGACTGCGCCGAGCTAGGCCGACGCTGTAATCTTGGCGAGGAATGGTGGCAGAACCAAAGCAGTAACAAGCTGGTAAATACCTTGGTGCTACTAAACGCTTTGCGCAGTCACGACGCACCAGCCATTGCCTTAGAGCTGGGTGATCTCGCGGAACTCAGTGATCTAGGCTTGCTCGGCTATGCCATGCTGACAGCCGCCAATTGCGAGCAAGCAACGAATATTAGTTGCCACGCATTCAGCGAAGCCAGTTTTCTAGTAAGGGTCAAGCTCGAGCGCGCCGAGCAACATGGTCTAATCCAGTTTCAACTTACCGACAATGCGCTCCCCATCGAGCAGCTCATTTTAGAGCTGTGCAGCGTCGCCGCATGGCGCTATGTTCAAGCCATATTGCCTGAGGGGCGGTCAGCCGTGCCCGACTATGTTGAGCTCAGTTGCAGCCCACCAGATCACGCCGCCAGGTATAGCGAGCTGCTGGGCTGTACCGTACATTTTGACTCGCCAAGAAATACAATCGCGCTGCCAATAGCGTGGTTGTCGCGCTCCATCCCCAGCGGCAATGAGCAAGCGCTCATTGCTTGCTCTCACCACGTCCAACAAATGTTTGGCGACAGCTATCGCAGTGCAGGGATTGTTCCTCAAGTAAAACGCCTGTTAATGGCAAGACCTCAGGACTGTCGCTTTAAACTAGAAAACACCGCCAAATTACTGCGCTTAAGTCCGCGCAGTCTGCGGCGGCATTTAGATCAGTCAGGCAGCAGTTTTCGAAAAATCTGCCTCGACGTGCGTATGGAGCTAGCCCGTGAATACTTATACAACACGCGTATGAGCCTGAAGCAAATCGCTTACCAGCTGGGCTACAAACACCCTAGTAACTTCAATCGAGCTTTCAGTGGCTACTACGGAAACTCGCCTCAAGCGATGCGCCGAGCCAATCATGCCGCCTTCCAACAAGTGTAAATAGCCTTGGCGCAGCGCGACATAATTGGCATCACAAGCGCTACTGCTGCCGCGCTCAAAACCCCACAATATGCAGCCTATTGGCGCCAATTTCTGCGCTTATTCGCGCTATATTATTGAAACGGGACTCCTTATGAATGCAGCCGACAACACCCCCATACTGGTCGGCGTCAGCCAGCGTACTTATCGCGACACCGGCAACCCGAATCGTACGCCCACTGATGCCCTGCACGACGCCCTAGAGCTCGCGCTACAAAATAGCGGACGCGGCGAAGCACTGCGCGGTGCCATCGACACCCTGTGCACTGAACCGAGTCTGCTCGAGGTATCTGCTGAACTCGGTGCATTAATCAGCCGTTTTCCCGGTCCAGAACTCGTTAAGCGCCTTGGACTCAAGGATGCGCGCTGCCTCAAAGCCCCTGATGGCGGAAACGGCCCGCAAATGCTAATTAACCATTTCGCCAAGGAATTAAACCAAGGCCAGCGCCGCGCTGTGGCTATTTGCGGCGGTGAACTGACGGCCAGTTTCAAAAGCTTACTCGGTGGTGGTGGCGACATCAGCCACTGGCCAAACGACGTAAAAGGCGATACTCAACAACCTTGGGCTGAGCGCAGCGGGACCCGCTCGGAAGAGCTCCGCCACAATTTATGGCTGCCTACCCATATGTACGCGTTGTTTGAAAATGCCCTGCGCCATCGCTATGGACACAGCTTAAGCGAGCACCAAGAGCACATGGGTAAAATTATGCAGGGCCTAAGCGACACCGCCGCCGCCAATCCAGATGCATGGTCATACCAGCGGCCACGCAGTGCTAAACAACTCGTCAGCTTCGAAGAGCGCAGCCCCTGTCTCGCACTACCGTACAACAAATATCTCTGCGCGCAGATGAATATCGACATGGCAGCCGCCGTCATCATGACGACGGTTGCTACCGCCCGCGAGTTGGGTATAAATGAAGATCAGTGGATTTACCTCAACGGCTGCGCGGACGTTAACGAAGTGTGGTACGTCGCCGAGCGCGCGGACTTATCGCGCTCTGGCGCAGTCGCTCTCGCTGGCGAAACCGCACTTGCACGTGCGGGATGCCATATTGACGATATCGCCTTAATGGACATTTATAGCTGTTTCCCCAGTGCGGTAGAAATGGCCTGCGATGCGTTAAATATAGACCCATTCGGCCAACGCCCCCTCAGTATAACCGGCGGCCTGCCTTATTTTGGCGGCCCCGGTCACGGCTATAGCCTGCATGCCGTTGTCACGCTGGTAGAGCAACTTCGTGAACGCCCTAATGACAAGGGGCTAATCACGGCTAACGGCTGGTATATGACCAAAGAATCTATCGGTATTTACAGCGCAAAGCCAAGCGAGATGCACTGGCAGCGCGGAGACGACGCCGCGTTGCAAGCTCAGATTGATGCCCAGCCCCACCACCACATCGACGACACCCCCAGCGGCCATGGGCACGTCGACAGCTTCACTGTGGTCTGCGACAACAACGGGCCACAGCAGGGTATTATTATTGGCAGCCTAAACAATGGCGCCCGCTTCGTCGCCCATACTGAGCAAGACGATGCGCTATTTGCACAGCTGATGAGCGAAGACGTAATAGGCCAACGCGGCGTAGTCTCCAGTGGTGAACAACACAATCTATTTCGTTTTAAATAGCACAAAATTGAGCCATAAAAAAACCGGCAATTGCCGGTTTTTTTATGGCTCAGCACATTAACACTAGGCGAATGCAGCAGCTCTCTCGGTCGTGCTTAGCAATGTCGCCAAAATAGCCTGACACTCTGCTCGGCTCATCAAAATAGGCACCGGATAAGCCGCGCCTTCCTTAACCGCAGCGGCAGCAATAGCGGGAATATCCGCTTTATTTAAACTATCTAACTGGCCAGGAATACCTAAGCGTCGATTTAAGTCAGCGATAGCATCAATGAATTTCTCAGCCGCTTTTTCATCACTATCGCCACTGCCAGCCACGTCGATAAGTCGGCCTAATTTCGCCAGCGGCTCCTGTGCAGCCTTCGCCATAAAACGCAGAACTTCAGGCATTACTAATGCGTTAGCTAAGCCATGAGGCGTTCCGTACTGACGACCCAGCTGATGCGCTATTGCATGCACATTGCCCACGCCGGCATCGTTGATTGCCATGCCGGAATAATAAGCTGCAATTGCCATTTGCTCACGTGCTACCGCATCACTACCATCACGATAGGCGCGGGGCAAATACTCAAAAATCATTTTTACCGACGCGTAACCGTAGGCATTACTACTGTCGGTGCCCCATAGACTAATATAGGTTTCGATTGCATGGGTTAAGGCATCCATTCCCGTTGCCGCGGTGATCGCCGTCGGCATGCCGAGCAGTAAATCGGCGTCGAGCGCGACGGCTTTTGGCAGCATTTTTGGGTCGGCAATAAAAAATTTCTCATGACTTTGCTGATCAGAAATTACCGCGGCTATCGTCGCTTCCGAACCGGTGCCAGACGTTGTTGGCAGTGCAAATAACGGTAAGGGCGCCTTCTTCACTTTAAAGTAGCCAACTAATTTCCTACCGTCTCTGCCATTAGTCGCCGCTGATGCGATGGTTTTCGCGCAGTCAATTGACGAGCCGCCACCAATAGCCAATACCGCATCGCAGTTATATTCGGCTTGCAACGCCAAGCCAGCATCGACCATAGAAAAAGTCGGATCGGGCAATGTTCCATCGTAAATCGTACAGACAAGGCCTTCCTCTGTCAGAACATCAACGGCACGGGCAACGATACCCAGCTCAACCAAGGGTTTATCACTCACTACTAGCACTTTCCGGATGCCCTGGCGTGCAATGTGCCGACATAGCTGCGCCGTGCTACCTTGGCCAGTAAACGCCATATATGCCAGCGACGGCATCAGTTTAAAGGGGATAGCTATCAATGCTAAATAGCTGCGCTGTAATAAAGTTCTTAAAAACTTACTCATTTTAAACTCCAGTTGGTCAATGACCGAAAACCACTTCACTTATTGCGATATCAAGTTGCTCAAACTAAGGTGTCTTAGTGGCCACTAGACCACTTCGCCTTGGTATTTGGGAACAATGTTAGCCCGCAGCTCTTTTTTCAATATTTTGCCGCTTGGGTTCCTTGGCAGCGCAGCCACGTATTCCAAGTATTTGGGCGTTTTAAAACCCGCCAGCGACTCTCGACAGTGACTAGTCAGCTCCTCAATGCTAATCTCGCCTTGATCACCAGCCACTATAACCGCCAATGCAACCTCGCCCCACTTCTCATCAGGCACACCAATCACAGCAACATCTGCAATTTTAGGGTGGCTCATAAGTACGTTCTCTATTTCAGCAGGGTAGATATTTTCACCCCCCGATATAATCAAATCCTTCACTCGATCCTTAAGAAAAAGATAGCCATCTTCGTCGAGATAACCGGCATCGCCCGTGTGTAACCAACCATCGACAAGCGTCTTAGCGGTTGCTTCCTCAGATTTCCAATACCCCTTCATCACCTGTGGACCACGCCCTAATATTTCGCCGACTTCGCCGATAGGCAGGGTATTGCCCTTGTCATCAACCACCCGCAGCTCGGTGCCAAACACCGCTCGACCACATGAGCGCAGAAGTTCAGGCTTGCCCTGCAAAGCGCGCATATGGTCTTCGTTAGTTAAAAAGGTCAAGGCCGTGGTGGACTCAGTCTGTCCGTATCCTTGATAAAACTCGCAGTCAAAGACCGCCAAACAACGCTTTAGCAAATCGACCGAAATCGGTGATGCGCCATAGTTAATCCAACGGAGATTAGAAAAATCGTATTTCTCAATATCCGGCACACACGCCAGAGAGAATTGCAGCATAACGGGAACAACTGACACATAAGTAATATTCTCGTTAGCCATGGTCTCGATCATACCCACAGGATCATAGTCCCGATGTAGGACGAGATCGCAGCCGTAATAAATCGCCATCAAGGCGCCAACCAAACCGAGGGCGTGAAAGGTGGGGGCAATGATTAAGGCACGATCCCCTGCCCGTGGCGCACGACCAGTTGTCAGCGGGGCTTGGATACTATTGCAGATCAAATTACGGTGAGTTAGTAAAGTGCCTTTGGGCAGACCGGTGGTGCCACTGGTGTACATTTGAAAGAGAACATCATCACCGTGAATAATCACTGGGGCAGGCTCACCAGCATTCCCAATCCAGCGGTCTAAAGGTGTGGCCCCATCGAGTTCGCCAACAATTGAAACCTGCTCAACCCCCGCGAGATAAGTGCCGACCAAGGGCGCAAATTCACCGTCAATGAACAACACGCGCGCTTCGGCATTTTCCGCGATAAAGCCCACTTCATCAGCGGTAAGTCGGTAGTTAATACCAACCGGCACCACGCCCGCTCGCGCGCAGCCCAAAAAAACCAAGAAATTTTTCAGCGAATTTTTACTGAGTATTGCCACCCGCTCACCTTTAGCAACACCGCCAGTCTGCAAGCGGGCTGCCACCCGGCCAATTTGTTGCCAGGCTTGGGCATAAGTCAGCTGCTCGTTGGCGTCACTGCCAAATGATGCATCGGGCCGCATTTTCACTTGAAAGGCCAAATAATCCATAAAACTATCAAACATCTATTCATTCCTCTTTGTATCATTACGCGAGCGGCAAATTGACGGTAAAAAAGTGATAGCAATTACACGTTTAAAAAACTCATTAAGAAAAATTGCGGATATAAAAGTCACTTTTTATTATTAATAAGTAAGCAAAAACCAACAGAGCTAGGCTATCAGTGTCTCGGATTAGGGGTTAGTCCTGGGGTGCCTGAAGTTGGCATCGCCCGACCAAAAACATACGCTACGACACATCTATAGCTGCGGCTAGCCGCATCCTTGGCGTTGTTGGCACATACCGACTAAGGCCGTCGCGCGCCGACTAGACCTCATTACGCCACTGCCATAGTGTGCCCGCTAGAACACGCCCCCACCCAATGGCGACGGTCAGTAATGAGGAAAAAAATGAATAGCCAGAGTATTGATCAAGCAGAGCTTCCACGATGTCCAAATCGCAGCCTTTCCCACATTCCTGGAACAAGCGGGCTTCCTGTCTTTGGCCAGACCTTTAGCTTTTTGCGCAATTACAAAGCCTTAACTGAACTGCGCTTCAAAAAATACGGAAAAATTTCCAGAGGCAACACCCTCTTCCAGCACAGCCTTACTCTACTCGGCCCCGAGGCCAATGAAGTTGTACTCAAAAACAGCGAAGCGCAATTTTCCAGCATGCTGGCATGGAACCCGCTGCTTGACCGCTTATTCCCGAATGGTTTGATGCTTAAAGATGCCGAGGCACATCGCTATGATCGCAAAATCCTTCAAGGCGCTTTCAAAAAAAGTGCCATTGAAGGCTATTTAGACACCATGAACCCCCAGCTAGAACGCGGCTTAGCAGCGTGGCCAAAAGGCCAAGAATTTCATTTCCAGCACACGGTAAAGCAATTACTACTGGAAGTAGCGGCCGAAGTTTTTCTCGGCGTTGAAATGGGCCGAGAGGCCAGCGGCGTTAACCAGGCGTTTGTCGATACCATGTTGGCGTCAATGGCGGTGGTAAAGTTGCCGATACCCGGCACCCTTTGGCACCGAGGACTGCGTGGTCGGCAGCACTTAGAAGACTTTGTTATGGCGCACATCAACACCAAGCGCCGCGAGCAGGGTCGCGATATTTTTTCCCAAATATGTCACGCCACAGATGAAGACGGCAACCATTTTTCCGACGAAGCTGTTCGCGACCATATTATCTTTTTACTATTTGCCGCTCACGACACCACAACAAGTACGCTTTGCTCGATCATTTTCGCCTTGGCTAAAAATCCCGAGTGGCAACAGCGACTTCGGGAAGAGTACAAGGCCCTTGGCAAACCCCAATTAGAATACGACGACCTAGGACAACTGGAAGACAGTAAACTGGTCTTCAAAGAAGCCCTGCGGATGTACCCGCCGGTACCCGCCATTCCGCGTCGCACCCTAAAAGACATGGAGCTTTTCGGTTATCACATACCCAAAAATACTGCGGTAGCGATATCCCCACTCTTCACCCATTACATGGAAGAATATTGGAGCGAGCCCACTAAGTTTGATCCAGAGCGATTTTCTAAAGCGCGCGCCGAAGACAAGAAGCACTTTTTCCAATGGGTGCCCTTCGGCGGTGGCGCCCATAAATGCCTGGGTTTGAATTTTGCCGAAGTGCAAACCAAACTATTCCTTTTCCATCTGCTGACCCGTTACCAAATACAGGTTAAAGAAGGCTACGACATGCCGCGCAGCTGGGTGCCCCTCATCTTCCCCGCAGACGGCTTACCAGTGACATTCATACCTTTGTAAAACCTACTTGCTTGCAAACGAATCGCGGCGCCCGGTAACGGGCGCCGTTTTTTATTGCCCGACTATTGGACACCACCCCATGACAAACACCTTCTTTCCGCACTGTTCTGAATCTGACTGGCAAACCATGCCAATGGTGGCCGGACGCTCTTTCGACGCCCAAATGGGCGCCTTTGAATTTCGTAAAGTTTCCACGAGTAAAGCGCAGGCGCGGTTCAGCACCAATGAAGACAGTCGAAATATTCAGTACGGTTTGCACGGTGGTTTCCTCGCAGCCTGCGCCGAACAGGCGTTCTACTTACCCTTGTACACTGATCGCTGCGTTGCTCTCGGTCGCGTTGTCACCATTGATTTCAATATGCAATTTTTCCAAGGCGGCGAGATCGGTCAGGACATCATCGCCGATATCGAACTAATGAAAGAAACAGGAAGAATGGGCTTTACCCGTGGCACGCTCAATCAAAACGGACATTGCCTGTGCAGTTTCAATGCAACGCTCCGCAAGTTAGCGCCCCAGGCATAAAAAAGCCCAGCATAGCTGGGCTAAATCAACAAAACGGCGGTACTTAAAAGCGCAATACACCCTCTACCGCAACACTGCGCGGCGCATCGGTTGCCGCAAAGTGAGCACCAACAAATAATGGAACATCATTGCCGCTTGAGCGGGTCATTTCATTCGTTAAGTTCTTGGCAATCAGCGCGACTTCCCAACCCTTGGCAAAGTTCAGCAGTGACAGGCGACCATTGATTTTGTAGTAGGCTTCCTGCAAATCAGACTCGTCGCGATCTTGGGTGTAAAAATATTCATCGCTGTAATTCAGGTCCAGCTGCACACGCAATTCCATTGCATCGCCAATAGGCTGAATATACTGACTGGTTAAACTCGCCGACACTTCAGGCGCATAATCCGTCCCGGCGCCAGACAGATCCTGACGACAATCGGGATTACCGGCCCGGTAGGCAGCATCGGTTTGCTCTGCATTACACGGTCCATCGACAAACGAGGTGAAGTAAGAGTCCAGCCACGCCATTGAGGCACCCACGGTTAAGCGCTCAGTCAATGCCCAGCGCAGATCAGCCTCAACACCTTGCGTAATAGATTCAGCCGCATTGCCAGCCACATAGCCTGTTAAGGTAAAGTTACTGACTTGGCGATCCATAAATTCAGTATAGAATACGGCCGCATTAAATGTTGCCGCACCATCGAGTAAGGTGGTTTTTATGCCCAACTCAAAAGTGTCGGCTTCTTCATCTTCATAGGTAAATGCATCTTGGCTAGCCGTGGTATCGCTGGCATTAAAGCCACCGTCTTTAAAGCCTTTGGCGTAACGGAAATAGGTCATTACGTCTTCGACGGCATACCATTGCAGATTAAACGCCGGGGAGACATTAGCCACTTTGCGCGCATTGCTAATATTGTGATTTTCTGAATTATTTAACGCACCAGCAATAATCGCATACAGCGGATTGACGGTGCGCTCTTTAGAACGAAACTCGGCAACATCTAAATATTTGCTCGCCACTTTTTCGTCCTGCCCCCAACGAAGACCAAAGGTCGCGCTGAGCGTCTCGGTGATATTCCATGTTGCTTGCCCAAATACCGCCACGCTGTCGGTGGTCTGATCAAATTCCGTATAGGTCGCCAACTGGGTTGGCAACGACAAGCTTAAACCCGGAATCGGCAAGGTACTTGGTATGCCCAGCGCAGCAAAGTCCAAGTTAAGCCATAGTGTACTGTTTAGTTCTTGGGTGTGCGCGTAAACACCGGCGATAAAGTCGATGCGCTCGCCAGCGCTACCCGCAATCCGAAACTCCTGGCTCAGCTGAGTGAAATCCTCAGTATTTTCAGTGCCAATAAACTCCAGATCAGTAAAATCAGCATCTAAATTAAAGGTAAAATCAAACTGGGAATAACCGGTAATACTTGTCAGAGTAATTGTATCTGACACCTCATAGTCTAAGGTCAGTACCGCAGCATCACTGTTATTTTGGGTCATCGCTGGCTGCCAAGCAAACTGCTTGTCGGATTTTCGACGATCAAGCTGACCATCCTCGCGAGGGTCTATTTCGTCCTCCAAATTAAACGACAGCAAGGGCAGAGGTAATGAAATAGGTAAATCAATCGGCAAGGCAATATTGGATTGGTACAAATTAAACGTACCGGTATTATCGGTAAGCTGAAAGCTGGTACCGGTTAAACCAAAATCAGATCGCTCCATTTTAAGATTCACGTCTAGCTTGTCACTCGCGTCCCAGCGCAGTGCTAAACGCAGAGATTCATCAGCGCGCTGCGCCTCATTGCGATCAAGAATAAAATTTTCTACATAGCCGTCTTCATCAAGCCGCTTGTACGCCGCACGGGCAGAAAAGCTGTCCCCCATGGGAATATTCAATACCGCTGTCATCTCATTCGCACCCAGCTCCGAATTGTGCTGGTAGCTCAGCTCACCGCTTAGCTCTTCAGTTGGACGGCTAGTAGTAATATTCACTGCGCCAGCAATGGTGTTCTTCCCAAAAAGTGTTCCCTGCGGCCCTTTCAGTACTTCAACCAAGGCAATATCAAGAAATGGCGCCTGAAATTGTTGGCCGCGGCCCGCGTAAATACCGTCAATAAACATACCTACCGATTGTTCAAATCCGCGGTTATCACCTGAGCCAACGCCGCGGATATACACCGCGTTCCCTTGTCCAGTGACCGCCATTTTAAAGTTAGGCACATAAGCAGTGAGTTCCTCAATACGCTGAAGACCCGCATCGCGTATCTTGGCACCGTCAACTGCAGCTACCGCGACCGGGACGTCTTGCAAGCTTTGTTGCTGTTTCTGGGCCGTAACAATCACCTCTTCGAGCTGCGGGCGGCCGCTTTCTCCAGCGGCAAATCCGGCAGCGGGGATCACCATCAGCGCCAAGGCGCCACTCCGTAGTTTGCTGTTCAGCATAATCCTTCCTTATCGATATTATTGAGCAGGATGGTGTCACAATGTCTCACAGGAGGATTGTTTAGCAATGTCAGCTGTGTCGCCAAGCGACATTCGAGCAAATAACAAAACGTGTCCGCCGCTTAAAACCCGGCGCCTATTACACATAAGTACAAAAGATGTTTTAAGCGAAGACGAATAATACTTAGGAGCTGAATCACGCCGAGTCCTTTATCTAAGCCCATCGAAGGGTAGACGCCCGCCACGACATCTACCCGCTCCGAGATAAAATCCCATCAATTCAGCCTATCGCTATGGCGTAACAATGCGTTTAATTAAGGCTTTGATCTGATGACGATCATAGCCAAGTACCGCCATATCCTCGGCCGCTGGCTCATAGCTCACCGTGGCTCCGGCGCCTGCAAACATAATGACATTAGGGAACATGGGGTGATCGTCGTCTCTAACCTCAAGTTCCAGCGGATTTCCCACTGCCTCAAACCACAACTCAAGATATTCCTTCCAACTGTAATTCTCGTCGCCAACGAGATAGCCCTTGCCCGGCTCGCCTTTATTCAAAGCATTCAGTGCCGCCTGTGCAAGCGAACGAGAACTGATGTGGTTGGTGCCTCCCTTGGGCGCGAATACCGGTAGGCCCGGAATATTGCCCCGCGCGTATTGCTCCAGCGCACTGATATAAGGCACATCCATGCCGGGGATATTACCGAGGACAAACGGTGCATTGATGCAACACACCGAGAACTTTTCATTACTCAGCGCGCGGACGGCCACGTCGGTATTATGGCGCGAGGTGACATAGGGGCAAACGCCGATCTGCTGCGGCGCAACTTGCGGGTAAAAAGTCCCCACCATCACTGCCCTGCTAAACCCTGCGTCCCGAGCAGCGGCAAAGAAACGGGGTACCGCCTCATCATTTGCCTTGGTGTAAAAGTCCTGGGGGGAAACAGAGCCGTCTTGGGGAATATTGCGAATATCCGCCGCGGCTGAGAATACCAGCCAATCGAAGCCGTTCAGGCGGCCATCAGAAAAATCGTCATTGATGTAGTCACCTTGGAGAAACGACATATCAGCCAGCCCCGGCACTGTCGTCGGCTTGCGGGACATCAGCGTTACCGCATGACCGTTTTCTTGCAAATAAAGTGCAATCTCGCCGCCGATTAAGCCCGTACCGCCTACCACTAATACCTTCATGATTTATTCCTTTGTTGAAACTAAATTATTCGGTTTCTCGATCATCCGACCTTAAAACGAGCGAAAGCGCCGCTGAACATGCCGTTGGCGCAATGCCACTTGCTGTTGTCGCTGCGCCTGACTAACAAGGGGCGTTGATTCCGGTAAGTGCTCTCGAATTTTGTCAAAAGCCACTTTTTGCACGGTAAGGCTGGGCCACTGCTCAGGCGTGGGCGTTTCGCTGTAAGCCCAGCGCGGCGCAAGAAAGCCTTCGCGATGGCCGCTGGTATCCAACCAGTTTGGCACCCCGGGGTCGCGGTGCGCTACCACCAAACGGATGACGCCGTCCGCATCCGCTGTCATTTGATGGCCGTTTAAGCTGCTAATACGGTTGGCGTAATCAATGGACTCACCCCACAGATTACTCAGCTGGAAGCCGATATAGTTGGGCGGCAACTGAATTCGATTCTCAATGATTAGCGCCTCCCCCTCCTCCAGTTCAAAGATGCCCCCCGCGTAGAGATTGGTGCTCATACCGCCGCCTGTCGCGCCGGAGGCGACATTGATGTTATTGAAGGCATTGCGTTTAAACGCCACCCCCGGAATTGAACCGGCGCGCTCGCCGTAAGTGCCCATTGGAATAGTCCAGAAGGCATTCCAAAAATGCACCTGATTGCGCACCAATTGCCCAAGCTCGCGCAGCTGTGCTGCGGCGCTTTCTGCCGAATACGCTGGCGGCGGCGCGACCACCGCTAAAGGCGTAATTTCAAAATGAATAGCCTCCTCGTATTCCCAATCGTTAAATAGCTGACGTCCACTTACGTAATTGGCGTAACGTTCTGGGCCGAGCTCAGGGTTTGTGGGATGGGGCCTGTCGACGATTTTCAAGGTGGAAATAAAATTACCGACATAATCAGCCGGTTTCTCCGGCGCCAGTAAAATATCAAAACTGCCGTCGGCATTGACCGCTATGCACGAGGAGTCAAGACGCCCGGTCTGGGCCTTCATTCCCGGCCGCAATTCACTCAGCTCGCCGGAATCCCCCGCTAGGCCACCGGCAGTGGCTTCAAAAATAAGATAGTGAGGCGCCTTGCGCACCCCCGCCGTCGACTCTCCGCCACGCCAATGTTGAGAGTCGCCCATTTCGCCGTGAATCCGGTAGCTTGCGCGGCCGTCGATAGGCGTAAAAAAATAAATGCCATCGGCGTTATCGATGGTGCCGCGATTAATCGCACTCAAGGCATTGCGAAATTGCGGGCGCTGGGGATCGCTGTGAAATGCGCGCTCGACCGCACTGTGCATATAGCCCATTAGGTAGCGGTAACCCTCGGCCAAATTGCGATCACTTGTCGGCGGCGGCATGAGATCGGGATTGTCGATGGCCTCACGGGCTTGCTGTAAAGACCCAATCATCTCATCCCAAGCCGTGCGCAATGCTTGCTGCGCTGTCTTTGCATCCATGGTCATTTAATATTCTCCCGTTCAGTTTGCAGAACAACAAAAAAACGCGTCATTGCGTGGCCTGCGGCCAAGCGAAGTCATCAAAAAACACCGCTAGCTCTTTCTCGATACGCTCGGGCGACAATTCATAGTCGTCTATGCTGTAGGCAAATCGGGTAGTGTGACTGCGTTCTTTATCTTCTTGAGCAAGTAAATAACGATCGAATTCTGGCGATACCGTCATATTGAATGCCTCGTAGACCTGCAACACCATAGCTCGTGGTTGCCTTGTCAGCTGGCGATAATCAAGCACGATTTGTGGGGTGTTCGGGTGGCGCGCCAATACCTGTCGCGGATGCTGAAAGGTCTCGAAAGACACTTCAGTCAAGGCTCGCAACGACGCGTCATAATCCTCCCGCTGCCAGCCCTTGGCTCTCCAGCTGACTTCTACCAATTTCAGTACACTCGGTATGCACTCACGAGGATCGCGCACCACTACCGCGATACGGGCATCGGGAAAGGTCTCAATCAAGGATTCAACCCAACCACTCATCACTGGGTTTTTACTGAGATGAATACCGCTACCACCATTGAGCAATAATTGGCGTTTAACGCACTCACGATAGTGACGCAACCAACGACGACGCTTTTTCACCGGCATTTCGTCAACATGGAAAAGATCAATCACGTCCATCATCGGCACATCCAAGGCCCACTGCTGGGTAAGAAATGCGCCGCGCATAACGAATTGGTCCTCCTCTGAGTTCCACAAACTCATATCGTGAATGTGACGATATTTGCCAAAGGTTTTTTCATCCCAGGCCATTAGCCGCTTTTTAATCGGACCACCAAACACATGCTGATCGACCCAGCCGAGACCGCGAATAATTTTTTTCTGGAGCAGCGAGGGAAAGAAGGTCTCCCAATAAAGAAAGTAACTAAAGGTTTCGCCATCGGCGGCCAATAGGCGATGAATCAAGGTGGAGCCACTGCGCGCATGCCCCACCACAAATACCGGCTGGCGAATCTTTTGGCGCCACAAGCGGGGAAAAAAAAGGTAGTCCAAAACAAAACAAAGACCGTGAATAAGGGTTATCAGCGGCACCAAGAAAACAAGCCGGAATAACATGCGTCGACGCCCACGCCAAACCTTCAGCGACCACACATGGCGTAGCACCCGCCAGTAATATTCAATATCAAAGTACATAATAAAGCGTCCGTTAAATTGAGCTGTCAGCTTACTCTACGTCCCCGCCAGGACTGCAACAACTCGCGTTTGGCCCCATTCACTTTAAACACAAACCCCCGATATACGGGAGCTTCAAGGTCTTTCAACGTGCAAATAAGACACTACTCACGTTTACGCTTTCTGCTAATCCGGCAACAGCTACCCCGAATGCAGGGCGCAAAGTAGCCCCGATTTGCTACAGTTGAGGGGTTCATATACACAATGGGTTTCGACAATGAAGAAATTACCACCAGAACCCCGTCGTCGGCCGAGTCAGAGCCGTTCAAAAGTATTGGTAGACGCCATTATCCAAGCCTGCAAACAGGTATTGGCCGACGAGGGTGAAGAGCGCCTCACAACCAACCGCATCGCCGAAGTTGCCGGAGTGACCATTGGCTCCCTTTACCAATACTTCCCAAATAAAGAGGCCATACTCGCGAATCTGCTCAGCGAAGAATTTGCTGCGGCAAGTGACCAAGTCTGCCGAGAAGTGACGCCCCGGGTTGCCGCACAGATTGGGATTTCCCTGCGCGCCACCATCCACGAGCTCATTCACGTCACCGCAGAATTACATCTGCGCTACCTACGACTGCACGGCAGCTTTTATCGGGAGTATCACGATTTTTTTGATTTTCACGGCAAGGTCAACAAACACATGACCGAGGTTTTCCACCAACCGTCATGGCAAGATTGGTTGCCTGATCTATTAAAAAAATACAAAAGCGAAATTATCGTCAGTGATCTCGATCAGGCCGCGTTTATAAGCGCGAATATCATTGAAGGCTTAATAAGCACAGCGCTAAAGGACAGGCCCGAGTGGCTTGAGAGTGAGGTTTATCTCGACAATATTGAAACTGCCGTGATGAATTTTTTACAGGGCTGTAACGGGGAATAGTGTGTATGGGGAGCTGTGTACGCTGAGCAATCGGATTGCCCAGCGTCATTTCTCTATTTAAACTTTACCGCTGCCAAGTATAAATGAAGTCCAAGCCAACACTACGCGGCTCGCCAAACATGACCGAACGGCCCGCTTCCGGCAAATTGTGAATATTATTGATGCTGTACTCTTCGTCGAGCAAATTCTTACTCCACAGCGCAATATCAACATCGCCATCAAACAGTGTCAGGTCGTATAAACCAAGGCGAGCGTTCAGCACCGCAAACGCGGCTTGACGGTCTATTTGGAAGGTCGAGGTATCTCTTCTTACCCCACCATTGCGCTCATCAGTAAAGGAATAGGTCGCATTAAAGGCCAGGCGCTGACCAGTATTACCCTGCCAAATACTCCAATCCATGGCCGCGGTATAGGCGTGACGTGGCGCTGAGTCAAACACAAAGCCGTCGTCAATTTCCCCAGACAGCGGGTTAGCGCTAGGGTCAATACTGGCAGCAAGATAGGCATAATTAAAAATCAGCACCAGATCTTCGTGGGCCAACCATGTTGTATCAAATTCAAAGCCCTGTAGGGTAGATTCATCGGAATTCGCAACGGTGGTATCGCTCACCGCGTTCGGTATACCGAAATTAAGCTGCTGGCCTTCAAAAATTTGCACAAACACATCGGCATTAACTTGCACTCTATTCTCAAACAGGCGCGACTTAATACCCAGTTCATAGGCCGTTACTTTCTCTGGGTCGAAGCCTTGGCTAAAGCGCTCCGCGCCGCCGGCGTTGACGGGTTCTCGCGTATTAAAGCCACCACTTTTATAGGCTTCGTTACGCTTGGCATAAAGGTTAATTTCATCGCTAAGGTCAAAGGCGGCAACCAGGCTATAGGACTGGTCGTCAAAATCGCGGTCACCGTAGGCATCGTAAAACACTTCCGGAAGCTGGGTAGCAATATCCATATCATCCCGGTCAGTATTGTCACCGTCACCTGGTGTTACTAAGAAGCTAATCTGCCGCCGCTGCTGACGCGCTTTACGATTGTCTTGCGAATGCCTAAAGCCCAAGGTAAAGCTTAAGCGATTCTCTAGTATCTGCGGCCGCCAAGCCAACTGCATGAAAGCAGCCATGGCGGTGTTTTCTATATAGGCATTCTGCTGGGTCATGACTTCAATGCGGTTGCCCGTATTATTGCCGTCTTGAGCACTGCCCAGCGGCGCAGAAAGTAAATGGCCGACTTCGTCTGCCCCCTGGTGCGCAGTTTCTTCAAAATAATATAAGCCCGCGATATAAGACAAACGATCGTCCAGCAGGCCGCCAGAGAACTGAAGCTCATGAGACGACTGTTCTTGGGTGATGTCGGGCTGAAAGCCATCATAGAAAACGCTTCGGCCTATGCAAACAGGGGTACATGGCGCAGTACCACCCGCAAGGGGCGCGACAGGAAAGCCAAGCAGAGCATTATTATCAAGGCGATAGCCGTCGGTGCGAGCACCAGTGCCTAAATTGGTAGGCGTACTGTCAAAGAGCGAACGCTGGGCATAGATATATTTAATCGCTAATTGCTCACTGTAATCCCAGTTAAGGCTCAGCTGATGGCCGTCAATAATATTATCCGCCTCGACAAGATCGACCGGAGAATGCATTTTATCTGGGCGACGCCCCGACACATTAAAGTCGTAAAACTGGCGGGCACCAGAGTTAATCAAATTGGTAATGGCGATGCCAGAATTTGCGCCGGGGTTTGGAATATCTTCCGACGGCAATACCGCAGAATAAGCCATATTGGTGTTGGCCACATCGGCCTTGTCGTAGGCGTAATCAAGCCGAATTGTGTCTCCGATATCCCAACCAAAATCGACTCGGTAACCTGTGGTTGCTGAATCACCAAAGTCACCACCCAAGCCGGTGTTTTCAATATAGCCGTCAACAGATTTTTCAAGATAGGAAAGTTTTAATGCCGAGCCCTGCCAAAGCGGCAGGTTTAACATGCTTTTACTGGTAAACAGATTACGGTCGCCGTAGGTCAAGCTTTGCTTTAGCAACAGCGCATCTGGGTCAGGACGGCGAGTGACGAGATTCACCGCACCGCCGGTGGAGTTGCGACCGTATAAAGTGCCCTGCGGCCCGCGCAAAACCTCAATACGGCTTAAGTCCGCAATCTCGGTTGCCAGGGACGAGGAGCGCGCAATATAGGCACCGTCGATATACACCCCCACCGGCGGGTCTTGGGTTATCTGGGCGTCAACAAGTCCTATACCGCGAATATAAATTCGCAAGGTGGTGGTGTTAATTGGAAACGGCTGAATATTTAACGAGGGGACATTATTCGCCAAATCGCCAATACTACCGATACCCTCACGCGCCAGGGCCTCTTCATTAAATGCATCCATCGCGATTGGCGTGTCTTGTAAAGATTCCGCCTTTTTCTGGGCCGTAACGATGACCTCTTCTAGCATCATATTCTTTTGCTGGGCAAAGCTGGATGTCGACACTAAAGCAAACACCGAACCAAGCGCTAGTGCGCAATGTGCAAGGGACTTCATAGTTTCACTCCCATGAAATGTAGTTTTTATTAAGGTGTTAATGAGAATATTAGGGAGATAGTAAAGAAGTTACTTTCCAGCAAACACAGCAAAAACGGTCAAGCTAATGCTCATATTAATCCTAACGTGTCACTCAACTACAGACTTATAAGTTCTGCCGCTGAGCACACACAAGTATTACCGCTTGCTATAAGCCATAGTTATTACTGACTTACAGGATAATCGCAATAGCCTTCGGGGCCCGGCGAATAAAGTAAACGCGGGTTCATCTCAGCCAGTGAAAAGTCATTTGCAAAGCGATAGGGTAAATCTGGATTGGCAATAAATGCCCGCCCAAACGACACCGCCGCGATCTGCGGATCTGCCAGTGCGGCTTCTGCCTCGTCACGACTATAGCTGTCATTCACAATGAGCGGACCACTAAAATGCGCTTTCGCCAAGGCGATATTATCTTGAATTTTGGGCATGCGAATGACGTGCAAATACGCCAAGCCCATTTGGTCGACCGCATCGAGCAAAGCCGCGAATGTCGCGCAGTGATCGTCATCGTGCAGATCATTAAAGGGGTTGCCAGGGCAAATTCGCATACCAACTCGATCAGCGCCGTCTACCGCCGTCATTGCCGTTAATAACTCAATAACGAAGCGTAGACGGTTCTCCAACGAGCCGCCGTACTGGTCATCGCGGTGATTAGTACCGGTACTCAGGAACTGTGCGGGAAGATAGCCACTGGTGCAGTGCAATTCAACGCCATCAAATCCGGCGGCAAATGCCAACTTTGTCGCGCTTACATAATCGGCAATGGTTTGTTCAATATCGTCTAGGCTCATCGCCACCGGCATTACAAAGTCTTGCATACCGGCTTCAGTATAAATTTGACCTTGGGCTGGAATCGCCGAGGGACCGACGGTTCTTACCCCTGCCGCTTTGTTATCGCTGTGGGCCACCCGGCCACAGTGCATTAGCTGCAGCACTATTTTGCCACCCCGCGCATGCACCGCATCGCAAACCTCCGCCCATGCCGCTTGCTGAGCCTGAGTATACATACCTGGCGTGCGACAATAGCCTTTGCCTTCCGCGCTAGGATGGCAACCCTCGGTAATAATGAGACCGGCGCCAGCACGCTGGACGTAGTAGTCCTTCATTATCTGATTAGGCATATCATCCTGCGCATCAGCGCGGGAGCGGGTCATGGGCGCCATAATCACACGATTCGCCAAACTCATTCTGCCCAGCTTTACAGGACTCAGTAATTGCATTATCTCACCCTAATTTTTGGTGCGGGACTGCCGCGGCGCATACGCGTTAAAAACTCGTCGACCGGTGCGGGCTCTGCAACCTCCGGCGCATCTACGGGGCTGTTTTGCCAGAACTCTTTCCAGCTAGGAAATAGCTCGTGAAATGCGCCGTGGTAGGGCTCTCTGCCCGGCCAGCGCATTTTCATATCGCCGATTGGCGGCTTGTTCAAATCAGTGGCGTACCAGTAACAGGGCAAGCGCCGCCGAAAATACCAACGGCCGTCGATGCGCTGGTAATCATCCCAGTACAACATTTGCATGATCACCCACTCACCGCCGCACTCATGTTCATTTTTAGAGTACAAGACGCCAATGGCATTATCTGGGTCTTTAAACTCGATAATGTGGTTGCCGGTGTGATGAGACGTGCCGGTAAACTGGTGGCGCAGGGTATCGTCTACCCAGGCTTTTAAATGACTGCGGCCACTGTGTTCCCTACTCACCCGAATGTCTTCGGCAAATAAATTCACGTGGGCGTCGAGATCACGCATATCCAAAGACAATGAATATTTGGCTACCAATTGGCGAATTTCGTCCAAGGATTCCAGTCGATCAATACGCTGTTCTAGCGAAGTCGTCATCGTTAATCTCCCCACGCCGCTGCGCCGGTATTGAGTTCAGCCATGCGGCCACCGTCTACTGGAAGAACCGCACCAGTGATATAGGACGCGTCATCGCTGGCCAAGAACAGAATCGCGTTCGCGCACTCACGAGGATCGCCAATACGCTGCAGGGGAATCGTTTTTCCCGTGGCATTTTGACTTTCTTCATCGGGGTTTACCGATTCCAGCGACGGCGTTAAAAACGCCCCCGGCACCACCGCATTACAGCGAATTTTGGGCGCCCATTCGATTGAGGCGTTGCGGGTCAGCGAGATCATCGCAGCTTTAGCGGCGCTGTATCCGGCGGTGCCCATGGAGCCAGCCAGACCGCACACCGAAGACACATTCACCACCGCGCCACCATTGGCACGCAATTGCTTAAAGGATTCGCGCATCAAGAACATGGCGCCATCAAGGGACACCTGAAAGTTTTGATGCCAAGCCTTGGTTTTGTGATTAGCCAACATGCCCGGCACCATCAACACCGCATTGTTGACGACAATATCGATTTTGCCGAAATGGGCGACGGTATCTTCAACTAACTTTTTGACCGCCAACTCGTCACTGACATCCACCGACAGCGGCAGGCATTCGCCGCCAGCATCTTGAATAGTTTTGGCAACGGTTTGCAGTGGCTCAAGACGTCGACTGCAGATCACCACCTTTGCGCCCTCTTCAGCAAAGCGAATTGCCGTAGCCGCGCCAATGCCCTGACCGCCCCCAGTAATAATGGCAACCTTGCCCTGTAGTCTGTTCGTCATAACGGCTCCTAATACTTTATTAGCGTGATTCATTTGAAATCACGTCACATTCATTGCGGCCGCGCTGAAAATAGCAGCGACCCGCAATCCAAACTTGATCTACCTTGAAGTTCAGTAAATTATCGTCGCTAGCCAAAGGGTCGCGATCGAGCAAAACCAAATCTGCTAATTTCCCAGTTTCTAGCGAGCCAATGTCCTGCTCTTTAAAACTTTGCCAAGCGGCATCAATGGTTACCGCGCGCAGCGCTTGCAGGGTATTAATACGCTGGTCGGCACCGAGCACCTCGCCACTGCGGGTTTGCCGAGTGACACTGGTCCACAGCAATCTGGCCATGTCCATGGGTACGACCGGCGAATCCAGATGCACGGTAAAACGCAAATCTTCCGCCACCGCCTCGGCGAGTGGGCTAATACGCGCCCCGCGCTCAGGCCCGAGGAATTGATCGCGATGGCGGTCGCCCCAAAAATAGGTGTGCGCGCTAAAAAAGCTCGGGGTAACGCCCTGCTGCTTCATGCGCGTAATTTGATCCGCACGCGCCATTTGGCCATGGACTAAAACCGGTCTGGCATCAGCGCGCGGACAAGCTTGCTGAGCATATTCAATGGCCGTTAACACCATGTCGATTGCGGCATCGCCGTTGCCATGGAGTGCCAACTGGTAATTTTTGCAGTGTAGGTTTTTCACTTGTGCGTTCAATTCATCTTGCTTATAGCGAGAGAAGCCGCGATAGGTGGTGTCACTGCTGCCGGTTTGCTGCTGGTAATAGGGCTCAGACAAAAACGCGGTGTAGCCCTGAATACTGCCGTCGACAATGATTTTTATTGCCGAGGCCGCAAACGTATCTGACTGGAAATCGTCTAGGCTCAGCGCGCCGCTATTTAGCTCCGCTTCCACTTTGTCGGCCAAGGGCCAGACCAACACGCGTTGAGGTATACGCTGCAACTTAGAAAGCCAATACAAACCATTGAGCAAGCGCGAATCGACCCCGCCGCTCTGGATTGTGGTGACCCCCGCGGCAAGGTATTGATCCCGGGCGGCGTCCACCATGGCAAGAAAATCAAGGCCCGAGAAATCCATGGCTTGGGCAGCCACCAGATCGGTCGCGTGTTCAAGTAATAAACCGCTGGGCTGGGTGGAATTATCCTCGCGAACAATAACACCACCTTCTGGGTCGCTTGTCTCCGCGTTAATTCCGGCACGGCGCAGACCCACCGTATTTACCACCGCCAAATGCCCAGAGCTGTGCATGAGGTAAATAGGTCGCGTCGTAGACACCGCATCGAGGTCGTGACGATTCGGGTGGCGCTTTTCTAGTAAGAGCGAATCATCGTAGCCAAAGCCAAACAGCCAATCCTCGTCCTTGCCTGTTTTTGCTGCCTCAGCTAAGTACTGTTGAATATCACTAATACTGCGAACAGCGCCCAATGGCGGGCTGCTTAAATCGCTGCCCACCGCGCTAAGGCCCGTACCGGGAAAATGCCCGTGGGCATCAATAAACCCGGGCAGTAGCGTTTTGCCCTTAAGGTCATATACAACTGTACCAGCCTGACGCAGGGCCAAAATTTCATCATTGCTGCCCAGTGCTTCAATACGCTCACCACGCACCGCCATCGCTGAGACCACGCGATTACTATCATCCATCGTTAAAATCTGACCGTGAATGAACAACTGGAGCGGCGGCAAAGCGGGCGTTGCGCCTCGTAAATAATAATAGCCGACAAACAACACTACCGCCGCTAACAACAAGGTGAAGACAAGTAAGCCCACGACAATTTTTTTCATATTAAAGCCTAATTGCGAGTTCACGGGCGGTGCGTATCGCGCCATCGATATACGTGACTTCTGCACTGTCACCAATATTATGTGCGTCGATATTGATTGCAGATAGCTGACTCAATATCGACGTGTCTGGCTCTGCACCGAGCGCAATAATCACATTATCGGCCGCTATCTCGCCATGGCTTTCACCCTGCGTATAGCAGACCGAACCGGCTGTTATCTCGCTCACACTCGCCCCCCGCCGCAGATCCACACCGTGGGATTTCAAGTCGTGGAGCACGCGCCAGCGGCGCACGACACTCAGCTCGCTACCCAAGTCGCGACCCGCCTCAAGCACCGTCACCTGACGACCCCGTTCAGCCAGTAATTCCGCCACTTCTAAGCCCACTAGGCCGCCGCCGATAATGCATATTTTTTTGCCCAGCGGCATATACACATGACTAAGCTTTCTAAGCACGTCGATATTGCGGCTCAGCCCCAGCATGTGAGATAGACGCAGCATCACGTGGTGATACCACCTTAATTTACCCTGCGCGCGGCCGGCGAATAACATATCTCGGAGCTGTTCGCCGTCCAGTACATGGGGCAAATCTTTACCTACGATAAGTGGCGCACTGCGCTTCGCGCCGGTAGCCAACACCACGGCATCGACGCGCGCCGCTTTAATACTCTCAATGCTTGCCATTTTATTTAGCGATACCGCAATCGGCAGTTCAGTAATAGCGTTTTTGAGATAGCTCAACAATTGGCCGTTGGGCTCATAAGCCAACGCAGCAACCCGCAGGGTACCACCGAGCACTGAGTCCCCTTCCCAAAGTTGAACTTGATGACCACGCAAGGCGAGAACACGGGCCGCCTCCATACCGCCGGGCCCACCGCCAACCACCAAAATGCGACGAGGCGTCTCCGCCTGCACGATCTGCCCTAACGCTTCTTCACGGCCAACAGCGGGGTTCACTGCGCAGCGCAACGGCTGATTTATAAAGATTTGGCTAACGCAGATATAGCAGTAAATACAGGGGCGGACATCGCTCTGGCGACCTTCGCGCAACTTGTTGGGCAACTCTGGATCCGCTAATAACTTCCGACCCATGGCCAGAAAGTCAAAATCCCCTGCGGCGATATGACGCTCGGCAACATCCGGCTCAATACGACCTACGGCAATGACGGGAATACCTATCGCCGCCTTAACCGCTTTGGCAAAACCTATATAGCCGCCGGGCTCATGCACCAATGGCCCCTCAGTAAAGCCGATTGCGCTGTTATTTGAGTAGGCGCTGACATTAATCGCGTGACAACCCGCCGCCTCTAGCAGCTTGGAAACTGCGACAGCATCACCAAGGGTAATTCCGCCTTCAGTGCGATATTCATGGGCGTCTATACGCACCATAATCGGAAAGTCATCACCTACCGCAGCCTTGATCGCCGCAACCACTTCGAGCAATAAACGGGCGCGATTTTCCAAACTGCCGCCGTAATTATCATCACGACGGTTGGCGTAAGGCGAAAGATACGACGACAGTAAGTAGCCATGCCCAGCGTGAATCTCTACGCCGTCAAAGCCCGCATCAGCCACCAAACGCGCCGCAGAGGCAAAGCAGCCAACCACCCAGTCGATATCCTGCTGATCCATTTCCTTATAACGCGGGCCTTTACCATCTGGCCCGGCGGAGCGCACGAAATTCGCCATCTCCGCCATCGTGAGGCCTTCACCCATATCATTGGGCGCGGGTTTCGGGCGCGAGGGAACCAGTATTTCCCGCCCTTCGGCAACATCAAATGCAGACACCTTACCACTGTGATTTAGCTGCGCGGCGATGCGGCAGTCATGTTTCTGCACACGTTGAGCCAGTTCGCTAAGGCCTGGCAAAAACTCATCTTTAGACAAGCCCAGCATTTTCGGCATCGACATACCAAAAGGCCAAGCGACCGAGCTGGTTTCCAGCACAATTAAGCCGACGCCACCCGCCGCGCGCGCCTCGTAGTAGGCCATAGCGCGCTCGCCAATACTGCCGTCGTCGAGAATAAACTCAGTGCCCATTGCCGCCAATACGGTGCGATTACGCAACTGCATCCGGCCAATAGCGGCTTCAGACATCAACTCAGGGTGACGGCACTCGCGCAGCTCTTTCAGCTTAATCATTGCAATTATCCGCAATCAGAAACTGGCCATACCAGCGCCGAAATTTCGCGAAGGGACCGTCGCCATCGCACAGCAATGGCTTTTCTAAATACACTTTATGCGCCCAAATGATTTTGTCTTCTTCCATTTGCTGACAAATATCATCAACAATGGCTTGGGCGACACGCCCCATAGTTTTACCGCCGCCGTCGCGCTGGATAAAAGCATAGTGAGCGCGTGATCGATGAGCATCAATCGGCGTAATATTGGCCATGAGCACGGTGTCGCAAATTCCGCTAAAACGCACAACGGACAAGCCCGGCCCCGTGCTGCTATTTTCTATACGGCCTTGAATAGTGCCCTTGGGCGTGACCATTTCAGACTCAAATAAGCCGTGGCGTAAAAAGCCATCAAACTCGCTGCGAGTGGGCTCTGGAATTTCTGGGGTGCCGTGCACAAAGCAAAAATGCGCAGCGTCCACCGCGTTTTCACCGATCTCTTGCATATGGGTGTCGATGTCCCACTGGTGAATTTTGAGCTGGCCCCACTCACCGTTGTCTGCCGCCGCTTCAGAAATCACTGGCGGCTCAAAAAGCGGCTCGATATTCTCTGGGTGATACCACACATAGATACACTGATTGAGTTCGCGAACGTGCCAGCTGGGAATTAGCTTTTCACAGCGCGCCACCCGCGGCGGTAAATTTTTAGCGTAGGGGATGCCCGTGCATTCGCCCTCGCCGTTAAACTGCCAGCCGTGGAAAGGACACACAATACTCTCGCCTACTACGCGAGAGCCGCTACCAGCGTTGTCGCGTATACCGTAGCCTAGGTGCGCCCCCATATGGGCGCAGTGGGCATCCAGCACTTTGGCAAGACCGGATTCAGTTCTAAAAATCACCAGTTCCCGATCAAAATAAGATAGCGGCAGAGACGTGCCAACCGCTAATTCATGGGAATACAAAACCTGAAACCAACCAAAGGGCATTGGCAAATTAACTCGCTGTGCTTGGCGAGTGTGAGACTTAGCTATGGTGTCGTTTATCTTATTCATCATTATCCCCGCACCGCGCCGCCGCCATCTACCGACAGTAATTGACCGGTGATAAACGACGCTCGCTCAGACAGTAAAAAGGCAACCGCATGAGCGATTTCCGATGGTTCACCCAGACGTTGCATGGGCGCAACTTTGCGCAGCTGATCTTCCATTTTAGGCTGTTCTTCAAAGTACTTTTCTAAACCTGGCGTGCGAATGACGCCCGGTGACACCGCATTGATTCGAATACCTTTGCTGGCATACTCGGTAGACGCGCTCTTGGTGAGAATATTCACCCCCCCTTTTGCCGCCGCATAAGCGGTATTAAAGGCTTGGCCGCGCAGCGAGGCATTTGACGAGATATTCACAATGCTGCCGCCACCCGTGGCCAACATCGTCTCTATCTCGTATTTCATACACAGCCACGTATTCGTTAAGCACAATTCCAAGGTTTGATCGAAAACCTCACGAGTAAACTGGTGTATTGGGCCACTACCACGGCTCACCGCCGCATTGTTGCAGGCGATATCCAAGCGACCGTAGCGCTCCACCACCGCAGCAACCGTGGCGCGAACCTGATCTTCATTACTGACATCACAAGCGATAAAGCATGCTTCAATACCACTTTCCTGGAGCTGAACCACGCACTCCTCGCCAGCCTCGCGATTAAAATCGACTACCGCAACACTTGCCCCCTCTGCGCCTAACTGCTGGCAAATTGCGCGACCAATACCCGCTGCGCCACCGGTGATTAATGCAACTTTATCTTTTAACATCTGATTCACGACTCCTTTACGCTCATTACCGGCTGACTGCGCACTGGGTAAAGCGCCATGTACACAATGGGCATGACAACCAGCCCCGCTAATACCCCGGTAAACAATGATTTGCTCAACACATACTGCACTCGACTCAGCCCGTCGACGTCAAAAGCAATAAACACCAGAAAAACGATGGGCAGGGCAATTACACCTGCATAAATCGCTAACATTAGGGCTTTAATCGAATTACGACGAATGGCAATATGAGAAAATATTTTCAAAAAAATTAATGGGGGTTCTGCCCCAACCGTGACCTTTTTCATGGCATGTTTCTGCTGCAATGGCAGTACAATTAAACTAAGCACAAATACGAGAATTACTGCGGTGGCAATGAAGTCTGCCAATACACCATTACCACCCAGAATAGGCAGACGATCCCGCCCGGCACTCAGATACCACGCAAACCCGCCATTAATAACAGCATTGCTCAAGCCACTGACGAGGGACTCCCGCAATAAATAGCTCCGTATTGACTGCATCTGCCCTACTCCTTATGCGTAATTGACATTGTTATTGCTGTACCGTCATATTAGGCCAAACAATAATTCGCTAAAGCACATAATCTTTCATAAGCGTCGACATTTAGCGTCACGCACAGTAGTTCTAAGAGAGAAGGTATGACGGACATCAATAGATTGCATGACATCTCGGTCAAGAAATTCCAACGACTATTGGACTACCTTGAGCATGTCGGCATTGACTCTAAGACAATTGCCCAGCAAGCGGGGCTCGATGCCAAAAAGCTATTATCAGCTCCCGAGCAAGGCACGCTGCCAGGCTACAAGTACTCTGCCCTTTACGAAAATGCGGCAGAAGCCATGCAGGAAATGGATATTGCGGTGCCGTGGGGAGCGGGAATCGGCAGTGATGTATTTCGGTTTATGTGTTACAGCATCATCAATTGCCAAAATTTAGAAGAGGCCTTAAATCGCGCCGCTCGTTACCAAAAAATGCTCTACCCCATCACCGGCTACAAAATTACGGTAAACACCAGCGCAGACATCACCGAGCTGCGCTACGAATTTAATAGCGATTTTTCAAAAAGCCAATTTACCCCAAAATCCTGGGATCGCAATGAACATTCCGACGCGGTCGCGAAGGCCTCTGGGCTACGAGTTTGGTTTGCTTTTATCGGCTGGCTAACAGCAAGAGAACTGCAACTAACAGGCCTTACTATATCTGCCCCAGCAGTATCCGAGGCTTACACCACGAGCATGGCGTCTCTGTTAGGAATTACCCCTAAATTTAATGCAGAACACACCGCATTATTTTTCAACAGCAGTGCCTTACGCGCCAGAACAGTACACACGCCGACGTCACTGGAAGCTTTTCTACAACACGCGGTTTATTCTCTCATTACCCAAGACTCACGGCCTGCTAGTACTAGTGCCGCAATACGCTCCCTGCTTGCCAATAGCGGCACAGGCAGCTTGCCGAGCTTTGAGGCAATGGCCGAGGATTTGCACATGTCGCCCTCCAGCTTACGGCGCAGGCTACATAGCGAAGACACCAGCTACCAAGAACTAAAAGACCAATATCGCTGCGATATCGCAATGCGCCAACTGCGCAACCCTATGCTAAAAATACACGAAATCGGCGAGCAATTAGGATTTTTAGAATCCAGCTCGTTTATCCGCTCTTTCCGAAATTGGGCTGGCCTAACGCCAAAACAATTTCGTGATCAGTTAGATGACATTGATCAAGCTAAGTCCACAACGAGCGACTAAACGTCTAAAACACGACAAATGGCCGAAAGTGCCGGACATAAACATCGATTTTATAAATAATATTCCCTAAGTATAAATGCTAACGCCCCACACAATATTATCCACACACAAAAATCAGACCGCCCCATACTGGCTTGACAAAAAATAAATCGATGGGATACTTGCTTACTATGAGCAAAAAAAATCACCCACGTTCTCCTCTCTTTCAGGCTATTCTGCCTGTGGTCTTTTGTGCCCGACATGTTGTCGGCGCTTGAGCTAAAAAAGCCTTAAGCGCCTAAAATTTTTTACCAGACAATATTCTAGTCACCGCGAGTTAACTCCCTCGTGGAGGCGTTTTGCTGCGGGTAAGATATATGGTTTTAGACAATACCGACGACATCGTCGTAAAAAGAAGTGATTACAAGCGAATTGTACAATTGATAATGAGCTCGTCTCTTGACGTGCGCGACAGCCTGGAAAATGAAATGGCGCGGGCCCTGGTGTACAACGATGATGAATACCCTAAGGATGCCGTATGCATAGGCTCTGTTGTTGAATTTACTGATTTAACGACCAAAGAAGAAGGCCGAATTACCATTGTTCTGCCTAGCGAAGCGGATGTTAAAGAGATGAAGGTGTCGGTACTTTCGCCCTTAGGCGCAGCCTTAATCGGGCTTAAAAATGGCAAAACCATACATTGGCTTATGCCCGGCGCTAGGCTCACCGAAATAAAAGTAAACAACGTTCTGCACCCAGAAGCGGAACTCGACCAATAAAACCAAATGACCGCTAAAATGCATCTATATAAGGCTAGGTCCTAATAATGCAGCGGCCAATACACACTTTCTTTTAAAGCATCCGACTTATATGTAAGGCATTGATCTATGAAACCGCAGCTCGATGAAAAACTGCAGAGCATTCTCCAAGATGTGCTGTACCGAAACCCAGGTGAGGCAGAATTTCATCAGGCCGTGCGTAAAGTCTTAGAGACCTTAGGTCCAGTGCTGGCGAAATATCCGGAGTTTGCGGATAAAAAAATTATTCAACGAATTTGTGAGCCTGAGCGTCAAATTATATTTCGCGTACCATGGCGCGACGACAAAGGCGAGATCCATATAAATCGTGCATTCCGCGTAGAATTTAATAGTGCGCTAGGGCCATTTAAAGGCGGCATGCGTTTTCACCCATCGGTGTATCTCGGTATTATTAAGTTTCTTGGCTTCGAACAGATTTTCAAAAACGCGCTGACGGGCTTGCCTATAGGCGGCGGCAAAGGTGGCAGCGACTTTAATCCCAAAGGCCGATCAGACAGCGAAATAGAAAGCTTTTGTCAAAGCCTTATGCTTGAGCTATATCGTCATATAGGAGAGTACACCGATGTACCCGCTGGCGACATTGGCGTCGGCAGCCGCGAGATCGGTTACTTGTTTGGGCAGTACAAGCGGATCACCAACCGTTATGAATCGGGTGTAATAACGGGAAAAGGCCTTGGCTGGGGCGGAAGTCGCGCGCGAAAAGAGGCCACCGGCTATGGGGTGGTGCTATTTGCTCAAGAAATGCTTAAATTCCAGCGGCAATCCCTAGATGGCATGAAGGTCGTTGTGTCAGGCTCGGGTAATGTTGCTATTTACGCTATGGAGAAGGCCCAGGAACTAGGCGCAATTGTTGTGGCCTGCTCAGATTCAAGTGGCTATATTTATGATGAAAACGGAATCGATATCGCGACCGTAAAGCGTATAAAGGAGTTGGAACGTCGGCGAATCGCTACTTATTTAGATTCGCACTCATCGGCGCGCTACATTGAAGGTTCCTCTATTTGGTCGGTGCCATGTGACGTCGCTTTGCCCTGCGCAACCCAGAACGAACTGACCGCGCGAGATGCCAAGACTTTAGTAGAGAATAACTGCAAGATAGTCGCTGAAGGCGCAAATATGCCCACAACACCAGAGGGCATTCAACTGTTTCAGTCTGCAGGGGTTTACTTCGCACCAGGCAAGGCCGCAAACGCTGGCGGGGTAGCTACTTCCGCACTTGAAATGCAGCAAAATGCCAGTCGCGATTCTTGGTCATCTGAATACACCCAAAAGCGTCTTCAAGACATTATGGTTGACATACACGCTTCGTGTTATGAAACAGCAGCTGAATTTGGTGCGGAAGGTAACTATGTTACCGGCGCCAATATTGCCGGTTTCATTAAGGTAGCGGGAGCGATGACGGCGATGGGTGTCATTTAAAATGAAATTAGATATTTCGCTGTGTATAGCAAGGCTATATAAGTCATTAAATTATATTAATAGCCTTGTTATAAATACAGCACGAGGTAAACTCTTTAGTTAATATTCAAATAGGACCTTGGTTTTATTATGAAAAATTTACCCCTCCCCAATGTGATTCCGCCCCAGGCCTTCCTCATTTAACCGGATGTGACACTCAGTCACATCCGGGAAAAATACTTTTAAAAAACTATATTTTTGTACTTCTGGCGCCAGCCAAAAGTAGATGTATTGCTATGGGTGAGGTTTTGTGAATACCGATTTTTTTATAGATGTCCGTCAATTTATCTCGTCACTTAAAGATGACTTTGAAAGGATTGTCGCGTTCCGTCCTATTACGCTGAGGCCGGTTGAGCTCGCAGGCTTACTGGAAAAATTGCAAGGCATTTATGACCTACCAACAAGAAAAATAAGCGATTGCACAGTATTGCTCGGCTCTAAGGTTGGCTTGATGAGCATGCACGATTTCACTGAGCTATCCATCGTGGTAACACTTCCACAACACAGCGACCCCGCGCTGGGAAAAATTAGCGTCCTGTCGCCATTGGGCTCGGCTCTATTGGGTTTAAAAAGAGGCGAGATTGTAAGATTGTTTTTCGGAAACACAGAAAGCCTATTCTGCTTAATTTCAGTGGATCAAAATCCATAAAGGGGAATAAGGAGGGTTAGCACCTTGAAGTCTCTAATTTGCCACTATAAGCGTGATCATTTCACATCAAAAATTCACTAAAAAGTGGCTTAGTGAAGCTTATTTAATAAATCAATAATCGAAAGGTGATTAAATGAAAAAGGATAAGTTAAAAGTTTCTGACAAAAAAGCCCCACTTAAGAGCTTGAAGGAAAAGCGAAGAGACAAAAAGGAGAAAAGAAGTAAAGTTGGGATTTCGATTTCTTAAAATTAAAAACACGATGTAGGTAATTTTGCCAGCAGCGTTAAGCTGCTGGCAAATCCAAATCAATAGCGGTAGCGAATATCCATACCAAAGGTGCGTGGTGCACCATACTGCTCACTAATCAAACCCAAGCCCTGAAAGTTAACGCCATAAGACGGATAGTCATCATCGGTAAGATTATTCACCCACAACGACACCATCAAATCGCCAGTAGTAACAGGAATCTTACTTAGGCTGAGGCGCGCGTTAACGACCGTTCGTGCGTCCATTGAGCTATTCGTGTACAAAAATGGCGTATTAGCAACCACCGAGGGCGACAGCGCAACCTGCTCCCAAGTGTCCTGCCAACTGGCATCAGCAAACACATTGAAATCGCCAATCGCGGTACTCGCAAAGGTATAGTCCACACTGGCGTTGACCTTATTGCTTGGTGAGTTACCTCGTTTAGCTTCCTTTGTGCCATCAATACACTGGTTATTAGCGCAGGTGTCTGGGTACTTTTCAAAATCACCATTGATGTAGGTATGTGCCAAACTCACTATCATATCTTCAATCGGTGCTACAGATACCTCTAACTCGCTACCCCAACGATCTGCCTTACCGGCATTAATGGTCGAAGATGTTACGCCACCACCAGAGCTTTCTAAAACGCTCGTTTGCAGGTCGTCGTACTGGTAAGTATAGAGACCAGCGTTCACACGCAAGCGATTATTCCACCAGTCGGACTTAACACCTATTTCCAGCTGTTCAATAATTTCTTCATCAAAACTATTATTAAAAACTTCGCCATTAAAGCCACCCGAGCGGTAGCCGGTTGCATAGCGAATAAAGCTGTTAATATCGTCACTGATATCGTATGCCACAGTTACGTTGTAGCTAAAATTGTAAAAATTCTCATCGCGCGATAGGGCTTGCGCTGGCTTATTACCAAATGGCGTAGCCACCGCACCGAAGTCATAGGCAATTGCCTTTTCCTCCTCGGTATAGCGCATCCCTAGCGTCAAGGCGAGACGATCTTCTAATTGAGCAAAGCGGTAAGTACCTTGCCCATATATGGCCAAGGCCTCGGTTTCCAGTGTATATCGCTGAGCATCACGCCCCGCGAGTGGCATTGAAAAGGCAGCGCGGCGGTCGTAGTTTGCTTCATCTTCAAACCAGTACAAACCTAGGGCGTAATCAAACTGTTGGGTTGCACCGACAACTTGGAACTCCTGGGAGAGCTGCTCATATTCCGAGAGCGTATCTTGCATGCTGTGACCAGCGCCAAGCTGATCTACCGCCGTCCAGAGCGCATCTACACCCGGGAATGAAGCACCGCTGCTGCCACCGTAATACTGAAGTAAAACGGCGTGTAAACCGTCGTTATACACACCAATACCATTGGCATCTAAGCTACTATCGATATCATCGAGATCGCCAGCAACATAGGTTTCGGTCTCGCGTTGCGCAGTGATTGATTTAAGCGTGACGTCACCCAAGGCGCCACGTTCACCTAGCTGCCACTCGGCCGTTAACGCGTGCCCGTCGACCTCACTTTGCGTCGTCGGCGTGACCTCTACCCCGCCACCGCTTGGCCGGCCTTCACCGGCAGCCAATATCCGTTCATAGGCGTCAATCGTTTTCTGAATTGAAGGTAACCAACGAGCGCTGATACGCGGGTCAGCGCCCGGCGCCGAAGCCAAGCCGGTGGCCGCAGGCAACACCGTGTTACGCAGGAAGCTTAGTCGATCACCACCAAGCGTCGGCCCTTCTGTAAAGCCAACCGTTTTTTGCAGCGTATTCACCTCATCCAACTCGCTGTGGTCATACACATAATCAACGGTAAGTGCCTCGCTAGGCTGCCAACGTAGTGCGGCACGCCAGGCTTGACGGTCGATGGTGTCGAAGTCTTCGCCACCGGAATAATTTTTATAGAAGCCATCGCGTTCTTTGCTTAAAAAGCTCACAGCCGCATTCAACTTACCGGCACCCTCACCAATTTGGCCAATCGAATCAAAATCAATATTGGTCTTCAGGCTTTGCTGACCGTAATTGCCAATACCCGCCGTTACGTCTACCGCGAACTCACCCAGCGGCTTTCTTGAAATAATATTCATTGCACCAGCCGTGGCATTGCGGCCGTACAAAGTGCCCTGGGGACCTCGCAAGACCTCTATTCGTTCAATCTGCGCGAGATCTAAGGCAGAGCCGAGCATCTTGCCAACATAAACGCCGTCCAGATACATGCCCACCGCAGGATCAAGCGAGATATTCGCTGGCGAGCCACCAGATATACCGCGGATACTAAGACTGGTAATACCCCGCGAGCCAGGCGCTGAATAACCACCCATGCCAGGCAATGAGGCAAACATATCGTCGGTATTACTAATACCACGCTTTTCTATGTTGTCACTGGTCATTGCCGTCATCGCAATCGGGGTATCTTGTAAAGATTCAACCCGGCGCTCGGCCGTCACCAGGACCTCTTCTAAAACTTGAGCTGAAGCAACGGGCACAAATAGCGGTGCACTCATCAGTGAAACTGCCAGGGGAAGCGCCTTCAACTTAAAGTCACCAGTAGATGAATATCTCTTCATGCCATAACTCCAATTTCATTAATATTATATTGTTAGCAGATCACTAATACGGACCTTTTTATAATGCGGTTCCGCTGCTTAGTGATACGGTAATCACAGTACTCTGAAGGCACAAATTAGGTAGAACATAATCGTTCACAATTATGCGCATAAGTGGTCAGGGCGGCGTCTGTCGAGTAAGCGCACACTACGTATCAGCCAACACCTGTCTGTGCAACAGTGACTCTGGAGGCGGTTCGGCCAAACCGAGGACGCCATGCACGCCATTAACCATTGTTTGCACCGCGATCACAGCCTCACGAGGCATGTAAAACTGGGTATACCACTTGCGCCCAAGAGAAAATGGGCCATCGGTTTTAAGCTGTAAAACCCTAAATGCCGGCTTTTTGTGTTTCCAAATACCAAAATCCGCAGCCAAAGACGCCAGCGCGCCGGCCTGCAGTTCCCGCGCCCGGTCGACATCCGCCATGGTCGGATTCTCCTTGCCACTATTGACCATTAAGCCATGCCATAATTTTACGCAGCCATCTTCCACCGGCGTGTTGGCGATCATTTCGATACTCTCGATGTCACCAAAAATCTGATGCGAAAGCAGGATCCCAGGCCCCTCGTACCAGGTGGTGGTGCGCAGCATCGCTTGGTACTCCTGATGCAAGCCGCCCTGACGCTGAATATAAACATGATCCTTAAATTCGTTTTCAAAATATTCACACGGCGCGCCATGGGTTGGCCCTAAATGACGGGCATCAGCCATATTGTCGATGATTTCCTGAGGGTGGACTTCTAACTCACCCAAATGATCCAGCTGCCATTTTACCCAGCTCGTATTCTGCCAGTGCGGCAAATCTGGCACCGGGTAATCCGGTTCCTTGCCATCGGGGTCATGCCACATCCATATGCAGCCTAGTCGCTCTTCCACCAGATAACTTTCCAGCTTGGCCGAACGGGGCTTGGGGCCGTCAAAATACGGTATATCGTCGCAGCTACCATCGGCAGCAAATCGCCAGCCGTGATAGGGGCAACGAATAGAATCACCTTCAATTTGCGCGCCCTCACGGGCGATAATCGCGCTATCAGCGGCGAGGTGACACTGCATATGTGGGCAGTGTGCGTCGAGTAAAACCGGCTTGCCGCTCTGCCCTCGGTATAACGCAAAATCCTTGGCAAAGAATTTCAACGCCAGTGGCTTTTCTTGCAACTCACTCGCCTCAGCAATAACAAACCAGCCACGGGGAAATTGATGGGGCCCAAGCCCATATTCTTTCGCTGTTGCCATTATCTATTCCTATATTGCGTTGGGGCGAAACATGGCGTCATGACCACCATCCACATAAAGTAGCGAACCGCTAACAAAGCTCGCCTCTGAACAAAGCAGGAAACCGATGACATTTGCGATTTCACTCACATTACCGGCACGGCCCAGAGGGATTGTCGCTAAAAAGTCTTTAATCGCGGCGCTGTAGTTTGGATCGTTTTCCGTGGCCTCAGTCATTGCCGTCCGGGTATAGCCCGGCGCAACCGCATTTAAGCGCACTCCGGCGCGAGCATACTCAGGGGCATTTTTCCGCATCCAAAGGGCAATGGCTTGCTTAGAGCCACTGTAAGCCGCGTGACCAGAGATATTCGCTAAACTCAATTGCAGCTGTTCTTGATCATCTGCAAGCAAGGCACTGACGTAATCGGGATCTGTATCTTGCGGCGCCGAATTTGACGACACCAACACCGCCGATCCGCGCCCCGCGACTAATGCATCTTTTAAGCCGCGTAACAATTCGACCGAACCGAAAAAATTAACTTGTGGAATCATGGCCACATCTGGACTAGTGCTACCAATACCAGCACAGCAAACAAGACCATCTAAACCGTCTTTGCAAAGCGCTAAGCAGGCCTGCAACGCGGCTCGGCGCCCTGTTGCTGTCGCAAGGTCTGCGACGATATCAGCGTTGTGGCGATCTACTTTAATCACCGTTTCGCCATCATCTTCAAGTCGTGAACAGACTGCGGCACCAATACCCGAGGCGGAGCCGGTTACAATGAATTTCCCCATAGCTGTTCTCCCTGTTTAAACACGAATAAAGTGCACGGTGGACTCGAAGACCATTCAATACTGCTGCCAACGGCAAGATAACTGATCTGCAGAATTTCAAGCTATGCACATGTTTCAAGCATGGTATCGCCTGTCTCCTATGGTTCCGCCGACAAAAACATCTAATTTTATATACATTTCTTCACCCCCACCGCGCAGCTAAATTTTCGGAAATGACCGAAAAATATTGCCCAGACCAGCGGCGAGACATATTGCTACGGTGTATTTCGTTATCAAATTTGAACGTATTTGTTCTAAGCAAGCTGAAGCGGGATCTTTACTATAAGAACCTGACTTTAGAACGAAGCAGCCAACGGGCTGTAGACGACGAGATAAATAAAATGAAATTTAGCTATAACCCAAGTATGTGTCCTCCAGAGCAATATGTAGCTTTAGCCTTAGCGGCAGAAGAGCTCGGCTTCAATAGCATGGCTTTTCCCGACAGCCTCTGCTACCCCGAGCACTCATCGGCAAACTACCCCTACAACGGCGACGGTTCGCGGGAGTTCTTAAAAGGTATGCCCTTTGTTGAACCCTTGGTGACGATTCCATTTTTGGCGGGACAAACAAAACGGCTACGCTTTAACACCTCGGTGTACAAGCTCGCGGTTCGCCAGCCGCTGGTTGTCGCCAAACAGCTGGCAACGCTGGCGGCCCTGTGCGGAGATCGCTTTGATTTCGGTGTGGGAATCAGCCCGTGGCCCGAAGACTTTGAAGGTTGCCATGTGCCATGGGAGGCACGTGGCCAGCGCCTTGACGACCAGATAGCAATCATACGAGGTCTACTGAGCGGTGAGTTTTTTAGCTATAGCGGCAAGCAGCTATCAATAGCAAGTATGCAACTTTGCCCAAGCCCGGCAACACCCATCCCTATTCTTATTGGCGGACACTCAGACGCGGCATTAAAACGCGCTGCGCGCCTTGGCGACGGTTGGATTGGCGCCGGTGCGAGCATAGAAGAATACGGCGTTTTGATAGGTAAATTAAATGAATTTCGCAAACAGTATCAGCGCGACCACCTTCCCTTCGTTATTCATGTTAGTTCCGCCGATGCTTACTCCACAGCTGGGCAAGATACGCTAGCCAAACTCGGCATTAACGAATGCCACATCGCCTTCCGCAACGCCTACGATGGCACACCAGACACCCTCAGTACGGAGCAAAAAATTGAGCAAATGCATAAGTTCGCGAGCAAATTCATAAAGTCTTAATCACAATATTTACACGCGAAAGCAAATTAATTGACCACAAACTTAGACCAATTTTTAAAGGATATTACAATGAGAAGACTTGAAGGCAAAGTTGCGATCGTTACCGGCGCGGGTCAGGGTGTAGGGCAAGGTATTGCCTTCGCATTGGCCGCCGAAGGTGCCAAAGTGGTGGTAACGGGGCGAACCTTTAAGAAACTTGAATCAAGCTGCGCAGAGATCACCAAGCGGGGCGGCGACGCCTTAGCCGTAGAGTGCGACATCAAAGATCGCAATGCGCTGGAATCATTGGTGTCTACCACCGTTGCCCATTATGGCGGCATTCAGATTTTGGTAAACAATGCCCAAGAAGTCCCCTTAGGCAGCCTGCACGAAATAGAAGACGAAACATTGAGTGCTGGCTTTGAATCCGGACCAATCGCCACCTTCCGTCTAATGAAGCTTTGTTTCCCGCACCTAAAAGGCGATGGTTGTATCATCAACCTAGCTAGCAGTGCCGGAAAACGCTGGGACATGTCGGGTTATGGCGGCTATGCAGCGACCAAGGAAGCAATTCGCTCACTGTCGAGAGCAGCAGCTTGTGAATGGGGTAAAGACGGTATCCGCACGAATGTCATTCTTCCCCACGCCTTATCGCCGGGCCTTGAATGGTGGATAAAAGACAGGCCCGAAGAAGCCGCTGCGTACTTAGCGAGTATTCCAATGCAGCGTCTTGGCGATTGCGAAGACGATATCGGCAAGTTCGTAGTGAGCTTGTGCTCGGATGATAGCCGCTATGTAAATGGACAGAGCATCGCTCTGGACGGCGGCCAGGCATTTTTAGGCTAAATAGCAGCAGTGAAAATGTGTAGAAGTCCAGAATCTGAAGTGCCCTCGTCTGTACTTCTACGCCCCTATTCGTCATTTTTAGAACAAATATTTTTTATCGGAATATACCATCACTAAATGTTAGTGGTGCGGTACCACTCGGATCGGGCAGCGCTCGACTAAATCTATCGACAAGAGTCACCAACACATACTCTTCAAAGTCTTCGCTGGGATCAAAGCGACCACGATACATCTCTGTAAATGTGTTCAACACCTCGTCAAGACATACCTCACGTTTACCCGCATCAATACCCGCCAAGCTGTCGATTAACTCCACAGCATTATTCCAGAATGCCAAATTATGCATTGGACAATTCCTTTGGCACCGCGCGCAACACCTTTTCTATTTTCAGGCTCACCGAACTGCTGTTCAGTAACGGCCAATCAATTATCGCCCCCACCCGCGCACCGATAAGTGCTATTCCGACCGGTGACAGAATGGATATGCGCATTTCCGTGATACTGGACTCCCAGGGCATAACGATTGTCACGACACGCTTCGCCCCCGTTTTAACATCTTTGAAATGTGTTTTACTGTATAGCGAAACGACATCGGCGGGCATGAGTGCATCGGGGCAAACATCCGCTTTCATAAGCTCAGCATCAAGGGCGACGGTCGCCTCTGATCGACTGACTTTAATTAACCGAGACAATTTTTCGTAGTCAGATTCAGAAATAATCAATTCATTTTCAATAGGCATAACAAACCCTCACCTAGCAAAAGCAGTGCATATAGAAATAAGGCTCGAGCATTGACAATACTCGGAGCTAGTCGCTTGTATGGCAGATTATTTTCGGGCGATTAAGACAATACTGCGCTTAACCGCCAATAGGGAGGAAGGCACTAACGGGATAGAGTTCCCGTGCGCCAAAGGAGATTTGCTGAATAGAGTAAGATCGTTTGTCCATGCTAGGAGATTACTACGTTTAACAACTTTAGCAAGTGATATTGGTAGCGATATTTTTACCTATTTCTGCAATGCCTTGCAATATTAGTCATAAAGTTAAATTCACTCCTAACAAAAAATTAAAACTAAGCAGTTAGGATTATATCTAAATCTCCCCTCTCAGGTATCTTAAGGCCTGTTTATTAAGATCACTTTATCAATAGCACCTCTGTGCATTCCCCGCGAGGAGATTAATCATGCAGGTTTTCGATAAGCGGTTTCATAACAAAGTCGCGTTAATTACCGGTGCAGCCTCGGGCATTGGTCGAGCAACAGCGCTGCGGCTTTCCGCCGAAGGTGCGGTATTGATGCTGGCTGACATCGACGAGGCTGGCTTGCAGAAAACGATTGCACTACTTACAAACTCGGAAAGCGCCACTTTTATCAAGCTGGATGTGAGCAGCTCTGAACAGTGCCGCGCCGCCGTTACTGCAACCGTAGAGAGGTGGGGCAAGCTTGATGTGCTGTGCAATATCGCAGGAATTGCCGTTGCTAAACACCTGGCGGAGGTAAGCGAAGAAGACTGGCTACGCATGATGGGCATCAATTTAAATAGCGTGTTTTTCCTCAGCCAAGCGGCGATGCCACATTTAATTGCGACAAAGGGAAACATCGTTAATATGGCCTCGTCCGCTGCCTTGGTTGGCCAAATTTATAACGCCGCGTATTGCGCCAGCAAAGGCGCTGTAGTGATGCTCAGCAAGTCAATGGCGGTGGAGTTTGCCGATAGAGGCGTTCGTGTGAACGCGATTTGCCCCGGAGCAGTGAAAACGGCACTAACCGAGAAATTTACCATGCCGGATAACGCGAATATGGATATGTTTATGCGCTTAATGCCCTTGGTGGACATGGCCGAGGCCGACGAAATTGCGGGATCAGTGGCTTACTTGGCATCCGCCGAAGCCCGCTATATAACCGGCACAACATTGGCGATTGATGGCGGCCAAACTGCAAACTAACCTTATTACCACCGTGGACGAGTAGTAAACGGGGCTTACTGCGACTGCACACCGCCGAAAAGTGCCAATACCCGTAACATCAATGGGCGACTATCATAATCCGGGTTTGCGACAAGCATTAGTGCCGCCTCAGAAAAGCAGCCAATTAACATTCGCTGCAGTAGCACGACGTCATTTTCGGACAAGGGCTTGGTCAAGCTACCACTCTTGTACAAGAGCGACAATTGGTCTTGGAATATTCGGGATACCGCCTGAACAACGCTGGTATCTTCCCAGCGCTCACGACCTAGGATAATAGGCGCATCGCGCAATACAATTCGAACAAAATTCGGCCGCTGAGTCATTCCAATCAGCATATCCCAAATTTCGATGAGATCTATTTTTTCAGAACTAAAGGAAAATTCCTCGATCTGCTGGGTGAACTCAAGCTCCATCGCCTCAGTAACTGCCAAAAAAAGTGCCTGTTTATTGCCAAAATAGTGATAGATCGGCGTAATGGTAAGCCCTAGGTCCTCAGCTATATCTTTGAGCGACGTATCAGCGAAGCCTTTTTCACCAAAAATTCGACAAGCACTTTCCAGCACCATGGCTTGAGTAGCTTCGCGGCGCTCTGCTTGAGTCTGTCGCTTAGACTTAGCGGCCACCGCACTGGCACCGAGCTTTTTTGGACTTGCGGCGTCTTTTCCCAAGATAACTTCCACTTCAAATGAACCAGCGCAAAGTATACAGATTGGCTTTTGCACATTCCATATAATTGACTTATATAATATGACTATATAACATGCGATTTTAGTATTGTGCGAGGTCGTCGGCGCCACGCCACCAGTAATAATAAGATCAGAGGCTCTATGTCAGACAGCAGCAACACCGCGCTTAGTAATGCGAGCCTGAACGGGCTTAAGCTGAAGAACCGGCTTATGAAGGCCGGTACATTTGAAAACCGAAGCCCTAACGGTATTCCTAGCCAAAGCCTGATCGATTTTCACACGCAATTCGCGCGTGGCGGTATCGCCATGACAACCATCGGCTATTGCGCGGTAGAAAACGCCGGACGCCTGAATGCCGACATGCTCACCATGCATGAGGATTTCCGCAGTGAAATAACTCGGCTCGTACAAGAGATTAAAAAGCACGACTGCAAAGTAGCTGGGCAAATGGGCCATTGCGGCGCGTTCTCCAAAAATCACACACTGAAAGACCGCCCAAAAGGGCCCAGTGGTGGCGTAAATCTACTGGGTTTTGCCGAGGGTATGTGGTTTTGCGACACCATGACACTGAGCGACATTGACCACATGGTAGAGGCCTATAGAGAGGCTGCAAAATTCATGAAATCGGTAGGTTTTGACGCTTTAGAAATTCACTTCGGGCATGGCTATGGCCTCTGCCAGTTTCTTAGCCCACTCACCAATCGTCGTAAAGACAATTACGGCGGTAGCTTAGAAAACCGCCTGCGACTCCCCCTGCGTGTGCTTGCGGCGGTTAGGGCCGCAGTCGGCGACGACTTCCCTATTCTCGGGAAGATAACCATGTCAGAGGGTCGCCGGGGTGGTCTTCACTACGACGACTCGCTAGCAATCTGCAAAGCACTTGATGCGGCTGGTATTGACGCCATCATCCCCAGCAACGGCACCAGCACAATGAACCCAATGCTGATGTTTCGCGGTGACAGCATTCTACCCGCGCTATTACGCTATGAACGCAATCGAATCATGCGATTCTTACTGCGGCTCATGGGTAAGAGAATGTTCCCAAGCCTGCCCTTCTACGACATGTATCTACTAGAGCACGCCAAACGCATTCGCGATGTGGTGAAGTGCAAGCTTGTCTATATTGGCGGCGCCACGAGCGGCGAAAACTTTAGCGAAATACTGAACGCCGGTTTCGATTTCATCCAGTTAGGCCGCACCCTTCTAGCCGACCCCGATCTGCCGGAAAAACTCGCAGCCGAACCAAGGTTTAAAAGTCGCTGCACCCACTGCAATCTCTGCGTAGGCACAATTGAAAGCCCCCAAGGTATCCACTGCCCTCAATTTATAGATGCCTTGGTACTATGAATATTCTTATTACCGGCGCCTTTGGGAATCTCGGCCAGATGTGTATTGAAGAGGTCCTAAAGCAGGGCCATCAACTGCGCTGTTTCGATCTGGACAACGCGAAGAACCAAAAATTAAAACGCCGTTACCACAAGCGCTGTGAAGTCATCTTAGGTGATATTTGCGACACCACGCTGCACCCAAAGTTGTTGGAGAGTGTCGACGCTGTCATCCACAACGCCTCACTACTTCCGCCACTGTCGGAAAACGAGCCCGAATTGGCTGAAGCGATTAACGTTTTTGCCACCCAAAACCTGATAAAAAGCATGGAAGCCAGTTCGACATCACCACGTCTAATTTTCCCATCCTCAGTGACCGTATTCGGTAAATCGCTGCCTGGGGAAGCCGCCAAATGTATTTCAGACCGTGTAACAGCGAGCGACAATTACACTCGTCACAAGCTAATAATCGAGAAAACATTAAAAGGTTCGCCTCTGTCATGGGTGATTTTGCGAGTAGGTGTTTCTGTAGATGCACGCACGCTAAAAGCTGACCGCGCCACGCTACATGAATTACTTAACATTAATCCCGAATCGCCAATAGAATTTGTACACCCCAAGGACGTCGCGCTGGCGATGTGCAACGCCGCGCAATCAGCGGCAGCTAACCGAAAAGTGCTGTTAATTGGCGGTGGTAAGTACTGCCAAATCAATCACTACCGTTTTATAAAAACGGCATTCAGCGCGCTGTCTTTGACCCTGCCCTACAACGACAAGGGCACCGGCATTTACTACACCCACTGGATGGACTCCACGGAAGCGCAGCGCCTTCTACAGTTTCAGCGCCATTCATTTGAAGATTACGAGCGGGAAATGGCGTGCCGTATGCGGCCCATACGCATTGGACTTACGCCACTACGCCCACTCTTAAATCGCCTATTGCCCTATGCATTGGCAAAAATATAATTACTCGCAACAATAGGACTGCTGCAATATGAACAACAATAAATTACTAGCACTCTCGTTAGCACTTTCAGCTAGCGCTATTCCCAGCTATGCGCAGGATGACAGTGGCCGCGAAGAAGCAACGTCAAGGCGCCAAATTGAAGAAGTGATAGTCACGGCTCGAAAGCGTTCTGAAAATATTCAAGAGACGCCTGTCGCGGTTACGGCCTTCAGCGGCGATGCCCTTCGCGAGCAAGGCATTATGAGCACCCAGGAGCTCAGCAAATCGGTACCAAGCCTGCAAATTAACGACAGCACCTCACCGCAAATATTCATCCGCGGCATTGGCCAACGCGCACACATGGCGCGTTTCGACCCATCCGTGAGTGTGTATATCGACGGTATTTTTATTCCCCGCCCAGATGGCCAGCTGCTGGATACCATCGATATTGAAAGCGTTCAAGTCTTGCGCGGTCCTCAAGGCACACTGTTTGGCAAAAATAATACTGGCGGTGCATTGGTCTTTAATTTGACTAAGCCCGGCGACACCGTCGGTGGTTTTGTCGAAGGGCTAATGGGGAATTACAATGAACAAAGTGTTCGCGCTGCAGTTGATGTACCGATTTCGGACACCCTACTAAGCCGAGTCTCTGTAAGCAGCCGCCGCCGAGACGGCTTCCTACAAAACCTAGGCTCAGACAGCAACCAAAGTATCGACCGACTTTCTGCGATTGGCCAAATTCGCTGGGAAGCCGCCGACAATTTGACTGTTGACGGTCTCGCCTTTTATGGCAAAGTTCGCGAGAAATACCCCTCTTACCACTGCGAGCTCATTAACGAGGATGCGCTATTTGTAAATGGTCTTGGCGTACTCTGGGCTGGCGATACCGACCCAAGTAACCCCACCGCCTACCGCGACAACTGCGCCGCTAATAATCGTAAAAATCTGCCGGATCTCACCACCAATCAAGGTGACAGTTTCCGCGCCGTCAAAGCGCAGGACATTCTGCTCTTGGGCACGACACTAGAATGGCAGATCAGCGAAAACAACACCCTGAAAACCATTATTGGCTATCGAGATGCCACTAAGTTTGGCCCCCAAAGCGCGGCGGATGAAGGTGGCCCGCAGCCCTTCCTGCGCGCACTCGTACTTGACGATAGTATTCAGGAATCGCTAACCCTAGAATTCCAACTTAATGGCAGCGCCTTCGACGGCAGCGTTGACTATACCGCCGGCTTTTTCTGGCAGGACGAGTACAAGTCTGAGCGCTTTCTTACCAGTAACCCGCTGGTCGGCGCGGAGTCATCAACCTTGATCGCATTGGCCGGCGGCCAGTCGGGATTAAATCTTCCAAACCTTGGCACCCTAATACCTGGCGGAACATTACCGTTGATTGCGGGTATACTTCCGTTAGCCACCTTGCAAGATTTCGACATTAACGGCCAAACCTACGCCGCGTTCACCCAAGCGACCTGGCATCTCACCGATAATATTGAATGGACTTTGGGTGGGCGCTACACCGAAGAAATTCGTGAATCTGACCTAGTGACGCTTTCAGCCGATCTCGGCGCGATGCTAAGCATCTTGAACAGTATCGACCCGCGCTTCATACCCGTTGTTCCAGACATGGGTGTTGCTGCTTATGCCGGCACCTGGAGCGAGGACCCGATTCAAATCGCAAATGATGCACTTAATAGCTATTTCCCTGGGGAGATAAAGACGCCCCTCGGCGCGCCACAATACGACAGCAGAGACAGCACCTTCCGACAGTTTACACCCATGACCTCCGCGGCCTGGATAATGCCTGAACAGTGGTTCGACGACGGTTTGCTAAGTTCAGCAATGGTCTATGGTACCTGGAGCTTTGGCTTTAAATCCGGCTTCCATGAGCCCAGCGGGGTAGACGGTTTAACAGAAGTAGCACCAGAGGAATTGGAAAACCGCGAAATTGGCATAAAAATCGATGCACTAGAACGCTCACTGCGTATGAACATTGCGCTGTACTCTATGAGCTTCACCAATATGCAGTTGATCACCGTCAACGTCGACTCCGCGAACTCCTTGGTTGTTACCTCGCAGAATGCCGGTGAGTCGACCATCGATGGCGGCGAGCTCGAAGTGTTATGGCTGCCTAGTGAAAATATGATGCTCAGTTTTACCTATAGTAATAATAATTATAAATACGATGAGTTTATGGATAACGACTTGGCGGCCCTTGCACTGCGCGGTGAATTTGTTCCCGTTGACCGCTCTAAAGAAGACTTTGCAGTATCACCCGAAACCTCGGCATCATTTGGCGCGCAATACACCATCGTTACTGACTATGGCCTATTTACGCCGCGCATCGATGTTAGCTATAAAAGTGAAGTCTATATGGGGCTAGACGCCGGCTCTTGGCAAGTTGCACAAACCAATCCCGAGTTAATTTATGCAGAAGCCTATAGCCTAGTAGACGCACGTTTGAGCTGGAATGACCCAATGAGCGATCTGCGCGTATCGGCCTACGTTAAAAACCTAGCTGACAAACGTTACGACATTGGCGCGGTCGGTACAGCTGAATCCCTCGGTACCTTTACCCGCGCTTTAGGCGACCCACGCACCTTTGGTATAGAGCTGCGCAAGGAATTTTAAAATGCCTAAGGTTCACAGCAAATATAACGATCAAGTCGCGCTCATTACCGGCGCCTGCGGAGGCCTGGGTTCAGCCCTGGCCAAAGCCCTTGCAAAGTCCGGGTGTCATTTAGCGCTCGTCGACATCAACGATGAAAAGCTCAACGGACTTGTTCAGGAACTAAAGTCCCACCCAGTTAATGTCAGCATTCATAATTGTGACATAGGCGATTTAGAGGCCGTTCAAAGTTTAGCGACGGAAGTGTCGGCCCACCATGGCAAGCTGAACCTGCTGATTAACAATGCTGGTATTACTCTGCAAAAAAGCGCGGCAAACCACAGCCACGCAGACTGGCAGCGAGTATTCAATGTTAACTGGTGGGGCACGGTAAATTGCTGCAGTGTATTTCTACCGTTACTAAAACAATCCGACAAAGCCCAGATCGTCAATTTATCGAGCATGGCAGCCTACTATGGACTGCCAAGTCAGGCCTCATACAGTTCAAGTAAAGCAGCCGTACTGGCTTACAGTGAAGCGCTCCGTGCCGAACTGGCAGCAGATGGCATTGGTGTTACCACCATTCACCCCGGTGCAATAAAGACCGAGATGATGACAGCGACCCTACAAGAATCTGACAATATGGACCAAGCTCGAAAAAACTACGCGCTGGCGACTCGCTGGGGTGTAGAAGCCGACATGGTTGCAGGCAAAATATTGCATGCAGCGCGTAAAAATCGTAAGCAATTACGAGTAGGAATAGACGCTCACATTCTTTACTATGTCGCGCGCACAATGCCGAACATTTTAGGCTCTCTGCTCGCCAAAACGTTCAAAAAGTCTGCATTATAAACAAGCTCACGCAACGCCATACCAGCAAAAGGCGACGCTCACTGTTGCTCAGTTAGTCCTTGCTGGCTGTCATTTTGAGCGCCCTTATGAATCCTTTTTGAGGCTGCGCTTTTCGCCTTTCTTGGCGCGCCGGACTTATTCAGCTTTGGCGTTTGCTTCGCCTCTTGTCTTGCGGCGTCAAGCAATGTCGCTAATGAGTCGCGTAGACATTGCGCGTACATTTCAGGGTCGGGCAGCATCTCTCGGCAAGCCGTAAATGTAATGGTAAACTCATCGCAATAACTGGATATCGCTTGAAACAAGCCCACACTATCAATTGCTGGTCCGGTCGGGAAACTAACCAACATTTTTGCCCCACAAAAATACAGTGGTATGCGCGGCCCGGGCACATTGGTAACAACGCAGTTATAAAACGGGCTTATTCGGTTAGCCAAACTCAATGAACTTGATAGCCGCGCAGCAGAAGCGGTTAAGGTCGACGGCGTAAACTGCAGGTAATCCGTCATGGTCTTAGCGCCAATGGCATTGGTTAATTCTTTGGCATTACGTGTGCTTTCATTGACGGCAAGTAAACGCTCTCTAGGGTCTGCAATATCTGTACGTAACTGAACAGTCATTTGCGAGACTTCATTACCAGCCGCGCCCTGCTTATCTGCCGTGCGGATATTAATTGGCGCCAAGGCTGCTAGCGATGATTCAGGCAACTCATTTTTAGCCAGTAAATACTGGCGCAATGCACCGCCCACTATTGTCAGCGCCACATCGTTAATTGTCACTGGAGCATAGGCCGCTTTAATACTTCGAATATCTTCAAAGCTTACCCGCAAGGCATCAACGACCCTATGAGGCGATACATTCCTATTGAATCGCGTGCGCGGAATACCGCTGACGCGCTTGAGTTTTCCGCTAATTATTCCTTTGGCCGCTTGATATAAACTCGGCGCGGCGTCTTTAGTAAGCCCAACAAACCGAAATGGCAGCTTTAATGTGTTCTTTTGCGCCTGCCACAACATGTCAGTTTTCTTCGGTGATTGTTCGACGAACGGCTCAGCCTCGGTATCCACATTGGTGGCAAAATCAGCCGACAGGTCATGCAATACACTGTTTATTTCGACGCCCGAGGCGCCATCGATCGCCGCGTGATGCATTTTTGTATAAAGAGCGAAACAGCCTTTTGGAAACCCAGCCACATCGTCTAGACCCTCAATAACGTAAGCTTCCCAAAGTGGCCTACTGCGATCAAGCGGCCGGGCGTGAATGCGGGAAATTAAAATACAGAGCTGACGCCAGTCGCCGGGCTTCGGTAAGGCAATATGGCGAACATGAAATTCCGGATCAAAATCACCGTCAGCTACCCAATAGGGGTGATCAAGGCTAAAAGGCACTGTCTTCAGCCGGCTGGTCATCGCGGGTACCCGGCGCGCCCGGCGGTGCATATGTTCCACTATCTGCTTAAAGCGAACCTTGCCACCAGGCGCAGTGCTTGGGTCATAAATAGTGAAGCCACCGATATGCATAGGTGAATTAGCGGTTTCAAGGTAAAGAAAAGAGGCATCAAGACCTGTTAATTGTCGCACACCTTACTCCTAGGCTTAGGTAAATTAATTTTGCTCCGAAACCGCTGGAGCTTCGGGCCGTGCTCCACACAGTTTAAGTAGCAAGTCTAGACCAGAGTAGACTTGCTTGCCCGCAGACACCGATACTTTAGATATGCTTATTATTTACAGCGCGCTTTTATAATGAACGCCGCGCTGTATGGGCGTTATTTGTCAGAAATAGCGTTCATTCCTGTGAATTAGCGGGCAATGTACTTATTGCCCAAGCAGAAGCGCTTTCCCATCTAAATAGTCTTGCTCAATTGCCCAATCGAGTTCTTTTAGCAACGTTGCGCGAGACTTCAGTTTAGTGCCCTTATGCGCCGGCATATTTAAGCCTGACAAACGCAAAGCGAGTGCCTGCGCCTCCGACATCAATGCATCTGCAGGCACTATTTTATCGAGTAAGCCAGCGGTAACCGCCGTTGCGGGGTCGTATATTTCAGCGCTGATGACCGAACGATCAAAAAATGTCTTACTTAGGCGTGCGCGCGATAGCATGATACCAACGTGATGCATTGTCATCCCGATTTGAACCTCATTCAGGCCAAGATTAAATGGACCATCAATGCCAATGCGGTAATCGCAAGCCATAAGAGTAAAGCAACCCTGGGCTATAGCATGACCAGTACACACCCCAATAATGGGATAGGGAAATGCCAACATTCGCCGACACAAGGACGATCCGGCTTTTATCATTTCAACCGCTTCCACGGGGTCACGCTGAATAGTCGACAAATCAAAACCGGCAGAGAAAATACCGTCTTTGCCAACCAGCATAACCACCGCCTTATCTGCTTCAGCTTGGTCTAAAGCAGCCCCAATTGCCTGAATATGCGGCAGCGACATGGCATTCACTTTGCCATTTTGCATAGTGATGGTAGCGATGCCATCAGATAAGGAATAATTTACTAAGTCGGCCATAATCTTACTCTCTTGGAAGTGTGACGTGCTTGGGACCTTAATAAACATAAAAAATAGCAGGTTCACTGCCGCTTTATGATTCAGTAAGGCAAAACACCTGAATATAGCAAATGAGAATATCACTGAAGGTCGCTGCTATACAGTCCACGTCATGCGAGCAGCCCGATAAGATCAGGCAGCAACTGCGTTTACCATTAATTCCTTGCGACGCCCCTCCGTATTAAAGACATGTCATCAATTAGCGAGGCTTGAGTGTTTAATGAGCGACCGATACTATTCGGTATGTAAAATAGTCCGGTGTTCAAGAAATTATGATCGTAAAGCGTCATTCGACAACACAAGCGTTAATACCGCTGCCCATCGAGTGCTGCTATATGGCGACTACGACGCCTTCAACGAGACAAGTCTACCGCTTGGCTTACTAAACTATATTCGATCAGCGGCACGATCGACCTACCCATAACGGTTGCACCATGAAGTATTTTTTACCCGTCATTATCGCCGTCAGTTATGTCGCATTGTCCGCATGCAAAGGTAGCGGAAGCCCCTATGCGGCAAGTCGCACGGCAGCTCAGGATATTTGCCTAGACTGCGGCACACCACGCCAACTGGTGAATCTACCCCAACTGGAAAATAGCTTATTCACCTCCAATGGCCGTCTATTCGTCAGCGGCCAGTCGAACCTGTACGAGATACATCGCGATGGCCAAGAGTATCGTGCTGACGCCCTACTACCCGACGGCAGCGGCTGCAGTGGCCTAACCGAAGATAAAGGCACACTCTACGCGCTCTGTTCTGGCAGCGGTGGGCCTACGGACTTTTCTGGTCTGTATACATTGTCACTGGATGACCCACTCGCCGCACCCGAATTTAGCTTCGCACTAACGGGTATGACACTCCCCAACGGGATCGTAGCGACGGCGAGCGGCTTATACGTGACCGATGGCCCAGTCGCGGTAGAACCCAAAATCGTCCACCTAGCGATCGACCCGACTGATCCGACCCTCGTTTTGTCTCAAAGCACCTGGCTGGCAACATTACCAGATTTTCCCAATGGCATAGTCCATACCGGAACAAGCCTTTACGTCACTCACTATCGTCCCGGTTTTGGCGGACAAATTACACGGGTGGCAATCAATAGTGACGGCAGCCCTGGGGTGCCAGAAAATATCACGCCGCGCGGCATCATGGATGACCTGACCGTGGTCGGAGACACGCTAGTCGTCACTGACTGGCAGAACGGCAGCCTGTTCCAAGTCGATTTAGAGGGCAGCTTACTTCAGGAATCCGCAAGCAATATTTTCGCGCAGCCATCAAGCGTGATCATTGCTGGGGCACCGCTGTTTGACGAGGTGGCCATTCTGGTCACCGAACGCTACACTGGCGACGGACTTTGGATATTAGACTAAGGGGCCAATTCTTACCTAACATATTGAACCCTGATAAATTCAGCTCGATTTTGAAAGAACACAAGGTCTACCCAGAAAATAGCCAGGCAGCGCAAACTAGCCGACGTTACATGACTTAAAAACCCGCTTACGCCGCCAAAGTCACAAACGAGTTCGCGTCATATAGCTAGAGAATTGCAATATTGACTAGCCGTTCAAGGCCCCTTATCCGCTACACTAGCTGGATGAAAATAAGAGCAAAATACCGCGCAATCCGTCGCTAGGGGCTAGACCAGTACCGCCATTAAAAATAAACCTGTAAAAGCCCTATCGAAGAGCTTGGTGCTGCATTATGCTCCGCACCCGATTCCCCCTGTAAATCTCTCTGATTTAACTGGGCTATCATATGAAATATGAATTAACCTGACCTAAGCTGGCTTTAATATTGTGATTACCCGAACGCGTATAACTAAGTCTTTTTTCTACCTCGTCCTAGCCACCTTGGTGGTCCTGATTTGCGTTGGTATCTTTGAATATCAAACATCTTATTTCCAGTCGCGCTATTTTGCCAAGCTGGCCGCCAGCCTCGACGTTGAATTAAAACAAGGGCCAGCTGAGGCCACGTGGTACCCAAGTCACGGCCCTTACAACATCCAAAATGGCTATACCCGCCTCCCTGAGTTTAGTGAGCGATTGCAGGCAAAAGGCTATCATATTAGCTTGCAGGCAAATTTCTCAGACCGCCTAATGCAATACAGCCGCTGGGGAGGCAATCCGCCCTACCGCGAGAAAGCCCAAACCGGGTTACGCATCATCGGCAATAGCAACACGCTGTTTTCCTCCCGGGAACCCGAGCATGTTTACGCCGCATTTAGCGATATTCCGCCGTTGTTGCTAAAGCCCCTACTCTTCATTGAAAACCGTGAGCTGCTGGTTGATCAACACCCAACCAAAAACCCCGTGGTGGAATGGGATCGCCTCGCGCAGGCCGCACTTGCACGCATACTCCACCCCGGCGAGGGCGGCCCAGGAGGCAGCACCCTTGCGACGCAGATGGAAAAATACCGCTATTCGCCCAATGGCATGACTGCTGACCACAATGACAAACTGAAGCAAATTGTCTCGGCCAGTGTGCGCCATTACCACTCTGGATTAAGCGGCCGCGACGCCCGAAAGGCAATCGCGCTGAGCTACCTAAATTCAACTCCGCTGTCTGGTCGCGCCGGTCACGGTGAGATTCACGGGGTTGGCGATGGCCTTAAGCAGTGGTACGGGATTAACTTTGCCTACGCGAATTATGCACTCACCGCCTCAAGTGACGTGGTTAGCATTGAGGAAAAGGCAAGGGTGTTTAAAGCCGCCTTAAGCCTGTTGTTATCACAGCGGCGCCCGTCTTTTTACCTCCTTGAGGGCCGCGAAGAACTGGAAGCCCTAACCACAAGTTATTTACGTATTTTGACCAGTAACGGTGTTATCAGCGAAAAATTGCGCGACGCCGCCCTAGCGCAGAAACTGCATTTCGTTGAGCGCGAACGCAGCCAAGCCACGCCATCTTTTATTTCACGAAAAGCAGTCAATAATGTCCGCAACGAGCTAATGAATCTGCTGGGTGTGCGCAGCTTGTACACCCTTGATCGTCTCGATCTCACCGTACAATCGACTATAGCTGGCGACACTCAAGTAAAAATTGCGGAATTACTCAAACAAGCCACCGATCTTGACTATGCCAAACAGTCAGGCTTACTCGGTGAAAAGCTCCTGCGTGAGGGGCAACTTAGCGCGCTCAATTACAGCGTGCTGTTATACGAACGCACACCCACAGGCAATGTGCTGCGCGTACAGACCGACAACCTCGACTTGCCCTTCGACATGAACGCTGGTTCAAAGCTCGATCTTGGCTCAACAGCGAAATTGCGGACGCTCATTTCCTACTTAGACATTATTGAAAAAGTTTACGTAAAATACCGGGCGCTATCGCCTAAGGACCTCGCTTTTGCGCGTAAAGTCGCTGAAGACCCATTGCGCCAGTGGACCCTAGACAGACTAATCGCCGACGCGAATATCCCTTTACAACAGCTACTCGACGCCGCGATGCAGCGCAGCTATTCCGCCAGCCCAGCCGAGTCCTTTTTCACGGGTGGTGGACTGCACACCTTCAGTAATTTTGACAAACAGGACAACTCCCGAGTACTGACCGTAGCAGAAGCTTTAAATCGCTCAGTTAACCTCGTGTTTATTCGTATGATGCGCGACGTCACTCGCTACTATTCTATGGAGATCCCCGGCTCGCGGGAGCTATTGCTCGATCGCACAGACCCTCGGCGCAAAGATTATTTGGGACGTTTTGCTGACCTTGAAGGTAAAATTTACCTCAATCAATTTTACAGCAAATACCGCAAGTTAAATCATCAGGAAATCATCGAGCGTCTAGCAAGTCGCACCAAGCCCTTTCCCGGCCGGTTAACAATGGCGTTCCGCTCAGTTCGCCCAGATGCCGACGAAGCGGCATTGACGGCATTCCTGCGCTCACGCCTATCCGCAGAAGCCCTTGCTGAAGTCGACGTCGCCAAACTGTATCGACAATTCGATCCCGAACGCTTCAACAGCAACGACCGAGCCTATTTGGCGCATATGCACCCATTGGAGTTGTGGTTGGTAAAATATCTACTCGAAAGCACCAATATCAACTACGACCAAATCGTTCAAGAAAGCGCACCACTGCGCCAAGATGCGTACACCTGGCTAACCAAATCCCGTAAGCAACGCGCCCAAGATAGAAGTATTCGTATACTGTTAGAGCGCGATGCATTTGTTGCCATCCATCAGCAATGGCAGCGTGTGGGCTTTCCGTTCAGCAGCCTAGTCCCCTCTTATGCTACGGCCATAGGCGCGTCGGCAGACCGCCCCACCGCACTCGCCGAATTGATGGGCATCATTCTCAATGACGGCATGAGAATCCCCTTTCGCCAGATCGATAGTTTGCATTTCGCCCAAGGTACCCCCTACGAAACCAAGTTTGAATTCACCCCAGCCGTCGGCACAAGAGTGTTGTCACCGGAAGTCAGTGCCACTGTGCGCAACGCCCTTGCCGGTGTAGTCGAGAACGGGACCGCAAGACGCCTAAAAGGCGTTTTTGTCGACGCCAGCGGCGCCCCAATTCAGGTGGGCGGAAAAACCGGTACCGGTGACCATCGCATTAAGTCCTACGGCGCCGGCGGACGTCTCATCGGCAGCGAAGCGGTAAATCGAAACGCGATTTTCACCTTTTATATTGGCGACCGCTTCTTTGGCGTGATACTCGCCCACGTTGGTGGCAGCCAGTCTACCGGCTTTGAATTCACCAGCGGCCTCGCCACGCAATTACTGAAGATTATTCATCCGGTGCTGCAGCCGGAGCTAAATAAAGCCAGTCCGCCGGCAAATGCAAATATTGATATACGATAATTATCTAGACCTCAGGCTTGCCAATAAATTATCGGCAAGCCTGGGGCGACAAGCTCAACAGCACGGGCGACAAGCATCGCGCATGCTCATTACTAGCGTTGAGAATTCTACGCTAATTCGCAAATAAGCCCCTAAATTACATCCGCACATCTCGCCCACTCCCGCTAAAGGAAACGCAGCCAACTGCGCTTATTAGCCGTGTCTAATGCCCCTGTTTCCGATTCAGAAAAATAAGGCGCTGATCAACGATCCCCGACCTTGCTCCCTGCCAACAAGGTTGAAATCAGTCGTATCTTGACTAAGCTGAACTAAAGTCCGTATCGCTATTCAGAAGTACTATGAACACGCTATTTAGTCATAACACGATTATTACTAGGCAAGCCTGACATATGAAATCAAAACTCGGCAAATTAACACGCCTTATTCAGCAGCGGTTGGGTAATACCCCTGACTCTGCCGCGCTAAATGCATTAGCAGCCCGCTACTGGGACGTTACAGCAAGCGAGACGATTACCAAGCGCAGCGCAGCCGAACTCCTCGACATTGTTCAGTCGCACTTGGCCCTTGCCGAATCAAGACGCGCCGACAATCCAAAAATACGAATTAGTCCGCCAATCGACAGTGGTGTTCTGGTATTGGAGATGGTGGCCAAAGATCAGCCCTTCATCTTTGACACCCTATCAAGTCTAATGTACGACGCGGGTTACACCGTAATATTATCTAACCATCCCATTTTCTGGGTATGCAGAGACAAGCGCGGTAAGCTTCTAGATATCGTCGCGCTCGACCGAAAACAGCAGCAACACACAGACTATCACGCCGAATCTTTTGTGCGTTATGAACTGGAAGCTGGTCCGAGTGCAATATCGCCCAACCGTTTAAAACAGCGCATCCGCAAAGCCCTAGACACCATCGCGCTAATTGTTACGCACTGGCAGCCCATGCGTGAAAAGGCGAAATCACTGCAACAATATTACTCCCAAAGTCCCGCACCGATGAAAGCTAGGGCGCGCCGGCAAGTTTGTAATTTTCTTAGCTGGCTTACCGACAACAACCTAACCTTTCTTGCCTATGTCGAGATGCAGCTACGGCAACAGGGTGATAAATGCAGCTTACACGCAGTTGAATCATCACGGCTCGGCTTGAAACTAGAATCTACGCCGTGGGAACACATAGAATCGCCCCAGCAGCGCGAGCAGATTTTAGCGCATTATTTAAATAGTCCACGCGTGCTGACAATTACTAAATCCAGTGAATTGGCGCCAATCCGACGTTTTGTGCCCATGGACTATATCGCCATTAAGGACTATAACGCCAAGGGCGAGCTTATAGGTGAGCATCGCTTTTATGGATTGATGACCCGAGCCGCTTACAACAGTCGAGCCCTAGATATCCCACTGCTAGCTGATCGCATTCATGCCGCCATGAACCTCGCTCACTTTCCGCCAGGCAGTCACAACGGCAAAGTCATGCTGCAAATACTAGAAACCTTTCCCCGAGATGAGCTATTTCAAAGCAGTGCCAAAAAATTATTTGAAATTGCCATGGGGCTTATCGCAATAGAAGAGCAAAATCGAGTGCGGGTTTTCAGCCGCACCGACCCGTTTCACCGTTTCTACTCAATTCTGGTCTACATTCCTCGCGAGCAATATAGCCAGCACGTTCGAGAAAAAATACAAACCTTAATCTCAGCAAAACTGAACGCGTATAGTTCCGATTTTTCGATTTACTTTACTGATAACCGAATGGCCCGCTTACACCTCATCGTTCAAGTTGGCACTGATGAGAAGAAAAATTTAGACAACGCCGCCATAGAGGAATTAATCTGCGGCGTGACTGAAAGCTGGCAAGAGAAATTAAAATCCGTACTTTATAACAACTATCCACGCAAAACAGCCCAGCAACTATTCCAGAGCTATGCCGACGCCTTTACTGCGCCCTATATTGCAAAGACTGAGATTAAAAAGGCCGCCGCGGACATAGAACAGCTGGAGCAACTGAAAAATTCCGGCAATAACTTAGCGGTAAAGATTTACCGCGACACCTCCCACCGCGACGAGCGTGTTGAATTGCGTTGCTATTTTAAACATCAACCCCTAGCACTTTCCGAAATACAACCCCGGCTCAACAATCTCGGCTTGCGCTTAATGCTGGAAGACTTATACCCAGTGAGCGTTGAGCATGATGAAACGTATTGGGTTCAAGATTTTCGCGCCCAGACAGCCGTTGATGTAAATCACGTTTTTTGGCACGACGCCAGGTATTTTGAGCAGGCCTTCATTGCCATTCACAAGGAATTATGCGACGACGATGATTTCAATCGCTTAATTATCAGCGCCGATATCAACTGGCGTGAAGTCTCGCTAATACGCGCCTACTGCCGTTACCTAAAACAACTTGGCAACTACTTCGAACAAAATTATCTCAGTAAATTATTAGTCGATAACGGCGCGATCAGCCGCTTGTTAATCGATTTATTTCATGCCCGCTTTAATCCAAATATTGCAGAACGCGACACCCTCCAACACAAGCTAAACGAGCAGTTAGATATAGCACTGGAAGCGGTGCAAAGCCTAGATGCCGACCGTCTGTGCCGCAGCTTACGCACCCTAATTATGGCGACGCTGCGCAGCAACTATTATCAAACTGAGGACGAGGAGGCGGAAAATAGCGCCATATACGCATTTAAATTTTCGACGCGGGATATATTAGAAGCGCCTGCGCCACGGCCGCGATATGAAATTTGGGTGCACTCACCCAACTTTGAAGCGGTGCACCTGCGCGGCGATAAGGTCGCACGCGGCGGCTTGCGGTGGTCTGACCGACCCGAAGATTTCCGCACCGAGGTGCTTGGTTTAGTAAAAGCGCAGATGGTTAAAAATGCCGTTATTGTTCCCGTCGGTGCCAAGGGCGGATTTGTTTGTCGACGCTTACCAGAAAACGGATCTAGAGAAGCCATTCAAGCTGAAGTGATCAGTTGTTATAAAGATTTTATCCGGGCAATGCTGTCGCTAACCGATAACCTGCAGGGCGACCGTGTTATTGGCCCACTCTTATCAGTTTGTCATGACGACGACGACCCCTACCTAGTGGTTGCCGCCGACAAAGGGACGGCGGCGTTCTCAGACATTGCTAACGGTGTGTCCAACGACCGGGGCTTTTGGATTGGCGACGCCTTTGCCTCGGGTGGGTCTAATGGTTACGACCACAAAAAGATGGGCATTACCGCCAAGGGCGGCTGGGAAGCGGTCAAACGCCATTTTCGCGAGCAGAACATAGACATCCAACGCGAAGAATTCACCACCATTGGCATCGGTGATATGGCCGGTGACGTCTTTGGTAATGGCATGCTTCTGTCTAAGAAAACAGCCTTGCTAGCGGCCTTCAATCATCTGCATATTTTTCTCGATCCGACGCCCAATACCGAAGAAAGTTGGAAGGAGCGAAAACGCCTATTTAAGCTGCCGCGTTCCAACTGGAGCGATTATAACAAAGCGCTGGTGTCAGCAGGTGGCGATATTTATTCCCGCGCACTAAAAAGCATCACCCCCAGCGCGCAAGCCTGCCAAGCACTGGCACTGGAACATCGCGCTTACACTCCAGATGAATTGATCCATCATTTTCTGCAAGCACCAGTGGATTTACTCTGGAACGGCGGCATTGGCACCTATGTAAAAGCAGAAGGCGAAACCCATCAACAAGCCGGTGATCGCGCCAATGACAACCTGCGCGTCAACGGCTCGCAATTGCGCTGCAAAGCTGTCGGTGAAGGTGGTAACTTAGGTTTAACCCAAGCTGGCCGTATTGAATACGCGCTGAACGGTGGCCGCTGTAACTCTGACTTTATCGACAATTCAGCCGGTGTCGACTCCTCCGACAATGAAGTAAATATAAAAATATTGCTAAACGAACTCGTCGCTAAACAAGCAATAAGCTTTGTTGACCGCAACAAGCTCTTAAAAAGTATGACCAAGGATGTAGAACAGCAAGTTCTGCGCAACAACTACCTGCAAACTCAATCTATTAGCATGGTCGCGTCTCAATCCCCAGAGCGATTAGGGGAACAGGCTGAACTGATCCGCATCTTGGAGCGAGACGCCGGATTGGATCGAAAGCTCGAGTCACTACCCGATGAAAAGACGATTCAAAGTCGCAGGACGGCCGGACTCGGGCTCACCCGTCCCGAGCTAGCATGCCTATTATCTTATTCAAAAATACATATCAAAAAAATATTACTGGATTCCACTATTCCAGAAGATCCCTACCTGGCACAGGAATTATATCGCTATTTCCCGCAGCAATTAGGTGATCGCTACCCCGACCAAATCAGTGAGCATCGTTTGCGCCGCGAAATTATTTGCACAGTAATCACCAACAGCCTGGTGAACCGCATGGGTAATGCCTTTGCCCACCGCTTAAATGACGAGCTCGGCAACAGTTTTGAGGATATAGCTCGCGCATATACCGTGGCCCGCGACCTTTTTGATATCCGTTCACTGTGGGCAGACATTGAAAAACTAGACAATAAAGTACCCGACGAACTGCAAACCCGCATGATGCTTGAAATTCGCCGCCTGATAAAACATGTCACCCTGTGGCTAATAAACAACAAAGAGCAATTAAACAATATTCAAATTTTAATCAGCCGCTATGCCGACGATATAAAGCTACTCGCCGACGACATCCATCATTACCTATCTAAAGATGAGCTGCATCGCATTGAACATCGTATTGCGGAGTACTGTAACAGCGGCATTCCCCGGCGAGTTGCACAGCGGGTTGTTATGCTAAAAGCCCTGTTTGCCAGCCCCGATATTACATGGCTGAAGGAACGCACTGGCGCGCCTGCAAAAGTATTAAGCGAAATCTACTTCAGATTGGCCGAGGCATTACAAATAACGTGGGTGCGTCGACATATCGACAAACTCACTGCCGACTCCCGCTGGCATGCCCTAGCGCGCAATGCCTTACGTGACGACCTATATCAACGCCATCGCGAGCTATGTGCAAAAGTAGCCGACGACATAGACATTAGCGCTAATATTGTTACCGAACTCGACAACTGGCTAAACAACAACAGTGTCCAAACCGCCTACTTAAGCAATTTGATTACCGAGGTTAAAAGTACCCAGCAAGCCAACTATTTAAGTCTCTCTGTTATATTGCGGCAACTGGGAAGGCTATCTGCGTAAGCCGTATTGATAAAAATAAGGGAACTCTTACTTCGTTTTGCTGACAGAGTGTCAATATACCGTAATCATATGAATCAACGGCCTATATGGAGGACGTCATCAGTTTTACCCGCCGACAAACACCAAACCTGCACCTTCAGCGACTGAGATCGCGCCAAATGTTGATCATGGTATTAACCGGATTAATACTTAGTGCAAGCCCCAGTCAGGCCCAAAATAGCGCAAGCGCGGCCCCGAGTTCTTCCCAGCAAACCGGCACCAACCTAGTCTTAGCGGATTTACTCGAAAATAGCGAAAGCAGGCAAGCCTTAATCGACAAATTGCGCGCAGCAGATGACGAGCCGACCGCAAGCCCCTCTGACAAAAAGCTGTCTAACACCGAAGCGCAGCCTAAACGGGAACAGCAAAAGTCCTTCGCGCGCACAATTGCACTGACGACAAGCAATTTTGGCAGCAGCATAAAGCAGCAATTCAGCGCGCTATTCACTGCTGTTGCCGCGCTGTTTAACAGTGAAAGGGCAACTGCAGCAAACGCGGAGAGCGCCGCAATAGTCTCAACCGCTATTAATATAGCAGTATTGATTGGCGTGACCTTTGCGGTGTTTATATTTTTGCGGCTGTTTGCCCGCCGCCCTTTTAGCACTATTAATGCTTGGGCCTGCAAAGGCGCTAACAAATACGCCATGCTGCGCACCATCGGAGCGATTACGGCGGCAGGATTAGTCGACACCGGGGTCGTTCTAGGCGCCTACCTCATCGGCAACACAACCGCATCACTACTAAGTACACACAACGGCGCCGACGCAACCCGACTTGCATTACTATTAAATGCTTTTCTCCTTGTGGAAGGCGTTAAGCTCCTGCTACGTATGTTGTTCGCCAGCCGATTCCCAGCGCTACGCTTACTACCACTACACGAAACACAGGCGAAATACTGTAACCGCTTCTTTGCCAATTTAGTGGGCTTCACCGGCTACGGCATTATGGTGCTGGTACCTATAGTAAACAAAAACCTAACGCCGACATCGGGCGCTGCTCTAACGACGCTCCTTGTACTCTGTGCCGCCATTTACTTTAGTATTGTGGTGCTGCGCAACAAGCGCAATATAAGCCAAAGCCTAATTGCTAAAGCGAAATTGCAACAAGGCAGCAGAGCTATTGCCTTGCGCCTGCTTGCGCGCTGCTGGCATCTCTTGGCGCTGATCTACGCCACTGCAGTGACAATTAGCAGCGTCTTGTACCCAGAAACAGCTCTGCCGTTTATCGCTACCGCGAGCTTAAAAACTGGACTGTACATCGGTATTGGCGCGCTCTTGCTGACGATTATCCGTCAACTCATCGGCAGAGAAATCAGTTTACCGACTTCGCTCACCGAACAATTACCCCAACTCCAGTCGCGAGTGAATACCTACATTCCAACCGGTTTAAAAGTGTTGGGTACGCTCGTTGCCATTATTATCAGCGTGTTCACCTTGGATGCCTGGGCGGTATTTGACTTGCATGCGTGGTATGACACTGAAACCGGTAACAGTGCGGTGTCATCACTGTTGGATTGTTTGCTGATATTAGTACTGGCCTCGGCATTTTGGATCCTGGCGGCCAGCTACATTGAGCACCGTTTGTCACCGAGCAAAAAAGTCACACCCTCGGCCGCCGCCCGCGCCGAAACCCTGTTAGGCTTATTCCGCAGCTCGCTGGCCATTGTCATTATTGTCATGACGGTGATGATTATCTTGTCAGAGATTGGCGTAGAGATTGGCCCCTTAATCGCTGGTGCCGGTGTGCTCGGTCTTGCCGTTGGTTTTGGCGCGCAAAAATTAGTGCAAGATATTATAAACGGCGTATTCATCCAGCTGGAGAACGCCATTAATACCGGCGATTATGTGAATGTTGGCGGCCATGAAGGGACCGTTGAGCGCGTCGGCATTCGCTCGGTCGCCCTCCGCGATCTCTTTGGCACCTACCATATAGTGCCGTTTTCCTCCGTTGAAGCGGTTTCAAATTTCACTCGGGACTTCGCCTTCCATCTCGGCGAATACGGCATTGCCTACCGCGAAAATATCGACCATGCGATAGAACACCTCAAGGCGGCTTTCGAAGAGCTTCGTCAAGGCGCACACAAGGACGATATTTTGGAAGATTTGCAGGTTGCCGGCGTTTCGGCGCTAGCCGACAGCTCGGTAAATATACGGGTGCTCATCAAAACCGCGCCGGGAATGCAATGGGCCGTTGGTCGCGCCTACAACCGCTTGGTGAAAATGCACTTCGACAAGGCCGGTATCGAAATCCCCTTCCCCCACACCACATTGTATTTTGGGGAAGACAAAGAAGGTTTGGCACCACCAGCCTATGTGCGAGTCGACACCGACCAGCCCGAAATAGCGCCAACTGAAGCTAGCTCAACGGCATCGTAATTACGTAGATACCACCTCCGAAATCAAAACGCCCTAGATTAGGGAACTAGGGCGTTTTCACTGGGTGTCAATTTATGCCTATTACATGCCCCGTCTTAGACGCCGGCCTCCCGGCCGCTAAACGCGGCAATTAATCAATGGACGTAGCAGCATAAAATCACAACAATAAGCTCATGAATCAGATCACCTCGCACAATCGCAATTGATGAACGAGCAAGCCACTCTGTTAGCCAGCGCCCTTGCACCGGCCTCGCTCGACGACCCACTCTACTACCTAAAAAACCTTCAGGCAGTGGTGACTTGGGTAATGACCCACCATCACGACCTGCTCGACGCTGAGGAATTAACAACACTCCAACAACTCCTGCAACTTTCTATTCCCGCACAGGCCCTACTGGCCCGAATGATTATTCGCAAGGGCGAGCTATTTCGCAGTGATAAGCTGAAATACGATGAAATTCCATCAAGCGCGAACGCACTAGATGAACTAAGTAAATATGGCTTTATCAACAGTAATCCGCTGATAGCTATTGAACAGATACATAAACACTGCCGCCGCGATGAACTTCTCAATTTACTCATCGCCGCCGGTAGCGCGCTACCAAAGTCTGCCAAAAAGTCCGAGCTGCTACTCGCGCTTGAGACGCTAGATCTAGCGACAAGCGCCAGCCCCCTCCACGCCTGGTGGCCGGAGGCGCCATTTAGCTTGGTGTCACTGCAATGCATGGCACTATTTGATCGCTTGCGACTGATGTTTTTTGGCAACCTTCATCAGGACTGGTCAGAATTCGTACTAACCGAGCTTGGCCGTCAAGTCTATGAAGCCGTTGCCTTCGACCCCCAGTTTCGCGCCTTTGGCGACCGCGACGATGTTAATAGCTATCTTGCCTTACACCAATGCCAAACGGCGCTGCATGAGGCAAGCGACATCACCGCCATTTTACCGCTACTCCCTGAGCGCTTAAGCAATCCTTGGCTTGAATATCGACGCCAACGACTGGGCTTTCAAATGGCGCAACACGCTGAGCGTGCAGGCGACATTCCGCTGGCTATCGAGCTTTATACCGGCAATGTTCTGAATGAGGCCAAGGTGCGCCTGTATCGGGTGCTCGAGAAACACAGCGACGATTCGCTCGCCGTTATTCACGCCATAGAGCAAGATTTACAATCACCGCTCAGGCTAGAAACCCAAGTTCATCTGCAGCGTATTCTCCTGCGGCTTAGTCGCAAAATGGGCAAGCCGCAGCCAAGACCAAAAAGGCAAAAGCTGCCAGTTGTTGAGTTGAGCCTTAGCAACAACGACCAGCGCGTGGAATTTGCCGCCCTAGACGCACTCACGGCAGAAGACCAGCAAGAAGGCTTTTATACCGAAAACTGGCTGTTCACCGGCCTCCTTGGCCTACTCTTGTGGCCAGTCCTGTTCGAGCCTTTACCCGGCGCCTTCTTTCACCCTTTTCAAGCTGGCCCAGCAGATCTTTATCGGCCAGATTTTGTAGCACGCAGAAAAGCTCAAATTGATGAGCGCCTCGCGACATTAGATTCCGGTGAATACCGCGACTTGATCAAACACTGCTGGCAGCAAAAATACGGCATCGCTTGTTCATTAGTACACTGGCCGGTGATCACAGAGGCACTATTGGATTTAGCCTTAGCGATTATTCCCGCTGCGCACTTAAAGGCGATTTTCACGCACCTATTAAGTGACCTACGCAATCACCGCCGCGGC
>TARA_R110001599_G_scaffold353742_2_pt1 | contig 123410 bp, 95 predicted proteins | sample TARA_R110001599 | Tara Oceans TARA_R110001599 (sample SAMEA4398360) | marine metagenome | biome: Polar Biome; feature: [MES] marine water layer (ENVO:01000295) within the mesopelagic zone...; material: water (ENVO:00002006), including particulate matter (ENVO:01000060) such... | reverse complement strand
GCAGGCTTCAGATGGAATGGGTGGCAGACTTCAGCGGTTTACGCACAATGGAAGAAAATCGAGGTTTACTGACATCGCTGCTGTGATCGCAGCGGCTCGCAACTTCATCACCTTTAAGCCATCCTGAGTATAGGTTTTGACGCTTGACTCACTCGCTTTGTGTCCAGTGAGCTGGTCTATCTGATCGACGGTAAATTCCTCACCAGTCTTGGGGTGCTTCTGATTGAGGAGATGATTTATCAAAGTATGCCGGAAGGTATGCAAACTTTTTGACCATACCTTGCCTCCTATTTCGCCGGATTTTTGAACGCCCTGGCGTTCGATATACCCTTTCGCATAGTAGACCTCGCCGTTTCGATGTGTGCGCTTTTCCATTCGGCTAAACCAGCTTGAAACCTGCTTTCCCATTCGTTCGCCCTCTCTACGTTCTAACGCAAAGAGCCCAGCGCTCTTGCCTTCACTCGCTCGACGCTCTTCGACGAATTCAAGAAAGCCGATATCTATCAGTCGGCGGTGAATGGGCACCAGCCGGATACTATTTTTGTTCTTTGTCCGCTTGGCTTGGCCATCATGGGCTTCACCTTCGTTGGTAATGCAGTAATACGGGGTATTGGTTTCAGGGCATACACCCAGGTCATCAACTTTGAGCTGGCAAAGCTCCTCTACACGAGCACCGCTAAAAAGCGACAGAAGTGGCACCCAGAATCTGGCGGACATTTTTATGGGGTCCGGTTTGCCTTTTTTATGGAAACCGAGGCCATAGTTGGCGGGGAATATTTTTTTAAGATCACTGTCTGTGAACGGGAGTTTTTTTGTAGCGTTCTCAGAGTGCTGTTTGACCTCCAGTAGGTGAACGCCATGATTTTGCTCGATGTAGCCGCGCTGGAGTGCGTGTTTGAATATATCACCCAGTGCCCGCTGATAGTCTACAACGGTTTTTCCCTGATTGATCACCTTGTGTCCATGCCCGTTCCTCGCGGCCTCCATTGCATCCGCTGGTGTCTTATACAGCTTAGAGGAGTTGGACGGTAGGTTGTGAATTTCGTCCTGAACCTTGCCGATTTCAACCTTACCGATCTCGTGAATGGGACGTTCACCGTAGAGTTCTGCCCAGAATGTAACCTTTTCTTGCTTTTTGGTCAGCGTAGAGTGGGCCGGCGGTTTGCCTGTCCCGCCCTCGCGAGCGTATTTCTTCATGTACTCGTCGGCGACCTGATAGAACGGCATGGGTGATTCGACAGACATGGTGGCTGCTTTGTTGCTTTTCGCCATCGCAGTGAGCGCCAGCTCGTTTGTCTGCGCGGCACGACGTTTTTCGCGCTTGATGTCAGTCTGTGCCCATTCCAGTTCTTGTCGCAATGTCTTGTTTTCCGACTCGGATATTTTGTGCTTCACCCGATCCAGCATTTGACGGAGGTGCTGGGACTTGGTCATGCTGTTATTGTGTTTTTCGCCCATTATGTGAGTCCTTAACTGGTCATATCTCACCTGTAATTCTGCCCAAAGCGCGAGCGCTTTGCGCTTGGCCACTCTTCGGTCGCTCGTATTTAATGCGATTCGGAATTCTCGGCCACTAGCAAAGTAGCGCCGCAGATCGGCGGGAATTGTACCTCGAAAAAAATACTTCGTCCCGTGACGGTTTTTGGTCAAAAAGTAGGCGTTTGGCATCTGCACTCCTCGCAGAGTGTGACCCCTCGGTGTGACCCCGATGCCCAGATAGCCCTTGAGAGCGAGTAAACGCTTGTCTCAGCGATGTTTATTAGATGTATGGAGCGGGTGAGGAGAATCGAACTCCCGTGTGCAGCTTGGGAAGCTGCCGTTCTACCATTGAACTACACCCGCATGCTGTTCCGGAGAGGAAAAGCGGGTGTAGCATAACAGACACAACATCCTCGTTGCTGTCATTTTTATGGATATCTGCCGCCATATGTGTGGCTTGCTGCGCATTTCGCTCAGGCCGTGAAAGTCCAGGAAGGTTCTACTCCGTGGAAACCGGAGGAACTCGGCACCCACGGGTTCAACCTTCCTGTGGAGGGTTTAGGGGGCGCCTGAATAAATGTGCCTCCAATTATCCTCTCATGCCAAGCGTCCAAATTTCGCCCGTAACTCCGCCAAAACGCTTTCTTGTCCCTCGGTCTGCAGGTAGTGCCTGAAGGTATCTGCGATAAGAGAAAGTCGTTTCTGGTTCGGGCGCACGAGGAACCAGTGGGATTCTATGGGTAGTTGCTTGACCTTGATTTCGGCGAGCCCGGCACTACCGCCAAAGGTGAGAGTGTGGGCGGACAGGATAGAAATGCCCAGCCCCGACATCACAGAGTGTTTTATGGCTTCATTGCTCTCTATCGTCATACGCACATTCATCGCAACACCGTGCTGGCGTAGGTGGTTCTCGATCGCGAAGCGGGTGCCTGATCCCTGTTCTCGCATCAAAAACGGGTACTGCGCCAGATCAGCCAGCTCTACTCGCGGCTGGCGGGTGAGGGGGTGACCCTCGGGCGCGATAGCTACCAGCGGGTTTGGCAGGAAATCGGTGATTTCCACGTCGATATCATCTGGTGGATGACTGAAGACGTACAAATCGTCCTTGCCTTGTTCCAGCCGGCGAATAATCTGCTGGCGATTGCCCACCTTGAAATGAATATCTACATCCGGATAGCGGCTGCAGAACGGCCCCAGCAGGTGGGGTATAAAATACTTGGAAGTGGATACCACAGCCAGGCGCAGCGTCCCGGCTTTGAGGCCACGCAAGTCGGATAGTTGCATGTCCAACTGCGCGAAACTTTCCAGTACCTCTCTGGCAGTTGTGGCCAGGGCCTGCCCGGCATCGGTAAATTCCCGTTTGCCGCCGCGTTGCTCGTAGAGCGGCATTCCTATGGCATCGGCCAGTTTTTTCATTTGCATGGACACGGTGGGTTGTGTCAGATGTAAATGCGCGGCAGCGCGCCCAACACTGCCCTGATCCTGTACCGCCAACAGGATCTCCAGTTGTCGCAGGGTGCCGATCTGTGCGTGTAAGCGCGAGCGTTTTGACATAGATGGTATTCTAAAAATTTGTTATTAATATTCGGATAGTTGCAATAGCTGCTTATCTTACTGCGGTGAGTCGAGCAGTATCAAGCTCGGCAAAAAATAAAGAATATACAGTTAAAACAACAGGATAAATATCTATCAAAGCGCTTTTTTACAGAGTTACCTCGTCATACAAGTATACATAGATGAAAAACTATATAATAAATAGAAAATATCTATTTTAATCTATTTTTGTATTAAGGCATTCTTCTCCCCATGGACAGAAGCGGCACGCAAGCCGCTTTTTTCACAAACTCATTATCACCGGGAGATGCTCATGAATTCAGTTCCTCTTATGTTTAGCGCGATAACGGGTCTCGCCCTTGCCGCACTTGGCGCGGCGCTCGCAAGCAGTGGCATCACTGGCTGGGGCTTGTTCACAGTTGCACTGGGGATACTCGCTGTCACATTTGTATCCAGGCTCGGCGCATCGTCACGGCCGATGGCCCTGGCTTATGCTGATAGCGCCAGCCACAACCACAACCACAACCACAACCACGCACAACAACGGTAGATCCGGATATGCACTTCGACGTTGTGCCCGCTTTCTTTCTTTTGGGAGCTGTCGCCGCACTGCTAAAGGCAGACCTCAAGTTTCCTCCAGCCTTATACCAGAGCCTCACTCTTTTCCTGCTGGTTGCAATTGGACTGAAAGGTGGTGTGGCGCTGGCCGCTCACGGTAGCAGTGAAGTCATCTGGCAAGCGCTGGCGGTGGTGGTGCTGGGCATAGTGCTACCGCTGCTGGCATTTCCCCTGCTGTTCAAGGTGGGCCAGCTGGTTAAAGACGATGCGGCATCTATCGCCGCTCATTACGGTTCTGTCAGCGTGGGGACCTACGCTGTTGCAGTGGCCATGCTGGAGGCTTTCAATATACGTTACGAGGCCTACTTTCCGCTGTTTGTGGTGCTGCTGGAGATGCCGGCTATTGTTGTCGGGCTCGCCCTGGCCAGGGGCACTGGGAAAGATTCGGGCTATAACTATCGCGAACTGTTGCACGAGATTTTCTGCAATCAGGGTATTGTGTTGATGTCTGGCGCCCTGCTGATCGGCTATCTGGCTGGCCCGGAAGCTGACAGCGTGATGCCCCTGTTCGGAGGAATGTTTCACGGTCTGCTGGCACTGTTCCTGCTGCAACTGGGTGTTGTTGCCGCGAGTCGGCTAGCGGAAATTCGCCTCAATGCATCCTTTGTAACGGCCTTCGCCGTGTTGATGCCGTTGATTGGTGCCACGCTGGGTGCGCTGTTGGGAGACTTCATCGGCTTCTCGGTCGGGGGCGTAATCCTGCTGGCCGTACTCGGCGCCAGCGCCTCCTATATTGCCGTTCCGGCTGTGATGCAGTCGGCGCTGCCCAATGCGAATCACAGTCTTTCAATCGCGGCTTCGCTGGGAATTACTTTTCCCTTCAATGTACTGGTCGGTATCCCCTTGTATATCGCTGTCATTACCTACTTCAAACCCCTCACCTAAGGAGTACCTCAGTCTATGGTCAACAGCAAAGAGCAGGCCGGCCCGCGGGTCAGTATCATTATGGGGTCGCAATCCGACTGGCCAACTCTGAAATTTGCGGCGGCAGTAGTCGATGAATTGGGCATTGCGTATGAGGTAAAAATTGTTTCTGCTCATCGCACGCCAAACCGGCTTTATGAATACGCCGCCGACGTGGAGGCAAGAGGCCTGCAGGTCATTATTGCCGGCGCCGGCGGGGCGGCGCATTTGCCAGGTATGGTGGCGGCAATGACACTGCTGCCGGTAATGGCGGTCCCTGTTAACAGCGCTGCATTGAACGGAATGGATTCTCTACTCTCCATTGTGCAGATGCCGCGTGGTGTTGCAGTAGCAACCCAGGCGATTGGTGAACCGGGGGCATTTAACGCCGGCTTACTCGCTGCGCAGGTTCTGGCCTTGTCTGATCCGGCCCTTGGCGAACGACTAGCACAGTGGCGCGCGGCGCACACTGCAGCAGTGGCAGAGGAAGTGACCCGGTGAAAATTGCCATTCTGGGCTGCGGTCAGTTGGCTCGTATGATGGCGCAGGCCGCCGCTCGCCTGGATGTTGTGTGCAGCTTCGTCGCGCTGGAAGGGGAAGATAGCGCCTGTGTGGCTGCGCTGGGCAAGGTGGTGTGTTGGTCCCCCGGCGACGATACGCCCAGTCTATACGCCTCCCTGGATCAGCCCTCGATGATCACGGTAGAGCGCGAAGCCATCGATGTGGCCTTGCTGCGCGAGCTGACCACACTGTGCCCAGTGGCACCATCTCCAGAGAGCGTTCTTGTCGGGCAGAACCGCAGCCTTGAAAGAGCGATGCTGCACGCGCTACATATTCCCTGCGCACCTTATCGTATCGCTACCGATATAGACGAAGTGCCGGCCGCGGTTGCTGCCCTGGGACTACCGCTGGTGATAAAAGCATGTGAGTCAGGCTATGACGGAAAACTGCAGTGGCGCTTGCATGCCCCCGCCGATGTTGCTCGCTTCTGCCAGTCGCATGAGCGCGGACACTGGCTGATTGAGAAGCTTGTTGATTTCAAATGCGAAGTATCCATTGTCGCCGCTCGATCAGGTGATAGCCGTTTTGTGGCCTACCCCCTGACCGAAAACCACCATCGCGACGGAATTCTTCTCGCCTCGATTGCGCCTGCTCGCCAGGTCCCTGAGCGACTGCAGCAGGCCGCCACAAGTTACCTGCGCACCATCATGGGTCACCTTGGCTATATTGGCGTGATGGCGGCTGAGTTTTTTGTGGTGGATGACGGCCTGCTGGTCAATGAGTTGGCACCAAGAGTCCACAATAGCGGGCACTGGACGATGCAGGAGAATATGGCCAGTCAGTTTGAGAACCATCTCCGGGCGATCCTGAGTATGCCCCTGGGCGCGACACGGCTGTGCCATTATGCGGGAATGATCAATATCCTGGGCAGTAATGAGGGCGTCGGGCCGGGCGATTTGCACGACCCGGAAGCGTGCATGCACCTCTACAATAAAGCGCCCGCCCCCCGTCGCAAGCTCGGCCACTTGACTGTGTCTGCCAGTTCAGAGGGTGAGTTGCTGTCCCGCCTTAACAGGCTCCACGAAACGCTTTATGGCGCTGAAAATACGTATCTGAGACCGGCCTGTGACATCCCGGCCAAAGAAGCGTGAACCGACTCGCGCGCATCGCGAGTCGTAACAGGCAGGCCGCGCAGCTGTGAGGACACATGTCCCATAAAGTAAACCTCGATGTCCTGCGCTTCAGCACACGCAATGACTCTTGTGGCATATTTTTCTACAGTTCACTCTCGGCGGTCACTTGAATATCTGAAATCTTGTAGGTGTTAGTGACGCCACATAATCCACCCCAGGGTTCGGAGTTATTCCACCAGGGCACAAAATCAACGGTAGGGCTGTAACCTTGCCATAATGAGACATTCAGCCAATATCCATTAGCCATACTGGTCGCTAAATCGCTCATTGGAATAGTCGTACTGGACCCCTGAGCGCCACCACCTGAGGCGCTGTTATACATCTCGACACTGTTGCCAGCCTGAGAATAGGTCACTGCCATTGCAGGTACATCGCCATAAGTAAAGGTGGCTACCACATCAAAGGGCTTAGTAAGATCAATAATGCCCACCATACTATGGAGCCCATTTGGCAGCGTTCCAAACGGGTTGCCGTAATCGGCATTGTCAACCGAAGCTGGCATTGCTGAATAGTTGAAGCCAGCTGTATCTGCTGTTTCAGCAAAAGCATATTCATATCTTTGATTGGTATTGGCGTCATCCCCTAAATGCAACGTTGTTTGCGTTATCTTGTTGCCGTTTGTTTCCAGGAAGTCAATCTCGCGACAATTCCAGGACGCATTGTTTCCGCCGGCATCACAGTAGTTGCCACCCTTGGGCTGAAGGGATGGATTATCAGGGTTGGACACCATGTAAAACGTCGCGTTTACATAATTTTGAGTGATTTCCGAGATATCAACAGTGGCAGAAATCTGAGAGATGTTTTTATAACCCTTATTCGATACTACTCTTCCTGCATCAGAGCCTGCCAACACAGTCGATAATGTGACTGAATTTCCACTAATTTGCGGTGATCCCTGGCCACAGGTACCTCCACTATCATTGGTGAATGAGGGTGTGAACACAGTGTGTGTACCACCATTCGTAGCGGTATCTTGAGTTGTGCCTGTCCCTGTTCCTGTGCTGTTTCCGCAGCCGGCCAGTTCAATAACGCTCGCAACACCCAGCGCCAATTTAAGAGCTTTTTTTAGCATGATTTCCCTTGATTTTATTTGAATCTAACATTGGCGGGCTGTCGATCCGGAAAGAATGCCAATAAAAAAGGGCTGCATTTCTGCAGCCCTTTGATATTTCTGGCATATGGCTCCGCCTGCTGGGCTCGAACCAGCGACCCATTGATTAACAGTCAATTGCTCTACCAACTGAGCTAAGGCGGAATGGCGTTAACCGAAGGTCGCGTATATTAATGATGGCGGCGGGGCGGGTCAACCGCTATTTCCGCATTATTGCGTGGGCGCATGGCGGTGGCCAGAATTGACGCCGCCGGGGGCCATTCCGGGGTCAGCTATCCCGGTCTTGGGTCTGCGGGCTGCAATTCGCCGCCGTGTGAACCATAATGGTCGGCTTATTCGAGACAGGTGACGGGTAGATTCGTGTCCAGACCATTCAAGGTAGTGTCCTCCTTCGAGCCCGCTGGTGATCAGCCCCAGGCCATCGCCCAGCTGGTGGAGGGGATTCGTGCCGGGCTGGCCTCCCAGACTCTGCTGGGTGTCACCGGCTCAGGCAAAACCTTTACCATAGCGAATGTGGTTGAACAGCTGCAGCGGCCCACCATAGTGATGGCCCACAACAAGACGCTGGCGGCGCAGTTGTACGGAGAGTTCAAGGAGTTCTTCCCCAATAATGCGGTGGAGTATTTCGTCTCCTACTACGACTACTACCAGCCCGAGGCTTACGTACCGTCCTCTGACACCTATATTGAGAAAGATGCCTCAGTAAACGAGCATATTGAGCAGATGCGGCTCTCCGCCACCAAGGCCTTGCTGGAGCGGGAGGATTGCCTGGTGGTGGCCACAGTGTCAGCCATCTACGGTCTGGGTGATCCCGATTCCTATTTCAAAATGGTCATACACCTCTCTCGGGGAGAGTTTATCGACCAGCGCCACATCCTGCGACAGCTTGCCGAGTTGCAGTACACCCGCAACGATGTGGATTTTCAGCGCGGCACCTACCGAGTGCGCGGGGACGTCATCGACATCTTTCCCGCCGATTCCGAGCGCGACGCGGTGCGGGTGGAATTGTTCGACGAGGAGATCGAGAGCATCAGTATGTTTGATCCACTGACCGGTGTGGTAGAAGCCAAGGTGCCCAGGATTACTATCTTTCCGAAAAGCCATTATGTCACCTCGCGGGAGGTGATGATGGGCGCGGTAGAGCATATTGAGCAGGAACTGGCCGAGCGAGTGCCGCAGCTGAAGGAAAACCAGAAACTGGTTGAAGCCCAGCGTCTTGAGCAGCGCACTCGCTACGACGTGGAAATGATTCGCGAGCTGGGTTATTGCAACGGCATCGAGAACTACTCGCGCTACCTCTCTGGGCGGGCACCGGGTGATCCGCCGCCCACCCTGTTTGAATACCTGCCGAAGAATGCGCTGGTTATCGTTGACGAGTCCCACGCCACCATTCCGCAAATTGGCGCCATGTACAAGGGCGACCGCTCCCGCAAGGAGACGCTGGTGGAATTCGGTTTTCGCCTGCCCTCTGCGCTGGATAACAGGCCGTTGCGGTTCGAGGAGTGGGAGCTCTTGGTGCCCCAGGCAGTCTTTGTGTCCGCAACACCGGGGCTCTATGAGAAAGAACACGCCGGGCGCACAGTGGAACAGGTGGTGCGGCCCACCGGGCTGATAGACCCACCAATCGAGGTGCGGCCAGCTACCACGCAGGTGGATGACCTGTTGAAGGAGATTCACTTTACCGTAGAGCGCGGCGAGCGGGTGCTGGTCACCACGCTCACCAAGCGCATGTCTGAGGATTTGACAGAATACCTGTCCGACAGCGGTGTCAAGGTACGTTACCTGCACTCGGATATTGAAACCGTAGAGCGGGTGGAGATTATCCGCGACCTCAGGCTGGGTGTGTTCGATGTGCTGGTGGGCATTAACCTGTTGCGAGAGGGCCTCGATATGCCGGAGGTGTCTTTGGTGGCGATTCTCGATGCTGATAAAGAGGGTTTCCTGCGTTCCGAGCGCTCATTGATTCAGACTATCGGCCGGGCGGCCCGTAACCTCAATGGCCGAGCGATTCTCTATGGTGACAGGATTACCGGCTCAATGGAGCGGGCCATGGCCGAAACCGAGCGCCGGCGCAACAAGCAGCTGGCTCACAACAAGGCACACGGCATTACGCCTGTCGGTGTGATCAAGTCAGTCCAGGACATTATGGAAGGCGCCAGACGTATGCCGACGCGGGGCAAGACCAAGGCGAAACAAGTTGCCGAAACGCGTCTCAGCTACAGCGCAGACCTCGCAAAGTTGTCACCGGCGGCACTGGCACGCAAGTTGAAACAGCTGGAGGGCCAGATGCACGAGCACGCCAAAAACCTGGAGTTCGAAGAAGCGGCGTCATTGCGGGATCAAATAACGGAGGTCAAGCAGCTCGCATTTATGGCGTGAATGTCGGGGCATGAGCGGTGTCGGCTGGCAGCTGCAGCGTGACTCGAACGCCGCCGTCATCCGGCAGGTTTTCTGCCCGCGCCTCGCCCTGCAAAAACTCGGCGATAAGTCGCACAATATGCAGGCCCAGGCCGAGGTGAACCGCCTCCGATTCACGCTGCCTCAGGGAAATCATCGGATCGAACAATCGCTCCTGTAATTCCCGCGGCAGTGGCGGCCCCGCATTGCTTACGCTGAGTTCCCATGACTCTGCAGCGCGGGCCAGCCGGAGGCTTATTCTGCCTCCCACGGGGCAGAAAGAGGCTGCGTTATCCATTAGCTTGTCCAGCGCCTGCACAACCAGTTCCGGTACAGCCGAAATCCAGGCCTGTTCCGCAGGCGTGTCCAGTATCAGTTCATGGTTCGGGTACACGCTGATGTAAGCGGCGAAAACCTCATCCAGTAGCGGTTTCAGGTCCATCGGTCTGGGGTGGTTGCTGCGAATACTCTCCTCCAGCCGATTGGCCTCGCTCATGGCCGTCAAAATGCTGTTCAGGCGTGTCAGGCCCTCGCGGGCGCGTGCCAGATAGACATCTTTCTGCTGTGAGGCCGGCGCTGATTGCTCAAGGTTTTCCAGCGAGGTTTGAATAACCGCAATGGGTGTGCGCAGCTCGTGGGACAGCTTGCGGCTGAGCGTTCGCAGATAATCGTTATACTCGCGCAACTGATCCAACAGGTCGGCGTAGTGCCGGGACAGCTCGCCAATTTCATCCTGAATGGTGCTGCGAGGGAAGGATGACAGGGTGGCCCCATCCTCACCTATCGCGTCGCGCGCCGCCTGACTCAAATTGCCGATTCGCCAGGATAGCAAACTGGCGTAGCCCAGCAACCCGAGCGCGCCTGCGCAAAGAGCCAGCAGGCTGTATCCCAGCAGGCGGCTGAAAGCCTGGTCGGTCAGGGACAGATACTCTTCGCCACTCTGGCGCGCAACCACTGCGCCTATAACACCGCCGTCGTACACTATGGGCACCGCGGCAGACAGCACGGTGCGGCTGGAGTAATTGGGATCCTCGTAGCGGTAGTTGGCACTGATACCGGCCAGCGCCGATTCGATTTCACCACCCGTTGCTCGCCCCATTTCGCTGCTGTTGGGTGGTGCATCAAGTTTGTTCCGTGACAGTATGCTGCGATAGAGCAGGCGCAGCAGCCAGAAGGTCCTGTCACTTCTCTCCTGCTGATTGTGCTTGGCGGGTACGTCTGCAATCAGCCAGTTGTCCTTGTCCACCACCTGCAGATGGTTACCCCCGTTACTGAAAGGTGCGAGGGTGTGCTGTAGCGCCACGGAATTGTAGATGAGCCAGGGGGGTGCGCGAGTGTCCAGCGGGTCGATGTTTCCCAGGGTTTCAAACCTGCCCCCGGGGCGGTGACCTGCATTGACCAGGTAGAAACCCAGCCGCCCACCTGTATAGGCCAAGGGTACCTCCAACTCCAGGCTGTAGCCACCTGCGGTATCCTGCCAGTAACCTTTAATTCGGCCGGCATTAAAGCCCGGCTGCAGCGGGCCAAGCGGGTAGGCGCGGACGCTCCCCGGGGCGGCGGTGGCGATGATATATTCCTGGCGCGCTCCGTTGCGCCAGGTGCGTAAAACCAGGCGGTCACCATTGAGCTCCGGAGACTGGCCGGGATTATGAAATACCACCTCTGAGTCTTCCACCTGCAGCATGAGGTAGAGCATATCGTTGCGGGTGGCGGCCCGGTAAGTCAGGGCCAGGGGAGTGCGGCCCGGTTCACTGCTGAGTCGGGCACTGCCGATCTCTTCCCAGCCGTCGCTGTAGCCGTCGATGATAAGGACTTGCTCTGCGGGATGTGCGTACACGGATTTATCCGTGTCCGCGGGTGCTATCCGCCGCAGGGGATTGGGGTATAACAGTTCTTCCCGCTCGCCCAGCACCGCCGCCACTGCGGTGGCAGTGGCATTAAGCGATTGCTCCTGGCCGTGTCGCAGTGCGCCTTCCATCTCCCGGATAAACTGGCAGCCCGCCCAGGGCAATGAGAGCAACAGCAGACTGACCAGCAGGAGTTGCCGCCGCAGGGTCACAACAGTGTTTCCGGAAAGTTAATGTCCCGTCCAGCGATAGCCGACACCGTAGGCCGTTTCTATGGCAGCGAAATCAGCATCAACCGCCTGAAATTTGCGCCGGATGCGTTTGATATGGGAGGTGATGGTGTTGTCATCCAGTACCACGTTAGCCGACTCCATTAACTGCGGTCGGTTCTTTACATGACCGCGGTGCCGCGCCAGGGCGTGTACGATCCAGAACTCGGTGACTGTCAGGTCAACTGCCTGGCCCCGCCACTGGATGTTCATACGTTCCAGGTTCAGGCTGAGTTCTCCGCGCTCGATAACATGCTCTTCCTGTACAGGGTTGCGCAGAGCCCTCACCCGGCGAAACAGGGCGACGATGCGAGCCAGCATATGCGCCTGACTGATGTCTTTGGTGAGATAGTCATCTGCCCCCAGGCGCAGCCCGGAGATAATATCCAGTTCTGAGTCCCGTGCCGTGAGGAATACAATAGGTAGCTCCGGGGCGCGGCTGCGCAGGTCACGACACAGTTCGTAGCCGCCCTCTATTTCATCCCCCAGGCCAACATCGATGATGGCCAGGTCCGGCAGTCTGCGACCAAAGGCGCTACTGGCGGTTTTGCGGTTCCTGTACAGTGACACCTGAAAACCCTGGCGTTGCAAGGTGTCGCGATAGTTGGCGGCGATTGTCGCTTCATCTTCCACGATAGCAATGTGATGCGGCATGCGTTGCGATTGACCCGCTGTCTGATTGTCGAGCTACCCATATTTTCAAATATCGGCCCGCTCCACAAGCGCCTGCCACAATTCGCCATTATTGCACCGCAAAAAGACACAATTGTGCTGCTTTGTTGCCAGATCTCCCACGCCTAATAGGCGGTATCCAACTGCGGGAGAGCACCCATGACACACTACGATCACCTCTACTATCTGGTAACCCGGGACAGTTCCCGGCTTGGGGGCCTGTCCCTGTGGCTGACTTTTCGTGTTTTACCAAGTCTTGTGGCCGTGGCTCTTGCGCTGCTGCTTCTGTGGGCGGCCCCTGTTCACGCAATGGCCCCGGGCGAGGAGGACGGTGTTGACTTGAACGGTTTGGCAAGCGGGCACATGCTCCTGCAGGGCGCAGTGCCAGGGCGCTATACCCCGGCTATTCTGCAGGCCAGTAAGGTGCATTTTGATATCAGTGGCATGATCGCCACGGTCTCGGTAGAGCAAACTTTTCGCAACGATACGGGCAGGGCACTGGAAGGGGTGTACGCCTTTCCTTTACCGGACAATGCCGCTGTGCGCTATATGGAGATGGTGATAGGTGAGCGCAGGATCGTGGGAAAAATCCGTGAAAAATCCGAGGCGAAAAAAATCTATCGTGCGGCCAAAGCTGCCGGTAAGAAAGCCAGCCTGGTGGAACAACAGCGGCCCAACCTCTTTACCAATCGTGTGGCCAATATCGGTGCCGGTGAGAGCATCACCGTGCGGCTGGAGTACGTACAGCAAGTGGCGTTTACTCACGGCGAGTTTTCCCTGCGGTTTCCGACCACCCTGACACCCCGCTACATGCCGGGTCGCGCAACCGACCTGACCTCAGTGCACAATGAGCCGGAAGCGCTGGCTGTTAACGCCTACCTCGGCTGGGCAGTCGCTACCGACCAGGTGCCTGACGCGGCCAGTATTTCTCCCCCGCAATGGCCACAGGAGGCTGACGACATTGCGCCGCTTAATCCGCTGGAGATCAGTGTGCGGCTGGATATGGGTATGCCCCTGGCCCGAGTGGAGGCGCCTTACCACGACATCGCCCTGGCGCGCCGCGCGGGAGTCTACGACATCAAGCTGGCCAATGGTGTGACGGAGATGGATCGGGACTTTGTTCTCAGCTGGCAACCGGTAAGTGGTTCTGCGCCCACCGCCGCCCTGTTTACCGAGGAGGTGGCGGGAGAGTACTTTGGCCTGTTGATGGTGCTGCCACCCGCAGCCCAGCGGGCACAGGCGCCACCGGCCCGTGAAATTATCTTTGTGGTGGATACTTCAGGTTCCATGGGCGGGGTTGCCATTGCGCAGGCGCGGGACAGTGTTTCTCACGCGCTGCAGGAACTGCGGCCGGAGGATCGCTTCAACATCATAGAGTTCAACTCTAACTACCGTGCGTTGTACCGCAAGCCCATGCCAGCAAGCCAACATCATGTGCAGCAGGCGCGGGAATTTGTGCGCTCGCTGCAAGCTAACGGCGGTACTGAAATGCTACCTGCGTTGCGCGCTGCGCTCGATCCCCCAAGTGCTATAGACGCTTTGCAGGAACAGCTGCCGCTGCGGCAGGTGATTTTTATCACCGACGGGGCGGTGGGTAACGAGCTTGCACTGTTTGAAGAGATTAGCGTCCGTCTTGGGCGCAGCCGTTTATTTACCGTGGGTATTGGCTCTGCTCCCAATAGCTGGTTCATGCGGGAGGCGGCGCGTTTCGGGCGGGGCAGCCACACCCATATTGGCGCACTGGACGAGGTGGGGTCCAGAATGGCCGCACTGTTCACACAATTGTCGCAACCGGCTGCGGTAGATTTGCACACGACCTGGCCCACAGCCGTGGAGGCCTGGCCGAACCGACTGCCAGACCTGTACCTGGGCGAGCCGCTGTTGGTGGCTGTGAGTTTTGGTGCACAGGCGCCACAGGGGGAGGTGATAGTAACGGGGGAAATAGGTGGCCAAAGCTGGCACCAGTCCCTGCAACTTTCGGCGGGCGCAGACCCGCAGAGCGCAAGTCGACATAAAGGTGTTGCCACCCTGTGGGCACGACAGAAAATCACTGGCCTGCTGGACCAGAAGGTGCGAGGGAAAAGTGAGGAAGCTGTGCGCGCAGATGTGCTGCCGATTGCTTTGCGACATCAACTGCTGAGCCCTTACACCAGTTTCGTTGCGGTGGAAGAAGTTGTGTCACTGCCACCCGGGGAGCGAGCGGATTCCGTAGCGGTGCCCAATACCCGGCCGCGGGGCCAGACCGCTCAAGCTTTCGCCTACCCACGCACGGCGACAACCGGACCCGCAAAGCTCTGGTTCGGCATGTTACTGCTGTTCGCCGCCACACTGCTGCGGCTGCTGCGACAGCCCGAGCTGGACCATGTTGCAACTACGGCGGAGTGAGGGCTGGCGCCAGTTGTTAGTGCTGTTGCTGGTGCTGGCTGGACTGCAACAGTTAGCAGCGGCAGGGTTGATCAAAGCGAAAGCCTGGCTGGCGCCGGTGCTTATTGAACAAGCCTGGGCTGAGTCGCTGCAAAACGCCGGTGAACCGGTGAAGCCCTGGCCATGGGCAGATACCTGGCCTGTGGCGCGGCTAAGAGTGCCGGCGGTGGGTGTTGATTTGCCGGTGCTGGCGGGGGACTCAGGGAACGCCCTGGCATTTGGTCCGGGACATGCCCAGGCCTCCGCTATGCTTGGCGGCAGGGGCCTAGCTGTTATTGGCGGGCATCGTGATACCCATTTCGAATTCCTGCAGTATCTGCAGCCCGGTTCGCGACTCGAACTGCAATTGCCTGACGGCAGTTGGCGTCCCTACCGCGTGCATAACACTATCGTGGCTGACACGCGAGTACAGTCCCTGCTGCCGGATGACTCCCGGGAAATATTGCTGCTTGTGACCTGCTACCCCTTCGATGCTCTGCTCGCCAATGGCCCGCTGCGCTACGTTGTCGCTGCCCTGCCCGTGGAGACTACCGAAGAGGCGGCTTACGCCATGTGAGCGAGCCACTGTGATCTGTGAACCCTGCTATAATTTTCAGTCTATAACAATACGTTGGGCCGCAGTGATGAAATCCAGGTTACTAAAACCGGTAGACGCCGCATGGCTGTTACTGGAGTCCGCGGATACGCCCATGCACGTTGGGGTGCTGGCGATCTTCCAGAAACCGCGCAATGCCGCCCCGGGCTACCTGGGTCATCTGGCGGCTTCCATGCGTGAACACAAGGCCTGTTGCGAGCCCTGGAACTACCGCTTGTCAGGCGATGGTGTGGGCGGTGTGGTACAGCGTATGATGGAAGTGCGCGATGTTGATCTCAACTACCATTTCCAGCACTCCGCTCTGCCGGAACCGGGAGGTGAGCGCGAATTGGGCGTAATGGTGTCGCGCCTGCACAGTCCGGCCCTGGACAGGAATCGGCCCCTGTGGGAATTCCATTTGATAGAGGGTTTGGAGCGCGATCGCTTCGCTTTTTATGTCAAGATTCACCACGCCTTAGTGAGCTTTCTCGACTGTGTGCCCACCGTGCTGTCGATGCTGTCTGGTAGCGCCAGAAGCCGCAATGCCCTGCCGTTGTGGGCACAACCTTTGCCTAGTGCAGAATCAGCGGACGACGTGGAGGAGGGTGGAGCGATGGCGGCACTGGCGTCCATCGGGCGGGCCGGCGCGGGACTTTTAAGGGCGGCGATCTCGCCGGAAAAAGCGCGTGGCTTTCTCTTGCCCAGTAGTGCACCTCGATCAACACTCAACCGTAGCATCAACCAGCAGCGCCGCTTTGCCACCCAGCAGATTGAGCAGGCGCGTATCGAGCGGCTGGCTGAATCGGCGTCCTGTACCGTGAATGAACTGCTTACTTATCTCTGCGGAACCTCCTTGCGACGTTTTTTCAAAGAGTACAACGCGCTGCCTGATGAGTCGCTGGTGGCGCTGCTGCCGGTGTCGCTCAAGGAGCGGAGCAGTCACAATGCCGCCAACGCAATTGCCGGGATACGGGTGGAACTCGGCACGCATATAGGTGATCCGCTAGCGAGGCTCGCGGTCATCAGGGAGTCCATGCAGGCGGTGCGAGAGGACAGACTTTCTCTGCCGGAAGAGGCTGTAACACCCTATGTGTTATTGCGCGCCGCGCCGCTTTTTGCCAGCCAGTTGCCGGGGGTGGGTCAGTTTGTACCGCCGCTGTTTAACCTGAAAGTTTCCAATACCCACGGCAGTGATTCGGCCATGTACTGGGAGGGAGCGAGGCTGGATGCCATCTACCCGATCAGTCAGCTATTGCAGCATGTGGCCCTGAGTATAGATTGCGTGAATTACGCCGGAACGCTGAACATCGGTTTCACTGGCGCGCGTGATACCTTGCCACATCTACAGCGATTGGCGGTTTATCTGGGTCTGGCGTTGAGCGAGCTGGAACACTTAGTGCAAGCGGAGAACGCGGCATGAACGATTTTGCGAAGATGGCGGTTAGCGGCGGCCTGGCGCTGAATCAGCGCCTGGCAAAAGCGGCCGCCAATGGTGTCGACTGGGTATTCAAGCGCGACACACTGATTCAGTCAGGCCGCACATGGTTTGAGCTGGTGCACGACGGTGACCTGATGGCAGTGCGCTACTACGGTCTGCCTGAAGAGTCGGAAATTGAGCTGGTTGACGGCAGCACAAAACCCATCGAGCGTCACCAGCATGACATACCACTGGTACTGGTGCCGCCGCTTGGGGTGAGTACGGAGACCTTTGATCTGATGCCCCAGCGCAGCCTGGTGCGCTTTATGGCGGCCTGTGGCTTCAAAACGTATCTGGTGGACTGGGGTAAGCCGAAAAAAGAGCATGCCCACCTCAACCTGAAGGATTATTCCTACACCATGCTGGGTGCGGCGCTGGAAAAAATACGCGCGCATTCCGGTAGTGAGGAAGTATCGATGATGGGCTGGTGTATGGGTGGTCTGCTCATGCTGTTGCACCAGGGGCAGGTGCAGGACCCGCGTATTCGCAACATTATCACCGTGGCCAGCCCTATCGATCTGGAAAGTGGTCGCGGCGCTATCGCCGGCTTGGCCGGGGCAGCTCTGAATCTCGATGGGCCAGCCAAACTGGTCAGTAATTACACCAACCTGCGGCTCAAGGCATTGGACCCGGCGCGCCTCGCGATGCCGCCCTGGCTGACCACGCTGGTGTTCAAGTTGACTGACCCGGTGGGTAGTGTCACCACCTACTGGGATCTGGTGACCGGCCTGAGTGACCGGGAGTACGTGAAGTCGTATTCCACCACGGCGAACTACCTGAACAATATGCTGTTGTACCCCGGCGGTGTGCTGCAGGATATGGCGGTGAAAGTGGCCGGAGAGAACCAGCTTGCCAAGGGCAGGGTAGAGGTTGGCGACAATGTTGCCGAACTGGATGCCATCGAGTCCAACCTGTTGGCCTTCGCCGGCAAGACCGACATTCTGGTACCCGCTGGTATTGCCGAAAAAATTGTTGATATAGTCGCCTCAAAGGACAAGGAATTTCGGCTTGCTCCTGGCGGGCACATGGGTGTGATTATCGGCAGCAAGGCGCAGAGTGCTGTGTGGGCAGAGTCGGTGGAATGGCTTGCGCAACGCTCAAGTCATACGAAGCCAAAGCCAAAGCCAAAGCCAAAGCCAAAGGCGCGGCGCAGGCCGGTTCGCAAGGCCGCGACAAAAGCATCTGTGGCAGTGGGTAAGAGGAAAGTGCGTCGCAAACCGGGCGCAGTGAACGCTAAAGCGGGCTGAAGAATATCCAGGGTGCCACGAGAAGGGGGGGAAGTGGTTGCGGCGCCACTGGCTACGCAACCACTCGTTACGGAGCTTAGGCGCCGTATTGCAAGTCAAAGCGATCCAGTTGCATCACCTTGGTCCAGGCTGCAACAAAGTCTTTTACGAAGCGTTGCTGTGCATCGTCGTAGGCATACACTTCAGCGATCGCACGCAGCTCTGAGTTGGAACCGAAGATCAGGTCAACAGTTGTTGCTGTGTACTCCACTGTGCCCGAGGCGCGATCCACTCCCTCATAGATGCCAACCTCCTCTGCCTTCTGCCAGCGGGTAGACATATCCAGCAGGTTGACAAAGAAGTCGTTGCTGAGCGTTCCCGGCTTGTCGGTGAGAACACCGTGACTTGCACTGCCCGTGTTGGCGTCCAGTGACCGCATACCGCCGACCAGAACCGTCATTTCGGGTACCGTCAGGTTCAGCTGGTCGGCTTTGTCGATCAACATCTCCGTCGGTGAACGGTAGCTCTGCTCAACGTCGAAGTAGTTGCGGAAGCCGTCAGCCCTGGGCTCCAGCAGCGCAAACGATGCAACATCGGTTTGTGCCTGGCTTGCATCGCCCCGACCGGGTGTGAACGGTACCTCGACAGCTGTGCCGCCTGCTTTTGCTGCCTGTTCAATGGCAGCGGCCCCGCCCAGCACAATCAGGTCAGCCATTGAGATCTTGCTGCCACTTGAGCTGTTGAAGTTTTCCTGGATGTCCGCCAGTTTGGCCAACACTTGGGCGAGCTCTTCCGGGTTGTTCGCTTCCCAGTCTTTCTGCGGTGCAAGTGCAATGCGCGCGCCGTTGGCTCCGCCACGCATATCGCCGCTGCGGAAGCTGGCGGCAGATGCCCATGCGGTGCGTATCAGTTCGGGTACGGTTAAGCCCGAATCCAGAATGTCTTTCTTCAGCACTTTGACGTCTTTGGCATCGACCAGTTTGTAATCTACAGTGGGAATCGGGTCCTGCCAGATTAACTCTTCGCCCGGCACGGCATTCCCCAGGTAGCGGATGCTCGGACCCATGTCGCGATGTGTCAGCTTGTACCACGCTTTGGCAAAGGCCAACTGGTACTCTTGCGGGTTGGCGAGAAAGCGTTCCGCGATGGCTTTGTACTGTGGGTCGAACTTCAATGCGAGATCGGCGGTGGTCATCACCGGAGCATGGAACTTGCCGGCCACGTGTGCATCCGGCACGACGTTATTCATGGACTCGTCCGAGGGAACCCACTGAATCGCGCCGGCTGGGCTGCGGGTCTCCTGCCACTCAAAATTCAGCAGGTTTTGCAGGTACAGCGTCGTCCACTGGGTCGGTGCCTGTGTCCAGGCGCCTTCCAGGCCACTGGTAGTGGTGTCCTCGGCGTTGCCTTTGCCACAGCTGTTCTTCCAGCCGATACCCTGCTCTTCGATGCCAGCCGCAGCGGGCTCCGCTCCCATGCAATCTGCAGGCTTGCGCGCGCCGTGCATTTTACCGAAGGTGTGTCCGCCGGCGATCAAGGCCACCGTCTCCTCGTCATTCATTGCCATGCGACTGAATGCGACACGAATATTTCGGGCCGAACCTATCGGGTCGGGCTTGCCCATGGGGCCTTCCGGGTTCACGTAAATAAGGCCCATATGCGTTGCACCCAGTGGGCGCTGCAGTTCGCCGTCTTTCTCAACGCGGTCACTGGCCAGCATTTTCACTTCCGGCCCCCAATACACAATGTCGGGTTCCCAGTCGTCTGCGCGGCCACCGGCAAAGCCATAGGTCTCAAACCCCATGTTCTCCAGTGCCACGGTACCCGCCAGAATCATCAGGTCGCTCCAGGACAGGGCCGCACCGTACTTCTGCTTCACCGGCCATAGCAAGCGGCGCGCTTTGTCGAGGTTGCCATTGTCGGGCCAGCTGTTCAGTGGATCGAATCGCTGCTGGCCGCCTTCGGCGCCCCCGCGCCCATCCAGGGTGCGGTAGGTGCCGGCGCTATGCCAGGCCATACGGATAAAAAACGGCCCGTAGTTGCCGTAGTCGGCAGGCCACCAGTCCTGGGACGTGGTCAGCAACTTGTCGATATCCTGCTTGACGGCATCGAGGTCCAGCGCGCTGAACGCCTGCGCATAGTTGAAGTCCTCGCCCAGGGGGTTAGAACGCACGTCGTGGTCACGCAGCGCAGACAGATTGAGCTGGTCCGGCCACCAGAACTGGTTGCTCCTTGGCTGACCGTCTGCGCCGTTGCCGCTACCCATAGCGCCCGCGGGCTTTGTGCTTGTGGTTGAGGTGTCGCCAAGGGCGGTAAGTGGTGCCATAGTCAGTGCCAGCATCCCCGCTACGGCTGTGGACATGATCGCGTTGCGTTTTTTCATGGTATTTCTCCGTTCGAAGTCCGCTGCACAAGCAGCAATTAATTATCGTTAAATCCTTTTGATTAGAATGTAACGATAGGAAATGCAAAGATATAATCGTTTGATTCGATGCCAGTGATAGGGATGACCTAATCGGGATAACAAAGTTATGAATATCAGAGACTTACGATACTTTTTGGCGGTAGTGGAGTTACAGCACTTCGGCCGTGCCGCGGAACAGTGCTGTGTAAGTCAGCCCACGCTGAGCGGGCAGATCAAAAAGCTTGAGCAAGAATTGGGTGTCACACTGCTGGAGCGCACGAATCGCCGGGTGATGCTCACCGATATCGGGGAGCAGGTAGCGCGTTCGGCCCGGCGCATTCTGCGTGAAGTTGACACCATCCACGAGGTTGCCAGAAGCAGCCATGATCCCCTGTCCGGGAGTTTTCGCCTGGGCGCGTTTCCGACGCTATCCACCTACATCTTTCCCAGCCTTGTGCCCAAGGTTAAACAATCACTGCCTGATCTTCGGCTGATCCTGATCGAGGAGAAAACCGCAATACTCATCGAGAAACTCAGGCAGGGTGATATTGATGCCGCCTTGCTCGCGCTGCCCGTGCGCGACGATTACCTGGTCAGCCGGCGACTGTTTGACGACGAATTTTTGTTAGCGGTGCCGCCGGAGCATTTGCTGGCTAAGCAGCAAAGCGTGGACCAGAGGGAGCTGAAGAATCACCGCCTGCTACTGTTGGAAGAGGGCCACTGCCTTCGCGACCAGGCACTTGAGATTTGCGGACACAACGGCATAGGGGAAGAGCAGGACTTTCGGGCAACGGGCCTGGAAACATTGCGTCAAATGGTTAAGGCAGGTTCGGGAATCACCTTCATGCCGAAGATCGCCGTGCAGGATGACGAGATCGGTATTCACTATGTGCCGTTCACCAGCCCTGCGCCAGTTCGAACCATCGGGTTGGTGTGGCGCAAAACGACGGCGCGGCAGCAGGTGATCGATAAGTTGTTCGAACAGCTGGCAGAGTAGGCTATGCAGTGAGTGTGTCAGCGTTTGCTCGCGCAGTTTTACCCACTTTAATCCAGGCGCATCTGTCCTGCATGGCCGCCCGGCAATTGTCGGCGATGTGAAGAAGCCCACTTTAACTTTATTGCCGGATCAGGCACTATTGCGCCCCTCGCCGGACCGGTAACCCTTTGCGTGGGTATTCATCGCCATCACCCGCATAAATTGCCCTAATCGGCGTTAGCTTTACGTTTTAGAGTCGATCACGCGGCCTTTGGTAGGGGTCGCCACTGAAGAAAGGAAAGATACATGCCTGTTATTACCCTGCCGGACGGCAGTCAGCGCCCGTTCGACAAACCAGTCTCAGTTCACGAAGTTGCCGCCGATATCGGTCCAGGCCTGGCCAAGGCCGCGTTGGCCGGTGTGGTTGATGGCCGCGAAGTGGACACCTCGTATACCATTGAGCGGGACGCAACACTCGCGATTATCACCGAGCGTGATGACGCGGGGCTGGAAGTCATTCGCCACTCCACAGCCCACCTGTTGGCCATGGCCACCCAGGAGTTATTCCCCGGGGTGCAGGTCACTATCGGGCCGGTGATCGAGGACGGCTTTTACTACGATTTCGCCACCGGGCACAGTTTTACTCCAGAAGATCTGGAGAAAATTGAAAAGCGCATGGAAGAACTGGTGGCGGACGACCTGTCGGTAGAGCGCATGGTGGTTAGCCGCGACAAGGCAATCGAACTGTTTCGCAACATGGGCGAGCACTACAAGGTCCAGATTATTGAGGATTTGCCCTCCGACGATGAGATTAGCATTTATCGGCAGGGCCCCTGGATGGACCTGTGCCGGGGCCCTCATGTGCCCAGTACGGGCAAACTCAAGGCCTTCAAGCTGACCAAGGTGGCCGGTGCTTACTGGCGCGGGGATTCGAAGAACGAAATGCTGCAGCGTGTGTACGGCACTGCATGGGCGAACAAAAAGCAGCTCAAGCAGTATCTGACACGCATCGCGGAAGCGGAAAAGCGCGACCACCGTAAAATTGGCAAGAAGCTGGATCTGTTTCACACCCAGGAAGAGGCGCCGGGAATGGTGTTCTGGCACCCGGCGGGCTGGAGCATCTATCAGACTATCGAACAGTACATGCGCTTTGCGCAGCAGGCGCATGGTTACCAGGAGATCAGGACACCCCAGGTAGTGGATATGTCCCTGTGGGAGCGCTCCGGTCACGCCGAAAAATTCGGTGATGACATGTTTCTGCTGAAGACAGAGGACCGGGAATATGCGGTCAAGCCGATGAACTGCCCCTGCCATGTGCAGGTGTTTAACCAGGGCCTTAAATCCTACCGGGATCTGCCCCTGCGGCTGGCGGAATTCGGCTCCTGCCACCGCAACGAGCCGTCCGGCTCTCTGCACGGTATTATGCGGGTACGCGGTTTTGTGCAGGATGATGCCCACATATTCTGTACAGAAGAACAGATTCAGCCGGAAGTCTCGTCCTTTATAGACTTCCTGCACGCGGTCTACGAAGACTTTGGCTTCACCGAGGTCATTTATCGGCTGTCCACCCGCCCGGATCAGCGTGTGGGGGCGGACGAGGACTGGGACCGGGCGGAGAAAGCCCTGGCCGACGCCCTGGATGCACAGGAATTGCCCTGGCAGGAGCTGCCTGGAGAGGGGGCTTTTTATGGCCCCAAGATCGAGTTTTCACTGAAAGATTGTATCGGCCGGGTCTGGCAGTTGGGCACTATCCAGGTGGATTTCTCCATGCCCGGACGGCTGGGCGCCCAATATGTGGCGGAGGATGGCAGTCGCCAGGTGCCGGTAATGTTGCACCGCGCGATCCTGGGCTCTTTTGAGCGATTCATCGGAATTCTGATCGAACATTTCGAAGGGGTTTTCCCCACGTGGTTGGCGCCAACACAGGCCGTTGTGCTCAATATTACGGACAAACAGGGCAAATATGCCACAAATGTGGAAGATTCCTTAAAAAACAAGGGCTTTCGGGTCGTCTCGGACTTGAGAAATGAAAAGATCGGCTTTAAAATCCGCGAGCACACGATTCAGCGCATCCCGTATCTGTTAGTGGTGGGTGATAAAGAGTCTGAATCCGGTACTGTGGCCGTGCGTACCCGTCACGGTGAGGATCTGGGATCGATGGATCTCGATGCGCTTGGCGCGCTCCTTACCGAAGATGTGGCGCGCCGCGGCCGTATTTCATTGGAGAACTAGTATTAAGAAAGAAATGGGCAAGGGCGCCAGCAAAAAGGCGATCATTAACGACCAAATTACAGCTGACCCGGTTCGTCTTGTTGGAGCCGAGGGTGAACAGGTAGGCGTAGTACCTCTGAGTGAAGCGATCGCAGCGGCTGAAGCTGCAACCATGGACCTGGTTTTGATCGCAGATTCTGATCCACCTGTTTGCAAGGTGATGGACTACGGCAAGCACGTCTTTGAGGCGAAGAAGCAGAAATCTGCCCAGAAGAAGAAGCAAAAGCGTACACAAGTTAAAGAAATGAAGTTTCGTCCAGGGACGGAGGATGGAGACTACCAGGTAAAACTACGCAACCTGGCACGTTTCCTTGAAAACGGCGATAAGGCCAAAGTAACGCTGCGGTTTCGCGGTCGTGAAATGGCTCACCAGGAAATTGGCATGGAGCTACTCAAACGAGTAGAAGCTGATCTGGCCGAGTTGGGTTCAGTCGAGCAATTCCCGAAAATGGAAGGCCGGCAACTGACTATGGTTATCGCACCCAAGAAGAAGAACTAGTGGCCTGTGAATGCCCTTGATTCTTCATATTATTAGCAATCGAATGCGGAGTATTTGATTATGGCAAAAGCAAAAATTCACAGTGGGGCTGCCAAGCGGTTTAAGAAAACTGCCGGTGGATACAAGCGTAAAAGCGCACACAAGAGTCACATCCTGACCAAGATGACAACCAAGCGAAAGCGTCAGTTGCGTGGAACTTCAATGATCCACAAAAACGACAAGGTGCTTATTGACCGCATGTTGCGGGCGAGCTAACGGTTACCCATTAAGAGATAGGAGAAGACTATGCCTCGCGTAAAACGTGGAGTGGTGGCACATCGCCGTCACAAAAAGATTTTGAAACAGGCCAAGGGTTACTATGGTGCCCGCAGCCGTATTTTTCGTGTTGCCAAGCAAGCCGTTACCAAGGCTGGCCAGTATGCATACCGTGACCGCCGTCAGCGCAAGCGTCAGTTTCGCGCCCTGTGGATCACGCGTATCAATGCCCAGTCTCGTGCCAATGGCCTGAGCTACAGCCGCTTAATCAATGGCTTGAAGAAAGCCGACATCTCTCTTGATCGGCGCGTCTTGGCCGATCTGGCAGTGCATGACAAGCCGGCTTTTGGCGCGGTTGTGGAGCAAGCGAAGGCAGCACTGGCCTAAGCCCACCCACCGCTCAGGAGGTTCGCTGGCTACACGTAAGACATCAAGGGAAAGGGCAGTGCTCTTTCCCTTTTTTTTTGAATCAGGCGTATGCAGTTATAGGCTATATCTCGCCGCACAGAGTATGCGGAAGGTATTTTTTGGACACGCTACAAGCACATCCATGTGCGCTCGTGTTCCCGAACGCGGACCGGGCCATCCATGGCCTCTCACGGCCCAGGAAATACCTCCCGTATGCTCTGTGCTACCCACCGGCTAGCTGTGGCGGCGCTTCATGTACACAACCGAAGTATTGTTGAACAAAAATCGAGACCAAAAGAAATGGAAAACCTCGAACAACTTGCCAATGAAGCTAAAGCCGCAATTGCGGCAGCTGACGACGGTGCTGCGCTGGAACAGCTGCGGGTCGAATACCTGGGTAAGAAAGGGCAGTTTACAGCGCTGCTGAAAGGCCTGGGTAAGTTGTCTGCGGAAGAGCGCCCTGCCGCTGGTGCCAAGATCAATGTGGTCAAGCAGGCACTGCAGGAACTGATAGGTTCGCGCAAAAAGGCACTGGAAACTGCAGCGGTGGAAGCGAAACTGGCGCGGGAGACCATCGACGTCACGCTGCCGGGCCGCGGCCAGAGCACCGGCGGTATCCACCCGGTGACGCGGACCATGGAGCGCATGGAGGACTTCTTTACCGCTATAGGCTTTGAAGTGGTAGAGGGGCCGGAGATAGAGGACGACTACCACAACTTTGGCGCGCTCAATATTCCCGAGCACCACCCGGCTCGTGCCATGCACGATACATTCTATGTAGACGAGCACACAGTGCTGCGCACACACACCTCGCCGGTGCAGGTGCGCGTGATGGAGAGCCAGGCGCCGCCGCTGCGGATTATTTGTCCGGGGCGGGTCTATCGCTGTGACTCTGACCTTACCCATACACCCATGTTTCACCAGGTGGAGGGGTTGCTGGTAGATGAGCATTCCAGTTTTGCCGACTTGAAAGGATTGATAGAAGACTTCCTGCGGGTGTTCTTCGAGCGTGATGAGCTGGCGGTGCGGTTTCGGCCGTCCTACTTTCCTTTTACCGAGCCTTCGGCAGAGGTGGATATCCAGTGCGTGAACTGTGGCGGTGACGGTTGTCGCGTGTGCAGTAATACCGGCTGGATCGAGATTCTCGGCTGCGGCATGGTGCACCCCAGCGTATTCGAATCCTCGGGCATAGACCCGGAAAAATATACCGGTTTTGCCTTCGGTATGGGGGTAGAACGCCTTGCCATGTTGCGTTATGGCGTCAACGACCTGCGCCTGTTTTTTGACAATGACCTGCGTTTTCTTGAGCAGTTCTAGCGGACTTCCGGAGTATATAAAGTGAAAATTAGCGAACAATGGTTGCGCGAGTGGGTTGATCCCGTGTTGACGAGCGAGGAGTTGGCTCACCAGATCACTATGGCCGGTCTGGAAGTGGAGGCTATCGAGCCTGTGGCGGGTTCATTCAGTGGCGTTGTGGTGGCGAGAATTGTCAGCGCGGAGCCGCATCCGGACGCAGACAAGCTGCGGGTTTGTCAGGTGGAAACCGGCAATGAAACGGTGCAGATCGTCTGTGGCGCACCGAATGCGCGAGTTGGATTGATGGCACCGTTGGCCCGGTTGGGGGCCGTGCTTCCCGGTGATTTCAAGATAAAAGCGGCCAAACTCCGCGGCGTGGAATCCCAGGGAATGCTGTGTGCCGGGCAGGAACTGGGTCTGTCCGAGGAACGTGATGGTCTGATGGAACTGGCAGCTGATGCCCCATTGGGTGCTGACCTGCGAGCCTACCTTGCTCTTGACGATAAAATTATTGAGATAGGCCTCACACCCAACCGTGCCGACTGTCTGAGCATGGCAGGTATCGCGCGGGAGGTAGGCCTGTTGAACAAGCTGCCGGTGACAGCACCTCCTTTTGCCAATATAGCAGCAACAATCGACACCATATTCCCCGTCGATTTACCGGCGGCTGAGCGCTGTCCGCGCTATCTGGGTCGTGTTATAAAAGGTGTGGATGTGTCCCGCCCAAGCCCATTGTGGCTGCAGGAAAAACTGCGTCGCTGCGGCATTCGCAGTATCGATGCAGTCGTGGATGTGACCAACTATGTCCTGCTCGAATTGGGCCAGCCCATGCACGCCTTCGACTTCGACCGCTTGCAAGGGGGCATTGTGGTGCGAGAGGCAGGCACCGGCGAATCGCTGGAACTGTTGGACGGTCAGACGGTGGAACTCAAGCCGCACACGCTGGTGATTGCCGACCATGCGGCGCCGGTGGCTATAGCCGGCATTATGGGCGGGGAAGTCTCGGCAGTGAACGCCAGCACTACCAATATACTGCTGGAAGCCGCATTTTTTACGCCGGACCTACTGGCGGGTATCGCCCGGTCCTACGGTTTGCACACGGAGTCGTCGCATCGTTTTGAGCGCGGCGTGGATTTCGAGCTGCAACGACACGCCATGGAACGTGCCAGCCAGTTGTTGCTGGACATTGTTGGCGGTGAGGCGGGCCCCATTGAAGAGGCGGTCTCCGCAGAACATTTGCCGGAGCGGCCGCCGGTAACGCTGAGGGCAGCGCGCATCAATAAAATGCTGGGGATGGAACTCCCTGCCGCCGAGGTGGAACGTATTCTGTCGGGCCTGGGTTTAGGGGTAAGCTCCTCGGCAGAGGGCTGGACCTGCAGTATCCCCAGTTGGCGCTTTGACATGCAGATCGAGGCAGATCTGCTGGAAGAGCTCGCTCGTGTGTACGGCTACAACCGGCTTCCCGCGACGCATATTCATGCGAACCTGGTGATGCCGGCCAGGCCCGAAACCCGTCTTTCTGTCCGTCAGTTGCGCCGCCATCTCAGTGCCCGCGGTTACCAGGAAGCTATCACCTACAGTTTCGTCGATCCAAAACTTCAATACTTGTTCGAGCCGGAGGTAACACCGGTAGCGCTGGCCAATCCGATCTCCGCCGATATGGCAGTGATGCGCACCAGCTTGTTGCCCGGGCTTGTCGGTGCCGTGATGCGTAATATCAATAGGCAACAACCGCGGACACGGCTGTTTGAAACCGGGCTGCGCTTTGTGCCCGGGGAGAATGGCCTGCGCCAGGTGCCAACTCTGGCGATGGTGGCCACAGGGCAGCGCTTTGGTGAGTCCTGGGCCGTTGCCAGCCAGGGGCTGGACTTCTTCGATATGAAAGGTGACGTGGAGAGTATATTCACGCTGGGCCGCGACCCGGGTTCACTGCAATTTGAGACTGCAACGGTGGCAGCGCTGCATCCGGGCCAGACTGCGGGCATAAGCAGAAAGGGGCAGTCCGTGGGCTACCTGGGAGCGATGCACCCCACGGTGCAGGCGGAGTTGGACCTTGCGGCGCCACTGTATGTCTGTGAGGTCGACCTGGAAGCGGTATTGGCGGGGCTTGTTCCCAGTTTTACCGAGCTTTCCAGATTTCCCGAAGTTCGCCGGGATTTGGCCGTGATTGTCGACAAATCGGTACCATCAGCGGATCTTATGCAAAATGTCCGAGCTGTGGCGGGCAGTTACCTGACGGACTTAAGGCTTTTTGATGTCTATGAAGGCAAAGGTATTGATCCTAAAAGGAAAAGCCTGGCGTTGGGTTTGACATTCCGCGACCATTCGCGCACTCTTAGTGATGAAGATGTCAATCTGGCAGTGAATCAAGTTGTTGATTCGCTACAAAAAAACTTTAAAGCCGAGCTTCGGAACTAGGTAATGGGAAGATGGGCGCTCTGACAAAATCTGAAATGGCTGAACGCCTGTTTGAAGAGCTTGGTCTCAACAAACGGGAGGCCAAGGAAATTGTGGAGCTGTTTTTCGAGGAAATCCGCGGATGCCTTGAAAACAATGAGCAGGTGAAACTGTCTGGATTTGGCAATTTTGACCTGCGCGACAAAAGCCAGCGCCCTGGCCGCAACCCCAAAACAGGAGAGGAGATCCCCATATCCGCCCGCAGGGTGGTCACCTTTCGCCCAGGCCAGAAGCTCAAAGCCCGAGTAGAAGAATATGCTGGAACCGAGCCACAATAATGAATTGCCCGTTATACCCGGTAAGCGCTATTTCACCATAGGTGAAGTCAGCGAACTGTGCGCCGTAAAGCCCCACGTACTGCGGTACTGGGAGCAGGAATTTCCACAACTCAAACCCGTTAAGCGCCGCGGCAACCGCCGCTACTACCAGCGCGCAGACGTGTTGACCATTCGCCAGATTCGCAGCCTGCTATACGATCAGGGCTATACCATCGGGGGTGCCCGCCAGCGCATGACTGATGAGGGCGGTGAAGGCGGCCTTTCCAAAGAGATAAAGGCCGTTGTCAAGGAAACGATCCAGGAACTTGAAGAACTGTTGAAGGCCCTGCAGCCGGCCAATTAGCCTTTGTATCATTCGCGGTATTGAGTATAATGCCGCCCTCGCCGAGCCGGCGAAATCTTTTCGGGGCGTAGCGCAGCCTGGTAGCGCACTTGACTGGGGGTCAAGTGGTCGCAGGTTCAAATCCTGCCGTCCCGACCAATTTCTTAAAAATAGTCTATAGGCGATGTCGGGGCGCGACGTGTCGAGGAACTGCTGCGTAGTGATTGGTCCTTGCAGGCCGGGGCAGTCCCCTGAGGTAGAATGCCACCGGCGTAATATCTTTATTCACTTAATCGTGTCAACAGGGCCTGGGCTTCTGAGGCCTCGGGAAAATCGCTTTCGGTTGCCAGCAGTGTCTGCAGTGTCGCCCGCGCTCCGGCGGTATCATTGAGCGCGGCAGCGATCATGGCGCTGTGATACAGCATAGAGGGATGATTCGGGCTGGTCTTCAGCGCACGCCCTATGTTGCGCCTCGCTTTTGCAAAGTCTCCGTTGAAATACTCTACCACTGCGAGTGTATCCAGTACCTCGGGTGAATCCGGCGCTAGATCGGCTGCAGAGCGGGCATAGACCAGCGCCTGCTTGGGTTTTGTTTTCCTCAGAATCCATGCCTGGTTGTTCAGGGCAATCGCGTTGTCCGGCTGGTCTTCAAGTACTTGTGCGTACTGTTCCCCGGCGGCATCGAAATTGCCGGCTACCTGCAGGGCATTGGCGTATGCCATGCGCACCGGGATGTCCTGCGGATGCTGCTCCAGCCAACCGTCGAAGCGTTTCATCGCACCCGCGTGATCACCCGCAGTTTCCTGATAGGTAGTTAACGCCACCAGCGTTCCGGAGGAAGGGCCGAGTTCAAACGCTTTCTCCACGAACGCCAGAGCGACCGCTGTGTCACCGCGTTCCTGCGCTGCAGCAGCCTGTAGAATCAGCACGTCGGGATTGTCAGGGGCCAGTTCGACAAGCTTGTCTAAGTGCTTTTCTAAATCCGGCATCGAGCCTGCCGCCAGGGCGATTCTTGCGAGCGCTATGCGAGATGGCACGTAGGTGTCATCCAGGGCGATCGCTTGCTCCAGTTCAGCGCGGGCCTTTGTGTTATCGCCGTTGCCGGCGGCAGCCATGGCCATCATGTGGCGTATTTCTGCGTTGTCTGGTGTGGCCTCCAGCAATTGCTCCAGTGTGAACTGCGCTGCGCTTGAATCCCTGCTCGAAAGTTGTGCTATTGCCATCAATCTGAGCACCTCAGGCGACTGTTGTTGTTGCTCGTCGAGGTTTGTGAATAGCGGAGCAACCTGTTCCGGCTTGCCCTTACCAAGGTAAAAGCGGGCGAGCAGCACACGGGGCTGCAGGGCAGACGGGGCAACCTCTGCGGCGCGTTCCAGATGAGCCAGCATAGCGGTCTCATCGCTTTCGCGCATATCCAGCATCGCCAGTTGGACAAGCGTGAACATGGAGTCCTCATGGTCCTGTAATGCTGTTTCGTAATACGCTCTGGCGGCCGCCAGGTCGTTATCGTTCACCGCCATCTGAGCAAGGCTGTGGTTGGCTGCTATATCGGCGCTGTCCAGCGCGAGGGCGCGTTGGAATTCTGCCCTTGCTTCCTCGGGCTGTCCCGCGTCGATATAAACCTTGCCCAGCAGGTTATAGGGTCTAACGCTGGTCGGATTGCGGCGCTGGTAGGCTTGCGCCGCCTGCACAGCGGCCGGAAAGTCTTTTTGGCGCAGAAAGTTGAGCACCAACAGAATGTCAGCTTGTTGGAATTCCGGGTTCAACTCCAGCGCAGTTTCCATGCGCTGCGTGGCGGCATCACCTTCACCACTAATAAGCAGGCCGGCACCCAGCCTAAGTTGCGCCACAGGCGAGTCCGGTTGCAGGGCGGCAACCCTGGAGAGAAGGTCAATCCCCTCGTTGGTCTTGCCCTCCCGTAACAGGGCGTTGGCGGTCAGGTTAAGTGCTTCCACGTCGTCCGGATTATTGTCCAGCACAGGCCGTAATAACGCTTGTACAGCAGCATTTTTGCCCTGTTGCAGGCGCATGGCTGCCAGCAGTTTGCGCCCCTGGATATTGTTGGGCAGCATATTGTGGAAACGGCCCGCCAGTCCCGCAGCCTGGTCGACGCGTCCCTGCACCAATTGTGCGCTTGCCAGGAAGTACAAGCCGAGCGGAAATTGCTGGAACGCAGGCTCGGACACTGAGAGCGCGGTGATCGCTTCTTCGTATTTGCCGGCCTGGTAGTGCAATAGCCCCTGTAGGTAATTTGGCCCGGGATGTTGCGGGGCTCTTGCCAGCAGGGTAGTAGTATCGGCCTGCGCTTTTTCAAAATTGCCGAGTTGGAGGTTGAGCGTTGCTCGCTTAAACAGATCGTTGTAATTATTCGTTTCACGCGTTATGGCTTCATTATAGGCCTCAAGCGCCGCGGTGAAATCCTGTCTGCTGGTCAGAATGTCACCCCGCAAACTCCAGGCCCGGCCCTCTTTTGGTGCCAGGGCTATTACCTGTTCCAGGGTCTTCTCGGCACCGTCCAGGTCGTTCTGATTCGCCTGGATGCGCGCCTTGGCCAGGAGTGCTTCGACAGAATCAGGCGCTTTCAAAAGAGCTCTCTCGATCAATTCCTCGGCGTCCCAGCTGTCGCCCAGGGCCATGGCAGCCTGCGCCTTGAGGGCGAGCAGCGTCGCCGTATTCTCCGGCGCCAGTCCGCGACTGCTGATATCCCGTACTTGTGCATATTCGCCCTGCGCCAGCAGTGATCGGGCCAGCGCTGGACTCAAAGTCTCACTGGACCAACCCAGTTTCTGAGCCCTTTGCAGTTCTTTCTGTGCTGATGCCATGTCACCGGATTCGAGGTAGGTAATACCCAGAAGATAGCGAGCCTCGGCGGATTGGCCGTCAAGTTTCAAGGCATTTTTGAGCTCTATAATGGCAGACTTGAAATTAGAGTTTGCTATGTATTCGTTTGCTTTGGTGACATGTTCCTCTGCTGTTTCGCCCGCGCCGCAGGCGGTGAGAGTCAGAAATAACGCGGTCAAACCGATCGCCTTTGCAATGCCCTTCAGTCTCAAAAAAATTTCCATAGTCAGTAGCATATCCGGTAGTGAAGTGATGGCGGAATCATAGCGGGTTCCCGCTTGGATCGAACCTTTGCATACACTAGCAGAGGGGCCTGACGTAGGGCTAGTGCAAAGACCGGCAACTGATGTAGCTGTGAATTGCCTCTCATTAGCAGGCGTCATATTCTGTCTCTGTGGCATATTGCGGCGCGATAGCGCGTGTTGAAGGGGAAAGACATGATCAAACTACTGGCTTTGGTATTGTTGATAGCGCTGGGCGGTTGCCGGGAAGAGGGTCGGGTGACCCCCTATCTCGGCCCGTATTACGGTGGCTTTGATACTGCAATGACTATTGACCCCGGCGATGATCTCAATCCAAATGAATGCCCTCCGGGCGAGGATCGCGCTGTCTGTCGCCGCAGCCACGGCAACCCGCTCAGCCATTTGTTGATGAAGCTGGGTAAAAATACCGCGGGTGAACTGACCATCACGTTTTATCGCAGCGAGGAAGACTATAAATCAGGCAGGGCAATGTACCTCAGTGAGGGCTGCCGCACTGCGCTGGGGCCAGCGGAGGGTCTTAAACTGCATACTGTCGATGATGCGCTGGATGAAACCCAGTTGCTGGCCACGGCGAATTTCCCGCTGCAGTTTGGCAACAACATGCTCGCCTGTACCAACAGTGCCCGGCTGGGCGGGGGCAAGGCACCGGCTGTGATGTTGAGCCTGCAGGTCAACCCGGTAAGCGGTGCCAGTGCCATCAGTATCCGCTTGGAAAAGTCGCGCCGGGATGGAGACTATCTTTACGTCAAAAAGGATGGAGAGAGGGTGCCGGTCGAACTGGATTTGCGCTATGTAGGAATGGATGGCGGCGAAGCCCGGCGTCTTTGTAGCGCTGACGGTGAAACGACAATCGAGAGCAAGGACGGTGTGGAAGCACTGTGTGTGATGACAGGCCGCAAGAAGTGGCGCGTTGTTCTGCCGCTGTCACCCTATGGCCCCGGGGTGACGGCCGTGTGGGGGTCTACCCTCACACCCACCTGGTATCGCACCAGCGAGGAGCCCGACATTGTTACCTATCATCAGGCACTGTTTGTGCCAGTTCAGTTTGATCAGGAAGAGGTGGTGCCAGCTACGCAATAGGATCACGCGTTTGTTGCGCCTGCCAGAGCTCGGCGTACTGCCCACCTCTAGCCAGCAATTCTTCGTGGGTGCCGCTTTCCACAATTTCCCCCATATGTAGCACCACGATTCTGTCCGCATCGACAATAGTGGAGAGCCTGTGGGCAATAACCAGGCTGGTGTGGTCGTGGGCGATCTCCCCGAGGGCGGCGAGGATTCCCCTCTCAGTCTTGCTGTCGAGCGAGGACGTTGCCTCATCAAACACCAGTATGGGGGGGCGCTTGAGAATAGTGCGGGCGATAGAAACCCGCTGCTTCTCACCACCCGACAGCTTCAGGCCGCGCTCGCCCACCAGGGTGTCCCGACCCGTGGGCAGTGCGCGGATAAAGTCGTCCAGGTGAGCCAGTGTTATGGCCTCCTCAACCTCTTCATCCGAGGCCAGTGGGTTGCCGTAGCGCACATTCTCGAAAATGCTGTCATTAAACAGCACTGTATCCTGGGGCACGATGCCGATCGCCCTGCGCAGGGAAGCCTGGCTGACTTGCCCAATGTCCTGCCCGTCGATAAGAATGCGGCCGCACAGCGGGTCGTAAAAGCGAAACAGTAGCTTCACCAGGGTTGATTTTCCCGCGCCACTGGCACCCACAACAGCCACTTTTTCCCGTGGTTTGATGACAAAGCTCACATCCTTGAGAATTGTTCGATCCTGCGAGTAGCCGAACACCACCTTTTCAAAAACTATATGCCCGCCCTGCATTTGGAGCTCTTTGGCCCCCGGTGCATTGACCACCTTTGGGGTAAGGGCCAGTAACTCAAACATCTTTTCAATGTTTGCCATGGAGCCCTTGATCTCCCGGAACACGAACCCGAGGAATCCCAGCGGCAGGAACAGCTGTATCATAAACTGGTTGATCAGGATGAAGTCGCCCAGGGTAATATCGCCTGCGCGTACCTGCCAGGCAGCGAGGCCGATCATACTGGTTTGTGCCAGTGCGATGATCAGCGCCTGGCCACCGTTCAGGCCGAACAATGAGAGTCGGTTCCGGCGGCGTGCCATCTCCCATTTTTCCAGCTCGGTGTCGTAGCGGGCCGCCTCAAAATCCTCGTTGCCGAAGCATTTGACGGTTTCGAAGTTCAGCAGGCTGTCCAGCGCCCGGGTATTGCTGGCGGAATCTGCCGCGTTCATCTCCCGCACAAACTGCGTGCGCCACTCGGTCGCTCGCAGCGAAAAGAGCCCGTAGGCCATGACGGAGACCAGGGTGATGAGAGCGTAATTCACGCTGTAGTTGTAAAGAAGAATGCCCACAACCATGGCTATTTCCAGCAGGGTGGGGGCGATGTTGAAGACAAAGAAGCGCATCAGGAAGCTGATGCCTGTGGTTCCGCGCTCTATATCACGGGCCAACGCGCCAGTGCGGCGATTGAGGTGGAAGTCCAGGTCGAGTGCGTGGACATGACGAAACACTTGCAGGCCTATGCGCCGCATGGCGCGCTCGGTTACGCGGCCGAATACCGTGTCTCGCAGCTCGGCGAAAAGGACATTGGAGAAGCGGGCGGCACCGTAGGCCAGCACCAGGCCCAGTAGCAGGCCGCTCGCCAGGGTTTGTACTGACTGGCCATCGAGTGAGTCCACCAGGTATTTCAGCAGGAAGGGGATAACCAGAATCGCCCCCTTGGCCAGTAGCAAAAAGCCTAGCGCCAGCCCCACGCGGTAACGTGATTCCAACAGGTATGGAACTAAGTGCTTGATTATCTTCCAGTTTACCCGGCTGTCGGGCTCCGGGTTGAAATTTCCGTGCTGCATCAGCGGAGTCTACGTGGAAATGGCAGCGATAGCAGCCGCCGTTTCTACGCGCATTTAGCGAATCACTAATTGGCTGCGGGGCAGGGGAAAGCCGGCCGAGCGGATGGATCAAAAGAAGTGAAAAAATATTTTGCAGTTTTAGGGAATAAAAGGTTGAGCTGAACCGTTATCCGAATGAAAGTGGAGTGAAACCGCTTGAGGAGGTAGTGAAGGGCATTGGGTGCATAGAGTCTCTCGAACACAGAAGAGACCAGGCAGCCCCCGCTACCCACCTCATTTTTTTGATCGGAACGGGGCGAAACCTGCTGTGCAGGTTAATCTGCATTTTTTTCAGCCCCCGCCCGAATACGCCTCACAGAGCAGGGACCGCTAGCCCTCTGCACTGAACCCCAGGGCCTACGGTCAACATGAGGCGATAGGCCCTGTTTCTCTTTCCCCCCCCCGATACGCTCATAAATACACAAGTACACACAGAGTACCCGTCCGAACGGTTCTACCCTGGCAATTTGGCTCGTATAGGAAATTCAGGCCGCGTTGGGCCTTCTTAAAGGGCGGGGTGTAGACCAGTCGGAAACGGTTTGTGCGACGGTTTATTGCCAGCTTCTGGCGATCAATTCAGCTTCCTGGCGCGCATCCAGTGGGATGTCCGTGGCATTTCTATCGATAAACGCGGCAATTGCATCGGAGTCATCAGCGCCAGCGGGACGGTACTCAGTCGTGGGGGCCGTAAGTTCGGTACTGGCGAGGACTGTAGTGGTCCATGTTGTGCCGTCCCGGCAAGCCACGCCGTGCCAGTCTGCTTTGCCGTCGGTCAGCAGGTACTCGCGGCACCAGGCTCCAGACGTGCCCTGAAAGCTGAGCACGGGCCGCACCTGGCGGCCGTCGGACAATGTTTCCCAACCGCTGCCGCGGGAGGGGCTGTTGTCCAGTGCAACGGAGAGTGCGGAGTCCACGCCGGGTTGCTGATTTTGCTGGACGAGTTGAGTTGCCGCCACAGCGACAACCAGAGAGGCTGCCAGGGCAAAGCCCCAGTTGACCGCTCGGCGGTGAGGGAGTGGGACAATCCGCACGGGAGAGTCCTGCAGTAGTGCAGAGATGTTCGCGGGGACAGGACCCACTGAGGCATCGCTGTAAGTATCCTGCAAGCGGCCCTGTAGAGTTTGCAGCTCAGTCAAACAGGCTTGTAAGTCGGGTTCTGCCGTCAAGCGTTGCTCAAGCTGGCTTGCCTCTATCGGCGACAGTTCCCGATCGAGGTACTGTGAAAGTATTTCGTAATCCTGCTCTGTCACGTGCATAGTCATCTCAGTCTTTGTTGCGCAGGCCGCGCTGCTCTACCAGGTTGCGCCTGGCTCGAGCGATTCGGCTCATTATCGTACCAACCGGCACATCCAGTATCTCCGCAGCCTCGGCATAGGTTCTGCCGTCTATGGCCACAAGGGTCAGTGCCAGGCGCTGCTCAACAGGCAATTCAGCCAATGCAGCACTTACTTTTTCCAGCTCTCTTTGCTCACCCGCGGATTGCTCCGCTGAAGGTGCGTCATTGTCCTCGTCAACTACCAGCTGAGGATATTTCTGTCGTACATCGCGGGACCGTATTTCGTCGATCCAGGCGTTTTTACACACGCGGTAGGCCCACTTCGCTACGTGGGCGTCCTCGGGCATACCTTTTTCCAGCACACGCTCTATAGTGGCTTGCAACAAATCGTCACCGTCGGCCACTGTGCCCGTGAGCGAGATGGCAAATTTGCGCAGTCCTCCCAGCTCAGCCAGCAGTGCTTCGCGCTGTAAATCGCTGAGCATCGACATCCTTTTCCTGCTAATATGTGTGACGTTTCAGAGGTGGATTCTATTCCATCCGGGGGAATTTTTCTTGAAGCTGGCCGTTAACCTATTAAGGTCTGGCGCATTACGCCAAGTGGGTCCAACTGTTATGATTACATCTAACATGCTGAAAAGTAAACAAATTGCTTTATTCGGGCCGGTGAGCGTGCGCGACTTGCCCGCTATTCTGGGTGGCGTGCTGTTGAGCCTGTCACTTGTGCTGGCCGTTCCGGCCGCTAATGCCCAACTGGTTTTGGGTGCTTCTCTCGACGATGTTGCCGAACAGGCCGCCGAGGACGCGGCTGAGGAGCAGGCAGAGGAAAACATCGAACAGCAGGCTCAGGATCAGATTCAGGATCAGATTGAAGAGCGGGTGCTGGTGTTCGGAGCCGAGGCCATTGAAGTCACTGTCGAGGACCAGGTGGACGACGGGCTGCAGGAGGCGATAGAAGATGAAGTGGAGCAGGGCATCACCGACGACCTCGAAATCACCCTCGAAGGCGATATTGAAGACGAGATAGAGCAGGATGTTGAAGAAACTATTGAAGGCCTTGTGGAGGAGTCTGTAGAGGACTCTGTAGAGGAGCGTATAGAGGACAACGTTGCCGAGAGCATTTCTGAGGACGTAGAGCAATCTCTGGAGGTCGCGGTCGAAGAGGAGCTGGCAGCCAGTGTCGAAGCGTCAGTGGAGGCCAGTGTTGAAGAGTCCGTAGAGGCCAGTGCTGAAGCCGGGGTGGAAAGCGCAGTTGAGGTTCAGGTGGCCGCTGCTATCGAAGATCGAATCGAGGAGGGGATCGATGACATCCTCGAACGAATTGAAATTGATGAGGACCGCATCCACAAGGACCATTGGCTGGTTATGGCGGCGCCGGAGGTATTTGAGGAACTGGCCGACGAGGGCTATTTGTTTGAGACCGTGACAGAACTACCCGGGCTCGGCCTGCGCCTTGCCGAAGTGGCTGCTCCCTCCAGCTTTGATATCACCAGCGTACGCCAGGGCGTCATTGACATCGTCGGCAGCGATCGCGCCGAGGTGGATCTCAACCATATCTATACTGCCGGCGAAGAGTTGGTGGAGCAGTCCGGTGACGGCATGATGCCCCGCAATGCCATCGAATTCCCGGCGGATACGGAGCTGATGTCGCTGCGTATCGGTATGATTGACAGCCAGGTGGATGTCTCGCACCCCGCGCTGCAGAACGCCCGGATCGAGAGCCGAGCATTTACCTCATCCGGGGCGAAGATACCAGAATTTCACGGCACGGCAATCGCCTCAATTATCGCCGGCAACGGCGCGGATTATGTCGGTATTGCGCCGAACGCAGAGGTATACGCAGCGGGTGTATTCGAGCACGACGCTGATCGCGGTGACATTGCGAGCACTGTCAGCCTTGTCCGGGCTCTGGACTGGTTGATCTCCTCAGGTGTGGATGTCATTAACATCAGCCTGGCGGGCCCCCCCAACCGCCTGCTTGAATCGGCCCTGCAGAAGGCGTCGGAGAGCAATGTGACCATTCTGGCAGCGGCGGGTAACGGCGGGCCGGTAGCAGAGCCCATGTACCCTGCAGCCTATGCATCCGTTGTGGCCGTCACGGCCGTGGATTCCAAGGGGCAGATCTTCCGCCTGGCCAACCGGGGGGATTACCTGGATATCGCAGCACCGGGTGTCGCCCTGCGCCATGCTAAATCCGGCGGCGGTTATGCTTCTTCCTCAGGTACCTCTTTTGCGGTACCGTTTGCCGCAATGGCTGTCGCGCGGCTGCGTCAGCTGCAGCCCGGTGACAATGCTCTGGAGCTGCTGTGCCGTACAGCCGAGGATCTGGGCCCTCCTGGAAGAGACAGTATTTACGGCTTTGGTCTGCTGCGCCCGGCGAGTTCCTGACGGCGGGTGCGAACTCGGCTCAGGGATGACTCCTCCCTCGCACTTCGCGGCGCTGGTTACCAGCTGTAGATGAACCGCGTACCTATCAGCGTCTGATCGTAGGCGGCGGGATCATAGTTTGATTCATAGTCGGCATAGCCCGCAAAAAACTGGATAGCCCCGGCCCCGAATACCGGAATTTCGAAATCCATACGCAAGCGGTTGCGTTTGTCGTGGCGTTTTTCGCCTATGCTGGGTGTGTCTGATGTGTACTGTCTATCCTCGTAGCGCAGGGCCAGCTCCAGCTTTGCCAGCCGGGAAAAAAGTTCAAAACGCTGGATAAATCGCAGCTTCACGCTGTTTGACTGGTAGTCGTACTGATCGGCTTTGGCATTTTCGTGCCGATAACGATAACCGAAATTGAAATACTGCCGCAGCCCACGCAGGAAGTAGTAAGCGTCGAGTTCACCGGCATTGGTGGTCGCGTTACGCCCCTTGCGATTGTGGATGGTTTTGTCTGAATACACATATGCGCCCCTGCCAAACCACTTTTGTGACAGAAATCCGGACACAGAGGGCGATATCCGGGTCAGGTCGAGGAATTTTGAGCCGTCCAGCCTGGAGTTGATGTAATAAACCGAAAATCCCGGGTCTGCTCTGCCAAGGTCCACACCGAGGTCTGCGCCAAATATATTTGTCTGGCGATCTACCTGGGAAAATTTATCGTAAATACTCTGGCTGAAATCGTAGGTGAGAGCAGCTTTGACGGTTTTCGATAACTGCTTTTTCACCGCCAGCCCCGCGTCCAGCGTCATCGCGTAGTCACCCTGGTTGGAGGTGGCATCAACCTCCTGTACGGAGACATTACTATCGTATTCAACACCCATCCCGAGTTCTGCCGACCAGACGGTAGGGGGTGTGACGTCCACCTTCTCCGCAGCCGTAACCAAGCCCGTACAGGGCCCGGCCAGAACGGCAACAGCTAGACAAACCCGGCGGTAGAGCCGTGGCATATTCACGCCCTTAAGAGGATAAGATAGTCGACGGTGCAGACTAACGAGAAGTGCAGGCCACCTCAAGTGCGGGATCGGCAATTGTCCATGGTGCAAAGTGGAAAACACTCGCTTGGATGCAAACTGCGGCTGCTGCCTGCCCGAAGGGGGCGGTCTTTGCTAATATGGTCTGGTCACGGGGCAGTCGTATTAGTGCCGTTTGCCCCACTGCACATACCCCCGGAGCTCCCTGATATGCCGCAACCCACAACAATCAGTCACTGTATGCATCACAAGCCCCTCACTGTGCGGCCGGATGCCAATCTGGTTGAAGCGATCGAGATAATTACGGAATACAAATTAACCGGCCTCACTGTCACCGATGAAGGGGGAGAGGTCGTTGGTATTCTTTCTGAACTGGACTGCATAAAAGGTGTGCTCACCGCTATATACAATGAAGGCGATCCCGAGCACGCTCTGGTACGCGATGTGATGTGTTCCGAAATCACATCTTGTCATCCAGGAGACAGTATTGTCGAAGTCGCGCAGTCAATGCTGGACAGCCGGCAGCGCCGCCGACCGGTTATAGAGGGCGGAAAGCTGGTGGGACAGGTCAGTTCCAGCAATGTGTTGTGGGCATTGATGGAACACTCACGACGGAAAGTATTTAACCGTAAATAGAATAGACAGTGGTCAGGAGAGTTCTTGGCAGTGCAGGCAGCCGAACTTGCCTGAGCGGGCGGCACAGCTTTTTTAGGCAGCCGCCCTGCGCTCGGGCAGCTCCCGCCGCTCCCGGGAGATTAAAACGCTGTTCACGGTCAACGGAAACTCCGCTGGCGCGTTGCGGCGCCGGTCTTTGGGGTCACGGGTGACAAAGCCCGTCCTGCGCGTTGCCGTGAGTTCTCTGTGGGGTACCTGGGTGTCATCCGAAACGTAGTTTCGTGCCGCAACAGTGAACACGTAGGCGGCGATTACAATGGCGCCAAATCCAAGTATTCCCAGAACGATTAGAAGTATTTCCATCTGTTATGGTTGTCCACCGGTGTGCTTTTGCGGTTTTTTATAATAAACAAGCAAGAATCGCGCCTATTTTATTGTCGCTCGATTATATAGGCGATTGAGGGAATATTACCGCGGCCGCCAGGCGGCAACAACAGGCAAACGTAAAATTTACTGACACTTTTGGGTCACCCCGACGCTGAAGGTGGCCGGGGGTCAATTGAGGGTGGTGCGAACTCGGTAGCAGGGCTGTGTTTTAGCGCGCGCCTTTGCCGAACAGAACCACTTCCACGGTGGTCAGGCAGATCATGAAGTCCAGAAACAGGCTGTGGTTCTTCACATAGTAGAGATCGAACTGCAGCTTTTGGCGGGCATCGTTCTCGGAGGAACCGTAGGGATAGCATAACTGCGCCCAGCCTGTGATTCCCGGTTTTACACAATGCCTGGCGTTGTAGTAAGGGATACGCTCCGCCAGTTCTTTAACGAATTCAGGCCGCTCTGGCCGTGGCCCGATGAACGCCATGTCGCCTGCCAGCACATTGAGAATCTGGGGCAGTTCGTCAATGCGAGTGCGGCGAATAAAATTGCCCACCCTGGTCACGCGGCTATCGTTTTGTGTGGCCCAGCGAGCCTTGCCATCGCCTTCGGCGTCAACACTCATACTGCGGAATTTCAGCACCTCAAAAGTCTTGCCGCTCAGCCCCACCCGGTTTTGACGGAAAAATACCGGGGCGCCCGGGCCATCTTCAAGCCAGATTGCGATAGCGGCCAGTAACATGATTGGCCAGGAGAACATCAGTAGAGTGAAGCTGGCAACGATATCGAACCAACGCTTCGCCATCTTGGATGCAGGGCTGCACTTGAAGCCGTCGGTGAATGCCATCCAGCCCGGGGTGGCGAAATCCACCAGTATCTTACCCGCTTCGCGTTCGAAGAAGTTGACCAGGTCGTGTACGTCAACCCCGTTAAGACGGCAGTTGAAAAGTTCCTCCATGGGCAGGCTGTCGCGCTTGTCGTCCAGAGCAATAACCACCTGGTCAATTTCAGTCTGGCTCGTGTATTCGGCCAGTGACTGGCGCAGGTTGATTATCCGCTCGTTCTTGATCTTGGTCTCTTCCCCGCCAACTCTCACGAAGCCAACAATGGTGAAACCCTGGCGATCTGCGCGGCGGCGCATGGCGCTGGTGATGGTGCTGGCAGCCTGGCCGGAGCCGTAGACCAGGACCCGGCTCTTGAATTCTTCCCTATGGGTCAGGGCCGTAAAAGCCGAACGGCTGATAAGGTTTACTGTAAATGCTGTCACTGCGGTATAGAAATAAATGCCTCGCCACAAATGCAGTTCCGGTAACAGGTAGAAAATGGCGGTCATAACCAGGGTAGCCGCAACGAAGCCTCCAGCGGTGCGTAGCAGGACGCCCGAGGCGCCTTCTCGCATGCGGGGTTCATACAGTCCCATGGCTGCCAGGCAGAGCACAGTGACTGCAGCGAAGAGGGTTGCCCGGGCGGGAATCTGTCCCAGGTAATCCTGAAAACCGCCGGGGTCCTGGAGGAAGTACAGGTAAGTGCCTGCATAGAAAGCCAACACGAACAGAATCGCATCTACCATGAGCAACCAGTAGAACGATGAATGCATGTGGTGATTAAATATTCTGACCGTGGCCATTATGAAATCCTTTTGCTTTGGGGGTGGAAAGCCCCGCTCGACCGTGAAGTAGATCCTGTTATCACTTCGCGGCGTGAGCTACTTCTTGTTTCGGGTTAATCTCAATAGCAGCAAGTGGATGCGCATCAGATTGGGGCGTTTGCCATCCATTTCGATCAGCGTTAATCCAGTATTTAAAGTAGCACCAGCTTGCGAGGTTTGCCGAGATTCTTCGCCGAGATGTGAGCCAGTTCTCAGGACTGGCGGGGTTTGATGGCGAGATTGTGGGCTGCCGGAAAGCGTGGGAGAGTGGCGCCGCGCCTTGATCGCTCGCGCACGCTACTAAATCTGAGCCCCAGTAACAAGAAAAACAATTAGATGAGCTTCCTACTTAATGTAATTTCTTGTCTTTGCCCTGTGATTCATGATCTGAAGGTTGATCTTGATCTGGGCTGCTCATCGCACAGCCTGCCAGCAGGGCTGATCAGTGAAGCTTCCGGCACAAATCTTGTCGAATATTGCTTAGAGCAATACCTCAACCGGGTGAGGGTGCCCCAGAAAATCGCGGGGGCTGGCGGAGTAGCCGTAGGCGCCGGACTGGAAAACCACCACCAGGTCACCCACATTTGCGGGCGCCAGGTCCATCTTGTTCGCCAGTATATCCAGAGGCGTGCACAGTGGGCCAACGACGCTGACGGTCTCCGGGCTGCCTGAAGTTACGCGATTGCCAATACACACCGGATAGTTTTTGCGTATCACCTGGCCAAAATTTCCCGAGGCGGCCAGGTGGTGGTGCAGGCCGCCGTTGGTAATGAGAAAGGTTTCCCCGCGGGAGACTTTTTTATCCACTATTTCACACACGTAGATACCGGCCTCCGCGACCAGATAGCGGCCCAGTTCCATCACGATTTCCGCGCCCGGCAAGTGTCTGCGAGCCGCTTCCATAAGCGAAGTCAGGTTGCCGGCAATCGCCGCCAGCTCGATGCGCTGATCTCCGGGGAAATAGGGCACACCGAGGCCGCCGCCAATGTTGAGCCACTGCACCGGAGAGGGCGCCGAATCTGCCAGCCGGAACGCCAGCTCGAAGGTCCTGGACTGGGCTTCTATAATCGCCTCGGGCCGGAGATTTTGCGAGCCGCTAAAAATATGAAAGCCCATAAACTCCAGCGGCAACGTGCCCAACTGAGCTAACAGGGCGGGCACCTGTTCGGCATCCACGCCGAAAGGTTGGGACCCCCCGCCCATCTTCATGCCTGCGGTTTTCAACTCAAAATCGGGATTCACCCGGATTGCGACACGAGGACGGCAGTGACTCTCGCTCGCCAATTCAGCGATACGCGCCATCTCACGTTCTGACTCCATGTTGATGATCACCCCGGCAGCGACTGCCGCCTCCAGGTCGGCCCTGGATTTTCCCGGCCCGGCAAAGCTGATATTGCGGGGGTGTGTGCCCGTTGCCAGCGCCGCTGTAAGCTCCCGCGCGGAAGCCACGTCGAGGCCGTCGGTGATGCCAGACAGGTACTCAATCACGGCCGGCATCGGGTTTGCCTTAATGGCGTAATGCAGCTGTAAATCCCCAGGCAGGGTTCTTCGCAGGTATTCCACCTGGGCGCTTATAATCGACTTGTCGTAGGCATAAAAGGGAGTGCTACCCACGGTCGTCGCAATCTCAGTGAGCGAGCGACCACCAATTTGCAGACAATTGTCTACCACTGGAAACTGTTCCATGGCGGCGTGCCTGGGCTTCGCTCTTGGGCCCGACGGATTGCTCAAGGGGATTCATCCTGGAAAAGCGTTTTATATTCATCTACCAGCGCCCGCCGGTCGATCTTGCCATTCTGGTTGTGGGGCAGAATGTCCCGCACGATGACCTCCAGTGGCACCATGAAATTCGGCAGCTCCCTGCGGCAGTGAACCAGCAGCTCTTCCCGCAGTTGCTCCGGCGCTTGCGCGTCTGCTTGGTAGCTCGCAACCAGCACCACGGCTTCGCCAAGGGCAGCGTGTGGCAGACCCAGCGCTGCGGCCCCTGCCACCAGGCCTGATCTGTAGACCACCTCTTCCACCTCGGTCGGACTCACCCTGTAACCAGAGGTCTTGATCATATCGTCCTTGCGGCTGATGAAATACAGGTAGCCCTGCTCGTCTTTCATCACCTGGTCACCAGACCACACTGCCAGCTCGACAGTGGGTATTTCTGGCGGCTGAGTGGGCGAGGGCTTGAAGCGCTCCGCAGTGTTAACCGGGTCGTTCCAGTAACCCATGGCGACCAGTGCCCCCCGGTGCACCAATTCCCCTGGCTCTCCGGCTTTGCACTGCTGCCCCGCCTCGTTTACCACGAAGATCTCCGCGTTGGGGATGGCCTTACCTATGGACTCCGGGCGGATGTCCACCTGGTCTGGCGGCAGATAGGTGGAACGGAAGGCCTCGGTCAGGCCGTACATCAGGAAAATATCTGTATCTGGCAGTACTTTTTGCAGTGCCCGGGTGGTGGCAACCGGCATGGTGCCACCGGTATTACTAATGTAGCGCAGGGTCTCGACCGCTGCGTCAGGCCAGTCCAGCCCAACCAGTTGATTCCACAGGGTGGGCACCGCCCCCAATCCGGTTACACGATAACGGCCAACGGCCCTGATAACGTCTCGCGGCAGCAGGTAATCCATGAGTACAGCCGATGCTCCCACAGAGAATGCCGTAGTCAGTTGGCTGAGACCCGCATCGAAACTCAGCGGCAACACTGCCAGTATTCGATCCTCTGGCGCATTGCCCAGATAACGTGCCACACTGCGAGCCCCCGCCACCATATTGCGGTGAGACAACACGACACCCTTGGGTTTACCGCTGCTGCCGGAGGTGTAGAGGATAGCGACCATGTCGTTATCTATTCGTCGGTGGGGGGCAGCATTCCCCTCAATTGCGGTAAAGGAGGTGTATCCCAGCAGCGACTGTCGAAAGCCTGGCCCCATCGCCGGAGCATTCTGTTCAACAACCACAACGGTCTTGAGGTCGGGGCAATCTCCCACTACATCTTTCAATAACTTGAGACGCTCGCTCGAAGTTATGAGTACCTGCACATTACAATCGGCCAGGATGTAGGCAACCTGTAGAGGTTTGAGCAGGGGGTTGATAGGTACGAAGCTACCGCCGGCGGCCGCCGCGCCGAAAATGCCGAATACCGTTTCCGGCTGCTTCGGCAGATAGATCGCCACGCGCTCCCCGGGCCTGAGGCCCAGTGCGAGCAAGCCCGCTGCCGCCGCGGCAACTTCGGACTGCAGTTTGCCGTAGCTCAGCGACTCCTCCCTGAACAGCAGTGCAGTTGCGTCGGGCGAGGTGGTCGCCCGCTGGGAAATGAACTGGTGTATCAGGTCTGACATGGGTTAGTGCGCAGCTCGACAGTTTCAGGATAATTATTGGCGAAGGGGCCAGTGTAGCTGTTAAATTCGGCCATATTAAGTAATTGTGTGGGCCACCGGAGACAGCCACAATGCGGAAAAGGTTAAAGTGTGAACTGTCGCACGGGGCGAAGAGCTGTATGCAGAGCTTGATACTGGCTGTAGCGGTAGCACTATGACCGGTCATGCAACCGGCGCAGGCGTCGGTAAGCACCCGAGGCGCAAATCCGCGGCAACGCCTTCCTCAGTGAAGATGGTCATGATGTTCGCCGGGCTGGTGATTCTTGTGTTGGCATTGCCGCCTTTTATTGAATTTCCCTGGTTAAGCTTCTGGCTGCTACCACTGGCGGCCATTTATCTGTTCCTGCTGCTGATTCTGCCGAGGCTCTGGCTGGTGGTGTTGCCACTGGCAACTGTGGGCATGGACATCACGCCATTTACCGGGCGCTTTGCGTACAACGAATTGGACCTGGTGTTCCTGGTGACTCTGGCCTCCGGCCTGTTGTACGGGCGCTATCGATACTCGGTGTTCAAACCGCGCCCCGCTATTATCGTACTTTTTTGTTATCTGCTGGTGATCGCCCTGGGTTCTTCTGGCTGGAGGTACTTTGTCCTGCCCCCGGGAACCGGCTTCGAAAACCCCTATTACACCAGCGAGTACGCGTACAAGATGCTCAAGGGCATGGTGTGGGGGTTGGCACTGGTGCCCATGTGGGGTTTCCTGATGGCGGTGGACAAGCGCCGCAGCGTTAATGCCCTGGTTGCCGGCATGTCTGTCGCTGCCCTGTTGCTGGGGTTTATCGTTTTGTGGGAGAGGGGAACCCTGGGGGTCATCCTGGATGGCTCGTGGGGTGACTGGCTGTCCTCCTTCCTGGGCCTGTCCTCCGCCTATCGCGTGACCGGCATCTTCTCGGCAATGCACACGGGTGGTAAAGCCGTTGACGGCGTTGTGTTATTACTGTTGCCCGCCGCGCTCTATGCTGCCACCTACGGCCGTGCGGTATGGCTTCGGGTGTTGGGTGCCCTGGGCGTGCTTACCCTGGCCTATGTTACGCTGGTGGGTTTAACCGGGGCCGCCAGCGCCACTTTCACTATCGCCTTGATGCTTTACGTCTTTTTCACTTTAAACTCCCGGCGTAAAAACGGCATGGAATTGACTGTTGCACCGGGGGATACCACCAAAGCGGTGACTGTTGGCATTCTGACCGTCGCGTTTGCCGTCGGCGGTTACCTGATCAACGATCGGGTGGTCGGCGACGCGGACCCCGGGGAAAGCCATTGGGACAATGTTATTGCCAGTTCCGGGGGAGGGATATGGCGCGGCTTGTTCGGCAACGGTATAGGCAGCTTTCCCGGGGGCTATCTTGGACGACATCCTCAGTATGCGGAAGATGTGGGCAGTTTCAGCGTCACCAGTGTGCAGAACCGCGATGTGCTGCGACTGGTGGGTAGCCGGAACCTGACCTTCGGCCAGCGGGTATCTATCGAACCTTACGCCAATTACGTGGTTAATGTTTACCTGCGAGCGGAGGAAGCCGGTAGTCTGGCAGTTTGGCTGTGCGAACGAAACCTGGTGTTTAGCGGCAATTTCACGCCCCACTGTGAACAGGGCATCCTGCCGTTCGAGGCAACTGAGGATACTTTTGAACAGTACACGGTGGAGATTAATTCGTCGAAAGTAGGCGAGCGAGGTAGCCTGCGGCGCTGGCCTACGGTGATGACATTGCACTATGAGACACCGGGCAAGATAGTGGAAATTGATGCCATCGATCTCTCTGCCGACGGCTTCAATGTGCTGCGTAACAGTTCTTTCAAGCAGGGCCTGGATTACTGGCTTGCGTATGACGACCATGCCCACCAGTCCTGGCGTATCGGGAACATCTATCTGCAGCTGTGGTTTGAGAATGGCTGGTTGGGGCTCGGTCTGTTCCTGGCATTGGTAGGTTTGTTGGTATACAGGAATTTCCAACCGCACTCCCACGATTCCCTGCTGCCTGCCTATACCACGGGAGTACTGGGTATTTGCCTGTTTGGATTTTATTGGAGCCCGTTGGATGCCGCCCGGGTCAGTTGGTTATTTTACTTTTTTCTGGCGGCTGGCCTGGCTGAACTGCGGGTGAAAAACCGACAAGACAGGGCCGCGCCCATTAAGCAGGGAGAGTAAATCAATGGCTATCCATACTTGTTTAACCGGCCTTTAAGGGGAACCATAATGTGGTTTTTCAGCCGACCGAAAACGTCCGTTCTCATGGTTTGCAGCGCCAATATCTGCCGTTCCCCCATGGCGGAAGGCGTGTTGCGTTACGAACTACGGCAACACGGTCTGCAGGATAAGGTCCGGGTGGACTCCGCAGGTACGCATGCCAGCCAGATCGGGCGCGCGCCTGACCCGCGGGCACAGCGTGTGTGTGCGCAAAACAGTATTGATATTCATAAGAGCCGCTCACGTCAGGTCAAGCTGAAGGATTTTGAATCCTTCAGCTATATCCTCGCCATGGATGCGCGTAATTACAACTGGCTGGTAGAGGCCTGCCCCGAACCGCACAGGCACACGATATCACTGCTTGGGCGTTCAGCTAATCACTCCGGTGACATTGAAATTCCCGACCCCTACTACGGGAATGAGCAGGGGTTTACCCACGTCCTGAGCCTGCTGCAAACCGCGATTACAGGCTTTGTGAGTGAGCAGTCGAGCTCATTTTTTCAGTGACTGCCTCAATGCCTTCGCGTCAGCCTGCTCGGGGAAGCCGGCTTGGCCCTGCTTGAGCAAGCCATCCAGTATTGAGATAGCCGACGCCTGTTTTCCCAGTGCAGCTTCTATCATCGCCCGGTGGTAGAGGATTGAAGGATTATCCGGTGCACTGGCCAGGGCTCGCTGGATTTTGCGGTGTGCGATGGTGTTATTTCCCGCCATAAGTTCCAACACGGCAAGAGTGTCGAGAATTTCGGGGGAGTCCGGGGCCAGTTCGGCGGCTTGACGGCTGAGTTCCAGAGCCTGTTCGGGGTTTTCCAGCCGCGTGTTCCACGCCAGATTATTCAGTGCGTTAGCGTCACTGGGGTTTACCTTCAGTATTTCTTTATACTGAAGCTTGGCTTCTTCGATCCGGTTGTGGGAGATCAGGTAGTCCGCCAGGGCAACTCTGGCAGCCAGGTCTTCCGGGTGTTGCTGAATCCACTGCTCCATCGTTCCCTGGGCACCTTCGATATTGCCCGCGGCGAACTGATAAAACGCCAGTTCAAGCATGGTCCTGGTATTGCTCAGATCGGCAAATGCCCGGGAGCTGAATTCGATCGCCTCTGACGTGTTGCCCCCGTCGAAAGCTGAGCGGGCTCGCAGGCGCAGCACCTCCACTTTTTCCGGTGAGATGGCGATCAGCCTGTCAAGGTACTGTTGGAATTCGGCCTTGTCGCCACTGCGATTAGCTATTAACGCCAGGCTCACCAGGGAGGGAACGAAGTTGGCGTCGAGACTAGTGGCCTCAAGGAATTCCTTGTGCGCGCGTGCCTGGTCACCTTCCTTCTGGGCCGCTACCGCAAGTAGGTGATGGTACAAAGGAATGTCTGGTGTTGAGGCAACAAGCTGTTCAAGAGTGTACTGGGCATCGCGCGGTTGATCTGTAGCAATTTGCGCAAGTGCCTGCAAACGCAGCACCTCCGGCGAGGTCTTCTGTAAATCGCTCAAGGGTTGCAGTAATGGCCGGACCCGATCCGGGCTTCCCGCCGCCAGGTAATAACGTGCCAGAAACACTCTCGGCGCGAGCGCCGTGGGGTGCGTTTCCATGCTTTTCTCCAGGCGTTGGAGCATCGCTGTTTCCCGGTCTTCCCGGGCATCCAGATACGCCAGTTCCATGGCCGCCTGCAGTGATTCGGAGTTGTGCTCCAACAGGCTGCTATACAGTTTTCGGGCTGTGGCCAGATCCTCAGCCGCAATGGCCATTTGCGCGAGGTTGTGGGCGGCTACGGCGTCACCGGGGTTGATTTCCAGGGCCTTTCGAAAGGCGGCCTGGGCCTCTTTTTCCCGGCCCCCCAGCAGCAGTACCTTACCCAAAAAATCGTGTGAATCGGCGCTTTTGTAGTAATCATCACGGTATGCTTTGGCGCTGGCGATGGCTTCGTCGAGTTTTTCCTGCTGTACGAGGTTGAAAATCCACAAAATCTCCGCTTGTTTGTCCCCGGGGTTGAGTTCGCGGGCCGCCGCGATTTGCTTCGCCGCTTCCTGGTTGTAGCCTGTCAGTGAAAGCCCGGCTCCCAGCCGCACTCTCGCAGTGGAGGACTCTGGGTCGAATTGCGCGATCTTGGCGAGCAATTCAACTCCCTCATCGGTTTCACCGCTCCCCAACTTAACAGCCGCCAGTATATTTAACGCATTGATATTCTGCGGATTAACATCGAGAACTGGCTGGACCAGTTCTCCCGCCTCATCAAGATTGCCCTGGCGCAAGCGAATGGTCGCCAGCAGGATACTGGTGTTGATATTGGCAGGTGATAGATGATGCAAGCGGGAGGCGAACTCGCCAGCCTGATCCAGATTTCCCTCTATCAGGTGCGCTCGGCTCAGGAAATAAAGTGTCAGCGGAGAGTCCTGGGACCCAGATTGCGCCACAGATAAACGGTTAATTGCCTCAGGATAATTTTGGTTTTTGAACTGAAGTAGGCCCTCTACAAGATTTCCTTTCGGATGCCGCGGTGCGGTTTTAAGCATTTGTTGCGCATCCGCTTCGGCCCCTTCAAAGTTTTGGGCGTCAAGGTAGAGCATGGCTCTGGAGAAGCGGTCACTGAATCCGTTAGTCACCGTGCCCTCCGACAGCTCAATAGACCGGTCGAAGGCAGCTAAAGCGCCTTCTACATCTTGATTTGCCAGTAGCACACGCCCCTTCACGCTCCAGGCATCGGCCCGGTTCGGCTCTTGCGCAAGAAGCTCATCCAGCACAATCACCGCTCCCGGAAAATCTCCTTTATCGGCAAACAGCGTGCTCTCAGCCATTTTCACTGCCGCTGAGTCAGGGTCTTCTTTTCGCGCTAACTCAATGAGAAGTTCTGCTTTTTGGGTATCGCCCTGCTGCAGTTCTGCAAGCGCCTGGGTTGACAGCAGACGGGCCGCAGCCGGGGCTGCCAGACCCTCCAGGGTCAGCTCGCGCACTGCTACAAATTTCCCCAGGGATAACATTGTCTGCGCCAGTGCGGGCCGCACCTCGTTAACATCCCACCCAAGATCTCTTGCCTTCAGCAGTTCTTTTTCTGCGGATACTGTGTCCCCGCTATTTAGGTACAGTTTGCCTAACAGCCAGCGGGCCTGCGCCGAATCGGTGGATTGTGTCAGGGCATTTTTCAGTTCGATACTGGCTGCCTTGTAATCCGACTGGTCCAGATACTGCTGGGCGTTGGCGATGTGTTCTTCGACCGACGTCTCGTCGCCGCAGCCGGCAAACATCAGCAGGACCAGCAAAAGGGCGCAACGCTCCATCAATCGCTTGACCATTTGGCCAGCGCCTATAGTGGAGGGTGAGCAGAGAGGTTCGCGATTAGTCTTGTTGTCTTTAAACATATAAACGGGCTCGTCGATTTCGGCTTGACTGGTGGTAAAGCGCTATTCTTTCAAAGTCATCGGCATGTTAGCTGATTGGCAGGGGACAACAACCGCAATTTATTGAATTTGTGACTGGCACCACATGGCGCCGCCCTTTACGCCAGTGCCTCTACTCGCCAGAGCACTGTCCGCTTTGAGTCAGGTCAGCGAACACCCGGTGGATGGGTAGTCTGCGTGATCGCAGTACCTCATGCACCGGGTAACCCACGCGCAACAACATGTACAGACGGGTGCCTGGCGTGAGGCCGAAGAAATGGTCGGTGGAGTGTTTGAGCTCTTGCGCTGACTCAATGAGCTGCTGGGGGATTTTTTTTTCAGCAAGGCGTATCAGCTGGTCGGCTATTACATAATAGGGATGAACGGCAATCCCCTGGCCGTTGAGAGAGGTCCAGGTCCTGCTTAACAATCTGCCGGCGTCGATGGCACCTGCCCGGGTAGCTGGCCCCAGGATGGCTACCAGCGCTGGCGCAGCCTTTAGCGGTGCCGAATCTACCATCGCCATGAATCGGTGAGCGCCGATTTTGTTCAACATGGCCATTCTGCGCCAGTCACTGGTGAATTGCAGAAACTGCGCTCCCCCGGGCGGGAGGTCCAGTGTTCGCACATCCATGCCGTCGCCGCGGTTCACTTCCTCTGTTGTGAAGCGTAGGCTCGCCGCCAGCCATTCGTGAACTTCCTGGGTCTGGAACCGTATCTGTCCGGCACTCTGACTCAGGGTTGCCAGGGTTTTAATGTCGCCAGGGGCCTGGAAACAAATCGCCCCTGCCGAACCCCTCCGGGTAGCTGTTAGCGCCGCAACGACCGCTGATGGTAGAGCCGTGCGCTTGTACGCCTTGCGGTTGGTGTGGCGCTGGGCTGCCGGGTTGTCTAGCAAAGAATTGGATGCCGGCCCCCCGCCACTGAACTGGGTAGTTACCGAGGGTTTCACGGAACCGTCATCAGCCGTGAACTGTGACCCCAGCTCGAATTCGCCGTGTTCTGCTGTTAGCGTAAAATTCTCGATTACGGCGCCCAGGGAGAGGAGTACCGCTGGGCTGTCCGGCGGGAAAGTGGTTGCCGCCACCCGCGTGGTGTCATATTCGGTCAACAGCTGTGCGCCATCCCAGGTGAAATGCCAGGGTTGGGCGTTGTCGGCTGAGGGGGCGGAGTGGCCAGCCGTAGCCAAATGGCTTGGGATCTTATCCAGTAACATGTCATATACCGCCAGCAGGGTTGGGGTTTATCTCTGTAGTATGATTATCCACTGAGCGGCAAAAGATGTCAGGAAATTTTACAGATAGCCATTTTAGGATTATTGAATATTTTTTAAGTTATTGAATTTTATAGTAAAAAAATATTTGGCCCGGTAGTTGCTTTATCTAGATTGGCTGCGATTTATTAGAAAATTATGCTCACTAGGCATGAATCGTGGATTGAATTTTGTAAATCAGAGGACTTAGCGATGAAAAAGGCAATTTTGAATACCGCGGGTGCCCTTTTACTGTCTGCGTATGCATGCAGTTCAATGGCAATAACCGCACTGGGTGTCACATGGGATCCATCCTCAATTCTTGATTTTGAGATGAAAGCCGGTGACTTACGCGAAACAGCAGTTAGTGCAGCTGGTGATACTTTGTACGGGTACGGGACCGTATCCAACATTAATGGCTCAACCAGTTTTTGTGCCTGCGATTTGACATATGTTTTTACCTACACAGTGCAGGAAGTTTTCACTGACGCTCTCGGTGGTGAAATCATGTTTACCGGCGGGAACATAAAGTTCTATGCGCAGGCAGCTGGCACTTTCAATACAACTGCGCCGGGAACGGCCCAGGGTACAGCGGCCGAATTGTGGCTGGAGGTGGCTGGTCATACTGATACGTTCACCGGTGCAATAAGCAACGGCAATCTTGCCGATCCCACTGGTACGCTTTATGGCACCTTTACAGGAACCATAGGCGGTGGTGAGTTCGGGCAGGGTAACGGTTTGCTGGATGTGGTAGGCGGTGCTGCGGCATTTTACCTGGACACCAATCAGGAACCTGATGGCTCCGACCTTTCCTTTTCATCCTCTTTCCAGCCGGCTAGGAACCCGATAGTTGATGGTGACGTTTCCTATGTCCTCAGTGGTACGGCAGAGATGTTCGGTTCATCACAACAAGTTCCTGCTCCGGCAACGCTTCTGTTGGTAGGCCTGGGATTGGTATCCCTGGTAGGCGCAAGGGCTAGAAAGGCCTAGCACTGCCCTTGGCACCCGTCGGATTCGGTCGCGGCCTAGCATAGAATCTGGCGGTCACTGGCAAACGAGAGCCCACTCTGTATGAGTGGGCTTTTTCTTTTGGGCGCGGTAAACTAAGCGTCAAGCAGGGACAAAGGTTACGTTAATGAGTCTGAAAGCCATTGCAGTAGGTTTCATCTGGGCTATTGCGCCCTTTTTTGCTCTTGCCGGGGATGAAACAGGTGCCTTTGCTATTAAAGGGGCTGGCGCAGCTACTTGTAGTAAGGTCATCAAATCCATTGACGAACGAGACAATATTTCTCTGGCCTATGGTGGTTGGTTGGAGGGGTACCTTACCGCGTCCAACCTGCACCTCAAGGAAACCTTCGACCTTGCGCCATGGCAGTCCACCTACTTACTGTTGAAGGTAGTTGAATCTATCTGCACGAAAAAACCGGACATGAATTTGCAGCAGGCCGCCAATAAACTTATTGGTGAACTCGTCAACCAACGGTTGGTCACGGGCGGAAAGTTTGTGCAAATAGGTGACGGTGCAACTTACGTTTTTCAGGAAGAGGTGATAATTCGCATGAAACAGGCGCTGAAAGACAAGGGTTTTTATAGCGGCGAGCTGAACGCCCAGTACGATGATGCCACGAAAGCGGCGGTGGCTAGCTTCCAAAAGTCCATCCATGACGAGGAAACCGGTCTTCCCGGCCAGAAGACGTTGCTTTATCTCTTTCAGGAGAGCAACTAGTTCCAGGCTAACCGCTGTTAGAGAACAGGCTGATTTTCTAATTATTTAGCTGTATATCTGTCGAACCCCTCATTACAGATCGTCTAAACTGAAAAAAAGACTATTATAAGACTTTCATGGACGCTGCGTCTTCTGCGCAGGGCGTGCGCGCCGGGAGAAACGTACACTGCTTCACCAATATCTATAAGAAAGGGGGCGTGAGTGAAAAGCGGTCATTTATCGGTCGATTACCCCAAAATAGTAGCCTTTCTGTGCCTTCTTCCTGTGATGTTCTCTTTTGTTTTTTTACCCTCTCTTGTCAAGGACCTTCGCTCTGATGCTTTCCTCGCCGACGATAACCCTGCGCTGGTCTACAAAAGAAAAGTAAAAGAAGAATTCGGCCTGAGTGACCCGCTGGTCGTGGCGGTGGTCAACCGCTCTGACACCGGCATTTTTAATCCACCCACATTGCGACTGATCCAATCTCTGACCGAGGAGATATCCGGCCTTCCGAATATTAACGCCTCCAGGGTGGCAAGCCTGTCCACCGAGAAAAATATTACCGCTACACGAGAGGGCATGGAGATCCTGCCGTTTTATGAGGATGTGCCTGAAACTCCTGAGGAATTACATGCACTGCGTCGCGCGCTAGAGGAATTTCCGCTGTATGTAGGCAACCTGGTGTCAGCCGATGGTAAGGTTGCGCTGATCGTTGCGGAAATGGTCGATGAGGACAGTGCCGGGCTCAGCTATAAGAACACACTGGCGATTTTGGCGCGGGCGGAAGTTCCCCCGGGTGTAGAGCTGCACGTGGCCGGGGAAGGCGCGATTATCGGCTATCTCGGTGAATATGTGGATGCAGACGCGAGGAAACTGGTGCCTTTTTGCGGCTTAGTCATATTCCTTGTTCTACTGCTCGCCTACCGACGAATCGTACCTGCAATAATCACGCTCATTGTTGTCGTCGCGACTCTCGCACTCACCATGGGGGCAAGGGCAGTCTTTGGCGTGCCGGTGTATGTCATAACCAATGCACTGCCGGTAATTCTGATTGGTATTTCAGTGGCGGATTCCATCCATATTTATTTGCATTATTTTGACCTGCAGGTGACTAACCCTGAAAAAGATACCCGCTCTCTCGTGCGGGAGACTATGTCTGCCATGTGGCGCCCCATAACCCTGACTTCCCTGACGACCATGGCGGGATTTATGGGCCTTTATCTGGTCGGCTATATGCCCCCCTTCAAGTACTTTGGCCTCTTTGCAGCCCTGGGTGTGATGGTGGCATGGTTTTACACGCTGGTGTTTCTGCCTGCGGTTATGGTGTTAACCAAAACCAGCGCAAGCCCCGCCTATATCAAAAGGACCCGGAGCGGTGCCAGCAGTGTTGACAGTCGTATTCTGCGCTGGCTGGGAACGACTGTGATCAACCATTCCGTCCTCTGTGTAATGCTATATTTATTACTGGCTGTTGCGGGGTTCTGGACGGCGAGTTACCTGGTGGTGGATGAGAACCCGCTCAACGTGTTTAACCAGAAAGAACCGGTTGTCCAGGCTGACCGTATTATCAATGAGCACATGAATGGTACCAACACCCTGGATATTGTTATTGAGACACCCGAGCCGGAAGATCTGTTCCTGCCAGAGAACTTGCGCAAAATCGAAGCCTTGCAAGAGTATGTGGCCTCTCTGCCCGAAGTGGGCGGCTCGTCGTCAATTGTCGACTACCTGAAGCAAATGAATCGGTCGTTGAAAGATGGTGCAGCTGACGAGTACCGGCTGCCGGACAGCAAAGAGACTGTGGCACAGTACTTCCTTATCTACGCAGCGACGTCTGACCCAACGGATCTGGAAGACCAGGTGGACTATGACTACCGGACCGCTAATATGAGGGTATACGTGAAATCAGGCGACTATTCGGATGTTAAAATTATTGTAGAGGCATTGCTTCCCTATCTGGAACAAAAATTTAATAGTGAACAGATAAAGGCCAGCCTCAGCGGCCGTGTCAATGTGCACTATCGATGGATTAGTGAGTTGGCCGAAAGCCATTTCTTCGGGCTTGCGGTAGCGGTTTGCCTGGTGCTCGCGGTGTCAGCGCTGTTATTCCGTTCACTACTGGGCGGCATATTAACGCTGCTGCCAGTGGGCAGTGCCGTGCTCCTCGTTTATGCGGTGATGGCGGTTTCAGGGATTACACTGGGCATGGGGTCTTCGATGTTTGCGGCGGTTGCAGTGGGTTTGGGGGTGGATTATTCGATACACACCCTCGAGCGGATGCGGGTTATTTATGGTGAGACGGGACAGAATATGAAGGCTACATTTGCGGAATTTTATCCAACCACGGGCAAAGCCCTGCTGTTCAATTTCCTGGCAATCGCCGGGGGTTTTGGCGTGTTGACTGTGAGCAAAATCAGCTCGCTTAATATTTTCGGGGCCATAGTGGTGCTTGCCATCAGCGTCAGCTTTCTCGCCAGCCTGACGGTTTTACCCGCCCTGTTAAACCTCTTTACTCCCCGTTTCCTGCGCAATCAGCGTACGGGTGAGCGGCAGCTGGCATCCGTGGGGAATGGGGTATTCCTGGGTATTGCTCTCACCTTGGTTGCAGCGCTGGCTTACCCACCTGTTGCCGAGGCTGAAGAGGGAGACGTATTGGGCGAAAATGTAACGACAGAGCCCCTGTACGCTGCTGATGACATTGTCGCTCAGGTTAATGCAGCGCCGGAGGGAGACGTTCTCAGCAGAAAAATAGAGATGGTGATGACCGGCCGTTCTGGCAAGCAACGCAGGAGAAAAACCGAGAGTTTTCGCAAGATATATGAAGGCCAGAAACGCACGGTGCTGTTCTATGTTGAGCCTGCCAATGTCCGCGACACGGCCTTTCTGATATGGGACTACACCGATCCTGCAGAGACGGATGATCAATGGTTGTACCTGCCTGCACTACGCAAAGTCAGGCGAATTTCAGCCTCAGATCGCGGTGACTATTTTTTGGGGACTGATTTCACTTATGAAGATATGAAGCTGGACGGCAAACTTGAACCTCTCGATTATGATTTTTCACTGCTCGGGCAGGAGGTGATCGATGAAGTCGAAACCTACAAGATTGATGCAACCCCCAAGAACGAGGAGATCGCGCAGGAATTGGGCTATTCGCGCACGGTCATCTGGGTGAACCCGGTCAACTGGATGATAGTTCGCGCGGAGTTCTGGGATTTGAAGCAAAACCCGTTGAAGACGCTGGAAGTGGCGGATATTCAGGAGGTCGATGGCATCTGGACCCGCCATCGCCTGCACCTGGTCAATCAACAAACGGGGCACCAGACTGATTTTATCATCAGTGATGTGGATTATACCGCCCCGCTGGACGACGACCGTTTTACCAAAATGGCGTTGGCGAGGGGGCTATGAATTGAAATGGCGTTATGCCCCCGCTCTGGCGCTAGCGTGTTTTGCCGGACAGGTGGTGGCCAAAGGCGACCCGGTGATGTTGGAAAATGTGCGGGTGGGCCTGCACCAGGACATGACGCGGGTTGTTTTCGACTTAACAGATTCTGTCCGCTACCAGGCTGTGCCACAACAGAACCAATCAATACTGGTATTGGAGTTTACTGATACCGTTGCAGAAAAAGCACTATTTGACACTCCATTGGCAAAAGCCTCGATAGACAAGGTTCAATTCGAGGAGCTTGAAAACGGCACGCTTCGGGTGGAACTGAAGCTTAAGGGCGATCTCCACTATTCGATATTTCCTCTGTCGCCTCACCTCGACAAGGGTTATCGACTGGTGGTTGATCTCGCAAACGGGGCGGATACCGCAACGACCCTGGCAGGAGACGGGTCTGTGGCCGCAGAGGCGGTTACGCTCCCTGCAGGCAAATCGCAAAGCGCCAGAGCAGGCCGCACAAGTACGCTTTCGAAAAGTTCCAGGAAACCGCCGCCTCCCGGGCCACGCAAATTGTCGCCGATCAGATTCGGCGGCACATGGGAGCAGGAGTGGGCGCTGGAGAAAGGTGGGCACAGTCAGAAGTTTGAGTCGCTCATAGAGCCGCGACTTGAGATGGGTCTGACTCCGGGTGTCGAGTTGACTGCAATAGCCCGTATTCGCCTGGACGCAGTGGGCGATCTGGGGCCGGATGAAGACAAACCCGACAACTACTCAAGTATCAACGGCCCGTTGTATAACGACACCTACGCTGAGTTTTCACTGCGCGAGCTGTATCTGGACACTCGCTGGTCCGACAGTTATTGGCGCATCGGCAAGCAACAGGTGGTGTGGGGGCAGGCGGATGGCATCAAGGTGCTGGATGTGGTGAACCCCCAGAGTTATCGAGAATTTATCCTGGACGATTTTGACAGGTCGCGTATTCCCCTGACCATGGTGAATGTGGAAATGCCAGTGGGGCAGGACACCACGCTACAACTGCTCTGGATTCCCGATACCACCTACCACGAGTTGGCCGAATTCGACACGCCCTATTACATTACGTCGCCGCTGCTGGTCCCGACAGCGCCCGCAGGTGTTGCCGTGGAAATCCGGAACCCGGACGTTCCGGATAACGCAATTGATGATAGCGATATCGGCGGTCGAATCTCCGGTTTCTGGGGCGGCTGGGACGTAACGATCAACTATCTTTATCATTATCAGGATGCCCCCGTGCTGTACCAGGAAGTGAAATTTACCCCCGGCGGAGTGCTCGCCACAGTCAGCCCGGAGTATGAGCGCAATCATATGACGGGCGGCACACTGAGCAATGCCTTCGGTGATTTTACGCTCCGGGCGGAAGTGGCTTACAACACTGACACGTTTCAGATTTCACAAGACATCAGCAGCGGCGGTATCGCGGATTCTGCTGAACTGGGGTCGGTGATCGGGCTGGACTGGCAGCTGGGAAGCTACGATACCCTGGTCAGTGCACAGTGGTTCCAGAGTCACTTGTTTGACTATGACAGCAGTATTTACCGGGACAAAACCGAACATAATCTGTCACTGTACTATCAGCGCGACTTTGCCAATGAAACCTGGCAATTCAACGCTCTGGCCTTGTACTCCGTCAACAATCAGGATTCCCTCATACAGGCCAAGCTGAAGTATTTCTGGCGAAGTAATCTTGAGGTGTGGTTGGGGGCGGATATATTCAGTGGTGATAGTGAAGGGATATACGGTCAATTCCGGAATTACGACAGGATGTTGCTCGGCCTGGAGTTGGGTTTTTAGGAAAGCACGCGATGTGCGATGCCTAACGCTATTCTCTGCAGAGGGTTTTTATTGCCCCCGGGTCTCCATGTTTTGCGGAACGCGTTTTTATACGCATCAAAGTGAAGCCCTCTTGGGGCGCATACAACTTTACCTCTTGCCAGCAAAATCTTAAGGGCATTGGTCGCAGCCATACCGGCACACAACTCACAACCCATGGGTGTAGATGGCGCTTTCTGTGCCTTGAAATCTGCCCTGTCCTTGTCGACAAGATATCCCATCTGCAGCATAGCGGGTGTTAGCCCCACCATAAATCGAATAAGTTGCTCTTCGAGTGGTTTGCCTTCCATGCCGAAATATTCTTCAAAGCTCATCTCACCGGGCATAAAGTTGAGCAGAGCGACCCCCATGCCGATAGGGGCCGCCGTGATGGCTGGAATGCCGCGCTCTGCACAGGCGGCGAACACAGCCCGACGAATACCGATTTCAAAGAAGTCCAGGCTGTCCACGTAGAGGTCTACACCGTCCAGGAATGCATCCATATTTTCGAGGGTAACACCCTGCTCGAAGGTCTTCAGGTCCAACTCCGGGTTGATATCCCTGGCCATACGGGCCAGCACGTCCACCTTGGGCTGGCCAATGGTGCTGGTGAAAGCGCCCGCCTGCCTGTTGAAATTCCCGATTTCGAAGTGGTCGAGATCAGAGATATTGAATTTACCAATACCGAGTCGAGTGAGCGTTATCAAGTGGCCACCGCCCACGCCGCCCAGTCCGGCGATGGCGATGCGCTTGCCCCGCAGAATTTGCTGCTCCTGCCCTGTTACCCACCCCTGGTTACGGGAAAAGGCGTCGTTGTATTTGAACATTTGCGGTTTACCTATAGGGTTCCGTGGCGGCTAAAAATGATGATGTAGCGTTCAGGCCTTATCGAAATCAGCTTTTACCCGGCTGCGAATAGCATCATAGAGTTCCTTCAAGTCGGGTACCATATTGCCCACCGCAGATTGGGTGGTAACGAAGTAGGGCGCGCGCAGGCCGTGATAGTCGATATCCTGCCCGACCTTGGTGAATTTGATCCCTGATCGGGCCAGCATTCTTGGCAGAAAGGGCTCCATCATGGCAAAGGCATTGGTGTTGCTCATCAGGTCAGTCAGGGCCGTGGCGGCAAGGAAACAGGATACGGCGATCAGTGGGAATGTGCGTTTCTCCTGCTGTGACAGGTCCGAAATATGTATCCCGCCGTATCGGGTCGCCTGCTCCCCGGCTCGACGCCTGAACGGCCCGTCCACCGCCAGTCGGGAAACTTCACACATGGTTTCACGGGGCATGTGGTTGATCCTGAAGAAATTTGCGTCCAGGCTGTCGGAGCAGTACTTCTCGAACGGTAGCGGTGCATCGCCCACGGTTTTTACGACGCGCACGCAGCCAGCCGGTGTGCCGCTGCCCTTGTGCACGACCATACAATGTAATGCCTGGGAGTCAAATTCATCTAACTCCAGACCGTCAGGAAAGGCACTCTTGTCTTCATAGCCGAACTCTTCGCAGTATACGCGGTAGCGAATACGGGCCAGGTCGTCCAGCATGGCGGGGGTTGAAACAAAATAAATATCGAAATAGCTCAGAAACGCTTCGGCGTAGGATTCGGGGCGGGCAGTCATCAGAAAGTGTCCCCTGGGGAAGGATAAGGCTTACTTATCTCTATAATTCATGGGTTTGCATTGCGTCCGTCTGTCAGGCCAGCGCTGTGCGGTTATTTTTACTAATTGTAGCGATCCAAGGACTAATAGCCAGCAGTTCCTCTAGAGAAAACCCCGGCGAGTATTGATATTAGTGGAAGTGCCGGGCATGTGTTTTGGTGGCTTCCTTTAGCGTTATAGTTATCGATTGGATAACCCCCCGTGATCCTTTTGGCAGAGAACGCCGCTCGGTGAGTGTGGGTGTGATGTGGTTCACGTTTTGGGGGGTGGAATAGCGCCTGCACGAGGCTGGCCTATGACAGAAGGCATATAATGTTGGCTATCGGAATGGGGTATCAATTGTCAGATAACTTTACAGTTGCTCCATGGAGATGAAAGTTGAAGATCTTCGATTTTTTTGTAAGTTGCTGATATGAAAGAATATATGGTTTCTTGGAGTGGTACTTGCTAAATAGTTACGCATAGAGTTAGGTCCGCTGTATAGCCTGCAGTTTGAGCAGGCGGGTCAAGAGGAAATAAGGGTGACAAAAATGGTCGTTAACAAATTTGCGGTGGCTAGTGCGTTCACATGTGGGCTGTTATTTACAGTGCCTGCCATGTCTGCAGTGGAGTGGACGGATCCCGTCACTTGGGCATACTTCGGCTATGTAGATAATAACTCCGGGTCGCAAGGCGGTGACGACGTGACACCGGGATGGCAGTCCTTTGGCAACGAAATTTCTATGACTCGCGGTGATGCCGGCGGATTCGATCTCGTTGCGACGGGTTGGTCAGACACTGGCACCGGCAAGACGCTGCAAACCACGGCTTTTAACGATTATTCATCGGGTGTGGGTACCGACAACCAGATAGAAGGTATTGGTGCCAGTGCTCCGGATCATTCAATTGACAGCTTTCAGGATGTAACCGGCCGGACTTGTGACGGTTCTACATACAGGGGCAGGTGCTATGTGCCCGCCGGTCCCAACAGTTGGAGGGAGGTGCCATTTGAAACTACTTACGAAGACAAAAACTACGAAGCCGTTCTCCTGTCCTTTGACGAGGCAGTCAATATCACCGATATTGGCATAAGCTGGGCCACGCAAAGTAGTGGCTCATCTAATAAGGCGGATATCTCCCTGCTGGCCTACAAGCCAACGACCAATCCAAACGTCGCAAACGGCATAGGCGCGGTAACCGGCTTCTCCCCCACTGATACCTGGGCGGGTATTGTCAGCGGCGACTGGGGTGTCGTGGGCAATTACAACAACGTGGGTACTGGTTACTTTAGCGCGCCCAGCGGTGTGCTTTCCAAAACCTGGTTAGTCAGCGTATTCAACCCGGCGTTTAATAGTGGCGATCTGGGGATTTTCTCGGCTTCAAACGGCTTTAAACTCAAGGGCGTGAAAACCCGTGAGGGTATTTCCTTTGATGACGGTGGCGAAGTGCCCGTACCAGGAACCGCTGCGCTCTTTTTGTTGGGTGTTGCGGCCCTCGGTGGCAGTCGCCGAAAAAGGCGTCCGATGACAGCCCCGGTATAGGTATTAACCGCGCTTCTTTTTCAGAAGTGTGATCGGAAAAGCGAAATGGAGACATTTCGCTTTTTTTGTGCCCGTTTGCTTTATAATTTCCCAGGAGAGGTGGCACTATCATAGTGCCCAAGGGCGTGTTTCTCGAGGGGTATCCGTTTGCGTAATTTAGCGATTTGTGCATTTTTATTGAGCAGCTTACTGTTCACGGTATCGCCGGTAGTCACGGCGCAGGAAGACGACGAGAACTACGAAAAAGCGGTTGCGGCAGTTCAGGAGCGAGATTTTCCAGCGGCCTATATCCACCTGAAAAATGCCCTACAGTTAAATCCCGACCACCTGTCCTCGCGTATTCTGCTCGCCAACGTGTATTTCAACATGGGGGATGTGTTCAGCGCAGAAAAGGAATCGGGCGAGGCGCTGATGCTGGGCGCCGATATCAACCTGGTGTTGCCGATATATGGCAAGACACTGGTACTGCAGAAAAAAACTGATAAATTATTTGATCTTGAGAAGGTATACGACAGTTTTACCCCTGCCAGTCAGTTCGAGTGGGCTCTGCTCAAGGGCGAGGGCTATCTCATCAAGGGTCAGCAGGATCTGGCCCTGGCCGAATTTGAGAAGGCCGCCGCCATGTATCCCGACGATGTGCGCGCGCTTAACACACTGGCGGTAGTGTACTTGCGTGCTGGCTTGCCCGCTAGCGCCCGAGAACTGGTCGACAAGGCGTTGACGCTCGAGCCCAATAATGAGAAAACCTGGCTGCTCAGTGGCGAGCTGGCTTTTTATGACGAAGATTACCCGCTCGCACTGAAGCGTTTCAACCGGGCCTACGAGTTGGACAGCAGTGACCCGAAGATTCTGCGCAGCCTCGCCAGGGTCCAAATGCAGCTCGGCAACCAGTCGGAAATAAAGCACTACCTCGATTTAATTCTGGAACAATCACCAGACGACCCCGCCGCCACGCTTTTGAGCGCCGTTTTATTGATGGGGCAGGACGATAATGAAGTCAGCAAGGAAATGCTGGACAACCTTAGCAACCGTTTGTCCAAGCTGGAGGACGCATTTGCCACTGGCGACAGTATGCTGTTCATTCGGGCCACTGCCGATTATGTGCGCGGTAGTGACGCCAGCGCGATAACCCTGTTCAATTCCTATCTTTCCCGCAATGAGGGTGACCTGGCGGCGATCCGGATGCTGGTGAACCTCTATATCCGCAATGGCGAGATCCGGCCAGCCACCCAATTGCTGTCCAACCACAGAGAGTATCTTGTTAACGATTTCGGGCTCACACTGCAATTGATCTATTTCTATATTCAGGAAAAAAATACCTTCGCAGCCCAGGAACTGCTGGAGGAAACCCGGCAGGCAACCGGTGATAATGCCTACGTGACAATGCTTGAGGCTGAGCTGTTGAAAGCTCAGGGCCAACTGACGTCGGCACTGGCTTTGTTAAATGGGCGCGATTATGGCGAACAGGAGCCGACTAGCTACAGTCTTCTGCGCGGCGCCCTCGAACTGGACCTGAATAGGCTGGAGCGTGCACAGCTTAGTGCCGGAAAACTGGTGGCAGCTTATCCGGATAACCTCAGGGTGCAAAATTTCAGCGCGGCAGTTCAGCTTCGAGCCGGCGATTGGGACGAGGCGAGGGTGCATATAGATAAAGCGCTATTGCTGGATGACACTGACCCCCGGGCTCGATTTAACCAGGCCATGCTGTTCAAGTTAACTGGAGAGCCCGAGCAAGCAAGCACCATTCTCAAAGGAATTCTGGCTGACCGGCCCAATCATATAAAGTCCATTATGCTGCTGGCGCGCATCATGTTTGAGCAGGGCGATTACCCAAAAGCGATAGACTGGAGCCAGAAAGTGTATGCGTATCAGCGTACTTCAGTATTGCCCGCAGAGTTGCAACTGGACATCTACCGCCAGACCGGCGAATGGCAGAAGGCATTACCTGTCGCCTTGCAATTAACCAAGCTCGATCCGCTGAACACGAACTATATATTAAACCTCGCAAAAGTTTACCTGGAGCTGCAGGAGAACGAAGCAGCGCAGCGACAACTGTATAAACTGTATTCTCTATGGGCGGACAGCCCGCCACGGCTGCGAGAGCTAGCTGCTTTGCAGGTTCGGTCCAACAATCTGCAGGGTGCCCGGCGGAGCCTGGAGAAAGCACTTGAGCAGGATATGCTGTCCGCCGCTGTGCGACAGGATCTCGCTCGTTTGTCGGTGGCAGAAGGGCGGCCCCAGGAGGCGGCGCAGGCCGTCACCGCATTACAGGCCGAATATGGAGAAAGTTCCGAATTGTCATTCCTCCAGGGCGAGATAGATCTTGCACAAGCCAGGCCGGTGGAGGCACAGCAGAGCTTCCTGAAGGCTTATACACTTGATCGTAATAATCGTGCGGCCCTTATCCAGCTTTATCAGTTGGGTATGCAAGGTGTTGGCAGTGAAGAGTTTACCGAGCTTCTGGAGACAAACCTTGAGGAGACTTCGATACCGGATTGGGCTGTCCTGTTACTTGCAGACAGCTATATGTACCAGGGCAAGTCACAGCGAGCGGCTGAGTATTATGAGCGCCTGCTCAACATGCCGGGCTTTGAGAATAACCCAGCGATACTCAATAATCTGGCGAACATTTATGCGCCTGAAGATATTGATAAAGCCCTGTCCACAGCGCTTAAAGGCCTTGATAGCGATGAAAAAAATGCACCCAGTTTACTCGATACGGTTGGTTGGATTCTGGTACAGAAAAAACGCTATGAAGAGGCCCTGCCATATTTTCGCAGCGCCTATGCTATGGATTCCAGCAACCCGGAAATACGTTACCACCTGGGCGTTACCCTGATGGCATTGGGCAGAACGGAAGCCGCTGAAAAGGAGTTCCGTGCCGCACTCGCGTCGAATTCAGAGTTCGCCGGGTCGCAAGATGCGCGGCTGCGTCTGCAGGAGCTGAAGTAGCGTAGCGATAGGCTTATTTGTCACAATCCGTTTCACGGCTTTAAGCCATACTTTTCTATCATGCTGTAGAGCGTTGGGCGCGTGATGCCCAGCGCATTGGCCGCATCCGTAATATTGTTCTCCGCGGCGGTTAACGCTTGCTTTATAGCGCTTTGCTCCGCGTCCTCACGGACCTGCCTCAGATTCAGGGGCTGTTTTTCCGCCGCATGCGACTCCGGCATCGGCAGTTCCAGATCTGCCGTTGTAATATAGTTGCCATCTGCCATGATCGTGGCGCGTTTGATGCGGCTCTCCAGTTCCCGCACATTCCCCGGCCATTCGTATTCGGCTATAGCCTGCATTGCGTCCTGGCCGAAGGCTTTTACCGGGCGTTTCAGTTCCTTGCAGTATCTGTCCAGAAAGGCCTTGGCGATCACTATCGCATCGCCCTCGCGCTCCCTTAACGGTGGTATATTAATCGTGATTTCACTGATTCTGTAGTACAGGTCCTCGCGGAACCGCCCGTCTTTAATATGCTCCTCCAGCTTCTGGTGGGTGGCGCATATTATACGAACGTCCACGGGAATTTCCTTGCGTCCTCCCAACCGTTCAACCACCCGCTCCTGTAGGAAGCGTAGCAGTTTGGCCTGCAATTCCATTGGCAGGTCGCCAATCTCATCCAGAAACAGGGTGCCGCCGTCGGCGTATTCAATCTTGCCGATAGTCTGTTGTGTAGCCCCGGTGAAAGCGCCTTTTTCATAACCGAACAGTTCACTTTCCAGCAGCGTGTCGGGGATGGCGGCGCAGTTGATTGCCACGATTTTGTTTTTTGCCCGCCCACTCAGTTCATGCAATGCCTGGGCAAACCGTTCCTTGCCCGTGCCACTGGCGCCCAGCAGCAAGGTGGTGATGTCAGTGGGTGCCACTTTCTCTACTGTGCGGCAGACTTCCAGCATTTTGGGACTGGCGGCGATAATGCCCGACAGCGGAGATTCCCTCTGGTATTGCTGCAGCCGACGGTTCTCCAACTCCAGTTCGTACACGCGATAGGCTCGCTCTACAATCAAGCCCAGGATTTCCGGGTCTGCGGGTTTCTGGTAAAAGTCGTAGGCACCCAGCGCTATGGCTTTCACCGCATTGGCGCGGTCGTTATCACCGGTCACCACAATAATTTTGGTTTCCGGTGTCAGTGACAGTATCTCTTGCAGCGTAGCCAGGCCCTCGGTGACACCGCCGGGGTCCGGGGGCAGGCCCAGGTCCAGTAACACAACGCCAGGCTCAACCCGTCGTAGCTGCGCGATGGCATCTTCCCGGTCGCCGCTAATAACCACTTCGAAATCTTCGAAGGCCCAGCGCAACTGACTTTGTAGGCCCTTGTCATCTTCTACTACCAGGAGGTATTTTTTTGTTTTAGCCACCTACGGTTTCCTTGTTTTCCATGTTTGATGCTGCGTCTGCGGGTGCGCAGGGTAACACGATGCGAAAAAGTGAACCCGCCCCGGGGGTGCTGGTTACCTGTATTTCGCCCCCCAGGCGGCGCACAAATTCCCTGCTTTCGAAGGCGCCGATACCCATGCCGGTCAGGCCCTTCGTGGAGTCGAAGGGCTTGAAGAGGCGGTTTCGCAGGAAGTCCTCGTCCATGCCGATGCCCGTGTCTTCTATCTCAACGACAGCCTGCTCGCCTTGAACCTGCAGCTTAATGTCCACCTTTCCGCTCCTGCTACTGGCTTCCTGTGCATTCTGGATAATATGGGCGAACACCGTCGCCAGCAGATCCCTGTCAGCATCAACGAATAGCGCCTCGGGCGGCAAGTCCTGCAGGCCTGGCACTGGCAGGCTGTTTTGTCGTTCAGTGACTACTTGCTGCAGCAATTCACCAAGGTCTACGCGCTGGGCCTCAGTGCCCCGAACACCGTTGCGCATCTGCTCCATCAGGCGAGTCATCCGTTCCACCGAGTTCCGCACCGTACTGATGACATCATCGATAAAAGCGGGGTTATTGCGGTGGCGTTCTGCGTTGGAGACGATCAGCGATTGCTGTGCCAATATGTTTTTCAGGTCGTGAATCACATAAGCCGACAGGCGGTTGAAGGCCTCGAACTGGCGCGATTCCACCAGCGCCTGGTTGGCCTCGTACTGGGCCAGGTGACTGGCGGCCTGGCGGCCCGCCACTTTCAGTAAATCCCTGTCCTCCCAGTTGATATCGGGATGGAGGTCTGACTCCCGAAGCAACAGGATGCCCTGTAGCTGTTCACCGAAGAGCATGGGGATGATTAGCCAGGCCTGTGGCATTTCCAGCAGTAATTTCGGCATTTCCAGGTTTTGGTATACATCCGGCGCCTTGCGCCACTCCCGCAGGTCGATAATCCATTCAGACCGTTCAAGCCAGGCGGGTAGAGCGTGTAGTTGATTACCCGGCTCGGGTTCGGCCATTGCCCAGTTGCAGGCGAGGCGGAACTGTCCCTCGACGGTTCTGCTCCACAACAGGCCGCCGGGACTCTTGGTCAGGTATGCCATCGCTCGCACGATATTGTCGGGAATATCATCGCTGCCTTCTGCCAGGGTTTTGGTGAACTGCAACCATTCAGTGCGGTAGTCATACTTGTAACTGAAGAAGTTTTTGCTGAGCCAAACCCGGGTGCGTGCACGGATTTGTCCCGAAAATAGCAGGGCCAGCAACAGCACACCGGAGGCACTCAGAAAGGCGATTTGCAAGACGCCACCCCAGGTGCCGCCGAGGTAGCGGATGAAGTAGCCCACGAGCGCCATAGACAGAAGGTAAATGCCAGCAGCCAGCAAGGTAACGCTGTGAAAGACTACATGGCGCGAAAGGTATAAGTTCTGCCGGCTCTTCTCGCGGCTGTAGCGCCCAATAGCGATCGCCAGAAACAGGGTTCCCACGGCCGCCACTATGCCTCTCGCCTGCCACAGGACAGGGTCAAGATGGCGTAATAACAGGGCCTCTGCATACATAAAGAAATCGTAAGCAAATATCAGGCCCAGGCCCAGGCAGAGGTGCTTGACGGACCAGCGTTCGCTTTCGGTGCTGTTACGATAAAGCTGTTCGAGTAGCATCAGGCCCAGCACTGCCATCGCCAGCCACGCCAGAAATGGCAGGTCCTGGAAAAGGCCCTCCGGCAGTGACAGCATGTCAGACAGTACAGGCGTGGCAAACAGTGCACCCAAAGCAGTGGTAAACCCGATTACAAACCAGGCAATCCAGCGCTTTCCGGTCAATATGTGGTTGCATCCCTCCAGCCGTAAGCCAAGCAGTCGCAGTAGCACGAAACACCAGACGGCATTCCGCGCCCACTCGGCTATTTGCATCAGCGCAATGAGGGGATAGGTGAGTAATGTGGAAAGAGCGATTGTGCCCGCCCATATAGCGGTCATAAGCGTGGCGGCAAGTAACAGCCCCTCGAGCTCTCTTCTTTTGCGTGTTGAGAAGATCAGAACGCTCAATAGCGCGTAGGCTACCAGTGCGAAGCCGTAACTGTATAAGCCGATATTGGCGGGCATTGTCGCTATGTATTCCCTTCAACAGTCCATCAAAGCGTGTTTGAGTTCACGTTAGGCAGTGACACTGGTGGTTCACACTATATTCAGACACTATACTCTGGCCGCTTGAGTGTAAATGTTGCCTGAAAATTAGTGAGACCCGCAGCACATAATACAGTGCGCGTCTCGAAGTTGGGGAGTCGGGGAAAAAGTATGGACAGTACATCGACAATAGCGATAGTGGGGCTGGGGTATGTCGGCCTGCCACTTGCAGTGGCCTTTGGCAGTAAGCGCAGAACCATCGGCTTCGACCTGAATGAACAAAAGCTGGCTCAGTATCGGTCAGGCCGGGATCCCAGTGGCGAGGTGTCGCCCGCTCAGCTGGCCGGGGCAGCCCTGCTGGAGTACACCAGTGAGGCCGCTGATATTGCAGATGCGGCAATCGTTATCGTCGTTGTGCCCACTCCCATTGATGCGGCCAGGCGGCCTGACCTGAGCCCTCTGGAAGGGGCTTGCCGCACTGTTGGTGCCCATTTGAGCCCCGGCTCGATCGTTATTTTTGAGTCCACCGTCTACCCGGGTTGCACCGAGGAAGTCTGTGTGCCACTCCTGGAAGAGCATTCAGGCCTACCCTGGAGCGGCCGAGATGGCGGTTCAGCCAAAGGTGGTTTTTACGTGGGTTATTCACCGGAGCGCATCAATCCGGGAGACAAGGAACATCGCCTGGAGACCATCGTCAAAGTGGTATCGGGTGATACCCCGGAAACTCTGGACCGGGTAGCGGCCCTGTATAGCGAAGTGGTGACAGCCGGGGTTCATCGCGCGGCGAGCGTGAAGGTCGCCGAGGCCGCCAAGGTGATCGAGAATACCCAGCGCGATTTGAATATTGCACTGATGAACGAACTGGCAATGATATTCAACCGGCTGGGAATCGACACGCTGGACGTGCTGGAGGCGGCGGGTACCAAGTGGAATTTCCTGCCATTCAGGCCAGGTCTGGTGGGAGGCCACTGCATCGGCGTAGACCCGTACTACCTGACCTATAAGGCAGAGGCCGTTGGGCACCACCCGCAGATCATCCTGGCAGGGCGTAAGACTAACGACAACATGGGCAAGTTTATCGCAGAGCAAACAGTCAAGCGACTGGTCCACCATGGGCATTGTGTCAATGGCGCGAAGGTGGCGATTCTTGGTCTGACATTTAAAGAGAACTGCCCGGACCTGCGCAATTCACGAGTCGTGGATATTGTCTCGGAGCTGCGGGAGTACTGTTGTAACGTGCTTGTGCATGACCCCCTGGCAGACCCTGAAGAGGCCGTGCGGGAATACGGCATCAATATGATAGCCTGGGAAGACCTGGTGGAGTGTAGCGCCGTTATCCTTGCGGTTCCCCATGCGCAATATCTGGCCCTGGAGGTTAGCGAACTGGCTGGGATGTTGGCCGCTGATGGCACCCTGATAGACATTAAGTCCGTGATCAGCCGCGAAAAGTTGGAGGTAGAGGCCCTCAACGTCTGGCGATTATAGCGGCGATGATCCCTGCCGGGTGGCTACGCCAAGGCTGGCGTCAGCCCGGCAGTATTTAAGCAAACTGATGAGCATCTGGCATCGGAAGGAGCTGTTCCTCATTCAGGCTGTCTATTACTTCCCGGATATCGTCCAGGCCCAGCTGGTGTTTCTCTTCCACCATTCCATGCAGCATCAGACGGCTGCATATCTGGTTCACAATGCGTGGAATACCCAGGCTGGCGCTATGTATTGGCTGGTAGATTTCGTCTGCCAAAACAGGGTCATTTTGCCAGCCAACCCGTCCAAGGCGGTGCTTGATATATTCTTCGGTAGCCTCCGGTGTGAGCGGTTTCAGGTGGCAGGCGGCGACAATGCGTTGATGCAGTTGCTCCAGCCCCGGCAGTAACACGGTCTGGCGCAATTCCTCCTGGCCCACCAGGAAAATCTGTAACAGCGGCTGGTTGTCCTTTTGCAGGTTGGTCAGCAGTCGCAGCTCTTCCAGCGCGTTTTGCGCCAGATCCTGGGCCTCATCGATAATCAGCAGCGGGCGGCGTCCCTCCCGGTGCAGCCGGTAGAGGAAAGTTTCCAGGCGGTGAATCAACTCCGCTTTGTGCTCGGTATCGCCGTTCAGTCCAAACTTCAGCACGGCCAGGCGCAGCAGGTCGTCCGCCTGTATCTGGGTGGAGGTCAGTGCCGCATGGAGGTTACCCTGACTGCTGAGCTGCGTGGTGAGATCGTTGATCAAGGTTGTTTTACCGGTGCCGGGCCGGCCAGTTACCATGACAAAACCCTCCCGGCGTTGCAGTGCATACTGCATATAGGCTTTGGCTTTCTTATAGCTCGGATGCATGAAACACAGGCGGGAGTCCGGGCTGAGACGAAAAGGCTCCTCGCGCAAACCGTAAAATGTCTCGTACATCCCTATTTATCCCCTGATTAGTACCACTTTGTGGTGTCGCATGAATCGGGGTGATTATGCCAACTTATCCAGCTTATAGCCCGATTTCCGGTGTTTTGGGGCTGATTTATGCGATCTTGCGCACAGTTAGCGCTTTGCTCCTTTGAAATGTATGCCTCTGATGCGGTTTGATATGAAAAAGGGAGCCTGTATGCTCTCTTGATACTCCTGAGCGGACCTCCACTGGATGTACGAACACTTTTTCAATCTGACCGCCGAGCCGTTTCGTCTGAGCCCGGATCACCGCTTCTGCTACAACCATGAGCAGTATGCCAAGGCCAAAGCGTACATGGCTTATGCGTTTATGCGGGCGGAAGGCTTTGTCATGGTCACCGGGCAGCCCGGTACTGGCAAAACCACCCTGATAGGCGATTTGGTAGCGTCACTGGCGGATGAAAATGTGGCGGTGGCCAACCTTGTGAGTACTCAGTTGGCAGCGGACGACCTGCTGCGTATGGTTGCCTTTGCTTTCGGCATTACCACGGAGGCGGCAGACAAGTCCCAGGTTTTGCAGCAACTCAATGCCCGTTTCCTGTCCCTGCATCGGGCGGGAGGCCGCGCGCTGCTCATTGTCGATGAGGCCCAGGACCTGACGCATATGGCCATGGAGGAGTTGCGCCTGTTAACCAACCTCCAATTGGATGGCAGTCCGCTGTTGCAGATATTTCTGTTGGGCCAACCCGAGCTTCGCGAGCTGATCCACGACCCGGGGCTGGAGCAGGTTCACCAGCGCATTATTGCCACCAGTAATCTGCGCGCACTTAGGGAGGACGAGACCCGGGCCTATGTAGAGCATCGCCTGCATGTGGTGGGTTGGCAGAATGATCCAGCCATCAGCCTGCCGGTCTTTCCTATTATCTACCAGTTCAGCCAGGGGGTGCCGCGCCGTATTAACCTGATCTGCAGTCGCCTGTTTTTGCACACATTCGTGGAACAGCGCCACCAGATCTGTGTGGCGGACGCCCGTACCGTGGTGGAAGAGCTGCAGGAAGAGCAGTTGTCCACCCGGAACATGCTTAACGATGAGCTGTTTTTTGCCGAGGATAGTTACGAGTCACCGATGTCTGAGGAGGAACTGCTTCCGGTAACCAGTGAACGAATGGTAGCGGAAAGCGCTAAAGAAGCAGACTATGAGCCTGCTGTTTTCCCGGATTCTGTCGGTTTGAACGAACCGCCGGATAGCGAAGTTGCGGATCTGGAAGATTTGTCGGAGGCAGACGCCCCACCGACAGCTGATATTGAACCCCTGGCGGCTGTCAGACGTGAGCTTCCCGAAGACCAGGTTTTTCCAGAGGGCTCTTCGGATGACGGTTTGTCGGGCGGGGTTCGAGAAGCCAGGAGTTTTATAAGCATTGAAGCCTGGGTGACCCTGTTTGCTGCACTGGCGGCGGCGGGTCTGGTGGCGCTTTTGGTTGGAATAGATACTATATTGTGATTCTTATCACAACGTTGGTGAGTGGCTGGAGCCTGTCTGCAACTGCATGATAGACTGCCTGAAATAGGGATACTTTACCCGTTACTGGGAGAATAAGATGATGAATGCCGTTGCAAGAACATTTCCGCGAATTGCCGTAATTCTATCGGCGATGGCCATGCCCATATTGTTTACGGGGTGTGGAGGGTCATTGCCCGAGGTTCCCAGTGACCAGCGCTTTCCGGATCAGGATTACACCTACCTGATTGGGCCGGGCGACACTATGGAGATATTCATATGGGGTAATGAGGAGCTTTCTGCCGGCGCTATTGTCCGCCCGGATGGCAAGTTCACCACTCGTCTGGTAGAAGATATGGAGGCTAGTGGCAAGACCTCCACCCAATTGGGAAGGGATATTGAGGCGGCCTATGCCGAGTACGTCAAGCACCCGGTGGTAAGTGTTATTGTTAACGGCTTTGTGGGTGTACCAGACCAGCAGGTGCGGGTGGTTGGCGAGGCGACCTCGCCAATCAGTGTTCCCTATAGGAAGCATATGACGCTGCTTGATCTGATGATCGATGTTGGCGGTATGACTGAGTTCGCCGATGGTAACGAGTCCGTATTGATTCGTACCGAGAACAACTCGCTCAATAGCTACTCTGTGCGTCTGGATGACTTGCTTAAGGATGGCGATATCAATGCCAACCTCAACCTTATGCCCGGCGATATTGTGATCATCACCGAGTCCTGGTTCTAGGCAGAAAATTCCTGCGGGTCAGGGAGGCAATAACATGCAGGAAACCATCGCACAAATTCTCAGCTATGTCTGGGGCATCTGGCGTTTTCGCTGGATGGCTCTGGTCATTGTCTGGCTTGTCGCACTGGGTGGTTGGTTATTCGTGGAGCAGATTCCGGAAAAATATGTGGGGTCAGCAAGGCTCTACGTAGACACCAATAACGTATTGGGGCCACTACTGCAGGGCCTTACCATACAGCCGAATATCAGTCAGCGCGTGTCCATGATGAGTCGCACGCTGCTCAGTCGTCCCAACCTGGAAAAGGTTATGCGGATGACAGACCTTGATCTGGAAGTGCAAACGGATCTGCAGAAAGAATCACTCCTCTCTGGTCTCAGGGATTCCATATCGTTGAGGGCTGAGCGAGGGAATGTTTACACGATAAAGGTTGTCCACAAGTCGAGAGAAACGGCAAAGCGCATTACCCAGGCACTTATCACAGTTTTTATTGAGGGTGGGCTGAGTGGCAAACGGGATGACAGCACCGGCGCACAGGATTTCCTTGACCAGCAGATAGCGGAGTATGAGGGTAGGCTGGCTGAGGCCGAATCCCGGCTGGCAGCATTTAAGCAGCGGTATGTTGGCTCCCTGCCGGGTTCACAGGGAAGCTATTATTCCCGGCTCCAGCAGGCCAAGCAGGTACTTGAGGCAGCACAGTTGGAGTTGCGCGAGGCGGAAAACCGCCGCAGTGAATTGCAGCGGCAGGTTGACGGAGAGGAGCCAGTGCTACTTTTCGGCGGCGGTTCCCCATTCGACGCGAGAATCCAGGCCTTACAGGGGCAGGCGGATATGTTGCTTGCCAAATACACTGAACTACACCCGGAAGTTCGTCAGATTCGCGCCCTTATCGCGGATCTAGAGGCGGAAAAACAGGCCGTGTTAGAGCTGGGCAGTGGTGTAGAGAATAGCGGAGCATATGCTGAATTGTCCGCGAGCCCGGTTTATCAGGGCATTCGAGCCATGTTGGCTGAAAGTGAAGCCAATGTCGCTCAATTGCGGGTGCGAGTTGCCGAGTACGAGGGTCGCGTTACTGCGCTTGATGAACAGGTGAATAACGTGCCGTTGATCGAGGCGGAACTGAAACAATTGGACAGGGATTATCAGATTATCGCGGGTAAGCACAATCAATTGCTGTCGCGCCGTGAATCGATGAGGTTGGGTGAAGACGTCGAGCAGACTGCCGGGGATGTTACCTTCCGGGTCATTGATCCACCGTTTGTTCCCTCTAAGCCCAGCGAGCCAGATAAACTGATTCTGAACAGCATGGTTTTGATCATGGCTCTTGGGGCCGGCGCTGCAGTGGCGTTGCTGATGTCTTTCATCAAGCCTGTGGTGGTTGATCAGCAGTCACTGGTGAAGCTGACGGGCCTGCCGCTGCTTGGAACAATCAGCATGGTACCCACTCCCGAGGAAAAAAAGCGAGAGAACTGGGGGTTGGTAGCCTTTTCATCACTGATGGCTGTACTGGTGTTCGCCTTTGTTGGGTTGAATATCGGGCAGGCCTTGATGCTGACACACGTGTGAACAATAGCAGGGGGCAGCGCCTCACTATGGGGAGACCATGAGCACAATAGAGAAGGCTGTTGAAAAGCTGGAGCGTAAACAAGCTGCTGCTGAGCAGGTTGCTAAGCCGGTAGTGCCCGCTTCGGACACCGTGGAAAAAGTAGCGGAGGGAAGAGTTGCTATTCCTAACGGTGTCCAGAGTGAAATCGCTCAGCGAGAGCAGAGTTCGCCAAGGGGTGCTGGGCTGGCCTTAACACCAGGGAAGCTGTCCGCCGCGGTAGAGACCGCGCCAAAATCCAGGGCAGCCCCGACGGCGAGAGGAGTGTTGAAACTGCCGTTTGAACTGTTGGCTTCCAAGGGAATGGTTACACCTATCGCACCTCGCAGCCGAATCGCAGAGGAGTTCCGCGCAATCAAGCGGCCTCTGCTGCGGAATATTGATGGTGCCACGGCAGCAACAGTTACTCACCCTAATCTGGTTATGGTGACCAGCGCGCTGCAGGGTGATGGCAAAACGTTTACGGCGGTTAACCTGGCCATTAGCATCGCGATGGAACAGGACAAAACAGTACTTTTTGTGGATGCCGATGTGGTCAAGGCCTCGGCGGGCAATTTATTGGGTGTGCCCGAAGATAGCCTCGGCCTTATCGATCTCCTGGAGGACAAGGGCGTCACGCCGCCGGATGTGATCATACCTACCAATATTGAGAATTTGCGTATTCTCCCCACCGGCGCAGTCAATGAGCGGTCCACTGAACTTTTGGCCAGCCAGAGCATGCACCAGTTAATGCTGGAACTGTCTAACCGGTACCCGGACAGGGTAATTGTTTTTGATTCCCCACCGCTGCTGATGACATCGGAGGCCAGTGTTCTCGCCAGTTTTATGGGGCAGATCGTCTTTGTTGTCAGTACTGATCAAACACCGAGTGAAGCGGTGACCGAGGCATTGGAGCATATTGGCGGTGATAAAGTCATCGGCATGGTGCTTAATAAAGCCCACAGCCGCCGCAGCAATTTGCTTGGGTTGAGTTCCAGGTACGGCTACGGCTACGGATACGGCTATGGCTACGGTGAGGGCAGCAAGCGACAATCCGGCGCCGGGGCGAAGACCAACTGATGTCACAGGCATATTGAAAATGCAAAAAATTGGTTCGTTTGGGTGCTCCTGTATTGCTTTAGCTGCTATTGCGGCGCCAACACAGGCAGCTGAATGGACTAACAGTGCAAGTGTGAAAACCGGTGTTACTTATACGGATAACGTGTGTCTCTCTGCAGACAACACCCAGGACCAGTGGGTTGGGCTGCTAACACCCGCAGGCAACATATCTGCCAATGGCGCCCGCGCGAACATGAATCTCAGCGGCTCGGTAGAGTTCAATACACTGACTGACAGCAAGCTGAAAGACCAGGGATGCTCGGGCGGCAGCAACGGCAACCGCGAGCAGTTTGCTCCGCGGCTCAGCGGAAGTGCCGATGCCATCCTCATAGAAAACTGGTTTTATATTGATGGCGGCGCCAATATCACCCAGAATCAGGTTTCGCCCTTCGTGAGTGGCGGCGGAGACTCCCTCGACCGCACAGGCAACACGAACACCACCTATAGCTATAGCGTAAGCCCCTATATTTCCCGCCGGTTCAAGGACGCGGCGGAGGCGACCCTGCGGTATACCTGGAATGACCAGTACAACAGCACGGACGCGGTTCGTGACAGCAGCCAGGAGAGCGCGCAAGCGCTTATCGGCGGTGTGCCCGGCACCTCAAGGTATACCTGGGGACTCCAGGGCGATTACTCGAAAGTCAATTATTCTGACTCGAGTCTACCAGCAGGCGACGCGGTTAATAATAATGCCAGTGAGTTGAAGTCGGCCCAGGTAAACCAGGGCTACCAGCTTACTCGCGCCTGGCAGGTGAATGGTTTTTACGGCGACGAGTGGAACGACTTTGTTTCCACCCGTGACGATATCGATGGCAGCTACTGGGACGTCGGCGTGCGCTGGACCCCCAACTCGCGCACCACGGTGGACGCCGGTACCGGTCATCGCTTTTACGGCAACAGCCCACGATTTGCCATCAGGTATAGCCACAAACGCAGTGCATTCAACGCGAATTACGCCAAGACCCTCACCTACGGCCGTAATATCCGCACACTGGACGACTCGCCGGCCGGCAATCCGGATTTCCCGCCGCCACCCGGCGTTGATCCCGGTGTAACAACCCTGGGTGATAGCCCTATCCTGGATGAGCGCTTTACCCTGGGCTATACCTTTCAGGGCAGGCGTACGGACTTCGGTGTCAGCGCGTTCCAGTCGGACCAGACAAGGCAGAGCGGTAGTACAACTTTGGGGGTTAGCGAATCCACCTTCAGGGGCATTACCGTCGTCGCCAGCCGTACCCTATTTCAGGATATATCGCTGAACGCGCGTGTGAACTGGAATGAACAGGAGCCCAAGGGCCAGGCAGGCAGCGTTGCCCGCAAGTCTGAAACCTGGTCCGGTTTATTGGGTCTGAACCGAAAGCTGGGCCAGCGTATGAATCTGGGCATCAATTACGTCTACACTGACCGCAGTTCCGATACCGCACTCAATGAATACACGGAGAACCGGATTACCCTGGATCTCAAGATAGATTTATAGGGGTAGGCAAGATGCCGGTAGCACATCACGCTGGGCACATACTCTGTGTAGTTGGCGCCAGACCTAATTTTATGAAAATTGCCCCTATTATGCGGGCCTTTTCCAATCGCGATTCCCGTTTGTCAGCCCGTCTTTTGCATACCGGTCAGCATTACGACGTGGCCATGAAACACGCCTTTTTTGATCAATTGCATATTCCCCAACCCGACATTGACCTGGAAGTAGGCTCGGGTAGCCACGCCCAGCAAACCGCCGAAATCATGAAGCGGTTCGAGCCGGTGCTGGATGACAACAGTCCCACAGCGGTGTTGGTGGTGGGCGATGTTAACTCCACCATCGCCTGTGCCCTCGTAGCTGTAAAGAAAGGCATTCCGGTGATCCATGTGGAGGCCGGCCTGCGCAGTGGTGATCGGCAAATGCCCGAGGAGATCAATCGAATTCTCACTGACCAGCTATCAGATTTGCTGTTCACGACCGAAGCCGGGGCAGAGGAAAATCTGGCACGGGAGGGTATCGCGCGAGAGAAAGTGCATTTTGTCGGCAACGTGATGATCGACACGTTGCTGTTCAATCTGGAGCATGCGGTACCCGCTGCGGAGACCCTCGCGGGTGCTGGCGGCGGTGCGGCCGGACCTGAGGGTTACGGGCTGGTGACTCTACATCGGCCCTCCAATGTGGATGACCCCGCGGTATTGGAGCGCCTGCTGAAAGTGCTGGGCCGGATCAGCGAGCGGACGCCTTTGTTGTTTCCGGTCCATCCTCGGACATTGGCTCGGGTCGCCGACGCGGGCCTGAATGACTTACTGGGCAGTTTCGCCATAAAAACGCTGCCACCCCTGGGCTACCTGGAGATGCTGGGCCTTATGCGGGAGGCGCGAGTAGTATTGACCGATTCCGGGGGTATCCAGGAGGAGACCACCGCCCTGGGTGTACCCTGTATTACCTTACGTGAAAGTACCGAGCGGCCGATTACGGTGGAGCAGGGAACAAATACTGTTGTTGGCACCGATACAGACAAAATTCTGGCCTGTTATGACGATGTAATATCGGCAGGGGGCAAGATAGGCAGGGTGCCTGAATTGTGGGACGGTAGGGCGGCAGAACGGATTGTAGAGGTCGTCAATAAGTGGGTTGTGGGTCGCGCATGATGGATAAAACTCCCGGACAGCCGGCAGCTTCCTCCATGATCAATGCCATGACAGTAGACGTGGAGGATTACTTCCAGGTGTCGGCCTTTGAGCCCTACCTCAGCCGGGAGCACTGGCATAGCCACGCATGCCGGGTAGAGGCCAACACCGATCGGATTCTCGAACTGTTTGACGCTCATCGGGTACACGGCACATTTTTTACCCTGGGCTGGATCGCCGAGCGCTATCCGGAGCTGGTGCGGAGGATCGTTCAAAACGGACATGAACTGGCCAGTCACGGCTGGGAGCATATCCGGGTCAGTGTTCAGACTCCCCAGGAATTTCGCGAGGATGTAACACGCACGCGTAAGTTACTAGAGGACATCAGTGGTCAATCGGTGAAGGGCTACCGTGCGGCCAGTTACTCGCTGGGCGCTAACGAATCCTGGGCCTGGAACGAACTGGCTGAAGCCGGGTATCGATACAGTTCCAGTATCGTTCCCATCCGGCATGATCATTATGGTATTCCCGACGCCCCACGCTTCGCTTTTCAGGCCATCGACGGCAAGCTGCTGGAGGTGCCCATTACCACCGTGGCACTGGCTGGTCGCAATCTCAACTGCGGAGGTGGTGGCTGGTTTCGCTTGTTTCCATACGCTTTTTCCCGCTGGGCTTTGAACAGAGTTAACCAGAGAGAAGGGCAGTCCGGCATTTTCTATTTTCACCCCTGGGAGATCGATCCGGAGCAGCCCCGGCCTGAAGGGCTGGGTACAAAAACCCGCTTTCGACACTATCTCAACCTGCATCGCACTTACGGGCGTTTGGAGCGTCTACTGGCGGATTTTCGTTGGGGACGTATGGATAATATTTTTCTGGAAAATGTGAGCTTATCAGGACCCGACTAGTCTTTTGTACAAATCTCCGGCGAAACTTCGAGCTGTACAAAGCAGGCCTCTGACCGTTTCCCGGTTGTAACATTCCATACGATATAATTCACGGCGACTGTTCATCCAGTCAGCCTTGTAACTGTCATCACCTGTCAGGTAGTCGATGGTATGAACCTTGTCATCGGTAATAATGGCTTCGAACAGGTGCCGCGACAACAAGGTACCTACAGAGAATTTGGAGTAAGCTGGATCGTAGGCGAGTTTGTAAATGTACGCATAGCCATTGGCTACCAGCCAGATCTGGGTGGCAATAGCTGCGCCTTTTTTATGCATAAAACCAAGGCGTAATGTGCCATTTTCGCTGCAATTACGCACTAGCCCATCTATGAACAGTGGGTGCGACTCGGCAGCTTTCCAGCTCTTTGAGTATAGTGCGTGATAGTCGGCCAGGGCATCCGTTAAATTTTCATCTCGAACGATACTGTATTCAATGTCGCCTTCTACGGCGATTTTTTTTCCCTTTCGCTTCACAGTGTGTTTGAGGCGGCTGTTGATGGTGGACCAATATTCTCTAAAAGTGGTGATCTTCAGGTATCGCCAGTTATAAGAATAAATATACGATCTGGTAAAAAAACCGCCATTTTGCAGCGCCACTTTGAATGTATCTCGCACTGCAGGCGTTAGCGGGCATATTTCAATCTTATCGTACTGTTTGAGAAATTCGCGTGCCTGATCAAACAATATTGCAAGTAGCTGCGGCTGATTCTGGCTTGCACTTATACAGTCGAAGTAAGGGGTGTAATAGTTACTGAGGCTTTTCAGGATTCTGATGCCTCTATCACGACACTCGAGCATGGGAAGCAGGAGGAGGGTGCTGCGCTCGTTCTGCAATATCAACCAACGAATCTCCCCCTGGCCCGAAGCGACAGTTCGGGAAAACAGCTCAAACCAGCTTGCGCCAGCAAATGGCGAGGAGGTTTCACTGGTTTCCAGCAGTGACAAAGCGGATGCGGGCAGGTTCTTCCAGGAGCGGGCTACACTGAAGTTTATGGTGTTATGTTTTTTGATTTATTTGCTCCAGTGCAATTTGCCGGGAACAGGCATCAATTATCAACGGATAATTCTTCTCGGTCGGGACTACCCAGCAATCTCAGAGTTTCTTCAAGCAGTGCGGGCACCATAGACACCTCCTGCGTAAACCAGAACGGGTCCCCCCTCACCACTCCGGTACATATATCAGGGTGAGGCGCTTCCCGAAGCGTCTGCAGGGTCTGTTCGGATGCATGCCCCAACTTCAGAACTTCCAGTGCCGTTACTTCCAGCCAGTCGAGGTGCACGCCGGGTGGTATAGGACAGCTGCCAAGATCAGCCTGTGATAGCTCTGCAATCAATTCACTGTTTAGCCTGTAACCGGCTATCTCTGGAACAGCGGTACTGTCCCCCAGCCCCGGTGGTTTCACTGACAAAGAGAGTTGGTCGAGACGCCTGAACTGGGTGAGCACTCTTTCGCCAGAAACAACGGGTTGCCAAAATATTAACCTGGAAACTTTATGAGTATCGCGCTGAACACAAGCGCTGGCTAACAGGCACCCCGCTCGCAACCCCCAGAGAATAAGCTTATCAACACTAAAATTTGCTTGTGCCCATTCACAAACAAATAATAAATCCCTTATCCAGCTTTCCCAACTGGCTTGTTCGAACTGGCCACTGCTGTCACCTGTGCCAAACAGATCAAACAGCACCACGGGGTACCCCATACTAGCCATTTGTTTAGCCTGAGCGGATACCATTGGCCGACTTTTATTCATTTCTTCGGCGAAAGGCGGTACATGGATAATTACCTGGGTACACTGTTTTTGCCGGCTGGCAGGTAAAAATGTCAAACAAAAGAGTGGGCCGTTCGGTCCCTCCAAAAAGGCGGTCTCGAGATCGCAGTCTTTCACTGCGCTAATTTTCCTTCTACATATTGCACGAGTTGGCCCACACTAAGAAACGTACTCTCTGTCATTTCGTCGTCGTTGGCAATAAAGCCGAAGTGATCTTCCAGTGCTTCGATGAGCGCGACTACAGCCATTGAGTCAAATTCGGGTAAGGCGCCTAATAGCCGTGTGTCAGATGTAATTGATGTCCTATCTCCTTCTATATTGAGAATGGAAATAAGTATACCGATAATCTCTGCTTCGCAATTCATAGTATTTGCTTAAGGCGTCAGTCAGTGCTGTTGAGTTTGTTCCCGGAGCATGGATTCGAAAGATTCTTCATCATCCCCCAGGCGAATATCATCAAAATAAATAACCCGGTTGACTCTTGGGTGATATGAGCCCAATTTCAGGTACACGCCCCTGAGATCGTTATAGGCATTAGGCCCATTGTACTTCACGATCTGCTCTCCGTCTTTCCAGATCTCAATATATCCATCGTCTGCATAAGACCAACGAACCTTGAAAAGCCAGTCTACCCAAACACCGGTTTCAACTTTTTGCTCCCACAGTGGCCAAATCGCCTTGGCCCCTGGTTCGCTCAAGAAATCGCTATCTGAACCGTAAGTGATTCTCCAGTTGCCATGCCGTATACGCAGTGCCAGTGGCGGGCCGCGCCCCCCCTTTTCACCAAAAATTCTATCCCTGGAGCTGTGCCACTGGGCAACAACCTCATTCTCTGTGGAAAATTCTGATGGTTCTGGCAGAAAAAGGCTGAAGCTGTACCACCGCGCCTCATTAAATGGTTCATGGAAAAGCCACCACAAAAACGGACTGCCAAATTTGGGAAGTATTTCACATCGAGTCCCGGGCTCTGCCGTAAACTTGATCGACTGTTTCCCACTTTTGGCCTGTTCCGTCGAGTGGTCGATTTTACAGCCCTTGTACTGGTCGATCTGCCAGTGTTCCTCTTTCAGCTCCCCTGTCTCAAAACTGCGTAACACCAATTCTGCTGAGGCACTTGATATTACGAGGTATGAAAGTACAAAAATTAGTGTATTACGCATAAAGTCAAATGCCCTGGTTATTTGCCTTGAAGCAGCTGTAGTATGCTCCGTGTAGCACATTCTGATTCGAAAAACGGCTATACCAGCTGATCAAACACATCGGCCAGTTTTGCGGTAAGCGCACTGTAATTGAAATTATCAATCTGAGAAATATCTACTGCCTTAAACCCATTGCCATTCCTGACAAGCTCGATGAGGTGCACTTTTAAATCATCGACCCTATTGGGAAAAGCAGCTCCCAGGCCGTGCCTTTGTATCAGGTTCGCGGTTGCGCCTTCCCCGCCCACCACAACGAGCGGCCTACCGGACGAAATGTACTCATAGATTTTGCCCGGTATCTGCAGTGGAAAATCCTGCTGTAGAATTAGCAGGTTATCCGCCTGTCGCATCGCTGCCAGGTAATTCTCGTGACTTAGAGATGGTTCTCGCGTTACCAAACCCTTGGCCTCCAGCTCTTCCACCAGGCGATTGCAATCGGGGCTCTCGACTAACCAGTTACCAATGAATCGGATTATAAGATCGCCTGGTACAAGTGCGCCCGCCATCAATAGCTGGTCCACGGATTGCAGTAATTGTAGCGGGTTTCGAAGTTCATACACAGAACCAAAATGGCAGAGTTCGGTAGCTGCCTGCTTCTTTACGGCTGCCTTCTCCGGTTCGTCCTGTTTCAGCAGGATGTCATTGAACCCATTGGTGATGGATACGAATTTAGTGGCAAACTCCGGATAATCCTCAACGAACGCCATCTTCAATTCTTCTGTGTTCGCGATAACCCGGTCGGCCCGGCCCACGATTTCCCGTTCCAGCTTTAGTGCCTTTTTTGCCAGCCTGTCTGATTCAGCGGGCTTTGGGTTGCGGGTCCAGGGGTCTCGGAAGTCAGCGACAAAGGGTATGTCGAGACAATCGGCGACTTTCTGGCCTGCTACGAGTGCAGACCAGGGGTTTGCCGTGGCATATACCAGCTCTGGACGTTTCTCCTTGGGCAGGCGCTTTACATGATTCAGCACCGCAGATATCCAGGGCTTTTGGTGATCTGGAAAGAGGAATATCTGGTTGAGAAATTCGGACTTGAGCCGTTTGAAAGGGCCTGGCTCGTTGGCCTTTGCGGCATCATCAGTGCCAATCTGCGGTTTGGGCAGCGAGTGTTCTGAAGCAGAGTGGGTGGAAGTAGAGTGGGTGACAGGCAGCCAGCTCCTCATAGTCTCTCGGAAAGCCAGCAGCTCCTTCAAGTAATTTATATGTTTGAGCCGGTCTACCTCGGCTACCTCAGGAATCAACCGGGTCAGGGATTGATCTATTGCCACAGGTGGATGGACGTCGTGCAGGTCGGTACTCACGATATGGGGAAGGTACCCATATTCCCCAAGGTGGCGGCTGAAACCCACCGGTCTGAGCGAGCCGCTGGCTGCAATTGGCGGGAAGTAGTAAGCAAGAATTAATACGCGTTTCATACACCTGGCGTCTATTATTAAACTGGAACATACTCTACGATAATTTCTATGCTAGGATAACCCATATCTTTATCTCTCGGTCGAGGGGTGATACTTTTCGGTGGAGAAGCGTGGGTTCTTCCCTGCAAGTTGTGACCCAGTTATCAGTTACAAGAACCTATTCGGCCGCTTACAAAATCAGCACCAATTGTCTTACATGAATACAAGTTACGAGTCAGCAGTAAACAGTAAGGCCGTTCTTGTGCTCGGGCGCGATATACGGGCGTTCCTGACGACTATTAGATCATTGGGTAGAGCCGGCCTGGCTGTGCACGTGGGCATGTGCCCTGCTGATGACCTGGCGCTACGATCCAGGTATGTTGCCCAATATCACGACATCCCCAATTATTCTGACAACCCGGATCTCTGGTTGGAAGTGATATTGGTGCTGATTAAGCAACACCAATTTGAGCTGATCATCCCGACCAATGACGAGTCAGTGATCCCTGTTCAGCTTCACAAGTTGACCCTGCTCAGCCAGTGCCCGGTATACGCGCTTGAAGATCGTGTTTTCGAGTTGGCAATGGACAAAATAGCCAGTTCGGAACTCGCAGAGGAGTTGGGTATCCCCGTGCCTATGCAGGCGCAAATTTCTGTCGCCTCCGAAAGTTCTGTTTTACCCGATGGGTTTGCTTACCCTGTTGTGATCAAGCCGCCATCCTCATTTACAACGGATGACCTCGACAACCGTAGGGAAGTCCATCATATCGGCTCGGAACAGGAGTTCCAAAATTTCCTGGCTGCAAATAGCAGCTGGGAACTGGCCTTACTACAGGAAAATTTTTCCGGTATTGGTGCCGGTATTGAGGTGTTGGCTGATCAGGGAGTGATCCTGTTTGCTTTTCAGCACCTTCGTGTTCATGAACCAATTGAGGGCGGCGCTAGCTCCTACCGAAAAAGCGTGCCACTGGACCCTGGTCTGCTGGATGCCACTGAGCGTTTTCTGAAAGCACTGAACTATAGCGGCGTGGCAATGGTTGAGTACAAGCTCAATCCGCACACTCAAAAATGGGTGTTCATCGAGATCAATGCGCGATTCTGGGGCTCTCTCCCCCTAGCAGTAGCCGCGGGAGCTGATTTTCCCCTCTACCTGTATCAGTACCTGCGTGAAAATCGCCGGGATTTCCCACAGACCTATCGAAGTAATGTCTACAGCAGGAACTTACTTCGTGACCTGTACTGGATGAGTGACAATATCAGGGCGCGCCTGCAGAAAAAGCATCTTTCTACGACGGTGCCTTTGAGCAAGGTTGCAAGTGAGTTCATCAACGTGGTGACCATGAGGGAACACATTGATAGTTTTTCGCTTGATGACACCTCGCCTGCTTTAGGCGAGTTGAAAGGCATACTGGCGCTCATATTGGAAAAACTCACCAGGTATGTCAAAAAGACGGTATTGTCCATGCCACCGGTTCGCAGGCATATTGCCGAGAGAATAAAGAGCCAGTTTAACGACGCCAATTCTGTACTGTTCGTATGCTATGGCAATATCTGCAGGAGTCCTTTTGCGGAGCAGTGCGGAATTCAGCAATTAGGGAGTAAATGCAAGCTTTACTCCTCTGGTTTTCATCAAGTGGATAGCAGGCAGTCACCCGAAACAGCAATAGTAGCAGCGGAGGAATTTGGTATTGATCTTTCAGCTCACCGATCAAATTCCCTTTCTGTCGATGATATTGATCAGGCTGATTTGATTTTTGTCTTTGACGAGAAAAACCTGCTTGCATTTTCCGACCGTTTTCCCGGAGCGAAATCCAAAGTGCATTTGTTGGGTTATCTGCTTGATTCCGGCCCGCTGGAAATTACTGACCCCTATGGCGGCAATGAAGACGAGTTTGAAAAAACCTTTAGCCGGATTCGAACGGCAATTTCCAATTTGGCCAATTGATAGCTGGCGTTGCTGGCTGGATTGTCTTGCGTAAGGGTCACGCTGACTAGTTACTATGAATAAAGTTTTAAAAAAAAATGAATATAAGTGTGTGGAGCTCCGCGAAGAAACGGATGGCTCCCGATATATTTCCAAGCGCTACAGTGGGCATCCTGCTGAGAATCTAACTTCCAATACCGAATACATATTTGCCGCACTACAGTTCTTTCATGAACGGTTTAATGAAATACTTGATTGCCCCAGGCCATACGATGTTGACCTTGAGGCCTATCAGGTGCAGATGGAGTATTTACCCAACCTGCCATTGGCAAGCCGCCTCACCTTTAACAACCTCCATTTAGCCAACCAATTCTTCCACAAATGCTATGCCATTAGAGAGGATTTTGGGTTTCTGAGAACTATCCGCAATTCGGTGGTAAGCACACCTCAAATCGAAGTGCTTCTTGATAATGGCTTTCCTTTGAGTCTGGGCTTAAAGGGTGATCTCAGAGAGAATTTGTGTTTTGGGGGTAACCGCTTGATATTGGCAGACATAGATTCGATTGCCTTGGAGCCGCTGGGCTTGAGTGAGATACTTTTCTACATTGAGCTTTACGCATCCTTACAAATGCTACCCAAAACACTCTCTCAACTGCTCTCGCCGCCAATGCCTATTGCGTTTCAATATCTGGACAAGGCGCAAGCGAAGCAGGTGACAGTTGCGGCACAAGAAATGTTGACTCTAAAGATGACAGATATTGCTCCCACGTTTCGTGGCATAAAACACCATGTTAGCAGAACCTGCTTGAAGATCACTATTGAAAAGTACTACTGCTGATCTGGCATCGGTTTTTGGCCGGTGTGACCGGAGTTCCTTCAATCGCCTTCGGGGTGGAATGTTGAGATATGGTACCCCCTTTTGTAAAAACACATGACAAAATGAGACCTGACACACACTTTCGTAAGATAGCAGTACCGACTTCGGCCGGGTTACTCATACCCTGAGGGGATAACATTTTTGTTTGGTTGCCAGTTGATGGATAAATATTGGTTGGAAAAAACTACATGATTATCAGTCATGCTCACCAGTTCGTTTTTATAGAGGTCCCCCATACGGGGTCACACTCCATCAGTAGTGAGCTGATATCTCTATACGAAGGGGAGCTGATACTCCGGAAACATGCGAACATTAGTCAGTTTATGGCTCAGGCAACGGTGGACGAAAGAAAGTACTTCAAGTTCGCTACCGTACGGAACCCACTGGATTATATGGTAACGCAATATTTTAAGTACAAATCCAATCATAAAGGGCAGTATACAAATGCTCAGCAGTTGTTGAAGAATGGCGGACACGTTACTTCTGAGCACCTTAAGCATTTCAATTTTGTCCACGAGGAAGACAGAACATTTGATCAATTCTTGCTACGCTTTTTCAACCGCACTTACAACAATTGGTTTCTGCTGGGAAGCAAGTACTTTGACTTTGTGATCAAGTTTGAAAACTTGCAGCAAGACTATCGGAAAGTGCTTGATCTGATGGGCCTCGAATTCCACCGGCCTTTACCTCACATCAATCCAACCGCAGGCAAAGATGCGCGCGATTATCGGGATTACTATCCTGATTCGATTATGGATTCTGTGTTGCGGAACTATGGTCCATTTATGCACAAATGGGGCTATGATCTACCCCGAGGGAAAACCAATGCGGACATACCTTTTTCAAGTAAGTTGAGGTTCAAATTGGTCGACAAGAGTGTAGATTTCAGCTCCGGGTACTTGAACCTTAACCCGGATGCGCCGTACTTGAAAAAAGCCAAAGACTTTGTGGACAGACTTTTGTAGATCATAGGAATAGTTTGAATTGGCGGGAATATCAGAAACGATGACAATTTGATGAAACGTATAACATCAGTAATTTTGTATGTTGCTGGCGTTGGCGGTGTGATGCTGTTGATCATTAATCTCTGGGGTCTGTTTATGCCCCTGAGGTCCCCAGAGATTGGGGAGGATTACGCAGATTTCGCGCGCAGTGGGACCTTAACCTCGGGTGAGTCGTTTCGCCGCTTGCAAAATCTCGCCGAGCGCAGCAGCGAAAAAGAATTATTCCTGAATGAAGCGACACGAATCTTTCATCAGGGTATTGCCCATGTTCCCAGAGAGGATATTGAGCAAAAAGGGCTCGATTATTACCGTATGAGAATTCCGATATGGGAAAATTTTATCCTCTATGCGTTGAGCTATGTAAAGCCAGACACTTACAGGGATTATGAGTTTTGTAGTTACCGAAAAGCGCTTGAAAGAGGCACCGGACGGTGTGGTCAACAGTCATTGGCGCTGGTTGACTATCTTTCCAGAAATAACATCGAAACCGGGTTCATCAGTCTTGGGGGGCATGCAATCGCCACGGCAAAGAGTGACGATGGAACCTGGCATATGCTGGATCCGGATTATGGCGGAGTCGTGCCATTTGATCTGGATGCCGCCGAAAAGAATCCGGCGTCAGTCATACCGTACTATTGGAGCCCGGCTATTGTAGAAAACAATATGGCAAGACTTTACGGTTCTGAAAATAACGGGGTTAAGTATGGAGGGCCGGAAGCGCGGTTTGGCCGGGCCTGTAAAATCGAACAGGCTGCCTATTTGCTTAAATGGATTGCTCCGTTTACCTTGATCGCGGCTTGGGGTTTTTACATGGTGTGTACAAGGAAGCGGTGACGGATCGAGATATGTGCCAACACTACATCAAGTAGAAAGTGGTGTGAATGCGCTTTTCAAAAAGGAGTTCTTATGTACTCTTTTCGCCGCTCTGATGAGTTTCCGAGATTCGTATTCGCCTTTATTATTCTCCTTACCTGTTTGAATATTTCATGTCCTGTTTTAGCGATTCCTGCTTTTGATGGAGCTGAAGGGTTTGGAGCGAATACTTCGCATGCACGCGGTACGGGTATCTGCATTGTGGATAATTTGGAGGACACAGATAAAGCACAACAAGCCAAATACATGGTGCAAGGGAGCTTTCGCTATTGCCTTGCCAGGGCGAAAGAGTCTGGCGGCAGCTATATAATTTTCGCCGTATCAGGAACGCTAGATCTAAAGCGGCCAGCGTTTATTCCATCCAATACCTATATAGCAGGGCAAACTTCGCCTGGCGGCATAGCCCTCGCGGGAGAAGCCATTGTTCTCGAGAATGCAGAGAATATAGTGGTGCGCCATTTGCGACACCGGGAGGCGGCAAATAGGGGAGACGCCTTCACGCTCAGTAATGCTCATAATATTGTTATCGATCACGTCTCTGTGAGTTTCTTTAAAGACGGAGCAGTGGATATAGTCGATGGCTCAACTGACGTGACAATCCAGTGGAGCCACATGGGCGATGCGATTTTTAGCGGTTTTAAAGATGAGCGCTATCACGGACAACCCAACTTATTGCGCACTAACGTAAACCGCATATCGTTACATCATAACTTCTATACTCATGGCCACACACGAATGCCGTTAGTGAGTCATAATGTTGCTTATCCGGGATTTCTAATCGAATTTTCGAACAACGTTATTTACAACTACGGGAAGTATCCGTCTCGATTTGCTGCGTATGAAGGTCTTGGAAATGTCATAGGTAATTACTATATACCCGGCCGTAATACGCACTCAGATAGCTCCGTTAGTCCTATTGGGACCAAAGGTAAAAATGCATTGCTTCATAAAAGTCTGGACGCTGGAGCACGACCGCCAATTCTTGTTGAAAATGGCATGAGGCTGTTTTTGCAAGACAATTTTATGGAAGACGGCGACGGGCATGACGGCTCCAACTTTACCGATAAATACGGTAAACAAATTGATGTTGGGCAGCCAGGTCATGTCACGGGTGTCCGCACGGATCAGTCGCAACCGGAAGGGCGCATGGTAGCCACAGCTGCGGGGAAAATAGTCGAAAAGGTTGTTCCATTCGTTCCACTAGAGCACCGTGTCGCTGCAGTTCCTCAAATCAAAACCGACCCAGCAAAGCAAAATGTGAGAAGTGTTTTGCAGTCGTTTGGAGCGTTACCTCGCGACAATACCGATAACCGCCTGGTTAAGGAATTCCAATCCCGTTGGGGTAGATGGAAGTACATTAAGCCCTTTGACGAAAACCGGTACACAGATGGACCTATTATTGATTCGGACTTTGACGGCATGTCGGACGAGTTTGAAAAGCGGGCGGGAAGAGACATAGGCCCGATTGGTCACGATTTGAACGAGAACTTGGATAATATCGAGATCTATCTGGACGAACTTGCCCATGCACTGCTCGATTCTAACCCTGCTATAGCACTCAAGGATTAAATGGCGTTTTAGGCGGCCAATGCGATTCCCTCTTGGCGCAGTGCTCATTGCTTGGATAAGCTAAGAAATGGGAACTGAATCTCAATAAATACCCCCGAAAGCAGATTTGGCGGTGGTTGGAGTAGTCATCCATTGCGCATCAGGTGTACCCTGACTCTTTAGTGCTACTTACCCGACAAGAAGTGATGATGCTACTTACGACCATATTCTGGGCCTCGCTATTCCTGGTCATCTATCCTCATCTGATCTACCCGCCCCTCATCGCAGTTTTGGCCAGATACTTTCCAACGAAGAGAAGCTTTGAAGAATACTCTGAAGACTGGCCATCGGTGACTTTCATTATATCGGCGTTCAACGAGGAAGACGTGTTGAACGCGAAATTGCAGAATGCTACGGAGATGCACTACCCGGAAACCCGGCTCAAAATCATGGTCATCTCTGATGCAAGTGATGACAATACCGATGCAATAGTGGAGGCATGGAGCCAAAGGGATAGCAGAATACTGCTTCACCGGCAGGAGCAGCGTCTGGGCAAAACCATGGGCCTGAATGCCGGAGTCGCGAAGGCCGCTAGTGACCTGTTAGTATTTTCAGATGCCAATGCCATGTACCAGGAGAATGCACTTAAGGAGTTGGTGAAGAGCTTCAAAGAGGAAAAAGTAGGGTATGTGGTAGGTGCAGCTTTGTATAACAAAGATCATCAATCGGGTGCAAACCAGAGTGAGGATCTCTATTGGAACCTGGAACTCAAATTGAAGGAATGGGAATCGGGTTTCTATTCCGTCGTTGGCGGAGACGGCGCCATTTACGCTATTCGTCGGCACCTCTTTTGGGAACTGGACGCCGATGATATCAACGACTTTGTAAACCCTTTGCAGATAGTCGCTGCCGGTTACCTGGGGCTATTTAATCCGAAGGCTATTTGCTACGAGGATACTGCAGAGGAATTTGAGAAAGAATTTAAAAGGAAGCGACGGATCGTAAACCGAAGTTGGCGAGCATTTAGAAAGAATGTGTCACGGTTCAGCTTTCCAGCGCATGGGCGGTTCCTCTTTGAACTCTATTCGCATAAGGTGATTCGCTGGCTTGCTGTGGCGTTTTTACTTACAGCCACTGTAAGCTCTGGAATACTAAGTTTTTACAGCCAGGGGGTAGTGTATCCAGCCGTATTTTTGGGCCTGATCGGCTCTTTGATCGTGGCACTAGTGGGGTCCTATTTTGATCGACGCGGCGCGGAGATGCCCAGGCTTGTCTATCTTTGCTATTACTTCTACTTCGTCAATTTTTCCGCGATTCTGGGGATTCTGGACAATGCAAAAGGTGTGAGACATATTACCTGGGATCATGTGCGTGGCGACAATCAGGGCCAACAATAGTAATTGAAAGGACAGTGCGGGAATGTGTGGCATAGCCGGCATATATTATAGGGACAGTGCTCGTTATGTAGGTGAAAACCACCTGCAGGGGATGATCGACAAGATCATTCATCGAGGCCCCAATGATCAGGGAATTTACTGCTCAAAGAATGTGGGCCTCGCAATGCGTCGGCTGAGCATTATTGATCTCGAGGGTGGGCATCAACCTATCATGTCTCCAGATGATCAAAAAGTGATCGTTTTTAACGGGGAGCTATACAATTTTCGCGATATTCGGGCTGAGTTGGCGAAACAGGGACACAAGTTCCGGACAAACTCAGATACAGAGGTCGTATTAAACGCCTATCAACAATATGGTATCGACTTCCTGCAGCATCTCAACGGCATGTTTGGGCTGGCCATTTGGGATGGGTTAGAGAACAGGCTATTGATAGCCCGAGATCGCATCGGAATCAAGCCACTCTACTACTACCTGGATGATCAGCAGGTAGTATTTGCTTCGGAAATTAAATCTATACTATCGGTGCCCGGCATTAATCCAGAGCTCGATCATCAAGGCCTGGCGGCCTATTTCAAATACGGTTTCACGCCAGCGCCCCACACCATGTTCAAGAATATTTACAAGCTCCCGCCGGCGCATTTTATGTCGCTGCAGGATGGAAAAATATCCATCGAAAAATATTGGGACGTTTCCTACGCAGACAAGTTCACCGCCCCTGAAGAGCAGTTATCCGGGGAGCTTTACGATCTGATGAAGAGCGCGGTGAAGTACCAGATGGTTGCCGATGTGCCTCTTGGCGCGTTCCTCAGTGGAGGAATCGACTCGAGTTCTATTGTGCACTTAATGAGGGAACTGGGCAGCACCAATACCAACACCTACTCGATCGGCTTTGGTTCCGGCTTTGAGAACCATAATGAGTTGGATGCCGCGGGCAGGTTTGCCCGAGACTATCACACCAACCACCATGAGATTTTGGTGAGGCCGGATGCTTCAAAGCTATTTCCTGAACTTATAGCCGCCCTGGACGAACCGGTGGCTGATTCTTCATTTATAATGACCTATCTGGTCTCCAAGCTTGCCCGGGAAAGCTCCACAGTAATATTGTCCGGGGTGGGTGGCGATGAGCTTTTCGGGGGTTACCGGCGATACCTGAATGTGCGCATCGACAAGCTGTTTAAGAGGATACCTGCCCCTGTTCGAAATGGAATATTGAAGAAAGTCTTTAACGCTTTTCCATCCGACAGAAATAATCGCTTACTGAATATGGTTCGATTGGCTAAGGCCTACCTGAAAAACAGTGACCTGGCCCCTCCCCAGCAATACGCGGCCTATACCAGTGTATTCGGCGATAACTCACAATCAGTATTGAGTGCGGGCCACTCTGAAGTTGATGATTTTCATCAGCGCTATTTTGATGAATGTGATTCTGATAACGATCTCGATAAGCTGCTGCACTTTGATCTGAAAACCTCGTTGCCTGAGCAATTACTGATGCTCACCGACAAAATGTCCATGGCGGTATCGCTTGAGGCGCGGGTTCCCTATCTTGATCATCGGGTAGTCGAGTTTGCTGCTCGCTTACCGGATTCCATGAAACTGAACGGCTTCTCGCTGCGACACATTCAAAAGCAGGCATTCAGGGGGCACATTCCGGATTATGTGTTCTCGCAGAAGAAAAAGGGATTTGGTGCCCCCATTGGATCGTGGATGCGTGGGGACCTGAAGGAAATGGTATTGGATTTACTCAGCGAGTCGCATTTGAAAGCTCAGGATATTTTTGATCATAAAGTTGTCTCAGGGTATTTGAACGACCACTTTTCCATGCGTGAGGACCATACTGACCAGTTGCTTGCTTTGCTGAGTTTCCAAATTTGGCATGAAGCCTATTTATGAGTCTTTTCGTATCTAACAGAATAACCTTCACCGGCCTGATTCTAATTTTCATTGTGTGCACAGGATATATAGCCTTGCATTTTGGTTCAGGTCAGGCACTCGTTGGGATCAGGAATAGCTTGATAGCGGAGATCGGCAGCGATGAGGACTTTAACTGGACGCCGCGAAACAAACCCGAGAGCTTCAAGCAAGAAATGTCGCCTCCGCCGGAAGAAATGCAGCAGGCAATAACTGAGGTTTTGAGAAACGTGGATTCTGACACGGATTTTCAGGTCGCCTTGGCGCTATCCCGCCACCTTAGTGACAGTGGTGAGAAGAAAAAGGGCGGAATTCGCACCAACACTGCTGATGCATACAGAATCATTCGTAGCGAAGGCAGGGGTTATTGCGCTGACTATTCGCAAGTTATGAATGGTCTGGCCTATATCGCTGATATCCCGGTGAGAGAGTGGGGTATGTCGTTCGACGCCTTTACCGGGAAAGGCCATGCTTTCAATGAGATCTATTCCGAGCGTTACGGTAAGTGGATATTCCTCGATTCTTTCTACTCTTTTTATGTTATAGATCCCGAGACCCAGATTCCATTGTCGGCCCTGGAGTTTCAGGAATACTTAGGGTCGAACCGGCCCGATGAGTCAGTCATTATTGTACCTGTTGTTCCTGAGCGGTTCAGGTTTGGAACTGCAGAACGTGCTTTACGGTATTACAGGAAAGGGGCGGATCAGTTCTATCTCTATATGGGGAATGATGTATTCACTGATGACAGTGATACAGCATTCCCTGCAGCTGGTGATGTTTGGCCCGCTCTGGGGCAAAGTCTTGCCATCATTGAGGGCACACACCCTGAGGTCCGCATTGTACCGACGCGTACTAACGGGCCGGAAATTGCTAAACTTTTCGCAAATCGGAATATATTCTTTGCACTCATTGCGATAGATTTTTTGGCACTGCTACTGCTGGTCTTAATATTGTACAAACACCGCAGTACTAGACAGCAGATAGACAGCGATGTACGCGGCGGTGGATAACAGGACATTAATGGGGGGTGCAGTGGGGGCGTCTATCTACAGCCGTATTACCTTGCCTGCAAGAACATGCTGTCTGATATTCATAGTACTGCCCGGTGTTCTGGCCCCGTCGTTGTCATTCGCGTTACCTGCCTTTCCAGATGCTGAGGGCTTTGGGGCCGATACTGTTCATGCCCGGGGGAAGGGTATCTGCAGAGTGACACGCTTGGATGATGAGAATGCTTCTCAGGCCATGAAATATTTGAAACCGGGCCAGTTTCGCTATTGCCTGGATAAGATAAAGACGGCCGGTGGTGGTTACTTGCTGTTTGACGTATCTGGAACCATACAATTGAAAAGAAACGCTCTCATCCCTTCAAATAGTTACATAGCGGGGCAAACCGCGACTGGCGGGATCTCGTTTGAAGGTAATGCACTCGTCCTAGCGAACGCCAGTGATGTAGTCATACGTCATATTCGTCACCGGGAGGCTGCGTCAAAAGGCGACGCGATTACGGTGATCAACTCAAGCAATGTCGTAATTGATCATGTGTCTATATCTGCGTTCAAGGACGGTGCGATTGATATTGTGGACAATGCCCATGACATCACGGTGCAGTGGAGCCACATGGGGGATGCGATGCGTAGTGGTAGTAAGAAGGAGCCGTACCACGGCGAGCCCAATCTTTTGCGTACAGGAGTTGATAGGGTGTCGTTCCACCACAATTTGTATACCCACGGCTATTCAAGGATGCCTTGGGCACAAAAAACCTGTAAACCGGGGATGTTAATCGAGTTTTCCAACAACGTAGTGTACAACTATCGTAAATACCCCTCTGACTTTGACGCTCGGAATGGACGAGGAAATGTTATTGGAAATTACTATATTGCCGGTGCTAACACCCATGGTGACTCAGGTTCACGTAAACCTCGCCCTCCTGTAACCGGGAGTAATAATTTTTCGCTCTATGTTCGGGATAATATTATGGCGGCTGGTACGGGGCATGACGCCAAAGAGATGGAAGGCCCCGACCAGGGTATTGGTCGCGGTACAGCGCTGCCCGTGTACAGTGCCCGTGCGACAACTGAGAGTCCCGATTATCTGATCATGGGTGTGGGTGCTGGAAAGTTAGGCCCCCAAAAAGGTGTGCTAAATCAGCTTCATCATCGGGTGGAAGAGATCCCCAATATTACGACGCAAGAAAGTGTCGACAATTTGGAACAGGTACTGGCGCATTTTGGTGCGATGCCAAGAGATAATACGGACAAACGGTTGGCCTCTGAAGTGGTCGACAGGGCTGGTAGGTGGAAATTTGAACGCCCGGATGATAACAATCGCTACCTACATGGAAACGGTGGGCGAGACCAGGATAATGACGGCTTGTCCGACGCATTCGAACACGAGTACGGTAGTGATCTCGCAACGAATGGGCATGATTTACACCCCGGATACGACAATATAGAGGTTTACCTGAATCAAATGGCCGATGAACTGATGGCGGTGACCCATTGAGTAGCAATAATGATTATTCAGTAGCGGCAGCCTGGCGAAAAAGGGCCCTTGTGGCCTCGCTTTTCTCCGTTTTTGTCCTGGTTGTATATCATCAAACCACCTGGTCCATGGTTAGCACCTGGTGGAATCTTGAGACGTTTGCCCACGGTTTTCTGATTTTACCGATAACCTTATGGATGATCTGGGAGCGGCGAGCCCAGCTTCAGGAAATAACCCCCAGCGCAAGCCCGTTGGCTCTGCTGGCGGTGGCAGCGGCAGGGCTTTCCTGGTTCGTTGGCAGTTTGGCTAATGTCCAGGTTGTTCAACAGTTTGCCCTGATTGGCTTATTGATATCAGGTGTATGGGTCACTATAGGTACTCAAGCCGCAAGACGCTTGCTTTTTCCGTTGGCGTACCTTTTTTTCGCGGTTCCGATAGGGGAGGATCTCGTGGCTCCTATGATGGAGTTTACGGCATCGTTTACCGTCGAACTGATCAAGTTAACCGGAATACCCGTGTATCGCGAGGGACTCTATTTTTCCCTGCCAAGCGGTAATTGGTCGGTGGTAAAAGCGTGTAGTGGAATACGTTACCTGATTGCGTCGGTCACCCTGGGTTGCTTTTTTGCTTACCTCACCTACCAGTCGCTAACAAAACGCCTGATATTTATCGCGTTTTCTATCATTGTGCCAATTATCGCCAACGGCCTCAGGGCTTATATCATTGTGATGCTCGGGCATATGAGCGATATGACTATCGCAACCGGTGTCGACCACCTGGTATACGGCTGGGTCTTTTTCGGGCTGGTGATGCTGCTGTTGTTCTGGGTTGGTGGCAAATTCAAGGACCCGGAGCCCACGGCGAACGCGCAACTGGTGGCGAAAGCACAGCAAGATTACAGTGGCGCTGGGATGACCTGGCAAAACACCATTGTCGGTCTGGCTGCCCTTATAGTCATGGTGTTCCCGGCTGCGGCAATGGTCATGGAGGCGAAAGACATACCGATACCTGACAAAACATTGTCTGTTTCAGGCATGGAGTCACGGTGGCAGGAAAGTGCAGACGCTTTCTGGTTTTGGAAGCCCCTGATGTACGGTGCAGATAGAGCTACCCATCAATATTTTCAGCGGGGGCAACGTTTTTACAGCCTGTCAATTGGTCAGTATCTTGACCAACGACAGGGGGTAGAGATGATCAGCTTTCGCAACCGTATTCTCGACAAGGATCTTATGTCATGGCGCCAGATCGAGCAGAAAACGACAGATCTTGACTTACAGAACGGCACTCTTCGAGTAACCGAAACGGTGTTATCTGGAGAGGGACGACAGCTACTGACCTACTCATGGTATCGGGTTGGCGACCACTACACGGCAAGCCCCTATGTGGCGAAGTTCTACGAGATTATTGAGACGGTTGGTTTCAGCGATCAGGGCAGTGCAAAAATCGTTGTCGCAGTCTCTACTAAGCAAGGCGATGAGCACGCTGAAGAAGCGTTGACCGGGTTTCTGGAGGCTGCGTTACCTGAGATAGAAGCCGCGTTAGCTATCACTGCTAGTAGCGGTTCCAAATGATTCAAAATAGCGAGGTGAAAACCCCCTACAGAGTATCGATCTGTGACAGCCCCGAAGCCTGGGATGCGTTTACCCGTGTGCGCTCTGAGCATCTCTATTATCGCTGGGAATGGCAGCGGGTGGTCTCTTCCAGCTTTGGGCACGTCTATCATTACCTGCAAGCGGTGAATTCAGAGAATGAACTGGTTGGGGTTCTTCCACTGTTTGAGCTGAAAAGCCGGTTATTCGGGCATTATGCTCTCTCACTGCCGTTTGTTAACTACGGCGGTATCCTGGCTGATGATGATTCTGCCCGTGATGCGCTGTTGGGGCATTGTGAGCAACTGGGGAATAGCAAAAGCCTTTCGCATATCCTCCTCAGGGAGAGTACGGAGGCCAGTACACCCTGGGACTGTGACCAGCATAAGATTACGATGTTGATGGAATTGCCTGACGACCCGGAATCGCTGTGGAAGGAACTCGGCTCTAAACGGAGAGCGCAAATCAGGCGCCCGGGAAAAGAGGGGGCGGTGGCGAAAGTTGGGCACTTGGAATTGCTGGACGACTTTTATCGCGTGTTTGCCCACAATATGAGGGATCTTGGCACGCCGGTATACGGGAAGGCCTGGTTTCGCAATATTCTGCAAGCGTTTCCCGTTGAAACCCACCTGGTGATTGTCTATCTCAATGAGAAACCTGTGGCCGCGGCCTTTCTGATACGGCACGGTAGCCAGATGGAGATACCCTGGGCATCCAGCCTGCGCGAAGCTAACCGCTTCGGCGTGAACATGCTGCTCTATTGGGAAGTTCTGAAGTTCAGTATTGAACAGGGCACCAAACGCTTCGATTTCGGTCGCAGTTCCAAGGACGCCAGTACTTATCGGTTCAAAAAACAGTGGGGCTCCGAGCCGCACCAGTTGTACTGGTATAACTGGGCGCCGGCGGGGAAGGCGGCACCGAAACTGGACCCGCAGAATAGTAAGTATGCCAGGGCCATCGAAATGTGGAAGAAACTGCCAATACCGGTGGCTAATCTCCTCGGTCCCCGTATTGTTAAATACCTGCCGTAAGCGGCGACCTGTAGCCGTTCAGCACGGGACCGAATTGAGGACCAGATGACGCCGCAACCGCCCTTGATCGTTCACGTGGTAAACGCCCTGCGTATGGGGGGCTTGGAAAACGGTCTCGTCAATTTGATCAACCGGCTACCCGCTGATCAATTCAGGCATGCGATTATATGCCTCACGGATTTTGATGATTTTGCGCAGCGCATCCAGCGGGATGACGTGGAAATCATTGCCCTGCACAAAAAGCCGGGTAAGGATCCGATCTGGTATTGGAACATGTGGCGAGCCTTGAGACGGCTGCGCCCCGCTATCGTCCATACGAGAAATCTGGCGACTATAGAAGCCCAATTCCTGGCAATGTTGGCGGGGGTTCGCGGGCGAGTGCACGGTGAGCACGGCTGGGATATGCACGACCTGGGAGGGAGTAACCCGAAGTATGTGTTGCTGAGAAAATTGCTGAAACCGTTCATCCAGATGTTCATACCACTGTCTGCAGAAATTGATGACTACCTGCGCAATCGTGTGGGTGTGGTGCCTGGGCGGATTACCAGAATATGCAATGGGGTGGACATAACCAGGTTCAAACCGCCTGGGATCGGGTACCGGAGGCCGGAGCAGCTATTTGGCACTGGCGACATTGTTATTGGCTACGTGGGCCGGATGGAGCAAGTAAAAGACCCGCTGAACCTGGTGGATGCCTTCATACAGGGAGTAGCCAGGCATCCAGAATCGAGAAACACAGTCCGGCTGGCGATGGTCGGTGATGGCGCCCTGTTTCAGCCGATTGCCGAAAGGCTGGAAGAAAATGGCCTTTCTGACAGGGTATGGTTACCGGGCCACAGTAATGACATAGCGGGGCTACTCACAAATTGTGATATTTTTGTCTTACCGTCGCGAGCTGAAGGCATATCGAATACCATTCTGGAAGCTATGGCTACCGGCTTGCCTGTTGTTGCCACCCGGGTGGGAGGCAACGCGGAATTGCTGGAGGAGGGCGAAAACGCAATGCTCGTTCCCGCCGCTGACAGCCAGGCGCTCTTCGCGGCGATATGGAATTACGTGCAGTCCAGTGAGTTGCGTCACAAACACGGGCGAAAATCCCGTCTTATGGCTGAATCAAAGTTCAGCATTGATAAAATGGTCAGTGATTATTCCCGGGTGTACCGGGGGCTGTTGTAGCATTCAAAAGGATAGGTATCAGGACGTATGTGCGGCTTTGTAGGCATATTTGACACCCGAGGTGGAAGGGCAATTGATGCTGATCTGCTGCACCGGATGAATCAATCACAGTTCCATCGTGGGCCGGATGAAGGCGGCGTGCACCTTGAGGATGGGGTGGGTCTCGGCCATCGCCGGCTTTCGATTATCGATCTGTCAGCGGGCCAGCAGCCGCTGTATAACGAAGATCACAGCGTCGTTGTGGTCTATAACGGCGAGATCTATAACTTCTCCGAGCTATCGGAAGAGCTGAAGGCCTGTGGGCACCAGTTTCGCACCCATTGTGATACGGAAGTGATTGTGCACGCATGGGAGGAATGGGGCGAAAAGTGCGTCGAACGCTTTCGCGGTATGTTTGCTTTTGCGCTGTGGGACAGAAACAGACAGTCACTTTTCCTGGCGCGGGACCGGCTGGGCATTAAGCCGCTTTTTTACAGTTATCTGCCCGACGGGTACCTGATTTTCGGCTCGGAACTCAAGGCGCTGCAGGAGCACCCCGGGCTGGACAAGGCGCTGGACCCGCTGGCAATCGAAGATTACTTTTCCTACGGCTACATTCCGGAACCCAGAACAATCTATCGCAGTGCCAGTAAGCTCGCGCCGGGTTACGCGCTGACAGTTAGGCGGGGCGAGCGCTCCGAGCCGCAACAATATTGGGATCTACCCTTTTCCACGTCTTCGCAGGCGGTTGTCAGCGAAGACGATATTAAGGAAGAACTCATGGCCCGCTTTAAGGAGGCGGTGGATATTCGGCTGATAGCGGAGGTGCCACTGGGGGCATTCCTGTCCGGCGGGGTGGACTCCAGTGCGGTCGTCGCATTGATGAGCGGCATTTCAAAAGATCCGGTGAATACCTTCTCAATTTCCTTTGGCGACCCCAAGTACAATGAATCGGCTTACGCCGCCCAGGTGGCATCGCAATACCATACCAATCACCGGGTTGGGCAGGTAGACCCGGATGACTTTGACCTGATTGATCAGTTGGCGGGCCTTTACGATGAGCCTTATGCAGACAGTTCCGCTATGCCGACCTATCGGGTATGCGAACTCGCCCGGAAAAATGTTACCGTGGCCCTGTCGGGCGACGGAGGCGATGAAAACCTGGCCGGCTATCGCCGTTACCGGTGGCACATGAATGAAGAGCGTATCCGCGGCCTGCTGCCACACTCGATACGTAAGCCGTTGTTTGGCTTCGCCGGAAAAGTGTATCCGAAAGCGGATTGGGCACCCAGGATGTTTCGTGCCAAGAGCACTTTTCAGGGCATGGCCCGAGACTCGGTAGACGCCTATTTCCACACCATCTCCATATTTACCGATGAACAACGGCAGAACATGTTCAGCCCCGATTTACAGTCGGAGTTGCAGGGTTACCGAGGCTCCGAAGTGCTGCGTAAGCACGCCCAGCGCTCACCTACGGACCACCCTTTATCCCTGGTGCAGTACCTGGATTTCAAAACCTATCTGCCTGGCGACATCCTCACCAAGGTCGATCGCGCCAGTATGGCTCACTCCCTGGAAGTTCGGGTGCCCTTGCTTGATCACAAGCTGGTAGAGTGGATATCCGGTTTGCCGCCGGAATTAAAGCTGAAAGGTGCGTCGGGTAAGCACATTTTGAAGAAAGCGCTGGAACCGCACCTGTCGAAGGATATTCTCTATCGATCAAAAATGGGATTCGCTGTGCCGCTCGCCAGTTGGTTCCGGGGGCCTCTGAAACAGCGGGTTCAGGACTCCCTGCTGGGAGAGCGCCTGGCAAGTACGGGTTTTTTCAATCAGACATTTCTGGAATCCATGGTTAAGCGCCATCAGTCCGGTGTTAGTGACTTCAGCCCGCATATCTGGTCACTGCTGATGTTCGACGCCTTTCTGGCCAGGAGCGCCTAGTACCCATGAAGGTTCTGCTGTACTCCACCCTCTACCCCAACAGCGCCCAGCCGGGGCACGCGCCCTTTGTTGAGCAGCGCTTGCTGCAGCTGATTAACAGCGGGGGTATAGAGGCCAGGGTTGTAGCGCCGGTTCCCTGGTTTCCTTTCAAGCATCCGATGTTTGGCGAATATGGCTTGTTTGCCAGGGTTGGGTCTTCGGAGGAAAGGTCCGGGGTGACGGTAGATCACCCAAAGTACCCGGTAATCCCCAAGATCGGCATGAACCTGGCGCCATTTCTGATGGCCTTGTGGTCATTGCCGCGGTTGCTGAAAATTCGGCGGCAAGGCTACAAATTCGATGTTATTGATGCCCACTTCGTTTATCCCGATGGTCTTGCCGCAGTGCTGCTGGGGAAATGGTTTAAGGTTCCCGTCGTGGTAACGGGCAGAGGCAGCGATATAGCACTGCATCTTGGCTATGCATTTCCACGCTGGCTTACTCGGAAACTGCTGCCCTCTGCCGCAGCACTGGTAACCGTTTGTGATGCCTTGAAGCAGGATTTACTGAAATTGGGTATTACCGAGCCCGAAACCACGGTATTGCGGAACGGCGTAGACCTGGAACGCTTTCGCCCTGTTGATCGTGACAGGGTCAGGCGGGAATTAAATCTCAAGGGGAATGTAATTGTCTCTGTGGGCCGCCTGGCAGAGCTGAAAGGGCATGATCTTACGATTAGAGCGTTACTGGAGGTGCCCGATACCATGCTGGTTCTGGTGGGGGCTGGGCCGGAAGAACTAAAGCTGAAATCTCTGGCTGCAGATCTGTCCCTGGGTGATCGCGTACATTTTGTTGGTAACCAGCCACAGGGGGAACTCGCCTACTACTACAGTATGGCAGATGTCATGGTATTGGCTTCGAGTAGGGAAGGGTGGGCCAATGTGCTGTTGGAGTCGATGGCCTGTGGTACTCCGGTAGTGGCAACGGACGTTGGCGGAACCAGTGAAGTGATAGGTGATTCGGATGCCGGTTTGCTCGTTCTGGAGCGAACCTCCTCTGCCATTGCGGACCAGATAAAGCAGCTACTCGCCAATTTACCCGATCGGGCTGCTGTCAGAACATATGCTGAGAGTTTTAGCTGGGATGCAACCTCAATCGGGCAAAAGGGGGTTTTTCATAAGGTCACCCATCGCCAGAACACGAATGGAATAAATAGATGATGTCACCTGAGAATCAATTGTATGGCGACATCACATATGCCGATGAATCAAAGTTAGATGCACCTGTGTTACTGGTGGTTATCGATACCGAGGAGGAGTTCGATTGGTCCTACTCGCACTCGCGCGCGGCAACCAGCGTGGCTGCGATGCAAGATATCTACAAGGTACAGGACATCTTCAATGCACGATCTGTAGTGCCCTGCTATGTGATGGATTACCCGGTTGTGAGTCAGCGCGATGGGGTGGGGCCACTGAAAGAATTTCATCAGAACGGACAATGCTCGATAGGGGCGCACCTTCATCCGTGGGTTAATCCACCCCATGAGGAGGAGGTAATTCCCTTCAACAGCTTTCCGGGCAATTTACCTGAGGCGCTGGAGCACAAAAAACTGTCCATTCTGGTCGATCAAATGGAGGCGGTTTTTGCTTGTCGGCCAACGGTCTACAAAGCGGGGCGCTATGGCTTTGGCCGGAACACCGCCCGTACGCTTGAGTCCTTGGGTTTAACCATAGATCTCAGCCCAACACCGGGTTTCAACTATGCCGGTGAGGGTGGCCCGGATTTCAGCCGGTATGGCAATAAACCCTTCATGTTCGGATCGGATTCCTCGTTGCTCAGCATTCCCTGCACGGGTGGTTATGTGGGGTATCTCGGGGATGCTTCCAGGTCGATATATGAATTGGCCACCAGGCCAGCATTTATGAAAATGAGAATGCCCGGGATTCTCTCCAGGTTAGGCGCCGTTGAACGGATACGGCTGTCTCCTGAAGGTTATACACTGGACGAAATGATTGCGCTGTCCGACTTTCTGGTTAACAAGGGCTGCAAAGTGCTTACCCTTAGCTTTCACAGCCCGACCGTCAGGCCGGGCTGTACGCCTTACGTCAAAAACAGTGAGGATTTGACTGACTTCCTGGCCAAAATTGCCAACTATATCGACTATTTCTTTTCAGAGTACGCGGGAATCAATCTGTCTCCAGAGGGGGTATACAGGGTGTTAAACTCTGGGGGCACGAGGCAGTGATTCTCGGTGGCTGACAAATTCCGACCGCGCTTGCGGTGGCGTGGGGGTTAGCCATTCCTGGGGCAGCTCATTGCCCATAACGCCAAGCGATGGTTGAGTTTTAAGCTGCTTTGGAATACCGGACTCATTTCTGGATTGGCGCAAAAAATCTATAATTTTTAGGTAGTTAGTACCTTTTATGTGATGAGCCTCTCAGGACTTCATCAGTAGGCTGTATATTGATAAATCGAGTCAGGGTACCATTGCTTGGTAAGACGCCCACGTCTCGGTCATGAGTCAAAATCGCAAAATATGGATAATTCTGCTGACAATAGCCGAGCCTGGCCACCATTAGGCTACAGACCCGATATACAGGGTTTGAGAGCATTGGCTGTAATACTGGTCATCGTCTTTCATGCTGGCCTGCCACTGCTCAGTGGTGGATATATCGGTGTAGATGTTTTCTTCGTCATTTCCGGTTTTTTGATTAGTGGTCTTTTGTTTCGGGAGTTGGCGAAGGACGGGCGCATCCAATTTGGCCGCTTTTACGCGCGCCGGGCCCGGCGCTTATTACCGGTCGCTGCGTTTGTACTCGTTGTCACGTTGCTGGCTTCCATGTGGTTGCTATCTCCCCTGGAAAATAAAGAACTCGGAAAAACAGCGCTATTTACCTCTCTTTTTTCCAGCAATATCTGGTTCATTTTCGAAGCTGCCGACTACTTTGGTTCTAACATAGAAAACAACGCTCTCCTGCATACATGGTCCCTGGGAGTGGAAGAGCAGTTCTATTTTATTTGGCCCGCGTTGTTATCGATAATATTTCTTGTCTCGTCGAAACGGACTGTCTGGAAATGGGCACTGCTTCTGGTTTCGCTTTCATCCCTGCTGCTCTTCTTCATTCTTTACACCAGGAATCAGCCAATAGCCTTTTTCAGTATGCCTACCAGAGCCTGGCAGTTCGGCTGCGGGGCTCTTTTGTATTTCTTTCCAGCTCCTCTGAAGGCCCGTCAATCCATGCTGGCCGGAATGGTTGGCCTGTTACTGATTATTGGAACCGCCATATTGATTGGCCCGAATTTTGATTCGCAGGCCTTGTGGGCCGTCCCACCTACATTAGGCACCTGCCTGGTGATCTGGGCCGGACAGTGTAAGCAACACAATTATATTACCAGTCTATTGGCATCAAGGCCGCTGCAATACATTGGCGCTCTGTCCTACTCTCTGTACTTGTGGCATTGGCCGGTAATTGTATTTTCAAAAATCGAATTCGGCTTACTGGGTACCACTGAAGTACTCTTTGCCCTCGTAACCACGTTCGTATTGTCGATGCTCTCGTTTCATTTTGTTGAAACGCCCTGGCGGCAACACCCGGCAATCAAATCCCTTGCTGCCTCAATGGCGTTTGGTTTCAGCTTAATAATTATCGGCTCGGGAGCAGCTCTGAGTTTATACGCTTACTCCAAATGGGCACTACTGTCTCCCGGGCAAGTGGAAATTAGCGAAACCAGCTTTGGCGGTGAAGAGACCAAGGCCTGTGGATCGAAATGGGAAACAGATTGGCTGGTTGAATGCACATTGGGCGATATTCAGGGTGAAGTGGACATTGTTGTCCTTGGAGACTCAAAAGCTATGCAGTGGCTGCCCGTGATAAACCAGATGGGGAAAGAGCATGGCTGGCGAATTACATCACTGATAAAGTCTGCCTGCCCGCCAGCGATAATCGAACCGTATATTTCAAAAATTGGAAGACACTACGAAGAATGCAATATCTGGAGAATCGCTGCGCTGAAAAGACTAATGGATTTATCCCCCGACTTAGTCTTTGTAACTCATTCTCCAGGATATATGCTCGCAGAGCATGGCGGGTACAGGAAATCGAAATTTGAAGACTGGCAAGCTGGTTATTCCGAACTCTCAAATAGCCTTTTGCAGCCAAATACTCGCGTACTCTTTGTTCGGGATAATCCGGTATTTCCTATAGATATCCCTAAATGTCTTTCACGGGCAGCTGGGACTAGCGTCTTGTCCCCCACAATGTGCCGGTTTGGTATCAATGAGGTTGAAAATGCCGATGCGGTCTATCGCGCAGCACAAACAGTTTTTAAACCTGACAGCCGCGTAAAATTCGTCGATTTTACAACACAATATTGCCAACAGGGTCTTTGTGAATCTTATGCTGGAGGCGTGGTCCGTCTAACCGACCGCCATCACTTGAGTTTTCGGTATATGAGGCAATTAGCTCCTGCTATTGAAAGGGAGATTGTCAATATTCTTGATAATTGACTGTACTAGCATTGAGGACACTAGTATTGCGGTTTTAAACTCAAATTTGGGTCAGGCAGATATGAATAAGAAGATGGTATTTTTCAAAACCCTGAGAACTGGAGACAAAAAGATTGTTAATATGCAACGCAAATAAAAAAGTGCTTGGCAGGTACCGGAGTTGTAGCCAGTACCATGCAACATACTAATCATTTTCTCTGCAATTTGCAGGGTTGCTTCTGGCGATGTTGGGTAAGTATTGAAAGCGTGGACACTATTAGAAAAATTCGGTAGTACTATTTAGGATATGGAAATTTTATGTGCGGTATAGTCGCGGTTATAGATAAGAGAAACGGGGGGATAGATCACTCGTTGTTACAATCTATGATTGATGTTTTAGATCATAGAGGGCCCGATGATGAGGGGGTCCATATTGATGGCTCGATTGGATTGGGATTCAAAAGACTCGCCATTTTGGATTTGTCTCAAAGTGGTCACCAACCCATGGTCGATAAAATTAGTGGTTCGGTAATTGTTTTTAATGGCGAGATCTATAACTTTATTGAAATAAGAGAAGAGCTCAGAGCCCTTGGGCACCAGTTTAGGTCGACTTCCGATACCGAAGTACTATTGAAAGCCTACTCCCAATGGGGAGAGGCGTGCTTAAACAAGTTTAATGGAATGTGGAGTTTCGTGCTGTACGATAAAGCACGAAGAACGCTTTTTGTATCCCGCGATAGATTTGGGGTTAAGCCTTTATACCAATATTCGAATGATCGCTATATTGTATTTTCTTCTGAAATAAAAAGTATATTGGCATCTGGCTTTTATCGCTCTGAAGTTGACTGGAATACATCTGCCAAGTTCCTCATTCGAGATCATTTGGACAATACTCCAGCAACGTTTTACAAAGGTATTGAGTCGGTGCCCCCTGGAACCAAACTGACTTTAACCGAACATAGCGAAATAATATCGCAAAGCTATTGGAACCTCCCGGAAGGAACTCGGCACCATGATGACCCTTTAGCAGAGTATAAACATCTTTTTTCCGACGCGATCAGACTCCGTTTGCGGAGTGATGTACCGGTGGGGGTGTTTCTGTCGGGTGGGCTCGATTCAACATCCATTATTAGCGAAATAGATAGGATTAACAAAAGTAGCAATGCGTCATCTGATCGGGTGATTAGTGCATTTACATATCACTCCAATCAATTCGATGAGAGCAGGTATATCGACGATACCCTTGCGTGCGTAAATGCAGAGTTAATTCGAATTTCACCTGAGCCGGAGGTGTTTTGGGAAAATATCGGTAGCGCTCATAGATATCATGATGAACCTTTCCATAGCATGACAGCTTTAATTGGATTTGAACTCTACAGGCTGGCCTCTAAGAATGGGATAAAAGTTGTTCTAAATGGTCAGGGTGCGGATGAAACTGCGGCCGGTTACCATGTCTACTTTCGAAAATATTGGGACGAATTGATCTCGGGAATGTTATTGCTTCCAGCTCACAGTCAGATCAAGGAGTTTGTGGCAGCATTTGGCGGTAATGTGAACAAAGAGTTTTTGGATACTATAAAGCGAATGCTCACCAATAAGGCGGCGAAATTTCCATGGTATAGACAAACGAAACTTAACAAAAAACTCAGTGATGATGTAAATAGTGCTTGGTGTACTAGGGATTTTTCAGAACTTCTGGCGAGAGAGGAACGTGACTCTGAAAGTATGAGTCTTTTTGAGTATTTGAAATTTTCAGTTAACAATCGTCCACTGCCTAAGTATCTCAGGGTAGAAGATAGAAATTCTATGGCGCATTCCGTTGAAACAAGACTGCCGTTTTTGGATTATAGAATTGTAGAATTATTGTTCCAGCTTGAGAGTAAAGAAAAACTAAATGGTTCATTCAATAAGTATATTATGAGACGGGCAATGGCTGATCTAGTACCGAAATCTGTTGTTGAGAGAAGAGACAAAATGGGGTTTCCATCGGAAGTAAGTCGCTGGGTTGCTGACGGTTTATACTCTAAGATGTATGAGGTTTTTGACGATAGAGTCACCCGCGAGCGTGGAATATTTGACGTGGACAAAATATTGACGGCTCTTGTCATGCACCGAAAAAGAAAAGTGGATGTCGGTGAGAAGCTATTCAAATATGCTCAATATGAACTTTGGCTCAGAAATTCTTTATGAGGAGTGTGTTGTATATCCACCAGGTAGTTTAGTTATTTTTAGGGGAAAATTATGCATCGCGCGCTTGTCATCGGAAGATATATATCAAATTATGGTGGTGCACACAAATACTTGGAAAACCTTGTGCGACTCCTATGTCAGAATAATTTTGAAGTGGCTGTAGGTTTGGAAGTAGATGACGGGAATAGTGAGTTTTGTGCAAAAATTGGATCTATAGGCGCGAGGATAGTCAATATACCGTTTGATTCACAGAGCCGGATGAAAGTTATAGCGATTATGGATCACATAATTCAAGATTTTCGGCCAACTATTATCGATTGTGAGGTCGCCGCTAAAACTGTAAGAAATGCTTTGATATCGTGTAAGCAGTTCGAAAAGGCCGATTGTAAAAAGCTATTCACTATGCACCTGGCGATTAAGTCAGAAGATTTACCTTCCACTCATTTGGCCATGATAAATCCATTTGGGTCATGGCGTAGAGGGCTTAAAGAACGGAGGAAATTTTTGCGCATGTTCGATGAGGGAATAAGTGTAAGCGAGTTTCACGCTAAGAGAATTTCAAAGCTATTAGGGCTTAAAGAAAACTTCTTTACATATGTACCAAATGGAGTGGATGTCGATACATTTAGCCCGACTAGTCGGAGGGAGAACCCAGTGCCTGTCATAGGTGGTTGTGGAGGATTAGTTTTTCAAAAGCGTTTCGATATTCTTTTGGAAGCTGCCAAGCAACTGAAGGAGAGAGGATGTAAGTTTCGAGTCAAAATAGCTGGGAATGGTCCAGAATTGGAGGGTCTGCAAACCTTTATAGCTCAGCACGCACTAGCCGATGTCGCAGAACTTGTTGGCTATCAAGAAGATGTGGCCCGATTTATGTCGGAGCTAGACATTTTTGTAATGTGCTCTGATAACGAAGGTTTTCCGTATGCGCAGTTGGAAGCAATGGCAAGTGGATTGCCTTCCGTTGTGACTGAAGTTGGTGACTTCCCATCTATGGTGCAAAATGGTATCGAGGGTTTTATGATAGCAAGGGGTGATTCACTTCAGCTTAGTGAAGCCTTATTTGGGCTAGTCAACGATAAAGCACTTAGGTTGAAAATGGGCCTGAAGGCGCGAGAAGCTGTTGTTCAGAATTATAAGGTAGAAGATAGAGAACAAGAAACCCTAGCGAAATATATAGATCTGTCGCAAGGACGTCATAGTGTTGCGACATAAACTTGGCTGAGGATTGTAACTCCTACTTCAATATGTATTGGAATCCCATCATGACAACTACAGAGGGCATCTAATTGGCACCACTATCTGCGATCGCGTTTTTGATCCTGATGTTTGGAGGTATGCTTCTTTCCTTTGTCAGAGGGCCCATTTGGGGGTTATTTACCTACTTGGCCGTATTTTATGTTCACCCGCCTGCTCGATGGTGGGGTGATGAGCTACCGGAATGGCGTTGGGCATTGATTACGGCGATCGCGGTATTACTCAGTTCCTTAATACATAAAAGTAGGGAAATGTCACGCGCTCCATGGTATGGCAATACACCCGCGAAACTGCTTATTGCTTATGCCGGTTGGATGTGGGTCCAGTGTCTTTGGGCGTCCGGAATGGATGATCACCTGGAAGGGACTATACTGGTTACAAAGTACATTATTCTATTCTACCTAATTTATTCTATTATTGATGACGAGAAAAAGCTGCGCGGATTTACATTTGCACATGTTGTAGGCTGTTGCTATTTGGGTTGGGAAGCATATAACGCTGGCGGTGGGAGGTTGGATGGAGTTGGTGGTCCAGGAATCGACGAGGCCAATCGCTTGGGTACGCACCTCAGTACGGGCATTATGTACGCAGCCGCGCTAATTCTTGCAGCAGAAAATCGGATTCGCGTAATTACTTTTTTTTTAGTCCCTCTGATACTAAACGGTATTATATTGACAGGGAGCCGGGGAGCATTTTTAGGTTTGGTTGCCGGTGGTGCTGCACTCTGGCGTCTTCGGCCTAAATCAAAATCAAAGCAATTCAAGATATACGCACTATTGGGAATAGTTCTGCTCAGTCTGCTCGCCCATCAGCAGTTTTGGGATCGTATGGCCTCGATTACCGCAGATTCAGAGGATAGGGACAACAGCGCCAGCTCACGGCTAATTTTTATGCAGGCGGAATGGGAAATGTTCAAGGATCATCCTTTTGGGGCAGGGCATAGGGCATTCCAGTACTACAGTCCCTACTATCTCGCGCCAGCGGTGAATGCAAACCCGGAAATGGGCGCTATTAAAGGAAGCCGTTCCTCTCATAGTACTTTTATGGCGATTCTGGGAGAACAGGGTATCCCAGGAATGTTGATATATCTGGGTTTGTTTGTGTGGGTGTATAAGACATTGTCCAGGCTAAACAAAATGGACGATAGTCAGATTCCAGAGTCGTTTTCCATGTACCGCGCTGCATTTGGATCGGCATTGATGGTAATTGCAGTGGCAGGTTTGTTTTCCAACTATTTTCGGGCCGAAGTGCAGATCTGGGCGCTGGCTTCATTGGTCGTGCTGGAAAGGCTAGTGAACGAAAGGTTGGCCCTGGCTAAGATCGAGTCTGAGAAATCAATCGTTTGAAGTCTTTTTGACTAAGAGGCGAGGCTTGTCATGGTAGAGATGTTTCATTTAGTCGAGCGATTCTACTTGGGCCCATCTGACGCAGTTCTAATTAAGGAGTATGGTCGAAAAAATAGCTCACTAATATTTGGGGCACAATTTTGGGTATAGTTAATAGGTTAAGAAGAAGGACGAAGGCATTAGCATTGGTCACGAAAGCGCGCGTACTTAACAATGGAGTTAGGACCTTTTGGTGGACTGGAAAAAGAAACTTTGGCGACCTTTTTACCCCTGAACTGGTTTCGCTTTATGGATACACACCGATTGAAACACCGATAGCTAAAGCGGGGATTATAGGCGTTGGAAGCTTGATCCATATGATTCCCGAGGATTACGCCGGGACTCTACTAGGTACGGGGTTAATCAGTGACACAGCTGTAAAGCTAGAGAGCGCCAAATTTGCGGCAGTACGGGGAGAGTTGACGAAGAAAAAATTGGATATTGATCCTCATACTCCCACAGGAGATCTTGGTCTTTTGGCTCCAAAACTTTTATCAAATATACCAACCCAGAAAAAATATGTAGTTGGCTTAGTCCCGCATTTCGTTGATAAAGAGCACCCCTGGATAGGCAAAATACAAAAGGAGTTGGGTAATTCGGCAACTGTTATAGATGTTCAAGATAGCGCAGTAAAGGTTGTTGAAAAGATAGCAGAATGTGAAGTGATAGTATCATCGTCATTACATGGAATTATCGTGGCGGATTCGCTTAATATTCCTAATGTTTGGATGGAATTATCCGACAAAGTGATAGGATCAGGATTCAAATTTTGGGATTACAATTCTTCTATAGATTATGAACAACCTTCTTTGAAGATAGAACTACAAACTAATTTTAGTCGAGTAGAGAGTAGATTGTCACAAAAGAAATTCTCCATAATAAATGCTAAATCTGAAAGTCTTCATTTGATATTGGAGAAAACATTAGCCACGGTGGCCTGACAATTAATTATCCACACGTTATATGGATAGTTAAGAATAGGCCCAAAGCTCGGTTTTACAATATATGATATCAGTAGTTATCGCTTGTTTTAATGGGCAGGCGGTTTTACCTAAAACGCTTGTGGCGCTTTGCTCGCTTGATAAGCCATCGCAGGAAGTGGAGTTTATTATTGTTGATAACGCCAGCACAGATGATACCCGTAAAATACTGGACGATTTTGTTGATAAATTACCATTAAAAATAATGTCCGAGTCACAAACAGGTAAAATTTTCGCTATTAATAAAGGATTGGTTCAGGCGAGGGGAGAACTGATAGTATTTTCTGATGATGATGTGATTCCTAGTAAAGATTGGTTAGTCGAATACGAAAAGGTCGCGCAGAGACAAAGCGATTACTCAGTATTCTTGGGGCAAGTCAGGCCGGCTTGGCCCCGGAAACCTCCCAAATGGCTTGAGCAATTGTCTGACGACGGGTTGGCGTGTGGTTGCACTTCGAAGAGTTTGGTTGAAGGCCCTGCATCAATAAATTGGGCCAAAGGTGCTAATTTCTGTGTTCGGAGGGAAGTAATGTATAAGGTCTCATTTAGGACAGATCTCTGGATCGCGGGAGATAACCCTGTTGGTGGTGAAGACACTGACTTTATTATTAAGGCGAAAGCAATTGGTTATGAGCCTTGGTTTGTACCACAAGCTTCGTTGCAACACATTATTCGGCTGTATGAAATGACGCTTAAAGGTATCTCTATGCGTTGTTTTCGTATAGGTCGGTCAATGGAAGTTCTAGATAGTAACGTGGTTGATATTCCCAAATTTTTTTTTGGCTACCCGCGTTGGGCATTTTCAAAAGTCTTTAAGCAAGTAATTCGCATGGCTGTTTATGCGATGAAGTTCGACTGTTATGCAGCTGTTCGGAAGATGATGGAGATTGCAACATTTGCTGGACGACAATATGAAAGAAAAAACCATCACTAAATCAAACTACAAATCTTACAGATTGAGTGATTGTTTTTAGTACCTGGAAATGCCGCATTTCATACTAGTCCGGCTAGAGGGACGCGGTGAAAAAACCTGAGTAATATGGAATGTGATTTTTAATACAATATCAATTACAATTGCTTAGTTGAGACTGAACAAATCCGGCAGGGTACGTTAGTAATTCCATACATTTATCGTAGTTGAACTGGGCGTCCTCTTCACTCCAAACCAAGCTATTCGCGTCCTCTGTCATCAAGCTATATCGAAACCCGTCATAAGAGTCACATTTCTCTTCGATCAATGGGATCGCGCCACACATGATTGCCTCGAAAAATCGATATGTCCAAATGAAATCACCATTCGGGCATAGTACGAATTGTGATCGTGATAATGTTTCGTAGTAATCGAGGTCCAGCGACTTAAAGGGGAATTCTCTGCCCAGTATAGAGTCGACAACAGTAAGCCCGCCTTTTGTCATTCTGTATCGTTTCAAATACTTGACTCTTTTCTGATACGACAATTTTCCTAGTGCAGTCACCTTGATTTTGTCTAAAAGGCCAAAGAAAATCCCATTTCTTTTAGCCCATTTATATATAGTTGTTCTTCTTTGTTGTGTCATGAGTCCAGTAAAAGAAAATTTTACGGGCCGCTCTTGAGGCCATCTGGCTTTAAGAAATGAAATAAATTCCCTAGGATAGACTAAAGGTCGAGTATCACCGAAAGTTGTAACGGATGGCTTAGAATGATCTATGGATACACTATTAACTGACTGTGCTACGCAAGGCTTAATGGTCGATTTTCCGTGTATTTTAATCTGAAAAAAACTGTGCAAATTTTGAAATTTGATCAAATCACAATCATCTACTACCAGCTCACACCCTTGTTCGCAAAAAGCATGTGCAATTCTAATGTTTTGAATTAAATTGTAATTCAAATTTAAACTGACAAGGCTCATAAGATGCATCCGCTAATTGGGGAAAAATGTATGCCAGTAGAAGCTAACTAGTCGACCAAAATCTTTTTGAAGTAGTCAATAGTTTTTTCGAGACCAGATTCCAGAGAGGTAGTTGGTTCCCAGTTTAGTTTATTTCTAGCCCTTTCAATATTCGGCTGTCTCTGTCTGGGATCGTCTTGCGGAAGGTCTTCAAAAACAAGTTTGCTTTTAGATTGCGTCAAAGCCAGTACTTTTTCGGCCAGCTCCAGCATAGTATATTCGGTCGGATTACCCAAATTCATGGGACCCGTCTCCTCATTATCAGTCGCCATGAATCTGATAAAGCCTTCAATCAGGTCATCAACATAACAGAAGCTTCTAGTTTGAGTTCCTGCGCCATAGATAGTAATGTCCTCGCCTTTAAGCGCTTGCACAATAAAGTTACTAACTACTCGGCCATCGTTCGGATGCATGCGGGGGCCAAAAGTGTTGAAAATCCTGGCGACCTTAATATTTAATCTATGCTGTCGATGGTAGTCAAAAAAGAGCGTTTCCGCACAGCGTTTTCCTTCATCGTAACAACTACGAATTCCTATTGGATTTACTTTTCCCCAATACGATTCTGGTTGGGGATGAACCTCAGGGTCCCCGTAGACTTCACTTGTCGATGCTTGGAAAACTTTAGCTTTGACTCTTTTGGCGAGCCCCAAGATATTGATTGCGCCGTGAACACTTGTCTTTGTGGTTTGCACCGGATCAAATTGGTAGTGAACCGGACTAGCGGGGCAGGCTAAGTTATAAATTTCATCTACTTCCAGATATAGAGGGAATGTGATGTCATGCCTTATCAATTCGAAATATGGATTCGATAATAGGTGAACAATATTTTGCTTATTTCCGGTAAAAAAATTATCGGCGCATATTACTTCATGATTTTCACTTAGAAGTCGCTCGCAAAGATGGGATCCCAAAAATCCAGCTCCTCCCGTAACTAACACTCTCTTTTTCATTCAAGAACCCTTTTTGGCGAATGATATTTCAAATTATTTGTAAAACCCCTACCAAAAAGTACAGATTCCATAAGCCAACTTCTACTCATGCATCGAACTATAGCGATAGATAGTAGTGATTCAAGATAGATCGACCAAAATCTCCATTCCACATTGGGACACACTTCACTCATTCCAAAATTTTGATCTGTTAGTACTTTAGCTAAAGAGAACGCGTTGTGCCATGTATAGATGTATATACTTCCTCATGCTCTATTAATCTACCTAAGTATTCAGCAAGCACAGCGTTTCGCCAAGCTGACTATTTATCCATGACAGTTTGAATTACTTGCATACCGCGGAGCTTTAGCTGGAGTGGCGTGTGCAGGCATTCTGGAACAGCGGTATCTTACTTGAAATTATTTTTTTGCATCTCGGCTTTAACTGCAATATAAGTTATCAACTTTGGGTGAGTTCGTGTGTCACTCGTAAATCTAAGTGCCTTAACTCGCTATCCTAGAAACGATAAATTGACTTTTATTTGTCAGCCCATGCCGCTGCTATATAGCCAAGATGATACTGAAAATCCCATTCCGCCTTGAATCGTGCTTCATCACTAGCAGAAAATTTGCTGAGCCAGATTTTCGAATAGCTTGTGACCACCGAGCGATACCTCCAGCGCGGTACTCCGTAAACAAGCTTAAGTTGGGAGCCTGATTCCTGTTTCTTTTGGACGTACGACAATTTTTCAAAACGGTAGGCGCGCTTTATTACCCAGCCTCGTTCCATCTGGTTGGGGCGAATAATATGCCCCACCACGGCTTGCCGCACAAACCAACTGCTGTAACCCATTTTTGCCATGCGGCAGGTGAATTCTACTTCGCTGCCCATAGTGTATTGCCCTGCGGCTGGACCTATATTTTCGTTGAAACGGTGTCCGGCAGCGAAAATCTTACTTCTCACTGCCATATTCGGCCCCCAAACCATGTCTGGTTTAATACTGCCAGTCTTCTGTTCGGGGTCAGTAAGGGCAAACACCGCGCCGAGTGGCACTTGGTCCAGAATCCAGGGTGCAGGTTTACTCGGCCATATTGGCTCGATGGCGCCACCCTATAAGGCTACCTCGGGGTGCATGTCCGCTATCTCCCGCAATCGAACAAGCCAGTCTTGTTGGCCGATGGTGTCATCATCAGTTAAGACGACTAAATCGCCTTCAACAAGCTCCAGGCCGGCATTCAGTGCCTTGTTCTTACCTTGCTGCTCTATCCGAATCCAGGTTAGGGGTAGGCGTGACTCGTAAGCTTTTAGAGTTGAAGGTGTTTCGTCTGTACTAGCGTTATCCACAACTACTAGTTTATATCCGCCCTCAGGTGGATCAAGCAGGCAGAAATTCTCCAGCGAGCGAGCTAGTGTTGTCGCACCGTTATAAGTGGCAAAAAGTACCGTTAGCATAACCAATACTATCCGTTATAAGTCATATTTTTCCAGCCAATTCAGGTGAGGGTAATCATCGACCAACGCTCGGATCTCCTCGCCATACTGCTGAATAAGTATGTTTTGGAATGGCGAAGGTAAGTCGATCTTTTTACTTATGTTAATGTATTCGGCTTTATCTTGATCCCGGGTTTGTCTATCGATAGTCAAAAACTGGCAGATATCTTCATACCAATTGGCTTGATTGCTTTGCAAGTCGTCATAAAGGGCAACATGTACCTGGCTAAAGAGCCTGCTCCACAAAGCGATGGTTTCACGGTAGGGCACCCATTTGCGGTGTACTGCCTCGCTATACCGTTTAAACTCTTCAAAATCGAGTTCGTCGATGCCACGCTTTCGATGGGTAAGCAGATTCATTTTGATTTTAGACCAGGCGCGTTCAATAGGATCTCTTATGAAAATAATTATCTTGATTTTCTGATGATACCTGTGAACATCTGCAATTCTTTTTTCTGGCAAGTGGTAGTACAGTGGTGATATGTCTCCAGCTAAAAGGGGCTCTGCGCGCAGTATCCGTTCATACCAGTCATCATTATGTCTGCCAAGACTGTAATCCAAACGCCAATAGAAATTTGTGGGCTCTCTCCAGCGAAAAGCGACCAACCTTTTGATTTCACGAAGAAAGGAGAACTTTAAGCGCTTTCTTAAAAGTGTGTAATGCCAGTGATCTGAGGAAAAGAAAACGCGCAGGCTATGTTTAGGAATATTGTATCCTTCATCCCAATAGCGAAGCTCCTTAATGGGCGGCAGGCTCACTTGCGGGTGTTTCTGAAGTAAAGCGTACAGAAGCGTTGTTCCCGTTTTCTCCGGTCCTATACAAATGAAATCAGGCGCACCCCGCGTCTTACGGCTCATCTACATTTTCCTTAACGAGCTCTGGGATTGGCCTTTGATCGCCCAAACTGGTAAAACGTAGCAATGGTGCTGTCGTGTTATTCCAGTCCAATCTTTCTTTCGCTATGCGCTTTGCCTCCCTACCTAGTGACAAACAAGCAGCCTGGTCATCTAGTAAAGCCAGAATCTGATCCGCCATTTTCAACGGATCGTCGCACCTGAACAGTCCATTTTTCTCGGTAAAATCTTCGTAGCCCTCAGCTCCCATCGTGGTTGAGACGACGGGGCGCCCGTATCCTAGAGCTTCAGCGATTTTGACGCGTGTGCCGGTACCAAACAGTATCGGTACAACCATAAGCTGGGCCTCTAGAATGGCTACAGCGGGATCAGCTATTTCCCCTAATAGACGAATTCCGTCTTGCTCAGCATATCTCATGTCGACTTGATCCATTCCATATCCAGCCACCCGCAATTTTGCGTGGCTATTTTCTGCCATAATCAAAGGCCAAACTTCACGACAAAACCATTCCAGGCCAGCTCTGTTAGGTTCATAGGTAAAAGCGCCAATAAATAGTAGACTATTGTCCTCTGGTGCTATGTTTGGGGTGGTTCTCCCTGAAATATCAACCCCATTCCTGATCACGGAAACGCCTTCCTCGCCGAGTTTCCGTCGGTCGACTTCAGAACAGACGAAGGTTTGTAGGGTCTGCCTCGCGAGTCTTCGCTCAAAAAATCTTGATCGCAGTGCTTCCATTCCGAGAAGAATTGATTCAAAGCCGGCTTTCCAGGTGACTGCTTTTCTCCACAGGCGCATGAATTGCAGGTCATCGGCATCAACTAGCATTCTGGATCGAGGGACACCGGAAAAAACCTCAGTGAGGTACGCGTAACGGCAAAAAAACAGGTCATACAATTCGATTTTGGGATACAGGCAGTCATGCCAGAGAGTCTGTTCCATTTGGCATGCATAAGGTATTTTCGAGCTCAGCAGCGATTTTCCATAGTTTAGAAAACGTATCAATCGGTTGCCTGTATTTGGTAGCCTTCGGCGTTGCAATGCCTCCAGGGGTACCGGTATGAATTCGTGAATAAAAGGTAAAATTCCGTCCAACCGGGCAGTATAGTCACCTTCAACCGGGGCTGAAAACGTAACCTGATGCTCCCTGGATAGAGTCTTTAGTAAGGCGTAGGTGCGCTGGCAAGTGCCCTTGTTGAGAGGCCAGGGTATTTCAGGAGCAATAAAGAGTATCTTCATATTTCAAATTATTCTTTCTTTGCCCAGCCAAATTTCTTGAATGCATACTGAGTTGCATGGGTTATTTCCTGGCTAAGAGGGTGTTTTGTTTGGTAAACAAGCGCAGCGGCAATCAAAAAACTAACTACACCAGAACCGATAAGTTGGGTCCACATCATCAGGGGTGAAGGAAGCGCGTTAATACTTACCCATAAGTAGATTGGCACAATAAGTGACAGCAATACAATAGCGATATTCTTCAGTAGAATTGTGATAAAGCGCTTTTTATCCAGATTGAAGATATTCCAAATAATCGCCTGCAATATAAGGAGGCGAATAAGACTCCAGATTACAAAACTTTGTAAGAGTACTTCCAGTCCATCACTAACGAAGGCGAAAATTAGCGCTATTCTAAAGACAAAGGAAGTGATAGTTATCCAGAAATTGATTTTTGCGCGCCCGGTAGATACTAATAGGCGCCCGCCCGATGAATTTGGAATGTTTATACAAGCGATTAGGCATAGCAGGGATGCTAGGGGGACGGCCATATCCCACTGATCACCATATAAAATGCGAATAATATGAGACCCCATAAAACCCATAAATCCAAGGCAGAACCAGCCAATCAGGGTCACATAATTCATCACATAGGAATAAGCCTCATTTATACTTTCACCTTCGCGGTGAATTCTTGCCATATGTGCGGAGATTACCGGTACCGTCGCTTTCTCTATGATATTGGAATACATCTTGATGTAGCCCTGCCCACGACTTAAAAATCCGAGGGATGCAAACCCCAGATACTTAGCAACTATTAGTTCAAGCGCGCTATTACTAACTTCACCGATCAAATTGGCTCCTACCACATGGCTACCGAAGCTTAGTATCGGTTTTACATTAGATAACGATGGCATAACACGATATTTCTTCGGTAGGTAAAGTTGTGACATGAGTGCGCTTACGGCTACGTTTGCCACGGTCGCCCAAGCCATGCTCATAAAGCCAAAATCCATATAGGCAAGTGTGATAGATACCGAGACTCCCACCGCCGCTGCTGTGAGATTAATCTTGAATATAGTGCCAAAGCTCATTGAGCGTTTAAGTAGGGCAGGCGCCATGGCGCCGAGAGGTATAATCAGGAAATTGAGGGATACAACAAAGAGCACCTCTTCTACGGCTGGTTCCTCGTAATAAAGAGCAATATATGGTGCAGATAGCAAGAGTGTCCCGCCCAATATCCAGGCAAACGTCATAGTTAGACCAAGGGCTGAGGCGACTTTCTCAACTGTCAGACTTTTTTCTTGCAAGAGATACTGTCCAACACCGAAGTCCCTAATCATATGGGCGATACCAATGACAGCAACCCCAACGGTGTAGATTCCAATATCTTCGGGTGTTAGCAACCTTGCCAGAATGACTGCTGAGAGAAGCTGTAGACTGGTGATCCCATAGCGTTCAAAAAAGGAAATCAATAATGCGCGTTTAACTACGTAGCTTTTCGAGGACACCCGTTATTCTCTCTCTGCCGATGGTAGTTTCAAGAAAAGTATCTTCTTGGTTCCTGGTGGCTCGTCAGTTATTGATTGATGAGTCGAGCCAGAAACATAACTCGGCGTGTTACTGGCATTGAGAGTCCGATTTCGCATTAGAGAGGTATTGAGGCATTTTTATATACAATAAAGTTCTTCACCCAAACCGTCGCAGTTCCTGGCAGGGGCCCATCCTGCGAAGAATTCATTTCCAGCCACCAATTCTGAAAATTCATGGATTTTTCAGGGTTATTGCTCAAAAGTAGTCCTTTTGACGAATCGTTTTTCGATGCATGAATCAGTGTTGGAGGTGTGCTTTCATCGCTCAGCCAGACTTTTACTCGAAACTCCCCATTCGTAAAGGTAAACTCAGTAGTATAGCGGACCCACTGATTTACCCTGATGAGAAATGGCGAGAAATATTCTGGATTCATATGAGCTTTAAGAGGAAGAGGAAGCATTCTTCTAGCGGCAGCGGTGTCTCCGCCGGGCTGCCAATTGTCGATGGGCTTTTTGGTTTTTGGGGAAATTTGTGGACCGGGAAAAGAAACAGCGTCGTTGTCGTCAAGCTCTGAATACTGGGTCGGAAAATATATTCTCAGAGTCGGCAGTGCAATAGCGTTTGGCCCGACACTTGAAAAACGGGTCTGAAATTCAAACATCAATTGCTCCCGAGGGTTGCTGAGTTGAAATGCCTTGTAGTTCCTTAGTCTTCCGGTAGATAGATAACCCTCATCAAATTTTACTTCCCATTGAAAAGACACCATCTCGGTGTTTTTGCTATTAAGTTCGGGAAAATACTTTCTCAGTTGCCACTTGGATTGGATTCCTGATTGATCAGTTACGACTTTTGCCGAATTCTCCAAAGGATCATATGAAATTATCGGGTTTGATAAACCTTTATTGACGCAAGGCCTACAAAGATTATTTATCTCTTCGGCGCTGTTAAGCGCCGCATAGGCGTGAAGGTTTGGACTCTTTAGCAAGTCCGCAAATCGTGCGTCTAGCTTGCCTTCTGGCGCTGCTGCCAGGGAGATTGTGCTAGCGCCAAAAAACTGTGCCTGGGCATAATAAAGAGCACCCGCCAGTAATATGATTGAACCCATCAACATCCGTATTTTCATAAACTTATGTTACCTTGTCGCTCGATCTTTAGAGTTGCCGCTGAATCGCTGCTTTGGTAGGACGCTGCTTACCAACAAATCCCCTCATAGGCTAGCGCGTCCGGTTTGTCAGTTGAAATTCGCACCAGATCAATAATTTCCTGTCCTTGCCGGATGTCCTCAATTACAGTCCTGAACTCTTCAGCACCGTTACCAATAACAATTACTTCAGCATGCTCCATTACCTCATCCATTGTCTTCGACATCAATCCGGAGATATGAGGAATCTGATTCATAATGAAGTCTTTGTTGGCGCCAACGAGACTTGCGATGTTTACATTCCGGTCATAGATTTTGATATCATACCCCTTTCCAATAAGACGCTCGATCACCTCAACTATTGGGCTCTCCCTGAGGTCATCGGTACCCGCCTTGAATGAAAAGCCGAGTATGCCGATTTTTTTCTTGCCTTTCTCAGTGATCATGTTCAGGCCTTTCTCAATCTGGCGCTGATTGCTGGGCAGTATGGCATTGAGAATGGGTACCTCTATATCCATTGCCCGGGCTTTGTATGTCAGTGCCCGTACGTCTTTTGGCAAGCATGAGCCACCGAAGGCAAAACCGGGTTTCATATAACACGGCGACAGGTTGAGTTTGGTGTCCTTGCAGAAGATGTCCATAACCGCGTGGCCATCGATTCCGGTAGCTTTACAGATATTGCCAATTTCATTGGCAAAACCCACCTTCAGTGCGTGCCAGACATTATCCGTATACTTCACCATCTCAGCCGTTTCTACGTCTGTGCGCACCATGGGCGCATCCAGGTCGGCATAAATGCTGGCCAGTTTGTCGCCACTCCTAACGTCTGTTTCCCCAATAACGGTTTTGGGTGGATGGTAGAAATCATGAACCGCAGTGCCTTCTCGCAGAAACTCGGGGTTATTGCAAACGCCGAAATCCACGCCTGCTTTCTTACCCGAAAAACTTTCCAGAGTAGGAATAACAATGTCTCGCATAGTGCCCGGTAACATGGTGCTGCGTGCCACCACCACGTGAAATTCCGACTTCGCCTTAATGGCCGCACCTATCTCCTCACACACACGCAGGACATATTTCAAATCCAGGCTGCCATTGGGCTGGCTTGGTGTGCCAACACAGATCATAGACATCTCTGTTTCAGAAACGGCTTTCGCTACATCAGTAGTTGCACTAAGTCGCTTATTGCTTACCGCGTTGGAAATGATATCGCCAATATCCTTTTCGATGATGGGGGTGCTCCCATCGTTGATCAGGTCAACCTTGACCTGATTGGGGTCCACACCCACGATCGTGTGACCCTCCGCGGCGAGAATTCCGGCGGATACCGCTCCCACGTAGCCCAATCCAAACATACTGATGTTCATTCGGTCTGCCTTACTCAATCGGTGAAATGTCCCCAGTGCGTGTTTTTCATCACATGGGGGAAGCCTTCTACATCGGCTAGTACTTCGGCTATTTTATCTGCAATCGCGGGGAATTCGTATCAACATCGTCGGTTTAAGCCCCAAAATGAGAGGTCTATCTCTCAATATCGGAATACGAGTTGAAAACGGCCTTTCCATTGCAAATAGGAGCGATAGTTGCCGCTTTAAACCATTGATCCAGGGTGGAGGTGGGGTGGG
>TARA_R110001599_G_scaffold52270_2_pt1 | contig 123445 bp, 94 predicted proteins | sample TARA_R110001599 | Tara Oceans TARA_R110001599 (sample SAMEA4398360) | marine metagenome | biome: Polar Biome; feature: [MES] marine water layer (ENVO:01000295) within the mesopelagic zone...; material: water (ENVO:00002006), including particulate matter (ENVO:01000060) such... | reverse complement strand
ATTTTAAAGCGATTTCAGCACCTAATAGAATGTCTATTGCATATTTCAGGTTTAAAGATTCAGAAAAAATTACACAAGCGCCAATCCAATCCTACTTTTTAGCTTTCAGAAATGCATTCTTTGTTCTAAAACATGTCACTTCCACTTGACAATAAAGGCCTTAAATCGACAGGATTTTTGTTTTTTAGCCTCTATTTTGTGGATATGACCATCTAATGTAAAACCACATAAGTACCATAAAGCATTAAAAATCTATACAAGAAATGCCTTTTTACTTCTAATTTTCTCCATCAAAAAGCGATTTAAAAAAGCCCTTTTCACCTTCTTTTACTTCCATATTGGAAATATTAATGGATTGCTCTATAGACGGCTTTAAGGCTTGTATAAAAGCGTTTTTCAGGATCAGAACAATTGCCTGTCCAGTGTGAATTTCAGGATTTTCGAAAGTATTTTCTATCAAGATTTTAGAACCTATCTGATCCTCTTTTTGATTTTCAAACAGCTCAGCGGTTCCGGCAACAAGCGTTTCCCATAAAATTTGGAATACATTTCCTTCTTCCTTGTTCCATTGTACAATATCAAGCTCTTTGATTAGAGGTTTGACATATCCTTTAAAACTTCCCTCCTTGGCGGCAAACTCTGTAAATAAATTGAACTCTCCTTTTTTTACATCAAAATTACCGTAGGCCCTTAAAAAATCATTCAAACCTACAAGATCCACCTTTTCAATTTCAGCATTCATGTCAAAAGTCGGATGATCTGCCAGCGCATTTAATTTAACATCTAAATTAAAGCTTCCTCCATAAGCAATTCCATTTGCAGTTAAGGTTGAGGGCAAAGAGTCTGCAACCACAGGTTCATTAGTCAATTGTTCTGCCAATATATTTAACTGCTTTATAAAGACATCAACCTTAGGAGATGCCATATTGTCTATATAATGGATTTCGCCCTGATTGATTTCAAAACGGTTTATAGCCAGAGGCATTAAATCTCTTATCAAGCCCTTCAAATCAGAAGTGTCCTGCTTAACTTCCCTGTCTTCATTTTTGCTTTGGACAAAATTAAGCTTGGGTTGGTTAACGATTAGTTCACCGACAATTTTACCCTGAAACAAGGCCTTCCATTGAACAGACAGATCTACTTCAGGACAAGTAAAAAATGGTATACTATCAGTGTGGTCTTTATCGACCGTATCTCTTTTAAAAATATGAATACCATCAATTATATAAGCACCTCTTATGAGAGCAATATCAATATCCTCTACCTCTCCTGTGTATTCTTCCATTTCAGCCAATTCCTTATTCACAAAGTGAAGAACAATTTTTGGAAGGAAAAGCCTGAACACGATTAAAAGCAATACAATAACTCCAAGAATAATAGCGGTCTTTTTTTTCATTTTTTATGAAAATTTAGTTTTTCATTCGTTTAAACCCTTCAATTAAAAAGGACAATTAAAATCTCATTATTGATCTAAAGCCAATCCCTACTCCTACCAAACAATCTTGAATCAATTTATAACGCACGGTAAATTATATAGGATTAAAACTTAGAACCTATCGGTCTTATTAGGATATTTACTTAAAATAATAGTCTGTTTCTTGCAATTAATATGCCAGTAAATTTTACCAACTTATCAAAAAAACGGTGTTTTGAAGGCCCTAACCGTTTAAATCCAAATACAAAAAGCAACTCAATTATTGAACCCTATTTTTTAATTTTACGTAAAAATTTTTTTTCAAAAAATTCCATCTATTAATACTTAACTAACCTATTAAATTTTTGATTTTATTAAAAAAACATCAATAAAATATGGAACTCCCTATAAATTAAGGGAACAAAACACTCCGATTTTAACTAAAAAATTTATATTTATATGATCATTTTAAATAATAACTTTTTAAAGTTAATTTTAATCTATATAATTGGGTTAATAATTCTTATAATTTTTCCCATTTATAAAGAGTCGATATCCCAAATAAATAAATATTAACAGCCTATAAACGTGTACGTTACCCCATAAATAAACAATAACCTATCAACTTAAATAAATTAAAAAGAGACCGATTTTAATTAAAGAAATCGGATTATCTCTGTATTAATTAATATTTATTTAAGATTTGAATTCATTTTACCATTAGTGAATTTTATTAATTAAATTATAAACCCAATAGTTATGAAAAAAAGTATACCTCTCCGGCGGATAGGATGTAAAAAATTATTTACCGGGTTGCTACTGGCCTCCTTAACAACAGGTCAAATGTTGGTTAATCCAGTAGTCGCAAATACCGCTTTTACTCCCGGTATCAATGAATTAGGTAGTCATTTAGCCTTTGCCAATTCTCCAATAGTCGATGTGACTATTAAAGGAGTTGTAACTGATGCAAACGGCGAGCCACTTCCAGGAGTTACCATTTCAATACCTGGAACCTCCATAGGAACAGTTACAGACATCGATGGTAGTTATTCCATGACGGTACCAGAAAATGCTACTCTGGTATTTTCATTCATCGGCTTCGAAAAACAAAGTGTAGCTATAGGTGGACGTAGCATTCTAAATGTCACTTTAAATGAGAATGTTTCTGCCCTCGAAGAAGTAGTCGTTATTGGTTATGGTACTCAGGAAAGAAAAGACATTTCCACTGCTATCTCTTCTGCCTCCGCAGAAGACCTTAAAGATCGACCTTCCTCCAACTTTGCTCAATCATTACAAGGAAAGATGGCAGGTGTTAGAATTTCAAACAATAACTCGGCACCAGGTGGTGGATCTAATATCGTGATCAGGGGTGTAAGTTCAATTAACGCGAGCAATAGCCCGTTGATCGTTATTGATGGCTTCCCTATTAAGGATGGTTACAATAAAACTGAAAACCCATTAAACTCCATCAACCCTGCAGACATAGAGTCCATTGAGGTATTGAAAGATGCCTCATCAAGTGCGATTTATGGTACTCAGGCGGCAAATGGTGTAATCTTGGTTACCACAAAAAAAGGTAAATCCGGCAAACCAAGCATTACAGTCAATGCTACTACTGGGGTTCAATCTATGCTGAATAAAGTGGAAGTCTTGAACAGAGATCAATTCCTTCAGATGATGGATGAATCCAGGGCTGCTGCTTATGTCATTGAAGATCCAAATTTTGGAACCAATGATCCTGAAGCACCACTTTGGCAATGGACTGATTCTGATGAAACAAGAATTAGCAATTGGACCAACTACTCCCAGTATTCTGCGGGGATGCAAGATCCTTACCAAATGTTTTACAGGTGGATTACAGTTACTGATACTACCAAAAACAGTCCACACAATACTGATTGGCAGGATGTAATTAGCCAAATGGGCAAAACAAACGATATTCAGCTTTCTGCTTCTGGTGGAACGGATGACATCACCTACAGAATTTCAGGTGGTTATTTCAACCAAGAAGGTATCGTCAAATCTTCCGGATACGACCGTTTCTCTTTTCGGGCAAATATAGACATGAAGGTTAACAGCTACTTGAAACTAGGTTTGATGTTGGCTCCTTCTTTGGAAAACACTCAGGTATTGGCCAACACAGAAGGTGGTAGTACTAGAAACCCGTTTTACAATGCTTTAGGTTTACCTCCAATTTGGGCTCCAACTGACGAAAATGGTGTTCCACATTATTATGGAACAGAATCTACCTATGAAAACCCATGGTTTTGGAATTTAGATTTTGCTGTCAATCCACTTTCAAATTTTCAAATCGAAGACAAGAGGAGAACAGTAAAAAACCTAGCAACCATATATACCGAGATCAATTTGATGGAAGGATTAACTTTCAGATCTGAATTTCACACTCAATTTAGGTTTTGGGAAAGAAACTATTTCCTTCCTAATTCAATGCCTACAACTTCTCAACCTTTTTCAAGGTCAAGAGGAATCAATCAAGTCACCTCTAGTTTTACCTGGAATTCACAAAACTTCCTAACCTATGCTAAAAAATTCGATGCTCATTCATTGAACGCTATGGTAGGGTACTCTGTGGATGAAGCCAGTTACAGAAGTACTTATATTAACAAATATGATTACCCTACAGATTTAATTCCTACCCTAAATCAAGGTGTTACCATAGTAAATGCCCAAAATGATGCGCGAACCAATCGTTCAAGTGAATCAATGATCGGTAGTTTTGCAAGGGTTATATACAATTATGATAGCAAGTATTACTTCACAGGTAGTATTCGTAGAGACGGATCATCTAAATTTGGTAAGGACAACAAATGGGGGGTATTCCCGTCCATGTCTGTTGCATGGCGTGCATCTGATGAAAACTTCTTTGAGCCTTTAAGAAGTGTTGTCAGTGATCTAAAAATCCGAGGTGGATGGGGAGTAATTGGTAATGCAGGAATAAGCAATTACCTAGCCCTTAGTACACTAAACTCTGGAGCTTATGTATTGGGTGCTGGTTCTACCGTCGCTCCTTCTTATGTAGATGGAAAAGTTGCTAACTCATCTTTGGGATGGGAAGAAACAACTGATTTCACTATTGGAACAGATGTGGAGCTTTTCGATAGTAGGGTAACCTTCAGTGTGGATTATTTCCATAGACTTACAGAGAACATGCTATTTAATTTGCCATTGCCAGTAGTTACCGGTTTCAGCTCCTTTATGGCCAATGCTGGATCAATGAGGAATAGAGGTTATGAATATTCAATTTCTACAAGAAATCTTGATGGCGTATTTACATGGAATACTTCAGCCAATCTTTCTTATTACAGAAATAGGGTGTTGGATATAGGGAAAGACAAACGACCAATAATCAATAACAATGGGTATACTGCCGAAAATAGACCTTTGGCAGGAATTTGGGGTTATTCTAACCTAGGCGCGTTTGATGATTGGGAAGATGTCAAGACTTCGCCAATTTTTAACCCTCAACAAGCACTTTGGAGTAAAAGGTCCAATCCTGGTACACCAAAAGCAGCAGATGTTAACGGAGACGGTATCTTGGATAGTAATGACCAAACAGTTATTGGACAAAATAACCCTGCCTTTGTATGGGGTATGACCAATAATTTCGGTTACAAGAATTTCGATTTTTCTGTTCATGTGAACGGCGTTCAAGGAGGAGACCTTTCTATGGTTGAATTTGAAAGTATGCTTGGAAGAGGCGGAGGAAGAAGAAGTATGACTACTGAATACTTCAACAATTACTGGACGCCAAACAGGACTGATGCAGCTTATGCATCCCCTACAAGAAAAAGCGCAGACGGTTCGAGTGTTTCGGGAAGCCTTTTGTTCAAAGGAACCTATGTAAATATTCAAAATGTAGTTTTAGGGTATACTTTACCTAATGAAATTGCAAACAGGGCCAACATTAGCAATTTACGAGTATACATGAGTGTACAGAATGCTTTCTTTATTACAAAATACCCAGGTTACAATCCTGAAGTCAACTATCAGGGAAATTCTGCTTTGTCACAAGGCATAGACAGAGGAGCATATCCTTTGGCAAGAACCATCTCTTTAGGTATCAATTTAGCATTGTAAACAGCTCTCAATCATGAAAAAAATAATTAATCTACTTATAATAGCGACACTCCTCGTTTCCTGCTCGGAAGAATTCCTTGACAGACAACCTGAGGATGCACTTTCTACGGGGGCATTTTACAATAACCCCTCTGAAATCAAAGCAGGCCTAATGGCATGTTATTCTCCTTACCAGAATATCTATTCTCGTTCTGAGGTACCACAATACCTGGAAATCATATCTGATGATGCGAAAGATGTCTTGTGGCAAAGCAATGACTACTTGTTCAAAAAGAATACTGGAAACTCCCGACCAAACTTTTGGAGAGACCATTACAAAGTCATTGTAAATTCCAATAACATTATTAATATCATTGAGAATTATACTCCTTTGAATAGTAGTGAGGAAGAATTGGTAAAAGTATACAAAGGAGAAGCAAAATTCCTTAGAGCCTTAGCCTATTTCAATCTTGTACGTCTTTATGGAGATGTTCCTAAAATCGTAGAAAGACTGGATGATCCTACCAAAGCAATCGGTATTGGAAGAACTTCAGCTACTGAAATATACAATTCAGTTATCATTCCTGATTTAGAAGCAGCTATTACTGATTGTCTTAAAAAAGGTGATGCTGGTCTTCAGGGAGAAGAAGCACGAGCGACTAAAGGTGCTGCCATGACCATTCTTGGTAAAGTTTATTTAACATTGAAAAACCACTCCAAAGCTGAAGAGGTTTTGAAAAGATTGATCGTAAGCAAAGAAGCTGGTGAATATTCACTATTAAGTGACTTTTCACAAATCCATAAAATGGACAACAAGTTTAATGATGAATCCATTTTTGAAATCAACTACAATGCTTCTTTGGGTCAGCCTAACTTCTTGTTCAAATGGATGACCAACGAGAACGGATACCTTTATGGAATCGCTTCAGGCGGTGGACCAGTGATTATGTTTAACTTAATGGAAGATTTCGTTGAGGACAATGACTGGATAGGCGAACCAGACTGGACTAGATACAATGCAACGCTTGATTCAGGATTATTAGAAGGTGGTAGCCCTGAATTACAACCATGGCCTAAAAAATTCACTCCAGAAACAAGTACCCTAGCCCAATACAATATAACTGGTACGGATTACAATTACATGGTAACCAGGTATGCTGATGCCCTTTTGATGTATGGTGAAGCATTGGTTGGCAATAACAAGGCAAGTGAAGCCCTACCCTATTTTAATATGGTTAGAGAAAGAGCTGGACTTAATGGCTTGACCGTTGACCAATTGGACATAGACCGAATTCTACATGAAAGAAGACTAGAATTGGCTTTTGAAGGACATAGGTATTTTGACTTGGTAAGAACAGATAAAGCAGTGGAAAAAATCTCTTGGGCACTTATGACCATCGTTGGTTATGATGCCAGAATATTTACCACGGAACCAATAGAAGAATACCAACTTTTATTGCCTATCCCTGTAGGAGAGATTCAAAAAGACGCTTCTCTTAATCAAAATCCTGGTTATTAATAAACTTAGCAGCGAGCTTCTGAATTCAATTCGAAACTTGAAATTCAAAATTGAATTTGCTACTAATTAAATTTTAAGAAAATGAAAAAGATAAATAATATAGTAATTGTGGGGATTTTAGCTCCATTTATTTTCTTCTCCTGCCTGCAGGAGGACATAGTACCCGTACCAACTGTCAGAGACGTAAAAATGTACATGACAGATATTGAAGGAAACGATTCGTTGATATCTAATCCTACCGCCAATAAATCATTCCGTTTTGTGGTGGATACTGATGCAGATATCGCTACGGTATGGCCTGGAGGAGAACGTCGAATCATGAAAAAAGTGAATACTGAAACAGATTCATTGGACATGTTTGGTCATCCGGTACTTATTGTAAGTGATTATTATATGGATTACGGGCTGGTAAAAGCAAGAGGTTTTAAAACCGCACTTGGTGAGACTGGCTGGTATACTTCTTATACCTATAAAGCAAGTGGAGACTTTGACTTAACGATAGTTGTTACCAATCATGGTTATAATAGCGCTGACTACAAACAGGTAGTGCATGAAGCTGGAACAATTACAGTATTGGAAGAATAATCTAACAGTCTAATTGAATATAAAAAGAGCCCTTTTCCTATGACTTGGAAAAGGGCTCTTTTCTTAATTGTCAGTTGGTAAAACTAAAATAGGCAAATGTTTTTCTACCAAAACGTAACCAACTCAAAATCAAATTAATACAAAGGGTTTAGCCAAGTTTAAAAGAAACTACCCCGCCCATTAAAGGATCGGAAATACTGTCTAAGCCCAACTCTAAACGACCACAATACCTTCTGCTAAAGGTAGTATTGCCTATGGTCCTTAAGGTAAAATCATACCAGCCCTTGCTCTTAGAAGTAGACACTCGAATTGCTTGCTTCTCACCAGCCAAAACTGTCATGGAATTCTTTCCGTGATTGTAGGCATTGTCTCTCACTTCTATAGTAAGCTTTCCCTGGGAAGTGTTTTCCATTTCAATATTGTAATAGCCAGTATTACTTTTAGTATCCAGGCTATAGGAGGAGTTTAAAGACAATTTAGGATCATTTTTATTTCCTTTAAACTCTCTAAAGAAACCATTTGGCCCATATACTTGCAAATGATAGGTATTACCTTCAAATGCATCCAAAGGCCATATATAATTCAGGCTATCTCCTGCTTTCACTGCAAAAGACCAGTTTTTAGCATTTTCAAATGTATTGGATTTCGGGTCCTTATAGCCTCCTGGAGCATATACGGTAAAAGGAGCACCAAGTGCTTCTTTACCGAACTTCTTATCGGAAGCGCTTAAATCTAGCACTATTGCATCGTGAGAACGGTTAAATTCCCCTTCCACATACAACTCATAGGCAAGCGCATTGGAGGGCTTGGTTCCCGGCTCTTGTTTAGGCATCAAGGGCGATTGCAGATGGGTATTGTTAACTTGACTTATCTCAGCGTCAGTCAACACTTTAAAATTGTCTGGAATGTCCTTATAGCTAGCGTTCAGAATCTTTTTAACATGCCCTTCCATAGTTAAGAAATCAGGCAAGTCAATTTTCTCACCATTATAAGGCCTAAAAACAGAAGTAAGGTCACCACTCACTGTACGTCTCCAAGAACTAATATTGTCTTCTTTAATCTTTTTACCTGTTTTATGGGATAACAACTTTTCCATAAACATAATTGTAGAAGATATATCAAAAACTTCCGAATTCACCCAGCCACCTCTACTCCAGGGTGAGGCAACAATTAGAGGCACTCTATATCCCAAACCTACCGGACTTTCACGAACATCTTCAGCATCCATTCCTGGATAATTTTCTTCTTGTTCTTTAAATACAAATTCAGTTCTGGCATCTATGCCTTTGGATACTTTTCCTGCACTTGGGTCATTCGGTTTTGGTGGAACAAATGGTGGTACATGATCAAAATAACCATCATTCTCATCGTAATTCAGTATAAATATCGTCTTTTTCCAAACCTCTGGATTCTTTGTTAGAATTTCTAGAGCTTCAGAAACATACCAAGCACCATACCAAGGAGCAGAAGGGTGATCAGAGAAATTCTTTGGGGCTACTAAATAGGAAACAGTTGGAAGATTTCCAGAATCAACATCTTTCCTAAATTCGTAAAATATATCTCCTTTTGGAATTTTTGTTGACCTTTTTTCGCCATCTTCTTCATACTCCAGCATCTCCGTTTTGTGGTAATCCGGATCTGCGATATTCGTCGTGAAAGCTCGCTGATGCATTTCCTTTTCTCTAGGAGAAAGTTTTTCAAAGGCTTCAGGCCCAAATTTTTCTATAGACTCATTTACAAATTCAATGGCCTCTTTTTTAGATGCTATTGCTTTTCTTATATCCGCTTTGTCAGTTTCTACCGCATTTGAGAGAGAAGCTTCCAATTTGGCAATTTCGCCTGGAAGTGACTTTTGTTTGTGCTTTAAAAACTCATAATGACCAGGTGTATAGCGAACCTCAAATTGCTTGAACCATTCCAGGTTATTGTCAGTAAAATTGGACAACCAAGATCGGTCATCTCCTTCAAGCATAGTGGATAAACTCACCTCATTCTGGTATACCTTCCAAGGAATACCATTGTCTTGTAAGCGATCCGGGAAAGTTTTCCAATCGACTTCTTTGCCATAGGTATGTTCGCCATTTCGCACTAGAGGTTTTTCCCCAACCTTGCCTACTGTTTTACCTGCCCAGTGAAAGTTTCTGTTGGTAGTAGTACCTGTAAGCGCCCCACAAAAATGCTGGTCACAAACGGTAAATGCATCCGCAAACGCATAATAAAATGGGATGTCTTGTCTTTCATAAAAACCCATGGTCATGGGAACATGTCGGTACTCTTTTCTACCTGGTCTTTTGGCTTCTATCCAACCATCATATTTACCATTGTTCCGCGCATCCACTTGATTCTCCCAAGAATGAGGAATATCACTCATCCAGGTCGCTTTGGTCTCATTTATATTAAACCTAAAAGGCGTAAAAGCATTTCCTTTATTGTCTCTTTGTAACCAAACTTTGTCTTTATTAGGCAATGAAATAGTTCTTGGGTCATTAAAACCCCGAACACCTTTTAATTTCCCAAAACAATGGTCAAACGACCTGTTTTCCTGCATTAACAATACTACATGCTCTGCATCTTTAAAGGTTGTTCCTGGATCAGGATTAATTGCCATAGCTTTTTCTATAGAAGCGGGTAAAACACCCCAAAGCCCTAGTCCCCCAGAAAAAAGTGCCGCTTTCTTTAGAAAATCTCTTCTATTCTCATTCATAATTTAAATACGATTAAAACACATTAATTAAATCTCAAACCGGATTCAGGTATTCGTACTAACTAAGGGAAAATCGATAAGCTTTAGTATCCAAATATTTTTTCCACTCACGGGTAAAATTATAATTTTACTGTGAAAACCATAGAGATAGATTATTGTCAAATGGTTAATTCTCCACTTAGCCTATGGTTTTGTTAATAAGTGAACTTAAATGAAAATCAAAAACATTTTCACTTAAACTACAGCTTATTTAGCCTTTAAAGAGAGAAAACTAACCTCTCAATTGGTAAGCCTTAGGTTGGGTAAAGGCCCGAATCCCCATATAGGACAAGGTCACTCCCATACCAGAATTCTTTCTTCCTGTCCATGGTAAATTTGGACTCACTCTGTCACAACAGTTCACATAAACGGTTCCAGTTGGTAACCCTTCAACCAATTCTTTCGCTCTTAATTCATTTCCTGAAAATACTGCAGCGGTCAGCCCATAAGCCGTATCCTTCATAAATTCAAAGGCTTCCTGGTCATTTTTTACTTTCTGAATCCCTATTATTGGCCCAAAAGACTCTTCCTTCATAAGGTCCATGCTATGGTCCACATTTGATAAAACAGCAGGAGTCAAGTAATAACCTTTATCTCCCCATCTTTCTCCTCCATACAGAACTTTAGCTCCTTTATTTTTAGCATCTGCTATCTGGGAAAGAATGACATCCATTTGATCAGCTCTGGTGAGCGGTCCTATAAACGTGCCCTCTTCCATAGGGTCACCGATTTTATAAGTGGAAACTTCGTCCACAAAAGCAGCTACAAACTCATCGTAAATCTTTTCATGCACATATACCCTTTCAACAGCACAACAGCTCTGACCATTATTGTAAAAGGCGCCCTCAGCAGCATTTATTGCTGCTTGTTTTACATCTGCCACATCCTCCATTACATACAAAGGATCTTTACCTCCTAATTCCAACTGCACAGGCACCAATTTGGAAGCCACCTTTTGGGCAATGTATTTACCTGTTTTATAAGATCCTGTGAAGAAATAGCCATCCAAATCTGCCTCCAACAACATCTCTCCCACTTCAGCTCCACCAATAAAGCATCCAAAAGCATTTTTAGGAATTCCAGCTTCCCAAAGTAAATCTCTAAATTTAAGCCCTGTAAGTGAGGCAAACTCTGAGGGTTTATAAGCTACAGCATTTCCTGCCAATAACGCATATAAAAACACATTGTACCCCACATTGTATGGGAAATTCCAAGCAGAAATATTGGCTATAACACCAAGTGGCTCAAAGGTAATTTCCTCTCGTGTAGCTCCCTCTTCAGTAATGATCTCCTTCTGCAACCACTTGAGTGCATCCTTCTGGATATGGTCAATTCTATTTTGGGCCCCTTTGATTTCATTTATGGCTTGCTGAATAGGTTTGCCCGTCTCCAAGGATAGGATCTTCGCCAGTTCATCAAGGTTTTCCATCACAAGGTCACCGTACTTTATAATTATCGCTACTCTTTCTTCCAAGGGCACTTTGGCCCATATTTTTTGTCCTTCAATTAACGCAGCTATTTTATTGTTTACCTCTACAGGGGTATCCTCAGTTAGCTTTTCAATTGTACTTCCAGTAGCAGGGTTGATGATATTCATTTTTTATTGTCTTTTAACTTTTTCTATAAAATAATCGTACAGTTTTAGGGGATCTAAAAGAGGTGCCCCCTTTCCTACTGAAAACTCAGGGTGCCATTGTACTCCCAAGGCATTTCCATCCTTATTTTGTAGGGCTTCTACTATCCCGTCTTCCTTACTCACGGCCAATATCTCCAAACCATCACCTACTTGTTTTACCCCCTGATGATGCACAGAGTTCACTACAGCCCGATCCACACCTTGGTAGATCTCATCAAGGGTTTTGCCCTTTTCAATTACGATTTCGTGTATTAATGCATCGTATTTATCAGCATCCCTATGCTGAATCGCAGTTGGTTTTTGCGTAGCAATGTCTTGAAACAAGCTTCCACCAAAATACACATTCATTAATTGAAATCCTCTGCAAATGGCAAAAATAGGTTTTCCTTTTTGGACAGCATAATCCATTATTCTTAGCTCATAGGCATCCCTATAAGCATCTCCCAACCACTTCCCTGGAACTATTGGGGTTTCATTGTAAGTTTCAGGAGCTAAATCGGTTCCTCCCTGAAAAACAAAGCCATCAAGTTCATCCAAAATCTCACCTAACTGGTTAATAGGAAGATCAGGCAATAAAACAGGAAGAATGCCTTTTTGGGATACGTAATTAAACATATCACATTCTACATAGGCTAAATTTTTAGGCCCAAAGACAATCCTTGTGGGCTCTTTATACATGAAACATGCACTAATTCCTATCTTTAGCATATTCTATAGGGCCTTCTCATAAATGGATTTAAAGTCAGCTTCAGCAACTGGTTTGGGATTATTTGGATGACAGAAATCCGCAATAGCTAATGAAGCTAAGGTATCAATATGCTCATTTTTCACCCCTATTTCCGATAGTTTTGCAGGAAGCCCTAGTTTCTTATTCAAATCGTTGATATAATTTATAAAGTTTTTGCCTTCTCCTTGTTTGAGTCCTATCATTAGTCCCATTTGCTCATACCTGTCTTCAAAACCTTCATAGTTAAATTCCAACCCATGCGGCAGGTTAATGGCATTGGCCAAGCCGTGGTGGGTATCCAATAAACTGGACAATGGATGCGCCAAGCTATGTACTATGCCCAATCCTTTCTGAAAAGCAATCGCTCCCATCATGGAAGCCATTAACATTTTACTTCTAGAGAGCAAGTCAGGTTTTAAGGTTGCTGTTTCTATGGATTCACCTATTAACTTAATTCCTTCAAGGGCAATACCGCTACACATAGGATTCCAGTTTTTGGAAAGGTAGGCCTCAATATTATGAGTAAGTGCATCCATGCCAGTAGCTGCGGTTACAAAAGAGGGCAAATCCATTGTAAGTTCTGGATCTGCGAATACTATTTTGGCCATAAGTGTTGGTGCAAATAGGATTCTTTTCTTCTTACTCTCATTTTCTGAGATGATAGCGCTTCTTCCTACCTCACTTCCTGTTCCAGAAGTCGTAGGCACAGTAATAAAATGTGGGATTGGCTCCGTCACATACTTATCTCCACCTATCAAGTCATCGTAATCAAACAAGTCTCTGTGGTGATTGATACTTAAAGCAATGGCTCTTGCCACATCCAAGCCCACTCCTCCTCCTATACCTATAATCGTATCTCGGTCCGTTGATTGATACAATTCTTTCCCTTTAAGCACATCCGTCTTAACTGGATTTTTATGAACATCTGAAAAAACTTCAACTGACAGACCTGATTGGCTTAGTTCTTTAACTATATTTTTAAAAAACCCAAGTTCTCTTACTATAGGATCAGTAACCAATAACGGTCTTTTTAATTGGTTTTGTTTAAGATAATCAGGCAATTCACTGATAACCCCTACTCCAAATCGGATGGTAGTAGGAAAACTAAAATTAAATTTTTGACGAATGTCCATTTTTATAAATGAAAATATTAGTGATAAACTTGAGATATAACGGTCAAAGCCGAAATTCTTTTTCTGGTAAAATCGATTAACAACCAATTGACGCTCTACTTATTCATTTAATTGAACTAAGCTATCTAGCACAATCACCTGGTTGATTTAAATGCTCACCAACTATTTTGGGGTTTATTGCTTTCCTTTAATTAAATGATTTCAAAATAGCGTTTCCTTTCCCAATCAGTAACCTTAGATGCGAATTCCCTGCATTCCCATTCTCTGGTTTTACAGAAATGGTCTACAAAGTCCTCCCCAAATAAGGATTTTGCGATGGCTGAATTTTTCATTGCTTCAGTGGCTTCTTTAAGGGAAGTTGGTATTGACCCATTGGTATAATCCTCATAGCCATTCCCTATTGTGGCTGGCTTGTCCAACTCCAATTTGTGTTTGATCCCATATAACCCAGAGGCAAGGCAGGCAGACATAGCCAAATAAGGGTTTACATCTGAGCCTATTACACGGGTTTCCAATCTCGTTGATTTGGCACCGCCGGATAGCACCCTCAAGGCAGTTGTTCTATTGTCTCTTGCCCAAGTCAAGGTAGTTGGGGCCCAAGCACCTTCTACCAACCTTTTATAACTGTTGATAGTTGGTGCAAACATGGGTAAAATATGAGGTAAACAATGCAATTGCCCAGCTATATATTGTTGCATAAGTGTACTCATGCTCCACTTGCCATTGGCATCATAAAACAGGTTGTTTTTAAGATCTTTGTCCCATATACTTTGGTGTACATGCCCACCATTTCCTGGAAGTTCTTCAGACCATTTCGCCATAAATGTGGCCATTATTCCATGTTTATATGCAATTTCTTTTACACTACTTTTAAACAAGGCCGCACGGTCTGCTGCTAATAAAATATCACTGTATTGAATTGCGGCTTCATATACACCTGGGCCGGTTTCTGTATGTAAACCTTCTAATGGAATGTCAAACTGATGGCAGAGATCAAAAAGATCATTGAAAAACTCACTTTTTAATGACGATCTTAGAATGGAGTACCCAAACATACCAGGGGTTAAAGGCTTTGTATTTTCACAACTACCACTACCATATCCTTCTGGTGTACTTTCGAAATTAAACCATTCAAACTCCTGAGAAAACTGAGGAAAAAAGCCTGCCTCAAATGTTTGTTGTTGGATATTCTTCAATAAAGTCCTAGGACAAACCAATGCTCCATTCTCTTTGTCATTGCTAAAATCAGCCAAGAAAAATGGGAGATCATCTTCCCAAGGTATTTTTCTAAAGGTAGAAGGGTCAATTTCCGCCTGGAAATCTGGATAACCAGTGTGCCACCCAGTGACAGAAACGTTGTCATAAGATTTATCTTCAACATCCCAGCCAAATACCACAGCACAGAATCCCATGCCCCCATCTAAAATTGAAAAGAATTTGTCCAATGAAACCACCTTACCCCTCAAAACCCCATCAATATCAACAATAGCCAGTTTTACCTTATTAAAGGAACTGTTCTTTAAACTTGATTTTACTTCTTCTTTACTAAATTTCATGAAGTTTTTGTCTTGTTAAGGAATAATACAAAAAATAAATAAGCCCCTAAAAGCATGGCGAAAAACAATAAAGCCAGATTAAAATTATAAATGATCATTGCGATTAAAGATAAACTGGCAACTATCAAGGCCACTAAAGGAAATAAGGGATAATAGGGTACTTTAAAAGGTCTTTCCAAATCAGGTTCCTTTTTCCTAAGTTGAAGAAAAGCAAGCATGGACAATATATAAAGGCATAAAGCACCAAATACGGCAATAGTAATGATCTCTCCCGTTTTCCCCGTAAATAGCGCGATAATTCCAATAACCATATTGAAAAACAAAGCATTTACCGGGGTTTTAAACTTTTTATTTACTTTTCCGATGGCTTTGGGTGCATATCCTACCCTACCAAACTCAAAAGTAGTACGACCCGCAGCAAGTATGATCCCATTAAATGAAGCTACTAGTCCAAATAATGCTATAAAAGCGAGTAAATGATAATACATTTGATTGTCTCCCATTACTAGCCCCATGGCCAATGGAAGAGGAGAATCAGAAGCTACACCTGAACCATCTGGATAAACAATGGCTTCCCAACCACCAACTCCTACTGCAGCCATAAATGTAATTACACATAAAATAACCAATGTTAGCAAGGCAAAGCCGAATCCTTTAAGAATATTTTTTTGAGGATTTATGGTTTCTTCAGCAACATTTGCGACTCCTTCGATGGCCAAGAAAAACCAAATTGCAAATGGAATGGCAGCCACAATTCCCATGTACCCATTAGGAAGCGCATTGATCAGTAAGTTTTCTACTTTAAACGCTGGCAAAGTGACTCCTGCGAAAAACAACAAACCGATGACCGCAATAATGGTAATAAACAGCTCAAATGTAGCAGCAACCTGTAGCCCTATAATATTAAGACCAGTAAAAATAAGGTAAGCCACCACCCCTATCAGTAAAGCATTCAGTTCAGGGAAAAAGATACCAAAATAGGCCCCAATAGCCGAGGCAATGGCTGGAGGGGCGAAAATAAATTCAATGTTTTGCGACATTCCTGCGAGGAAGCCTAAATGTTTTCCCAAGCCTCGCTCGGCATAAGAAAAAGCACCTCCAGCTTTAGGAATAGCACAAGCCATCTCAGTGTAACTAAACGTAAAGGTGACATACATGATAATAATAAAAAATATGGCAATACCAGCTCCTAATGTTCCTCCCTCTGCTAGGCCTAAATTCCAGCCAAAATAATTGCCTGAAATTACATACCCCACTCCCAAACCCCATAACATAAAAGGACCTAAGGTCTTCTTTAATTGATCTTCTTTGTCGTTTGTTTTTTGATCCATATAAACTTTACTTTTGGAATAGAAAAAGGGCTACCTATTAATTGAAGTTATACCAATAAAACTTCCTTTAGAACTTTGATTGTATTTTTTTCAATAAGCACCTCCTAAAATTAGAAATTATTTTGATTTTCAACTTTATTGATTAAAATAATTTAAATAAAAAAATGATATCCCATAGCGTAAATCAAATCCTGATTTCCTATGTAATTCCACACAAACCTGGTATAAGCAATTAATATCCTGATTTAAAAATATCAATTCAAACTGCAAAAAGTTAAAGACATTGTATTCATAAAATACTGAATAACAGAAAGGTAAATAGAGCAATTGAAAACACAAGTATAATTCAAAAAAAAATCATATAACTTTTAAAAATGGACACCAATAGATTGGTTTTAAAATAATCCTAGGACTGCCAATTTTTTTTGAATTATAGGCAACAGAACCTTGTTAGTAAAAATAGCTAAATAGAAAAAGGTATAAATCTTACCTGCAAACAAGGAAAGTAATGTGTTCCAATGATTATTAATCCATTGGAAGATTTTAGCTTGGTACTTGGCTGTAAATCGAAAGTAGCAATATTTGACTTGCTTTTAGGTGAACCCCTCAAATAACAGATTAGCGCTTAAATTTTGAGGTGAGGGATTTATATAATACTGAGAAAATAACTACTCTGTATTTAAGAAAATAGAAATAAATTAACAGAATAATGCATATCGCAATTTCAGGAAATATTGGAAGTGGTAAAACTTCATTGGCTGTAAAACTAGCTGCCCACTATGGTTGGCAAACAGAATTTGAATCTGTAGAAGATAATCCGTATTTATCAGATTTTTATAAGGACATGACCAAATGGTCTTTTCACTTACAGGTTTTCTTCCTTCAAAGCCGAATTAACCAAGTGAAAAGAATCCAGCAAAACCCGACTTCTACTATTCAAGATAGGACCATTTATGAGGATGCGCATATTTTCGCTGCCAACCTCTATGAATCTAATTTGATTTCTAAAAGGGATTATGAAAATTACAAAGGCCTTTACCATTCTATGGCTAACTATATCAAACCTCCAGACTTATTGATTTATTTAAAAGCTGATATTCCCAAATTGGTAGATCAAATTGAAAAAAGAGGTAGAAATTACGAAAGAAGCATCCAAATAGCTTACTTGAAAAATCTAAATGACCTCTATCAAAAGTGGATTACCGAATATAACCTTGGAAAGCTACTTGTAATAGATGTCAACAATATGAATTTTGTCGATAATCCAGAAGATTTTTCAATAATAGTGGAGAAAATAGACGGTGAACTATTTGGCCTATTTAATTAATCCATTTTTCTAAGCAACCAAGATCCTATTACACGCAAAGTCTCTGCATTTGGCCTTAGCAATAATTTGTCTATCCGTTGAAGCTTACCTCCAATCATTAGGTTTTCGTAAGAAGGAATTCTGATTAGCTTAAAACCCTGTAATCTACTAATAAGATCGTATTGTAAATCATTGTAAGCATTTAACTTCCAACCTGAGGAACCATTACCTGTGAGGTCAGGAGCTTCTTCACTTCGTCCAAAGCATCGTGAGGCAATAGGTGGTCCATTCCAAATACGCTCCTGGGAACCGGAAACCAAGCATTCCCTTTCGAATGTTCTACACATTCGAAGGTAGCTTTGGTGCCAGGTATAATTAAATAAAGAATAAACCTCAGCTTTTAAGGTTTTAAGTCTGTACCGATTAAAATGATTAGCATCATCATAAACAAATAAAAACTTCCCAATTTTAATATCCACTTTTAGCTGGTTCAACAGCGGAAAGTCTCCCTCTCCGTCAAGCTCTTTATAAGCCTCCAACAATAAACCTTCCCCTTTACCTTCTATAAGACTTTTTTTGATTGGGACGTGAAAATCAATTTCGTAAGGTGCCTCAATTTCTTCCAGGGCCTTTATCAATTGATCTATTTTTTGATGATGCATTTAGTTGAATTAAAAATTACTGTGGAAAAAAGGCTTAAATTAGGTGACTATTCGTTTTCAATTCTCTCTTTTAAATTTGGCTTTGACCCTGGAAATGTTGTCTTTGTAGACATATCATAACCAATCCAAAGTATTATAACTAAAAATATAAGTCCAAAAATCAAAAAAACCAGCTTGTTCCTATTCATAATTGCATCAAATTTTATATTTAATTCAAATCAAGAATCTCAAAAAATAGTTCCATGGAGGCTTATACTTTTAAAGTACTAAATGCCGTTGTATTATGAGATATAAGCAGAACGAAAAATAGACTGTAAGCCACAAAAATTAACATTTATCTGAAAAAAAAAATAATTATTTGTTAAATTTAAGTTTTCCAGCTCTATTTTTGCGTTGGACTATGATACTTATAGTTCATTGTTTAAATTTACGTTTATCAACCTATTTCATAAAACCTACTGTATGTACAAACAGATCAAACCAGATATGATCTATCATTATTTCGATCAGGATATTGAACTTATCCATGAAATTATAGAATTGGTTTTGGAACTGAACGTACAAGATTTGAAAAATCTGATGCCCTTATATGAAGAGGGTCAAATTAGTATAATCAAAAAGAAGTTTCATAAATCTAAGCCCGTCTTCAGTTTATTGGGGGCTAATAATTTAAATAAAAGCATTTCAGCACTGGAATATGACATTAATGATCAATTTCTAGAAAAGTATCCTTTTTTACTTAAAAACCTGAATGAGCTTGAAGAAGACCTTAACTCTTTTCTAAAAAGGTCTCATCATTAATTGGCATTAACTGCCTCCTACTTTTCCTGATTTTTTCATCGTCTATTACATTAAAAACCTTAGACCAATATGCTTAAAATGATTAAGTCATCATTCTCTTCTCGATCAAAATTTTTTATCTTTAGTATTTCCATTCTGCTGACAATTTCCTGTTTACCCCAAAAGCATAAACTAGGTTTATTGGGTGAAAAAGCCATGGTGGTCAGTGCTCATCCTTTGGCTTCTGAGGTAGGTAAAGACATTCTCTTACAAGGGGGAAATGCTGTAGATGCGGCTATTGCCGTCCATATGGCACTGGCCGTGGTGTACCCACAGGCGGGAAATTTAGGTGGCGGTGGATTTATGGTAATCCGAGAAAAATATGGTGAAGTCCATTCACTTGATTACAGGGAAAAAGCACCTCTAGCAGCAAGCAGAGACATGTACCTAGATGCACAAGGTAACCCTCAACCTGAAATAAGCCAAAATGGTCACTTGGCTTCAGGAGTACCTGGATCTGTAGATGGAATGGTAAAAGCCCATGAGAAATTCGGATCACTTCCGTGGAGTGCATTGATAAACCCTGCCATTGTCTTGGCTGAGGATGGCTTTAATTTGACAGAGGTGGAAGCAAATTTTCTCTCTTCCTATTCCGGAAATTTAAAAAAATATTCTACCATAGACCCTGTACATTATACAGGTAAAGCATTCAAAACAGGTGATAAATTGGTTCAAAAAGAACTTGCCAATACGCTTAAATTGATTCGAGACCATGGTCGTGAAGGATTCTATGCTGGTGAGGTAGCTGACCATTTAGTCACAGAAATGAGAAGGGGTGGGGGCTTAATAAGCCATGAGGACCTTGAGAAATACCAAAGCATATGGAGAAAACCGCTAACTGGAAATTATAAAGATTACCGCATAATTACCATGGGCCCTCCTAGTGGTGGAGGAATTATTCTGCTTCAGATGCTAGGCATACTTGAAAACCATAAAATCTCTAAAAACAAGTTCAGTGATTACCTTCATCTGAAAACAGAAATGGAGCGCAGAATTTATGCCGATCGGGCTGAATACATGGCCGATGCTGATTTTTATCCGGTCCCAGTTGAGCAGTTGGTAGCTGATGAATATTTGAAGGAAAGGTTTCAAAATTTCAACCCAGATAAGGCCACACCTTCAACGGAAATCAAAGCAGGTGACCTTCTTCAAGAGAGCGAGGAAACCACCCATTTTTCAATTGTTGACCAGGAAGGCAATGCTGTATCAAGTACAACTACCCTAAACGGAAATATGGGATCGAAAGTCCTAGTAGCCGGAGCTGGCTTTATCTTAAACAATGAGATGGATGATTTTTCTATAAAGCCTGGTTTTCCTAACATGTTTGGTGTTCTCGGAGGCGAAGCGAACAAAGTAGAGCCAGAAAAAAGGATGCTTAGCTCCATGAGCCCCACCATTTTGGAAAAAAACGGCAAATTATTCATGGTTGTCGGGACGCCTGGTGGCTCCACTATTCCTACCTCAGTTTTTCAGGCCATAGTAAATGTGATCGAATTTGACATGGGAATGCAGGAATCAGTCAATGAAAACCGCTTTCATAGCCAGTGGAAACCGGATTGGATAAGCTATGAAAAAGGGGAATCAAACGAGCCCATTTTGAAGGAGCTAAGGGCTAAAGGCCATGAGCTTAAAGAGCGAAATGCTATCGGAAAGGTTGATGCCATCCTGGTTCGAGAAGATGGGACCCTGGAAGCTGGGGCTGATTACAGAGGTATGGATTCGGCTGCAGGTTTTTAGGTTACAATGAAATCATTTTTTGGTCTCACACATCCTCACAAAATGAGGACTTGTTCCAGGTATACGCTCAATTATTTTTCTAGCCTCCAAATCCAGCTTTACTGAAACGAGGTACCAAGGAACCGAACCATCAAAACTATCCTTCAATGTAGCGATGGCTAATTCATTAAGTTCCTTATAAGAAATCTCATTTCTTTCCTCAAGGGTTTTAAGTATAAATGCTCTAATTACATTGTATTTAGAAACCAAAATATTAACCCCTTTCTTGCCTTCTGGGTGCAAAGTCAATAGCCTGTCTTTCATATATAGATTCAGTTGATTTTTTTAACTCTATTCTTGAAGAAACAATACCGACAAAATTATTTAAATTTCATTTCCCACTTTCATAGGTTTAACCCCCTATCTTTGGTTTTTAAGGCTCTTTAAAACTGATGTTTAATAGGGCTAAAGTATTGCCTAAATTCAATCCTCAACTGGTTTCATCAGGATTTGATTGTTCTATTTTTTCTTCGGATATAAGTATTATTCTTTTAGTAAATCTTTAATTGCCTTCATCAATACACCTTCCACTTCAGGAGCAACATTTGATGCGCGTTCACTGACCTCATATCCTCCTTTTTCATAGGCCAAAGTAGTTCCTATATAACCTGGACCAAGATCACCATAGGCGGCCATAGTTACAAACAGGTCCGGACGTTCGGCTTTAGCCGCAAGCTGATACTCAACAAATAGCTCTCCAGGCATATGTAAAAGTCTTGCATCATTAAGGCTAAGACACATGACATCCAGGGTTTTTCCAGCTTGTGACCTGCGCAACCAAGCCATTTTACGTGCATTCCCGCTACTTTTCTTTAATAATTCATCACTTTTCTTTAACTCTTCTTGCATTTTGTACAAGTATTTTGCCGGAGGTAGGGCCACTTTCTCCACAGTCCAAGAAACCCTTGCGGTTGTTATTGGTTCTCGCTTTGTTGATTCCCATGCTTTTTTCATTCCTGTTGCCAGCCGCTCCGCTAAGATCAAACGATTTTCATGGGAACCATCATTGTATTTACCTGCAGCAATATTTCCTCCTGCTCCGTTAAAATGGACATGAAGGGCATCGGGAACAGCCAATTGACGTAAAAACCTGGCTACCCCTACAAAATCAGGATTAGGGATCCCCGTACGGTAATAACTCTGTGGATGGGAAGCATAATAGCTAAAAATAGCAACCGGCTTGTCTTCATTCCAAAAACTAACAAGTGACAGTTCAGGATCAATCAATCCTTCAGGTTCAGCATGCAAAACGGGATCTTTGGTTGATGACATACGCGTAACCCTTACTTTTCCATCAGGTCCATAAATATTTCTGTTTGAGGCCACTTTTTCTACAATTGCTTTACCTAAACCTATATGGGTAACCGGCTTCGTATCGGACAAAGAACTTTTAACGGCAATGGTTAACCGACGCAGGGCTTCTCTAGGGAAAGTACCATCAAATTGGGTGGGGTTGATATTTGCTGGGTCCATACCGGCTTCAATAAGAATCTGTTCTGCACCTGCATCAAACCTAGGTGCATCATGCTGGTGCACCACGCTCACAGCGATCCGATTAGGAATAGAGCCAACGGCCGCAGCCAATGCTCTTTTGAATTCATCCATACCCTCATTGCCAATGGCCAGCCAATCTATGGAACACATAACAATAGGCAATCCAGCCCCCTGCAACACTATCCCTTTAGCCCTCAAACCTAAGTCCCATTTGTTTATAGACACATCATAAGCCAAAGGACTTCCTACTGGTGGAGTAACATCTATGTCAAAAGTGGATAGACGAAGTCCTTCTACTGGTTTTTCTTGGGGTTCATTGTCGTATTTAAAATTGACTTTTCCTTCCACTTTGTGTATTTGAAAGGAAAAAAGAGAAAGCAGGATAAGTAGGACTGATAAGCTTACATTAACACTTTTCATACTTCTAAGAATTTATTATTCATTACTAAAACTATTGTTTCACTACCACAGCTTGATGCTGTACCAATTGCTAAGCAAAAAGGAGAAACCCACAGGTTTCTCCTTTTAAATTTAGGTCCAAATTAATGCTAAGAAAATTAAAACTAACTTGAATAAAGGGCATTTTTCCTTTTCTCATCAATTCATGCATTTATCCTTGCTTAATAGCCAGGATTTTGAGAAAACTCAGCATCCACATTTAGGTCAATTTGAGCCTGAGGTATTGGCCAACGGAAGTTGTGTTCTTCAATGTCTGCTCCAGGAACTAGCGGGTTATCGTTATAAGCCCGTACCCTATCTAGAAGCATTCCAGTTCTTCTTAAGATAATAAGCCTCCATTCTTCACCATACAATTCTCTCACACGTTCGTCCAGTAAGAAATCCATGTCAATATCCGAAGGAGAAACAGGTGTAGCATGGGCACGTTCTCTCACTCTATTCACATCTTCTGCGGCCAATGCTTTATCTCCCAATTCCAAATATGCCTCTGCCCTTATTAGCAAAGTTTCAGCAAAACGTAATGCATACCAGTCCTTGTGGGTGATTCCTCCCCCTGAACGATTGGGTTGCAAGAAATAATTTAATGGATCCGTAAATTTAATGTGAATAGGGAAAATGATTTTACAAGTATCCGCTATTGGATCAGGTCTTGGTGGATCATAAAGGCTGAAATCAATTTTTTGTTTATCATAAGCTGATTCTGGAGAGTCATAATAGAAATTTCTCTTCAGGTTATGCTCAGCATTTCTAATATCAATGTCCCAATTGTCTTTCCATACATCATAATAAACCAGACTAGTACCTCTACCATTCGCTGTAGGTCGACCCAAAGTATCAGAATAGCCGGTATACATTCCATTATACAATTCACCCTGAAAACCTTTTTTACCATCAGGAGTCAAGCCAATGTCAAAATAACGAGGTCCGAAAATATAGGCACTTGCAATCTGTCCACCACCGATGATAAAAGGCTCTACCTGTATTACCCACATGGATTCTTTATTTTCAGGAAGGTTATGATTTCCGAAGCCAAAAAGATCTAAAAACACATCCCCTGAGCCAAACACATCATTTCCAAGTTTAGTACCAAAACGACTTGTCATTAAATCATAATCATAATCTTCAATAACTCTTGTAGCCGCTTCCACCGCTTTTTCGAAATTATCCTGTTCAAGGTAAGTCTCTGCAAGGTAATGCCAAGCTGGACCTTGAGTAATTCGTCCCGGTGCATCTTCTTCACCTGGTTTTGGTAAATTATTCGCAGCATATTGAAAATCTTCAACCATCAAGTTGTGAATATCAGCTACAGGGTTTCTAATAAAATCTGCTTTAGCTGAATTAATCGGCTCGGTCAATAGCGGAATATCCCCGTAGGTAGAGACCAAATACCTGTAGGCAAATGCTCTGAAAAACCTTGCCTCGGCAATGTATTTATTTTTACCGGCTTCACCTTCTGCAAACACATCAGGATCAGCACTTTCCACTCTATCAATCAATACATTTGCCCATTGGATAATCTCAAACCCAACATTCCAGGTAGCAATTACATTTCTCCAAACAGGAGTCATGTCTGCATAAGAATTCAAATAAGAACCTCCTGGTCCCGGTGTTTCACCATTGTATCCCAAATCTGAACCATGAGTTGCCCAATTCATCACACCAAATTCACCGAATGAATAATAGGCAGACCGTACTCGGTCATGAATAGCAGTAATACCTTGTAAAGCACCTGCTTCAGTTAAATATGCATTATCAGGCGAAAGAAAATCGAGGGGCTTTTCGTCTAGAATATCATCATTACAAGACGGAAATATAAACAGCGCAACTGCAGCAATCAGCAAGGATTTAACTGCAAGAAATTTTATATTTATGTTCATTGTTTTTTTATTTATCAGGTTGTACTTAATTAATTAAGCTGATTCTTATAAGCTAAGATTCAAACCTAGAATGAAATTTCTCATTAGTGGCGTATCACTAATACCAGTTTCTGGATCCCAACCTTGCCAATTTGTCCATACATAAGGATTTTTGCTAGAGACATAAACTTGTGCAGACTGTAACTTTAATTTATCCAAAAAGCTTTGTGTAAAAGTATACCCCAATGAGATATCCTGTAGCCTTACAAAACTCCTGCTTTGGTAAACTCCACTTTGACGAAGGGGTACATTATAAATCCCTGTAGTGTTGGTAGTAGGATTTTCAGGTGTCCAATAAGGATTTACTGCTGAATTATTCCTTCTATCCGGGAAATAAAAGAGTGGATTGATTATGTCAGCATTGTTAGACATATAATAATTTTTACCTCCCTGAATTGAATTTATAAATACCGAAAGGGTGAAATTATTGTAAGTAAAGCTGTTATTGAGACTGAATCTATAACTTGGAGATTCATATCCAATAACCTTTCTATCATTTGTAGGATCGATCTCTCCATCTTGATTTTGATCCACATAGCGAAACTGTCCAGGGTACCATCCATCTAAAGTGTTGCCACTAAAGAATTCTTCTTCGGTCCATACTCCTCCTGCCATTTCATAATCATATATAGCACTAAGCGATTCTCCAACAAACCAACCGTTCCCGATATCATTGTCATCTTCTCCACCATACAGCTTGGTGATTTTATCCCTATTAAGTGCGAAAGTAAAATTGGTTTCCCACCTAAGGGCTCCATCCATATTGATAGATTTCAAATCAAACTCAATCCCTTTGTTTTTTAACCCTCCTATATTTGTCCAGATATTTGCATAACCGGCAGCCCTTGGTAGTTGTCTTAAAACCAATACATCAGTTGTGTTTGCCGTATAGGCATTGACCGTACCAGTAATCCTGTTTTGCCAAAACCCAAAATCCAGCCCTAGGTTATAGGAAGTAGTGGTTTCCCAAGCCAAGTTTACATTTCCAAGATTACTCGGATATAAACCTATGGCTGTAGATTGCCCATAAACATAATACCTGGTACCCATTCTAGACAAACTTGAATAACGTCCTATTCCTTGGTTACCATTTTTACCATAAGAAGTCCTTAACTTAAGATAGACATCCATGTTATCAAGGAAAGGCTCATCTGTTAGTACCCAAGCCAAAGAGGCAGAAGGGAATGTTGCCCATTTATTGCCAGCACCAAATCCGGAAAAACCATCTCTACGTACTGTTCCTGTAAACATGTATCTGGATAGAAAACTATAATTGACCCGTGCCATATAGGAAAGACTGTTTTCTTCATAGGCAGAAGAACTTCCAGTAACAACCTCTGCCAAGCCAATATTATTATAGCCAAGGATTTCATTTTCAAAACCTGAAGCCGAGAGTGTTGAAGCATTACCTGTTCTTCCTTCTCTACTAAACAAGAAAGTAGAATTTACCTGATGATCTCCGAAGGTTCTCGAATAATTGATAATATTATTCAAATTCCAGTCTCTGGATTCAGATGGACTTTTTATTGCCAATCCCCTATTGGAAACACCTGATGGGGTTGAACTTGAATGAAAAGTGTTGTTGTTTCTATTGGAATAAACATGTGAATAATTGAATTCGTAATTTAAACCTTCAATCCAGGGTACAGATACTTTTAACCTACCCACAGCAAACAACTCATTGGTGATATCTGAATTGTCTATGTACTTATTCACTAAAGGGTAAGGTTGGAATAACTCTCCGCCAAGGTAAATATCATAATTCGGCTCACCGATATAATTGTTCACCAAGGGACTCGCTACCCTTGCATTTGCAAGACTGGTGGGGATACCAGAATTGTCTCTGGTACTATAACTAGCATTTAAGCCGAAGGTTAGCCAGTCAGTAATTTCACTTTCAACATTACTTCGCAAGGTAATTCGCTTGAACTTATCATTAATCTGTATACCTTCCACATCTGTAAAAGAACCGGAAACATAATAGGTAGACCGATCTGTCATTCCTTGAAGGCTTAGGTTATAATTTTGCATAGGCGCAACCTGCAAAACTTCATTCACCCAATTAATTTCGTTTCCAGCCAGGTAATTTTGTTGTTCTTCATAAGTCTTCAAGTAAGACCCTACGGTCTCGGGATTGGTTAAATCAGGCCTTTGTGGTCTTCCTTCCGCACTGGTAGGATTAGTTTTATACCATGCATACACCTTACTTTGATGATCCCAATCAACCAAACGATTGGCAAATTCATTTGCATTCATAACCCGCATAGGGTTATTGGTCATGTCCTGAAATCCAGTATACATCCCAAAAGAGATAACAGGTTTCTCAGATTTACCTTTTTTAGTAGTAATTAATAATACACCATTTGCAGATCTCGAACCATATACTGCTGCAGCACTGGCATCTTTAAGTATATCTATGGTTTCTACATCATTAACGTTAATATTAGAAATGCTCCCATTGTAAATCACACCATCCAAAACGATCAAAGGACCATCAGAGGCAGAAAGAGAAGTTTTACCTCTTATTGAAATTTCAGGTTCACTGGAAGCCCCACCTCTACCTTCAAGGTTCACCCCTGCCGAGGCTCCAATCAAGGCTTGGAAAAGGTTGACATTGGCTTGTCTTGATTTGTCTTCCATAGAAATTCTAGCAACCGAACCGGTTAGGTCACTTTTCTTTGCTGTACCATAACCAATAACAAGAACCTCATCCATGGAGGTCACATCCTCTTCCAATACAACATCAATTACATTTCTATTTCCAACAGAAATGGTTTGGGTAACGTACCCAATATAGGAAAAAGATAAAGTGGCTTCTTCAGGAACTGTTATGGAATACTTACCCATTAGGTCAGTAGCTGTACCAGTGGTAGTACCAGGTACAAAGACTGTAACACCAGGGATAGATTCCCCATTCGAATCAGTAACGGTACCGGTAACGGTAATGTCGACAGCAACGGTTTTATTAATTGAAAAACCATCATTTTTTACTGTTTCTGAGCCTTTATTCATCTCGCCCGGCTTCAGCTTTGCCCCTGAGGCAAAACCCAAGGTCAATATTTGGGCGGAAAAAGCAAGAACCATTATCCCGCCTTTTAACTTTAAGGATTTAGGTATTATTTTATTCATCGTTTAGGGGTTAGTAGTCATAATTTTCGTAAAACTTTCAATTAACAATTTTTCGTTTTGAATTCATTAAGTATTGAAAATTATAAACTACTCAATTCAATAGCAAGTAATTTATAATATTTTTATTTTTTGTGTTAAGGTTTAAAGACTTTTCATGCAAATTATTAACATAAGGTAACAGATATTTTACATCTAAGGTTAGGATGTTTATTCAATGGTTAGTAAACAGGAAAAATACTCCTATAGACCAACGATTTTATACCTATATCGTATTAAGGGGAATTTCGAAAATAAACCAATTAATAAATGGTTTATGAATACTAAAACCTTAATAAGCGAATCTATATACTACATATACAAAATTCATAAATCCCTAATACAAAGGAATTTATTGAAAAATTAGATTAAACTATCACTATATCATTAATTTTCAATTATTTTATTGAAAGCTATTTTAGCCAATCATTAATGATTAAAAAAACCATATTTAAAAAAGTTTAGTATAATTAAATAACAATAAACCACTTTATAATAGAAATTCAAAAGTAAATAATTACAAAAAAATTAGACAATTTATGAAAAAACACTATTTTGAAAAGTTAATAAATATTGAAATCAAACCTAAGCCAAATGGTTAAACCCGAAATATGCAATAGACATTCTATTACATAATCCGGGTTATACCTTAGGAAATCGCATATAAAAAATTATTGGACAGTCTCCAAAATTGCTCATACTATAGGACTTGCGGCTTATTACCAACTAGTCGGTCTATAGTCTTTCAAAAATTTACCACACCAGTGTTTTCCAGTATTGATCCCATCGAACAATGGGTCCATTACCCTAGCTGCACCGTCCACAATATCCAAAGGCGGTTGGAAATCATGAATTTCTTCTTTCTTCTTTGCCAATTCAATGGGATCCTCATCGGTAACCCAGCCAGTATCCACTGCATTGGTAAATATACCAAACTTTGCAAATTCAGCCGAAGAAGTAAGCGTCATCATGTTCAAAGCAGCCTTAGCCATATTGGTATGAGGATGCCTTGATTCTTTGTGGTATTTATGAAATTTACCCTCCATGGCAGAAACGTTAATAATGTGCTTCTTACCTGTATTGTCCTTTTTCATAATGTGCACCAAACGGTTACAAAGCACAAAAGGAGCAATAGAATTGACAAGCTGTACTTCTAGCATTTCATTGGTATGGATCTCACCTAATTTTAACCTCCAGCTATTGGTCTTCCTCAAATCTACCTGCTGCAAATCCGCATCCATCTTTCCTATTGGAAAAACTTCTTCGGGGGTCAGAGCATGATCAATGGTGTAAGCGATTTGTGATAATTTTGCTGAAGCACTTAAACCTATGCCTACTTGATTGCCATGCCAGCTTACAGGAAGGTTTTTATTAGATTCTTCAACCAAAGAACTCGAAACGCTCAATTCTCTTAAGCAAGCTTCGTGATTTGACAATATATCCCTGACTTCCATAGGCAATTCGGATAAAGTCTTTTCTTCATTGGCCAATAAGTGCTGATAAAAACCTGCCGGTCGTCTTACCGTTTGTGCAGCATTATTGATGAGCACATCCAACCTATCGTATTTTTGTTCGATAAAATTGCAAAACAATTCTACGCTAGGAATATGTCTTAAATCTAAGCCGTGAATTTTAAGTCGATGCCCCCATTTTTCAAAATCCTCTTCTTTGGCAAATCGCAAAGCAGAATCGACTGGAAATCTTGTAGTAGCGATAACTGTAGCCCCTGCCCTTAACATCATCAGGGTAATATGATAGCCAATTTTGAGCCGAGAACCAGTAACGAAAGCGACTTGACCACTTAGGTCAGCCATTTGAAAACGTTTGGCATAATTAAAGTCACCACATGCTTCACACATGGTATCATAAAAATGATGTAAAGTAGTAAAGGTCTCTTTACACACATAGCACTCACGAGGAGCTACTGAACCCCCTTTTGTCCTAGTTTGTGAGGTATTCAAAAGCATTTTAGGTGCAACAAAAACTACCGCTTCTCTGGCACTTCTGATTCCGGTATTGTTACGGGCCTGCTTGTCATTTTCAACTGCTTTTCTTTTGACTTTCTTCTTGGCGTTTTTTTTACGTTTATTCAATTCTTCCTTTTCAGGTCGAGAAAGCCGACCGGCTTGTTTGATCAATTCAATTCTTCGATCCAGTGGAATATCAAATATTTGGTCGGTGTCATTGTTTAATATTTCTAAAATGGCGATGCATTGATCTATCTGATCTCTGTCTAATCGACCTTCATTTTTGCTACTTTCCATTTATTTGATCAGAATCGGGTACACAACAATTAAAATTTTGACTATGATTAATACAAGCTACAAAGGTACACTCTTTTCAACTAAGCAAGTGAAACCAGGCAAAACTTGAGCACTACCCTATCTGAACCCAAATTGAAAAGAGATTACTATTCACTCATCGAAATCCTCTCTTATTATTCGGTGCTTATTTTTCCTTTGCTTTTTCATGCGTTCTGACTTCTTCTTTGCAGAGACTTTATTTTTATCAGACTTAAAATGCATTCCAGATTCGGCCAAATAAGAGCCTTGCTTTATCATAAGACCATTATAAGGACAATCCTCATACCCACAATTGTGTTTAGAGTATTCCCCAAAATTCCTATGTTTAATTTTCTTATCAGCAAGGATTTTTTCTTGATTAATTCTAATATCATTCCAAACCTGCTTTTCATCAGCCACTGTCATTTCAAGGCCTAATGTACTGAGATCAAAATAGGTCTTTGGGTCTTTCAATTGATAAAAATTGAAGGTTTTCTCAAATACCACATTCGCATAATCTCTTAACTCAATCCGATCACTTAGGTCAAGACTTTCATTCTCACAAATTGAGCGGTACATCCCTAACGTATTGAAGTCTGAATATTTTTTGTAATTATCAATTAGGTCAAAATATTCATCTTTCCTTAATTGGTTGAATTTCTTTCCAATTACCATATTTATCAATATTCATTATAATGTTTAGCGTTAAAACTAAAGGGATTTTGCTGGTTTTAAAAATAATGATAGAGACTTATTAGCAAAATAAAGCTTAAACAGGCAAGTTTAGGTTAGTTTTAAGGACTTGGGAAATACAATAATTAGGTAATTGACTTAAATTGAGATTTTCACATTCAATTCCGGAAGTAGACCCTCATTATTTACTTCAGAATTTATTAAAAATCCGTTTAGAGAAATTAGAATTGGTATAGGGATTAAGCAATCTGTATTATTCCCAGGGATATTTAATACAACAGCTATAATACTAGCAAGATTCAAAATGATTTTAGCTAGTAACAGTATTGAGTAATTTTATTTATAACATTGGATTTGGAATGCATGCCCCAAATTGCCCCACCAATTAAAAGGAAGCAGATGGACACCCAAAATGGTAACCTACTTGAGAACTTTAGATCAAAAACATTAACGACATTATCAAAATTAAATAAATACTGACCAATTGTTAGTACTGATATAATTAAAACACTAACAATGGCTACCTTACTTAATAATAAAATAGAATTGGATCTTTTTTGAGAAGTAAGCACTCCCAGACTTAACAGAAAAAATGAAACTGCAGAAGTAAAATCCATGAATTGATCTCCTGAAAACGCAGAGAGAACAGATTGAAAATTTGACAACCAAGCAGCCATAACAGCAATATTTATCGCCATTATTATCAAACTAATAATTTTTACGTTTCTTGACTTCTTAGCCTTTAATTCTATTGTCATATAATTATTTAGATATTAATTACGACCGAATTTATATCTATGAAGTCAAAATAAAGTAAATAACGCAGGTTAAAAAATGGATATTACTTAGGTAAACAATTACAGTTTAATTTTATTAGTTGAACCCTATGACTTTAGCTAATATATTACACCTAAAAACAATAAAATACTTTTATTAATTAGACACAAAGAATTCTTCAACAATTTCTTCAATCATTTTCACGGTTAGGGGTTTGTTCCTGTATCCGCTAATTGTAGAAAAACTTTTCGCTTTATTTAAATCATCAGGGTTCAATGAAGTGGTCAACATGATCAAAACAATATCCCCTCTGTTGTTTTGGTTTAATTTTTCGTATTCTTCTAAAAATTGCCACCCATTCATTATGGGCATATTAATGTCTAAAAAAATAATATTAGGTTTGATTAAAGGTTCATTTTCTTTTGGCTGAAGGTATTCAAGTGCCTCCAAACCATTCTCCACAACAACTACATTTTTAATGCAGTTGGCTTTTTTAATTGCATATTTGTGAACAAAATTAGTTGCTTTGTCGTCATCAACGAGCAAGATAGAATTAATCTTTAAAGCCATTATTATGAGATTTACTGAAAAAAATTTAAGTGATCATCGTTTACTTTCAATGCAAAACAAAAAAGAATAATTAAAAACTATTTCTTATTTGCAAATATACCAAAAAATACATTAACACTTCAAATTTAATTAAATATATAAAATTGTAAAAATTTTAATTCTAATAAAAACAAAAAAACACCCAATAAATTTTAAAATATACCATTTACACAATATTTATCATGCCAATATATTCATTAAACAACAAAATACAACATACAACTATTTACTAGCTACATAATGCGAAAAATTGTTTTTTTTCTGGCTTCATTATTTAAAAATTGTAACCTATAAGTAAAAGGTCCTGCCTAAATTACCCTATTACATCTATGGACAAAACCTCCTATTTCCTCCTGTATACGACCTTATCCCCCATTAAAGGTGGTAAATTAATTGCATAAAAAGCGCCAGATGCATCAGAAATGAGAGGAAGAGTTTCCTTTTGCTGTTTTTTAGGGACTTGTAATCATTTCAATTGGAATAATTGCTAATTCAGCACTATTGTTATTCCAGGTATCTCTGCCTTTTCCAATTGGCCTACCTACTTTCCCACCACTATTAGAATACCCAACATACAGCTTACCTTGGTATTCAACAGCATGAGGATAAGCCAAGGCTGCTTGGGGATGTGACTCTCCTACTCCTTCGGGGAAAACAGAATGGCGAATCACGAATACTTTTGAAAAAAACAGCTCTCCAGGACGACTGATAGCTATGGTCAAAGTGTTTCTCGTTTTATTTACACCATTAAAGGTCGTACCAATCAAATAATATTCACCACTACTCAATTGACCTGTATATGGTTTTGAGGTGGTCATAGGCAAGTTACTGGGCTTAAGTATTGACCAAGTCTGACCAAAATCATTACTTTTTGATGACAACGCTATGGATTGCTTGCCCCATCGTGCCACATTTATAATTATTGAACCATCAATTATAACAGTGCTTTCACCCCAAACTTTCTCAGTTTTCATAGGAATAACAACCACATCCCATTTGGTAAAATCATCCCCATCGCTTATTGCAACTGCTGGTGGGTTGTTCCCGCTGCCAGTTTCGTTAACCTGAAAACCTGACATAATCCAGTTCCCATTATCCATTTTTTCAGGAGCTGCCAATGGCCAAAAATTATTCCTTGCAACGATACCTTTGTCCTCCCACACATCCGTTTTTTCATTTAAAAGAAAGGCACGTACGCGAAGCTTTTCCATAATCCCATCGTATTCTCCATGAAATGCCCACAACTCACCATTGTAAGAAAGAAATTCACCATGACTAACCGCTACATTGTCTCCTCGACCTATGGTTTTGACAGGCCCCCAGGTTTTACCCCCATCTTCACTCACACGGTAATTGGCTTCCTCTGACACTGTATTTTCACCATTTTTATTGTGACCAAAGGAAGCGTAAAGTTTGTCCTTATGCCAGATCAAAGCAACCCCATGCAAAAATCGGTAACCATCTTTAGAAAATTCAAAGGGTTTTATGACCGAAAATTCAACGTTTTCAATAATTGGAATTTTATTTAACTCAGGCATATTAACCGTTGTATCCCATAAAGGGAAAACTTCCTGAGCAAACGATTGGAATGAACATAAAAATCCAATCCACAAAAATACACTTTTCATTGTTTTGACTTTATCGTTAAACAGGTAATGCAACCCACCTATAATCAGGGAATTGCTCCGATTTGATTGCTCTTTTTTAAATCATTATTAAAGCGTTCCGTATTGTTGGACAAATGAAAGTACCACTAAACTTATATTAACGAGAATTGCAGACTTCCATCAATTAGCTTTACCTTTAAATTTCTCCTACCAAGCTTAATTCAGCTCAGGTTTTACCCAATCTTTGATCCCACTAGCTTCCTTTTGTTTTTCATATTCCACCCAAAAAGGTTTCTCTTTGGCTAAAGGAGCTGTTTCGTTAACCATTAAAGGTCGCACTTCGTCCCACCAAACACCATAGGCTTCTTTCATTTTTTTAATGAGTTCAGGATGTTCCGCTGCAATGTTATTTGTTTCTCCAGGATCTTGATACAAATCATACAATTCACTGTTTTTCACAAATCTATACTGTTCGTTTCTAACCGCATATTTCTTGAATTTTGAACTGTCAGGATTCGACGTTTCTGCAGTACCTACCCAACGTTCTGTGCCTTCTTGATCTGTAATATTGTCTGGATTTAAAGGCCATCTCCCCTCATGAAAGAATCGAAACCTGTCTTCAGATTGAATGCTGTCATTTTTTAAATAAGAAAGGAAGCTTTGCCCATCCAGATCCGGAATATCAGAGATGTCAATATTGGCAATTTCAGCAAAAGTTGGCAACATGTCATAATGATTAAGCATTACATCCACCTCTTTGCCTTTATTGAATTTATTGGGCCACCGGATAAAGAAAGGAACCCTTGTTCCTCCTTCATAAACACTTCCTTTAAACCCTTTCATCCCTGCATTGTAGGTTTCTCCATGCACGGTATTGTAACCTCCATACGTTTTCCCATTGTCCGACATGAAAATTAAAATGGTATTGTCGGCAATGCCCCATGCTTCCAGTTTATCCATCAATATACCCAAGTTATAGTCTACGTTTTCGATCATTCCATAAAAGCCTTGAGCATCTGTTGGGTAGCCCTGATCGATGAATTTTTGCTTGTATTCTTCAGGAGCTATAAAAGGACCGTGAGGTGCATTGGTGGTTATATAAGCAAAAAACGGTTCCTCTGTTAAGGACTTATCTTTTATCCAGGACAAAGCCTGTGTAAAAAACACATCGGTGCAAAACCCCTCCGTTTTCACAAAGGTACCATTGTGCATAATAACGGGATCGAAATAACCATTTCCAGGAGCATCGGCACAAGAACCTGCATAAGCCTGACCTATACCGCCAGCACCATGTATAAATACCTCGTCGAATCCACGACTGTCAGGCTGGTACTCCTGTTCATCGCCCAAATGCCATTTTCCAAATATACCACTGGTATAACCTCCCCGTTTCAATACCTGAGGCAAGGTAGTTAGGCCTAGTGCCATTCTTTCTCTTTCCAGAATGGTATGCGTAATGCCATTTTTAAAAGGATGTCGCCCGCTCATAATGGCAGACCTGGTTGGCGCACAAGTAGGACTGACCTGAAAATCCTCTAGACTTATTCCCTGAGATTTCAACTTATCCATATTAGGCGTTGATACATCCGGACTTCCATTGGCAGAAATGTCGCCATATCCCTGGTCATCTGTCATTACCAATATAATATTTGGTGGCAATGGTTCCACCTCTTTGTCCTGTTTACAACCGAAAATCAGCATGGCCAAGCCGAAGAAGAAAAGTGATTTTAGTGGGAAAGTGTTTTTCATTGTATATTCAATTATGGATTGATTATAAAAATAGCAATAAGATGGGGAAAATAGGTGTTATTTGGTTTAATACCTATCGGGAACGGTTTTGGGGGAATTGTTAATTGTTAATTGTTCGTATACTCTTCAATAATCTATTACTGGTACCTGAACCTGTCAAACGACCGGTACCTGGGCTTGTTGGACTTCTCTACCGGTGCCTGGGTTTGTCGAAGGCAAAGTTGATGTGATTCTCTTTAAAAGGTATGTGGGTTTAGTATTGGAGATTTGGGACATGCCATGCCACTATCAATCACTCTATCACCACACCGGTCACCCCATCACGGATCACCCCATCACTGATTTCTTATTTCAACCTTGTTTTTCCAGCTATTCTACTACAAAATAAAAATTCATTGTATATTTCTGGTAGAACTACTTATCCCCTATTCAATCGGAATAAACATGCACAAAACATATACAATCTTTGGTCTGATAGGCCTTTTATTAATAGTTGCTGGATTTAATAGAATGGCCACAGCTCCCCAAGCAGAAATCAGCAATGGAATTATTAAGGCAAACCTATACCTCCCAGATCATGAAAATGGTTATTACCGTGCTTCTCGTTTCGATTGGTCGGGGGTAATTTCGAGTCTGGAATACAAAGGGCACCAATATTTCGGGCAATGGTTCAAAAAATATGATCCAATGATAAATGATGCCATAATGGGGCCGGTTGAAGATTTCTCTCCTCTAGGCTATGATGAAGCAGAAGAAGGTGGCCTGTTTGTTAAAATTGGCATAGGGGCACTGGAAAAAATAAAGGAAGAGAAATACCGTTTCTCCCATACTTATGAATTGGTAAATGGAGGGGAATGGAAAGTAAAGAAGCATAAAAACCGAGTGGAATTTAGGCATGAATTGATAGATGCAGATGGCTATGGCTACCAATATACCAAAGTGGTGGAATTGGTGAAGGGCAAGCCTGTACTTGTATTAAAACATACCTTAAAAAACACAGGCACAAAATCAATCAATACAAGTGTCTACAACCATAATTTCTTTGTAATTGACCATGAACCTACAGGACCAAATATTAAAACAACCTTTCCTTATGACATCCACCTTGACAATAGTGAACAAAAGAAAGTGGTTAATTTTGATTCTTTAGGGTTAGTTTCCGATCGTACTATCAGCTTTAGCAGGTATTTTAAAAATGGAGAAAGCGTTTATACCAGCGGTATAATGGGTTTTAGAGATTTGCCTGAAGACTATCAGTTCTCGGTGATGAACACCAAAACAGGCGCCGGAGTAAAAGTCAAGGGAGACAAGGCTTTGGAGAAAATAGTTTATTGGGCCAACGCAAGAACTTACTGCGCTGAACCCTATATCAGACTTGAATTGGAACCCGGAGAAACCGTCAACTGGAAAAACGAGTACGACTTCTTCACTTTTGAAAAAGAATAATATCCAAGCTTGTTAAGAATAAGTCTTTATTGACCTTCTTCTATATCGCCAAAATAATAAAGCATGACAACCTTTGAGTACCTTAAATTCCAAGGGGTACTTAAAATGGTAGGAATAAATATGGCGACATAATACACCCAAAGTGGTGGATCATTAAATACCAAATAGGTAAGGAAACCAAAAACCACAAATATGGCTACCCCAACCATATAAGTAAAGAACATTGAAATCTGATAAAAGCCTGGTTCAGGCATAAAATCAAAGCCACATTCTTTGCAGTTTTTGTTCAGCTCATTGAATTTACTCATGTTAAGGGCCGAAGTTTTAAACATGTCCCCTTCTTTACAAACTGGACATTTGCAATGAAGCATGGCATTTAATTTCTTATTGTCTTTCCCTAAAGCTTCATGGGTATTGCTGCTCCTAATTTCTTGACTTAAATCCTTCATTTGGGGTTTATTATTTATTCACAAATTACTAAAATAAACATTAGCGTTTAAACCTATAACATCAATTAACTCTTTCTACAAATATAAATCTCTAATAAGTTCTTATAGTTCATTAATTCAACAAAATATTGTTAGGTACTAGCTATTACCCTAATTCCCAGAAACTTTAATTATAGTTAGTAAATATGGAATTTCGCACTGTAAAAACATTCATCCTTAACTATTGCAATTATAGGTAAACTGCCTAATTCACTAAAGATTCACCTAATTTCTTCAATTATTTTGTCAGGAAAAGTATGACACTAAACTCCTGTGAAGAAAAATTTGAAAGCTTGGAGCCTACGGTTTTCTACTACCGTCCATTGAAAACCTTTAAAGAAAATTTAGTAGCACCTCCACCGAGAAACTCAATAGAATTCCCTACAATAAAGCCCGGAAGGAAGGTGGACATTAAGACAGATTCAAATGAGCTTCTTCTAATGTTGACAGAACCACAACATAGGATAATATGGATGAAAAGCCTAAATAACATCACCTTAAAGGACCATAAAATCAACCGAATACTTTCTGTTCACGAATGTTTAATCGGTTCCAATCAGATTGAAGTTTCCATTGAGAAAGTTACAACAAATTACCTGGGTATCAACTTTTTTGAAAGGGCCAGAATGAAGCATCCCCAACTTGACTTCTTGGTTCTTTACCACTTAGAAAAGAAAAACAACAAAATCACGAGATTAGGTATTGGTAACTATTTTTACAAAACCAGGTATTGGTCCATCAACCTATTTTTAATACCTGTTTAATCTTTGATGTTTCGCCTATTCTATTATATCAACCTTAAAAGACTGAATAAATACGCCGAAAAAGAGCTTTTATAATACTATTTTCGTTGCCTCATAAGTCCCATCTTTTTTAAAATCCACCTCATGAAATTGGTGATTTTCCCAACAAACTTGGATTTAGGGAATGACTTGGTGTCTTAAAAGATTTTACTATTGTAATGCTTCTGCATTAAAACCGAAATATGCAATAGACAATCTATTACGTGCTGAAATCGCTTCAAAATCAGCCACTTCGTTGCTGTTTTCAATTTCACCATAGCGGTGCTATGATAAAATCTCCAAACAGCCTGATGTCTTGCGATTGCAACACTTCCCGTAAACATGGGACAGGCATCACCCCTGACTATCGTCAGGGCGAAGAAATTCTATTACATAATCCGGGTTAAAACAAAAAATCCACAGGCCCTGACCTGTGGATTTTTTGTAAATGCAATAAGCTTAACAGAAAAACATCCATTAACCTGGGAATTTTCAACTGTTCCAAAACTTTACTTAATCCAACCTTTTTCCATTTTCATCCCAACCTGTTGAGCTAAAATGGGAAGCATTTGGCGTTATATAGTTTACCTTGGCCAGTTCAGGAGTTTTAAGTTTTTTATGCCCTAGAATTCTTGACTCTAAAGCAAAATCCAAAATACCACTGCTTAACAAGGTTCGCTCTACTGGATAAGGAGGTTTCCCTGTTTCAAATAAAATCTCAATATTTTTAACCAGACATCCAAAGTGATGATGTGGTTTGCCCTGTAATCGCATAAGGGTAGAATAGGGTTTGGAAGTGTTCTCCAATTCAACTGCTACAGTAAAATCCTGTACCAGCCCTGTCAATAAGAAAGCAGCAACTTTTAGCCCATCCTTATAGTCCACCACAAAAACAGCAGGGGATTTCACCAATTCCTTCATGTCACCTTCTACTTTGGTGAGGCTATGTGAAATTGCCTCTTTAAATAGCCTACTCGCCCATTCATTTTGATCCAAAAACTGCCAACAGTCTTCTCCTTCAAGGCATTGAACAGCTTTCACACCTGTTTCTCCTCCTTTTCTTCTCTCTACTACTGATTGAAGGGAATCCAGCAAATGAAAACCATAAATATCCAAACCACTATAAGAGATGCCCACTGCATATTTCTGGGCCTCACCATAAGGTGTATCAATTGCAGGAATACGCCAAGCTACAGGAACTGAAGAACCTGCCAACATCGGGAAGTCAAGTTCTTTTGAAATCTCCACCATACGTTTGGCTTGCCGCCAACTGTAAGAAAGGTGCTTGTCATTGAAAACGGGAACTGATTTCTTTGTTTCTCTAAAGACATCAGTAATTTTCAAAAACATCTCAAATCGTGGATATTGTTTTTGTTCCTTGTCATTCATTCTATAAACGCCGTGTTCTCCAATCAGTAAAACTGCATCTACAGCCAGTTTGTCACCACCCAATGTAAGGGCATCAGCAACGGTCCTAAAAATGGGAACACCATGCTTTTTAGCCATGTCACGACTCATATCCGTTTCAGGAACTTGCTCAGTAAACATGGAAACAATTTTCGAACGCGGAAAAGGCGCCATACCGTCTTGATTGTACCCTTCTAGGTATTTGCCAACAATTACATCTGCGTGGGAATTGGGCCTGTACTCTGTAAGTATAGCAGCTATTCTTTTAGGTTTTCCCTTGAAAAACTTATCGACATCATCCATGATAGTATCCTTCCCTTCTGCAGGAGTGATGGAAAGTATTTGCCCCGGCAATAGGGGCGTTAAGGCGAGGTATCTAAGAAGGTCACGACGTTTCATCTTGTTTTTTTATATTTAGTTAATGGTTTTATTTAGATCCCAGACCACTTTCCCAACCCTAAGAAGAAATTTCTTTACTTTAATGGCTATGCCTGCTCTTCAATTCCGCTTCCAACTTTACTAGACAATTGGAAGCGAGGCGTTAGGGCAATCTTTTCATGTGGTGAAAATTCAATTCTGGGGTGAATAGGTTTCAAGACTATTGAAATTTTAAAGTGCCAAAAAACTGAGGCAAGTGAAAATTAGGTTTTGGGTTGTCTACATAAGACCATGTCAGGAAGTTAGGGTTGCTGGTTCTGCTACCTGTCTTGTAAAAGTTGGCCTTCCATATGGTTCCACTTTTAGGAGGGGTTACTTTTGAGTGTTTTTTCAACATGGCTAAAGGTACTCTGTATTCTATATACCAAGTAGTAGGCTCAGTAATTTCAGGATCCACCACTTCTGGTAGAGAATGAGCAATTTCTATCTGCTCAATGTCTTCTTTCCCTAATTTGGTGAATTTATCCCAAGGTTTAGAAACATAAAAAATCAGTGGAGTACCTCCTGCATTGATTTCAAGATTAAAATAACTCAATGGTAAATCCGAATCGGGAGAAAAGAAAAATTCCACACATGAGTCTCCAGAAACGTTTCCATTGTATTCTCGAACTATTGAGCGCACATAACGGTCTTCTACTTTGAAAATCCCATAAATGTTCTCCTCATCATACATTAATTTTGCCTGTACCTTTGGGGTGAACTTAGGTTCATCTCCCATTTTATAATCAAGTGTTACCGGCTTAATTTTCTTCCATTGAGCCTTGTCCCAATTTGCATCTATAGGCATTGAGCCCTTTTTTAGTTTTTTAACCAAATACGCTGCTTTTTCTTTAATTGGGGTTAACTCGCTCTTTACAGGATCTGTCGTTATCTTATTTAGATAACTGTAGAATAACGGTAAGGTTAACAATGATAAAGATATAAGTATTGCTTTCATGAAATTAATCGTTTGTGCTAAATTTAAGTAAGTAACTTTGGCATATACAAAAAACAAAATTTTGCAAGCCAACCTCTCTGGACTTCAAAGAAAATAGTTGTCAAAACAGGTATTTGTGCCTGAATATATGTAAAAGTTCAAAAAGTTGGCTACAAAGTAAGTATCTTTTTGAGTTATTATTATATCTATGGTTATTACGGGGTGAAAAAATTTGTAAGGGTAGCAAACTACCTTCTTTGGTAGATAGATTGAGTGGGAAAAAACGAGACCATCAAGGTATATACTTTTAAAAAACAAATTAGCTTTAATACCTTTTGTAAATACAATTATCACTTAAAAAAACTGAGATACGCTCAAAATAAATAATTACAATCATAAAAACCTAAAGGATAAATCCGGAATGTCTGGACTCCAATTACTAAATTTATAAGAAATTGATAACATTGACCTCTTTAAACATATCCCTTAAAAACATTGAATTTTAAGGAAATAAACGGTATTATTGATGAATTTACTTTAAAACAACCACCTTTTTAAGTCATTTAATAAATGATTTAAATCTTTTAAAAAACCAAAATGAAAAAATCCACAATTCTGAGAATTACTATTGTTTTACCGGTCGTTCTATTTTCCTTCTTGACTACTTATGCTCAGAAAAAGCCCATAATTGGAGTGGCAGGAATTGCACACGAATCAAATTCTTTCAGCAGTCAGCTGACTACATTGGATAAATTTGATTTTCAAGTGGGAGAATCACAAAAGGAACTGGCTACGAAGTTCTTTTCTTTTGCCAATTCTCAAACCATAAGTTCAGGTTATATAGAAGGTGCAAAGCGTTTTGGCTTGGAACTCTACCCTACCGTAGTCACCAGAGCTAGGCCTATGGGGCCACTTACCGATAATGCTTTCAATACAATAATGGATGAAATTATTAAGCAATTGAAAGCTGGCCCTAAACTAGATGGTATTTTGCTTAACCTTCACGGAGCTATGGTTGTCGAAAGTTACCCAAGCGGTGATGAAGAAATTGTAAGAAGAGTGCGCAAAGCATTTGGCCCAAAAATGCCAATCATTGTTACCCATGACTTCCATGCCAATGTTACACCAGATTTGGTTAAACTTTCCAATGTATTGATCACTTTTAAGGAAAATCCACATCTTGACACATTTGACAGAGGAATGCAAGCCGCAAAAATAATGGCCGAAATGGTAAAAGAGGGAGTCAAGCCTACACAGGCAATAGTAAAAGCCCCTATGGTTTATAACATAGTCTATCAAAGTACTTTTTCAAACCCTTTACTCCCTATCACTACTGAGAGCAAAGAATTGGAGAAAAACGAAAAAATACTTGCCGTGAGTGTTTCCGGAGGCTACCAGTATGCCGATGTACCTTGGATGGGCCCATCCGTGATAGTGGTTACAGATAATGACCCTGAACTCGCACAGAAAGAAGCCCAAAAGCTTTCAGATAAATTATGGAATACCCGTCATGAAACCGTGCTTGACAGCCCACAGCCGGAAGAAGCTGTGAAAATAGCCATGGAACATGAAGGACGACCTGTTGTATTGATTGACATGGGAGACAATATTGGTGGTGGATCCACTGGTGACAGTTCATTTCTATTGGAAGAATTGTTGAAACAAGGAGCCGAAGGATGGGTGGTGGTAATTGCTGATCCAGAAGCCTATAAAGTAGCCGAAAAAGCCGGTATTGGAAATGATTTTGATTTTGAAGTGGGTGGTAAAACAGATGAGTTGCATGGAAAGCCTGTCCGAATTAAAGGCCAGGTTCGTTCGTTAAATGTAGGTAAATATTTGGAAACAGAAGTCCGTCATGGAGGTGGGCGTTACTGGAATATGGGACATACAGCCGTGATACAAGTAGAAGGATCTACTTTGGATGAACCTAACCTGGTACTATTGACTACATTGGCATCCAGCCCTAATAGTGCACATCAACTGATCTCCAATGGAGTATATGTAGAACGTCAAAAAATCATTGTAGTGAAGGGTAACATTGCGCCTAGGGCTGCCTATGAACCTTTTGCTTCCAAATTAATTCAAGTGGATAGCCCAGGCGCTACGGCGGTTAACCCATCTTGGTTTACCTTCAAGCGGGCCCGCAAGGGAATGTTTGGCATGGGAGATTACTAAATACTTGTCTTGAAAAAACAACAATTGGTGCAGTCGCTGAAATCAAATTCAGTTTGTATCCTATTTGACGCCCTCCTAGCCATGCTATGGAGGGCGTTTTTAATAAGGAGGAATCTAAAATCGACTCCCTTCTTGGGAATAGTCAGAAACACTATTGCTTGAATCTTAGTAATTCTATACAGCATTTACCTCTCATGTAGGAGAATCCCTACTCATGATGGGTACCAAATATTATTTATCAATACATTGCTACCATCTTTAATTGATTGTTCAACCCGTTTTAGGATAACGGAAAAATAGTATGTTGAGGCCCTTGAGTTGACTCTCACGGTTATTATTGTTCAGGCCCTTTATGTCTGGTATTTATACTTGAAGCCGGCTACAATAAAATTCGAGAAAGATAATTCTATTTTTCTATGTCCTTTAAGGATTGAGGGCGATCAGTAGGTTCTGAAGCATCATCTTCCCCCGTAGGTGCAGTGCGCCACCAGTTAGCAAGGAAAGAGCCGGAGATGTCCATCCAGGTACCAAAAATCGCTGGGAATAGCCCCAGAGTAGCGGCCTTTCCAAGTTCCGAAGCAATACCTGCTGCCATTCCCCCATTCTGCATACCTACTTCTATCGCTATGGTTCGGCTGTCGACTTTATTCATCTTGAAAAGGCGGCAACCCCAATAACCCAATACATAGCCACTTGCATTGTGGATGATGGCGGCTAACAATAACAAAAGACCAATCTCTAAAAGGCTGTCACGCCCTGCTGCAACGATCACAGCGATAATCACCACATTGGCGGCCATTGCTATAAAAGGCATGGCAATATGAAGCCAACCTGCCCTCCCCTTGAAAATCTTATTGAAAACCATCCCTGCAATTATGGGTACAAATATCATCTTGATTATGCTCACCATCATCTGAAAAGAGTCAATCGGAATAAATTGACCTGCCAAAAGTTTCATTAACAGGGGTGTTAAAAAAGGTGCCAGTATAGTAGTAAAAGCGGTTAAAGTGATGGACAAAGCCAGGTTTCCCTTGGCTAGAAAAGTAATAATGTTGGAGGATACCCCACTCGGTGAAGAACCTATAAGGACAATACCTGCTGCAATCTCCGGTGGAAATTCCATCAATACAGCCAAAGTTATCGCAAGGATAGGCATAATGGTAAACTGAGAAACCAAACCAACAATGACTCCTTTTGGCATCTTTAATACTCCTTGGAAATCTCTAATCCCCATGGTGGTTCCCATTCCAAACATGATGAGTTGAATCAAAGGAACAATAAACCCCTCGGTATTATAACCAGCTACCTCTGTTATATAATCAGGAAATGTCATGCTGATGGCCACGGCGGCAATTACCCACACGGTAAACGAAAAACCTTTTAACTTATCATAACCTTGCATGCCTATTAGTAAAAAAGCGAAGAAAGAAAGTACCAATAGAGAGGCAACTTCTTGATTATCCATTAAAAGCAAAACAGCAATTCCAATTAAAGAGATGCCTGCTAAAACAAGGGATGAGCTAAATAAGGTTTGCTTTTTATTCATGTTTTTTTCGTAAATGCTTACTGATATTATTTTTTAACCACAACAAGATGGTCCTCTACTCAACCTTATGTGGACAATCCGGATGATTAGCACAATTGCCTGTCTGGTAAAGATAAAAGGGATTTCATAAAGTAGGGGGAATTCATTGCCCTTTTACCTCAAAATTTATTTATTTTTAAAGAGATTTTTTTAACCATTTGTCTTGAGGGAAACCTTTAGTATATTCTATTATTGCTCAATCCAACTTTAAACGCTTCACAATTGTCCAACTATCGCATAGTGTAATGAGCCTAAAAGTTGCCTAATAAACAGAAAAGCTTTTAAAATAGCATGCTTAACACCATTCATTAGGCCTCCTTACTACCTAAATTTATGATTGGATAACCTCTTTAAAAAATTTTCACGCTTATAGACCGGGAAAAAAATACAAATCAAAATTTCAAAAACTAAATGCAATTGCCTTTTAAGGCTAAAAACCATTACATCAAAATCAATAAATTTTTATCTTAAAAATGATTAGTTAATTTCGCGTGATTCAAATTTGGCGAATATTTTCAATTATGCTTATGATGCATACATTAGAAAGTTGTTCGGTATTTTTAACTGAATATTAAATCATACAAGAAGGTAATTTTAATTAATAAAACCTTAAAAATATCCCTTTTATTAATATGATGCGTAATTATATAATCATAGTTTTTTATTTTGTTCTTTTTGCTTGCAACCCAAGTGAGGACCCACAAGATGAATACATTACCTTATCTGAAAATGACCTTTCCATTTCTTATAATGATGAATTCCAAATTCTAGCAGTATTCAATAGAGCAGGTTATACTACAGCAGATCTTATTTGGGAGTCAGAAGCAGAAAATATTGCAAATGTGGACCAAAACGGTCTTGTAACGGGCAAAAGGAAGGGGAAAACCACTATAACCGTAAGAACTGCTGATAACTTGTTTTCATCTTCTTGTAAGGTTGAGGTTCAACCGATCAATTTCTTGTTTAAGGAGCCATATTTTGATTTTGGTCAGGATCAGGCATTTATTACTAATAAGGAATCGAGATATTTATCCGTGCAAATACCTGAGGCAATGATTTTCGATGGTGAAAATCAAAATATCCGTTACTTAAACTATAGGTTTAAGGAAGGGAAGTACGAATATTCTTTTGTGGTTTTACCTGGTGATCAAGACATTCAAGAAGAAGTCCATGATTTCCTTATACAACGATATGACTTGCTAGGTTCTTCAACTTTAAGATTATATTTTGAGAATGAGGAAGTGAATATAACGTACGCTATCGATGAATATCGTGATATAGTCATCTTTTATTTCCCTAAAGTCAATTAGAAGAAGGTTAAATTAATCTCTTCCACTTAACAGGGCACTACATTGTCTTAATCAATAACAGACATTAATGGTTATTTCCTGACTTCCCGCATTTAACCTGATGTAATGCGATTCAGGATTTTGGGTTTTCACCTTGCAAATGAATTCACCTGAAAAGCCAAAACCCTCCTTTGGCTTTCCAAAAAAATTATAATCCATTTTCCCATTATGGTTACTATCATGAAACACAGCAATCATGTATTCTCCCGGATCTAACTCAGGAAGTATGAGGTAGGGCGCTTTTTTAATGGGAACCTCAAGCTTTTCAACAGGTTCCATTTCCAAGCCTAGTTCTATTGCCTGCTTCTTGAAAATATGAATCCGAACCTCCCCTCCCAATTCAAAATCTAAATTGTTAATGCTTAAAGCAGTTGTATTGGCGACAGGAGTATTTAATGCATATTGAAATATGCTACACAGGAGTATTAATGTAATTTTCATTTTAAACTATTTGTAATAATATTCAATATTGTAGTTCTTTGATTATTTGAAACCTTGTTTTTGAAACCAAACATCAGCCAGGTTAATGTTCAAGGTAATCCCATGAGTTGTCTCTCTGGAAAGGAGAGTTGTTTTCCCCTGCTTTTCATACTGATAGGAAAGATTTAATCTGGTAAGTCCTTGTATGGGAATACCTATTCCCGCTGTGAAGCCCCATCGATCTACCGCTTGATTTTGAAAAAGGTAGTTTCCAGAATCATAATAAATTCCGGCGGAATAACTCAACTTTTGAGGAAATGAGTAACCTCTTGGTACAGGCACATATTCTATGCCTACACTTACTTGATGAGCCGCTCCATAATCCTCCCATGAATCTGGGAAAAATTTATACATATAATCGGCCGCTATAATCCAATTCTTGTTTTGGTAAGACAGGCCAGCTTTGGCAGTTTGGTAATAATCCATTCGCTCCTTATCACCTGTGGATTCAAACAAAAGAGTGTCTGAATTGACAAGTTGGATTTCTTCCGAAATGGTCTCATTCATTATGGCTGGCGCCTGATAGGTCAAACCCATCAATACTTTTTTGTCTTTATTTTGATAGGCTACATATTGCAAGCCCATATCCACCCCTACACCACTGTAATTGTTTTTTAGATTTTGCTGAAAACTGTCTATTGCCTCATCTCCTAGGGACTGTGTTTCATAAGTGTTGATATTATTGATAATCCCAAAGGCATAATAAGGTCTTATCCCCAATGAAAGTCGAGGGTGTAAAGAGTAGGCATAATTAAGAAACACCTTACTTATGTCCCCATAATTCTTAGTAAGTTTGGAATAAGGGTCAGCTGATCCTACAAAATAGGTGGTTTCCAAAAAGCTATTGTCTACACTACTTAAAGGCATTAGGCCAAAGGTAAAAGCAGATGATTTGGATACCCTCAGCCAAAAGGCCACATGGGTCAAATTGGTCCTATTAATATCAATGTTTTCATCGTTTGTGGCAATGTTCATCATCTGATACTTAACATCTGCATCGATCATGAAATTATAAGCACCTAAAACCCCAACACTAGAGGCCGGATTGACAAGGTTTAAGAAGTAAGGTGATTGAACAGCCACTCCAGTTCCCCCGAGTCTAGATGCATACCCCACATTGTCATTATTAATCAAACCTATACCATAGGAAGAGTACAAGGAACCACTTCCCCTTTGTGCTTCCACCCTTCCTATAAGGATAAAAGATATAAGACATAAACATAGCGTTCGAATTGGTAAAGTCATTTTGATTTTTTCGGAAAGCTAATGCTACATCTAGGAACATTCCTCTTAAATAGGCATAAGGGCTAATTTCATAGACCTAATCCCACTTTTCATCTTCTAAAATTCAAAATCCTTATGTCCTTTGTATTATTTAAGATCATAGAGAATAAAGTGCTTTTCGTCGAGAGGATTGGTGCCTAGGTCTATTATACCTCTTTATTCGCTAATGATTGATTTGGTTTGGGGCAAAAATAAACTTTATGCAATCAATTTTCAGATCAATCAAATATCTATGTATGCCTGCAGTGGCCATTCTTATGACGGGATGTTTTGAAAATGAGATACTAGTACAACCTGAAGTCACTAAAGACAATAATCAACTGGAAGTTAGCTTAATTGAAAGTACAGACATCCTATTGTACAGTTATTATAGTGATAGTTTGGTCACCAATGACAGGACAAATTTTTTATTGGGCTCATACAATGACAGTATAAGAGGAGGTATAAAGGCGGTTCCTTATTTGCAATTTGGAGTTGAAAGTGGCATTAGGATGAATGATGAAGCTCAAATGGACTCTGTTGTATTGGTCTTGTACTATGAAAGTTTTCATTATGACACCCTTCCTGTTTTCGATATCAATATTTATGAACTTTTAGAAAACCCTGAACCTAATGATTTAAATGCCATCTATAACTTCCAAAACTTTGACTATAACGAAAGTCCTTTGGTGTCCCAAAAAATCCAAGCCCTTCCTCATCAGGATTCGCTTACAGTGACCTTACCCTATGAATTTGGACAAGAACTTTTTGAACTGTCCAAGTCAAGTAATTCAATTTTCTATACCAATGAAGACTTGGAAGAACACTTTAAAGGTTTGAGAATAGAGACAGAGGGAACAGGCCCCATATTGTCTTTTAACGAAGCTTCTTATATAGGTTTCTATTACAAACCATCCACTAGCATTTCCCAAACAAATGCACAATTCAAAATTACTGTACAGAGCGGAACTGAACATTTCACAAATTTGACAGTAAATAAATCCTCCGGGCTATTGCAAGGCTTTGAATCCTACACCAATATTGCATCGGAAGAAACCTCGGGGACGGTAATGGTGGATCCCCTATATGAATCAGGTATCAGAATTGAGTTCCCCGAAACCCAAAGCCTTAAGGAAATTTCCGAGAGCTTCTTTATTTCTTCGGCCATACTTCACCTACCCGTGAAACCGGGAACTTATAACAATTACTTCAACACCCCCTCCTTTTCGATCAATGTATATCTGGTCAATAAAAACAATGAGATCATAGGCTCTTTAGCCTCAGTAGGTATGACGGCTTATGATGATCAGTTTCATGAAAACACCTACTATGATATTCCAGTAACAGATTTCATAAACAGTCAATTGAATACAAATTACGACAATGGAAATGCTTTATGGATTACCATACCAGAAAGCACCTCACTAACTACCAGGTATTTGGCATTTTCGTCTCACTCATTACAACAAAAAATTAAACTAGATATTGTTTTTCTTCCTTTAAATTAAATTATTATGAATAAAACACGTTTGTTAATAGGAGCTATTATTGGAGTTTTCTTCTTCAGTAGTTGTATCAATGAAGATGAAGTAACCTCGGAAGGCAACTGGGTCCAAAGATCCTATTTTGAAGGTAGTAATCGCTCCAATGCGGCCTCATTCTCAATTGATAACAGTGCCTTTGTAATGGGAGGTTACACAGGAGAAGAATACCTAAATGATTTCTGGGAATACAATTCTGACGGAGATTATTGGATAAAGAAAGCTGATTTTCCAGGAAAAGCGCGTAGCAATGCTGTAGCCTTTTCTATTGACGGTAAAGGTTATGTAGGAACAGGATACGACGGTACCAACAAACTCAATGATTTCTGGGAATATGATCCAGAAAATGATACATGGAAAGAAGTGGCATCCTTTGGGGGCACTGCCCGTTACAATGCTATTGGTTTTTCCCTTGTAGGAAAAGGATATATAGGTACAGGCTATGATGGAAGTGAGCAAAAAGATTTTTGGCAATACGATCCTACAAGTGATTCCTGGACCCAAATTATTTCAATGGGTGGAGCCAAGCGTCAGAGTGCTTCCGTATTTGTAATCGGAGATGTTGCCTATATTGGTACCGGAATCAATAATGGCTCTTATGAATATGATTTCTGGGCTTTAAATGGCAATAGCCTAGAATGGACACGGAAAAATGATTTGGACTATAGCGATGATTATGCTGTGGTGAGAAGTGAAGCCAGTGCATTTTCAATTGGATCTTATGGCTATATTGTAGGCGGATCAGTGGGTTCTGTTTTGGGTAGTACTTGGGAATACAATCCTTCAGATGATACCTGGGAAGAAAAAACCCCACTGGAAGCTGTTTATAGAGCCGGTGCTTCAGCCTTTTCAGTATACGACAGGGCCTATGTCCTTTTAGGACGAAGTTCCAGCTTAAGGTTTGATGACATCTATGAATTTGAGCCTTTTGTATATTATGATGAAGAGGATTAAATTTATCAAAGCCTTCTAAATGTTGAAAATAGAAAAAAAAGTAATTTTAAAGACATTGGTTCATGTCTTAATACTGGGGGTAATTTTATCCCCAGTATTTTTTATTATTTCTAATAAAAACCAAGAAATACGCCCCAATTATTATTTTAGCATTTCCAACAGTAGCATAATCATTTTTTATTTAATCAACATTATTTGGTTGATTCCTAAGTTAATCTTTCAAAGGAAGTATTTAAAATACGCCTTGTTCCTAACCTCATTCCTTGCCCTCTATATATTCTTCCAATATACTTTTATGGACTTCTCCCCTATTGGAGGAGATAGACCGAGTCCAAGATTTCCTGATGGAAAAAGGCAGATGTTTTTTTGGATACCTTCCTTTTTTCGGTTCATACTTATTATGGCCTTGGGAACAGTTATAGAGCTTATTACAAAGTTTGAACAGGAACACAAAAAATTTGATGAACTTGAGCGGCAAAAAATCATCAAAGAGTTGAACTTCCTAAAAAACCAACTTAATCCCCATTTCCTGTTTAATGCCCTAAATAATATCTATTCTCTGGCAAGTCGGAAATCCGAAAACACTACACCTTCGATTATGTTGCTGTCAAACATGCTCAGGTATGTTTTGTATGAATCGGGGAAAGATAAGGTACCTATTCATCAGGAAGTAGATTTCATAAAAAATTATGTAAACCTGGAAAAGCTCAAATTTTCTGACAACAATGCGCCTCAAATTAAATGTTATTTTTCGCTTACAAATGAAAATTATACCGTTGAGCCACTTTTGTTCATTACTTTAATAGAAAACGCTTTTAAGCATGGCATAAGCTACGTTACGCCTTCTTTTATCCTTATTTCCTTTAAGGAAGACAACAATGAAATACTGCTTTCTGTAATCAACAGCATAGGAAAAAGAGATGACAGGAATATCAATACCAACAAAACTGGGGTTGGTATTGAGAACCTTAAGAAAAGGTTGAAGTTGCTTTACCCGGGAAAACACAGCTTCAAGCAGATCCACGAAAACAGCACATTTAAGGCCTTTCTAAAAATAAAAAAATGAAAATCAACTGTATTATCATAGATGATGAAGTGCTGGCCCTTGATATATTGGAAGATTATATTTCAAGAATGCCTATGCTTGAGCTAAAGGGGAAATTTGACTCGCCCTTAAAGGCCATGGATTGCATTGTCCATGAAGAGGTAAAACTAATGTTTCTTGACATCAATATGCCAGATATCAATGGGATAAAATTCTATGAAAGTCTCGCTAACAAACCCAAGGTCATATTTACTACCGCTTACAGTGAATACGCTGTTAAAGGCTTTGAAATTAATGCCATTGATTACCTCCTAAAGCCTATCAGTTTCAGCCGTTTTTTCCAGGCGGTAGGTAAGGTTATCAATATTCCAAACGCACTGCCAGCAGCACCCGTTCAGTCCAGTTATCAGGAAAGTCAAAATGATGAATCATCAAGGTTTATTTTTGTAAAAGTAGAGCATTTCACAAAAAAAGTTAGCCTCAAGGACATTGCCTACCTTCAAGGCTACAAAGATTATGTCAAGATATATCTCATCGGTGAAGACAAACCCATCCTCACCCTAAACTCCATCAAACACTACGAAATGAGCCTTTTCTCCAAAGGCTTTATCCGCATTCACAAATCCTATATCGTCTCTGTAAACCAAATAGAAATCATCAGTCGAAACAAGGTCAAATTAATTGACAAAGACCTTCACATCACCATTGGAGGGAATTACAGGGATTTTTTCTATGAGCTGGTAGTGAATAAGAATATATAGAGAGCTAGATTAATGTTTTACATGCTGTAATTTTATCCTAATTCCTCGTAATTTATCAAAAAAAAGAACTACTTTTTAGGGTGGCAGGAATTGCTTCTTCAATCAAGCAATAAAATACTAGCACCCAAATTGAATAGCCCCTTAAAGGAGTAAAAAAATCTAATCTTCGTTCATTTGAAGTTAATATTCCCCTACCAGCAAAGATAAAATAAGATTGAATCTACTTTTTTGTTTGAAACCTTTTAAACCCATAATAGCTCAAATAAAACCATACTATGGCAGCCCCAATTGAGGTATAAAAACCGACATCAAAAGGATAAAAAGATCCAAAAGAACCGAAAGTCATCAATAAAATTGCCATACCCATACTAGCAATGATAAACCGCTTTTTCAATTTTCCCATTTTGATATGATCATTCTTATTTCAACTAATATAATGTAATTCTATTACATTCTAAAACAAGACAATAACTAGTTCAAATCACCAATTGTAAAGCAGCTAGAAAAATCTATTAGCCCCAGAAAAAATTTAAATCAAATCATATATCGAGAGAGATTGATAAATTCTTTACCAACTACCCTTCTCAAATCAATTACCAAAACCTTAAACTGAAATTTTAGTCCTAAGAATTTGATTATTAGAAAGATTAGGTCAAATTAGAGACATGAAACATTTTGGCTATTTATGGGCGGGAATTCTTCTATTGTATTCCTGCAATCCATCTTCTTCAAGTTCTAAAGATGCTGATAACTTAGATAATGCTGTTGATACGGTCATGATAGCTACTGGCGATGATATTATTAACCTGAAATGGGGGATTTATCAGTCCGGTATTAGCCATGATAAAAAATATCTGTTTATTTCTGGTGGTTTTCCCTTTATAAAATAAACTTAATCTCAAATGATCAAAGTACGTAATCTCCTGATTTTAATATTGCTGTCGGTTTATGCTTGCACTCCTGAAACCAAAACCTCCAACAGTAACTCTGATTCCAAAGAATGGGAACTTGTAATTTTGGACTCTATTCAGGTAGATTACCTAGCTGATGTAAGAGAAGGGATTTTTTCAAATGGAATAGGCATCATTAAAACAATGTCAAACAATAACTTGATAAAATTTGACTCATTAGGTACTATTTTGGTGAATAAAGAATTCCCACAAGAAGGTCCCGAATCTGTTATGTTTTTAGAAACTTTAATTGAACATAAGGGAGAATATTTTGGGACAACTTCATTTAGTGACTTGTATCATTTCGATGCCAATCTTAACATAAAGGAACGTTTGAAAATGCCTTTTATGGGTGAAGCCAGAGGAGGTGCCTATAACCGAAGAAATATTGCTGTCTGGAATGAGAAAATACTGCTTTGGTATCCGGGACGAAACGGTATCAGTCCATACATTGACCACTTTTATAGAGACTACCCTTTTTTGGAACTCTTTGACCTTAAAACAAAAACTTCAATACCGGTAGTAAGAACCCCCAAGACATCACAATATAGTAGTGATGATTTTTTTGATCGGCCTGACATTAATTTCATTATAGAAAAAGACAGTTTGTACCTTACCTTTTCCAATGAACCCCTCATACATGTGTATGCCATGGGGGATAGTATCCTTTGGAAAAGAAGTATTCCTATGAACCCAAGCGATTTTAAATTGATTCCAGGACAGAAAACTCCTGTTACCTATCAAGAAAAAATGAAAATGTATGAAGCTGAAATTAAGGCCGTTTATTCTGATCCGGATCATGTCATTGTTAGCTATCATGGTGGAATTGATGGAGATACTTTTGTGAATAATGAATTAAAGGAAAGAGAGAATTATCCTCGCTACCCTGAATTTCTAAAAAATTACCTCAAAATCTACAGGCAAGGACAAGGCTGGTCCAATGAGTTGATTATCCCTTCAAAAATCAAAATAATTCTAAATATCGAGTCCGCAGATAAACCCTTCTTTGCGCTTAGAAATGATGAATATATTGGAGAGGAACAAGATTACCTTACTTTTTATAAACTTCAACTGGTAAGAAAATGAGATTTAAGTATTTAGCCATTTTTATTCTTTCTATATCACAAATTGCATGTTCTGAAAAAAAGATGTCAGATTTAGAGCCTTTTTCCACAGAATGGGAACTTGTAATTTTGGACTCTATTCAGGTAGACTTTTTGGGGACTGTCGAAGGAGGAGATTTTAGAAATGGGAAAGGCGTTTTTTATAATCTTGAAGAAAATAAACTGGTTGCGTTTGACTCTAGTGGTAAAATCAGCAATGAAATTTCTTATCCACAGGAAGGTCCGGAAAAAGTAGAATATCCAACCCAACTATTCTTCGCAGAGGATGAAAAACTTTTTGCTGCAAGTTATATGGGCTGGCTGTATGAGTTAAATAAAGATTTAACTTTGAAGCAAGAAATAAAGCTTTCATTTCTAAGCCAGTCACATGACGGAGGGGGCTTTATTAAAAATTTGGAATATTGGAATGATTCATTGATTAGTTATTATCCGGGCAGAGATGGAGCAAATCCTTATGAGCCACATTTCATCCGGGACAACTTTCTTTTAGAAAAAATTGATCCTAAAACAGGAGGATCAGTGCCATTAATTAGGATACCAAGTACTTCAAGGTACTCCTCAGACAAATACTTTGAAAGACCCACAATCCAATTTGGAATATCGGGGAATAAACTTCACCTAGCACTAAGCAATGAGCCAATGATTCATATTTATGACTTGAACAATGGGGAAACCTACTTAAATACAATTGATTTTAAACCTTCTAAATTTTTAGACAACGGTGAACACCCAGAAAAAAATCAATACATCTCTTACTTTAAAATGCTTGATGGAAGGATACATCAGCTTTTTGTGACAGATAAAGAAACAATTGTTTTATATCGCGAGGGTATTGAGGAAGACATTTTTATCCAAAATGAATTAAAACTTAGAGAAAACTACCCCAAATACAAAGACTTTCAAAATCAAGTACTTAAAATCATAATTCAAGATTCTATCCTTTCCAATGAAATCATTGTCCCCTACAATATTGGTAGCATTTTAAACATTGAAAAGTTAGATAAGCCCTTCTACGCACTCAGAAATGATGAATTTATCGGAGAGGAACAGGATTTTATTACTTTTTATAAACTACAACTGGAAAAGAAATAGAGGCTAATTATTCACCTTTCAGAAAAGAACCCAAGAAATATCTTTTACGAATTAAACTTAATTCCTTCCCATTGCAATTAATTACATTTTAAAATTTTGTATTTGTGTGATTTGTGGATAAAAAGGTTGCTCATAAAGCCTTTTCCCTGTCGCTTTGTAAAGAGAATTTCCCAATGCAGCAAATACCGGTGGAAATAAAGGCTCACCCAAACCGGTAGGGTTCTCATTATTTTCTACAAAGTACACTTCAATATTTTTGGGTGCTTCGCTATGGCGGATCATTCGGTATTTATCAAAATTCCTTTTTGTTGGTGCACCATTTTCAAAGGCCATTTCACCATAAAATGCATTCCCTATTCCATCAACAATTGCTCCTTCTCCCATATTGGCCGCAGCGTCCGGGTTAACTACTACCCCACAGTCAACAGCAGCAAAGACATTTTCAACGACGGGCTGATTGTCAACAATAGAAATATCAATCACCTCGGCCACATACGAATTATGACAGAAATAGGCAGATACACCACGGTGAATTCCGGGTGAAGGTTTCTCCCAATTAGATTTATCCCGAACAAGTTTCAAGACTCCTGCATACCGTTTTGGATCATAATCATTATTATCACCCACAGGGTTGGTCGCTGCTTTTTCAAGCAGTTCAAGACGAAAATCGATGGGATCTTTGTCCATCACTTCCGCAAGTTCATCCAGGAAACTTTGCTCAGCACCTGCAATAAAGTTGGACCTCGGTGCACGAAAAGCTCCTATAGTTATATTTGATTCAATTTGCCAACTTTCGGCAAGGTAGTTTTCTACAGCTCCGGCAGGAAATCTATTTGCATGCAATGGAGATTCAGGAATTCCTCCTGCCTTTACATGAAATGCCAAAAGGTTGTTTTCGTTATCCAATGCAGCCTTATAGGTCGCTGAATAGGTGGGCCGGTATACCCCTGCACTCATGTCGTCTTCACGGGTATAGGTCATTTTTACAGGAGCCTGAATTTTTTGAGAAATCAATGCCGCCTCCACAAAATGATGACTATATGCCCTACGGCCAAAACCTCCACCCATTCTGGCCAGCTTTATTTGTATATTTTCCCGAGGAATCCCCAAGCTACTGGAAAGCGTTCCCATAATAAAATCCGGCGCTTGTGTAGGCCCGTAAATGACAGCCTTGTCACCTTTCACATCTGCAAAGGCATTCATTGGTTCCATGGTATTGTGTGCCAAAAAAGGAGCGGTATAAGTACGTTCAATCACTTTAGTCGCCCGCTTGAATGCACTTTCGGGATCCCCATCTTTTCTTCGAACCTGTCCCGGCTTAGCGTGATAATCGGCCATATTTTTTTTATGAATACTGGAGCTTTCCAATCCTGCCGGAACCTTCACCTCAATATTTTCTCCACCTCTACCTGCCATAGGGAAAGTACCTGTAGAAGCGGGTTCCCATTCTGCTTTAATACTTTTTTTGGCTTGCATGACTTCCCAAGTTGAGTTGCCAACAATGGCTATAAGCTCTGGAAAGGTCGTGGTATCGAAAAAATTTCTTGCATAATCATCTTTAAAAACATTGATCTTAAAAGCATCCTGAATCCCCGGCAATGAGACCACAGAACTCCTGTCAAAATCCACTAGCTTCATCCCAAATGCAGGAGGATGCACAATGGCTGCATACTTCATACCAGCAACTTTATGGTCAATCGAAAAAATTGATTTACCGGTTACAATTTTATCTCCATCAACATTCTTTTTGGATTTCCCGATGATTTTGAAATCAGAAATTTCCTTTAATTTAACGGTTTCAGGATCCGGTGTATCCAGTGTTCCAGCCAATGAGGCCATTTCTCCATACCCCGCTCTCTTCCCAGAGGTTATGTGTTTAACAATTCCTTGATTGGTAGTTATTTCACCTTCCGCCACATTCCAACTTTGGGCTGCAGCCTGCACAATCAGTTTCCTTGCAGTAGCTCCCGCTGTACGTAAAGGAATCCAACCCTGCCTTATCCCCTGACTCCCCCCTGTAAACTGCCTGTCAAACCTTTCAGGATAAAAATCTGCCTGTTCAACGGTGACCATTTTCCAATCTACATCCAACTCTTCAGCCAACAACATAGGTAAAGAAGTTTTTACATTGGAGCCAAATTCAGGGTTGGGGTTAAATAGAGTAACCACCCCATTCTCTCCAATTTTAATATAACTATTCAATTCAAACCATTTATCCGGCATGGTCAGCACATCTTCCGACTTTGGTTGACAACCCGCTAGCCAACTAAAACTAAGCATCATACCTCCTCCGGCCAAGGCAGAAACTTTCAGGAATGATCTTCTATCTAATTTATTATCTGTAAAAGCCATAATTCTAATAGTTTAAGCGTTTTGGGAGGCAGTTTTAATTGCAGCTCTAATTCTCGTATAGGTTCCACATCGGCATATATTACCATTCATGGCCTGGTTAATCTCTTCATCATTTGGACTAGGGTTCTTCTTCAAAAGGGCTGAAGCTGACATGATTTGCCCTGCCTGACAATATCCGCATTGTGGTACATCATGTTCCATCCATGCTTTTTGAACAGGATGGTCTCCTTTCTCAGAAAGCCCTTCAATGGTTGTAATCTCAGCCTCTTCCACGGAAGATACTGGTAATTGACAAGCCCTTACAGCATTTCCATCCATATGAATGGTACAAGCACCACATTGGGCAATACCACAGCCAAATTTAGTTCCTACCAGATCCAAATGATCTCTCAAAACCCAAAGCATTGGTGTATTTGGGTCTACGTCTACCTGATGCAATTTCCCGTTAATTTTAAGCTTGAATTGTGCCATTAGTCTTTGTATTTGGTTCTAAATTAATGCTTTACAGCATTGAAATCAAATGGATATATTTTTTTATCAACTTATACCTGAGTTCCTTCACATTATAAAAGCTGGTTTCAGCCATTCAATTGATTTATAAATGGTTGATCATAAAACCTCTTTCCTGTAGCCTTATACAAGGCATTGGCCACTGCTGCGAAAATAGGTGGATAGGCAGGCTCTCCTAAACCTGTAGGATCTTCGCCATTTTCTACAAAATAGGTGGCTATGGATTTGGGAGCTTCTTTCATTCGAATCATCCGGTATGTATCAAAATTAGATTTATTTATTACCCCATCCTTAATTCTTAGTTCCCCAAACATGGCTGTCCCAATTCCATCAATTACTGCCCCTTCACAAAGATTTCTTGCTGCATCCGGGTTTACAACAATTCCACAATCTATCACATTTGTCACCTTCTCAAAGTGAACTTCACCATTTGTTACCTTTAAATCAACTACCTGAGCAGCATAACTATTGTGGCAATAATAAGCTGAAACGCCTTGATGCACTCCTTCAGGGGCATTTCCCCAGTTTGCCTTTTTCTTCACCATTTCTAAAACCTTGGCATAACGTTCCGGATTGTAATCGTTATTATCACCCACAGGGTTTTCCTTTGCCCTTTGTAACAATTTCAATCGAAACGCTATAGGGTCCTGCCCCGATACTTCCGCGATTTCATCTAAAAATGATTGCTCCACGCAAGCCATAAAATTTGACCTGGGTGCACGAAAGGAACCGGTGGTAATATTTGAAGCTACTTCCCAACCTTCAGCTAAATAGTTGGGCACAGCTCCTGCGGGAAATCTATTGGCGTACAATGGATTTTCAGGTAAGCCGCCAGCATTGACATGAAAAGCTACTAATTCATTTTTGATGTTAAATCCTGCACGATAGGTAGCTTGGTAGCGGGACCGGTATACTCCTGCAGTCATTTCGTCTTCCCTATTGTAAAGAAGTTTTATAGGCATGCCTGTTTTTTGGGAAATCACTGCTGCTTCAATTAACCAATGGGCATAAGATCTGCGCCCATAGCCCCCTCCAAGTCTTGTCATGGATATTTCAATATTTTCAATAGGGATCCCTAGCCTGTCAGCAAGTGCCTGTTCCGTTAATTCAGGCTTCTGTAAAGGCCCTGCACAAAACACCTTATCACCTTGAACATGGGCAAAAAAATTCATAGGTTCCATACAGTTGTGAGCCAGAAATGGCCCGGAAAAACTTCGTTCAATTACCCTAGTAGCTTTTTCGAATTCTTTTATAGGATCACCATCCATCCTTTGTTTCTGAGGGCTCATGGCGGCATGCCTCATTTTATGTTCCTGCTCGGCACTATTCTCCAATCCTTCAGGAACCACTCTTACTCCGGCTCTACCAAACATGTCACGTTTTTCTTCAAAACCTTTCTGAATTTCCCATGAAACTGTAACAGCTTTTTTGGCCTGTTGAACTTGCCAAGTACTAACTCCAACCACAGCAATAAGATCTGTAAATTGAACGGTGTCAAAGAAAGTTCTTTTATAATCATCCTTAAGGGATTTAATGGCAAATACGTCCTTTATTCCCGGCATTGCACGCGCTCGATTGGCGTCAAAAGATTTCAATTTCTTGCCAATGGCCGGCGGATGAATAATCATCGCATAAAGCATTCCCGGTTTTTTGAAATCTATGCCGAAAAGCGGTTTTCCTGTTATAATTTTATGTAGATCAACGTTCTTTTTAGAAGTTCCAATAATTCTAAAATCCTGGACTTCCTTTAATTTAACATCTTCCGGTATGGGTAAAGTGGCTGCCAATGCGGCTAAACTCCCATAGTCTGCTTTTCTTTTTCCTGAAATATCCAACACAAAACCGGAAGCTGTTTTAATTTCACTATCAGGAATATCCCAGGTTTTTGCAGCTGCTAAGATTAACATCCGGCGTGCAGTGGCTCCTGCCGTTCGCAATGCTTTCCAACCGGTACGAATAGCCTGGCTTCCCCCAATAAATTGCCGTGTAAAATTGTCCGTATCTAAAGGGGCTTGTTCTACAATAACTTTGTTCCAATCGACATCAAGCTCCTCGGCTATAATCATCGGCATAGAGGTTTTTACATTTTGTCCACCTTCGGGATTGGGAGACATCAAAGTGATACTTCCATTTTCTCCGATTCGAATGTAACCATTCAACCTGAACCAGTTTTTTGGCATAACTAGGCTTTCTTCCTCTTTAGGTTTACAGCTGACAATCCAGCTGAAACTCAAAGCCATCCCTCCTCCGGCTAAAGCCGAAATTTTCAGAAATAACCTTCTGTTGAAGATGCTAGCAGGCCTAGGCATGTCTTTTTATTTTATAGGTAATATAAATAATTAAGTTACTCATTTTCAGTCCTAAAAACTAACATTCGATCATTTTCCCATGGGACTATTGTTCATGAAATGAAGAAACAGAAGTGAATATTTGTAGGCTTTCCAACCATTTATTTACTGCTTGTCTTACATCCGTTTCTTTTTCACCTTCCATAACATATAAAATACCATCGCGCTCTATGCCTCCTTGAGTGGAGAAACCTTTCAATACATGGCTTTTAGGGCAAAACTTTTTTACAGTTTCGAAACTACTTCCAATGCCAAAACCTGCATTGGTATTAAATGGAATCACTGTTTTAGCTATAAAGTCATTTTCACTAAGAAAAGTTTTCATAGGTGGTGGAAGTTGCATCCCCCAAGTAGGAAAACCTACATAGATGATCTCATATTCTTTAAGACTAATTTTTGTTTTCAGATGTGGCAAAATATTTTCTTCATTTTCCTTTGCCACCTGAGCAACAACAGCATCATACTCTTTCGGATAAGGGGTTTCAAGTACTAAACTTACAAGTTTTCCACCTACTTTTTCATGAATCATTTCGGCTACAGCTTTGGTATTATTGGTCCGTGAAAAATAGACAATCAGGATTTTGTTAGCATGCACTTCATCAACATAATTCATGAATTCAGATTGAGTTTGGCCCAAGCAACTCAGAGAATAAAAGGTGAAAATAAGCAACAGATTTAATCTCATTAGTTTAGTAAGTCAGTGGTTGCCTGCTCCCATCAATTTGGTAAAAGAGAGGGCAGCCAACTTCCAGCCATCTGCTTTTTTTATATATACCTCAGTGACTTCAAACGGGTTGGTAACTTCATTCCCACCCACCTCTGCAGTCAGGGTGATTCGATTCAGTAAAATGGCCGTATCGTTTATTAATTCTACAGAAACCTTATGTATTTCGGCATTTTTATACCAAATGCCTCCACTACGAATAATATCCACTTCACGCTCCTTCCCCCAAGAACCTCCCATATGGACGAACACCGCTTTATCATCAAAGAGTTCAGCCAATTTATCAACCTCCTTCTCTGCCATCCACTGCCATTTGTTTTTAGAAAGTTCGATGATTTCTTGTTCCGTTTCTTCCTCTTGACCAAAGGCAAATGGTGAGGTCAGCAATAGGATTATTAATCCAAAAATCGTCCTTTTCATAGGTATAATAAGTAGAGTTAATGTTCAATTTCGTGGGTATCTCTAACACTGCTAAAGGTAAAAACCAGCATTTTCCAGTACTCTCCTTGCTTTTCATACACTTCTGTTACTGTAAATTCATTTTCTACATCATTTCCTCGAACAAAAGCGGTCAAAGTGATTCTGTTCCATACTACTGCAATATTGCCTGAAAGCTCCACAACAGAATCATGAACTTCAGCATTTTTATACCAGATGCTTCCCGTTTCAATAATCTCCAATTCACGATCTTTTTTCCAGCTTCCACTCATATGGACAAACCTAGCCTTATCGTCAAAGAGATCATCCAGTTTCGATACATCCTTTTCAGCCATCCATTGCCACTTGTCCATAGAGAGTTTTTTTATTTCCTGCTCTGTGGCAGATTGAGCAAAAGTGATGGAATTGCATATAAAAATAAGACCAAACAGGCATAAGTACTTTTTCATTTAAATCTGGGTTTTGATAATTAATTTTTTATTCATGGAAATAATAAAAGCCATTCATTCATTACGAATAGACAAAAAAATTTCTAAATATTTAACCCAAATCAATAGAATGCATGGTTCTCTCATCCGAATGTCAAATTTGATCTACGAATGAATAGGGCTTCTATTAAAGCATGGTCGGCAAGTGTTGGCATTACCACTTATTGGATTAAAAACACCTGCTGTAGGTCAGTATTGTCCTTTGGATGATTGCTATAAAATTGTGTTATTTAAAAAGCTATATTTCCACAATGAAAAATAATATTATTTCGCGACCGGCTTTCTATGTGCTGCATGTCTTTTTTTGGCTATGCTATGGGACAATTCTGTACGCCTCCTTAGGCAATTGGATCAATTCTTCTCGGGAAATTTCGAGAGCGGTAGTTTCTGATGTCTTAACTTCCTCGGCCATTGCCTATTTGAATTATTACCTTCTGCTTCCAAAACTTTATAAAAAAGGGAAATATACCGGATACATTTTGGCTTCCATTGCGGTGGTCGTTACCATAGTCTTACTGAGGGTAAACCTGTTAGGAATGACCCACAGGTCTGTAACCTATACCTACTTTATTCGATCAGTACCTGCCTTTGGCTTTTACCTTATCACCACCGTCATTTGGTTTTTTGCCAATATGGTATCAGCGCAGCGAAATGAAATTGAACTTAGAAACAGTCAATTAGCAAATGAGTTGAAGTTCCTAAAACTTCAATTAAGTCCACATTTTCTTTTCAACACCTTGAATAATATTTATTCAATGGCTTATTTCAAGGAAAACAATACCGCTCCGGCGATTATGAAACTTTCCGAGATGATGCGACATATGCTTTATGAAGACCAAGGACGGTATGTTTCACTTTCCAGAGAAATCCAATTCATGGAAAATTTCATTGAGTTATGGAGGTTAAAGCTGGATGAAAAGCCACGGATTACGTTTAATTATGAAGGGGTATTGGAAAGGCATAGGGTTGCCCATTTGATTTTTTTGGTTTTCCTTGAGAATGCCTTTAAGCATGGCAATACCATAGACGGAAGGATAGCAATAAAGCTTAGTATAGATGCAGAAGACATCCTTCACTATTACATTAGAAATGATGTGATCCTTGCCCGTAAGACAGCTGAGGAAAAAAGTGGGGTTGGCCTCCTGAATGTAGAAAAAAGGCTAAACCTAATTTACCCGAGCAAACACGAGTTGATATTAAATCAAAATAACACCTCCTTTGAAGTAAAATTAACCCTGGATCTAAAATGAAATACCGTATTCTTATCGTAGACGACGAGCCTCCTGCCAGAAAATTACTTATGGACTATGTTTCCAAACTTGCTGATTTAGAATTGGTGGGTCTTTGCAGCAACGGCGAAGAGGCCTTAGGGGTATTAAAGAAGTATCCTGTAGATATTCTATTGCTGGACATCCGCATGCCATTGATGACAGGTATGGATTTATTGAATGAAATTAGTAACAAGCCATTAACAATTTTTGTAACAGCCTATGAGGAATATGCAGTAAAAGGCTATGAATTGGATGTGATTGATTACCTGATGAAGCCAGTTTCGTTCGAGCGTTTTAAAAAAGCCATTGAAAAGGCCATTGAATACCTGTCAGTACAAATTTCAACCAAGCCAGCCAAAGAAACCACAGACTATTTTTTTATAAAAACAGATACCCGCATTGTCAAAATTAGGTATGAGGAAGTTCAAGCCATAGAAGCCCAAAGAGAATACATCAAAATCATCACCCCAAACAGGAAAGTTATGTCTTTGATTTCCCTTACAAATGTAGCCCATGGTTTACCGGAGGATTTTGTTCGCATCCACCGTTCATTTATTATCAATATGAGCCAAATTGATGAAGTTCAATCCAATGAAATTTTGATAGGAAAATCCTATTATCCCATTAGCAGGAATTACCGAGAAGCATTTTTCAAAAAACTGGAAGAAAGAAGGTTGTAATCATAAAGTATCAATATGTTTCCGGCACTTTTTAATTTACCTGAAGTACATACCCCCTACCTCGGATATTTTTAATTTGAATATTCGGGTCTTGCAATAGCTTTTTGCGAAGTTTGGAGACAAACATATCCAGGCTTCTGCCCACAAATACCCCCTCATCTTCCCATATTTCTTTTAGCAGGTGGTCTCTCTCAAGCATTTCGTTTGGGTGCAAGGCAAATAGGGTTAGCAACTTATTTTCTTTTTGGGAAAGTTGGATTTCCTCTGTTCCAATTTTCAAAAGCTGTTTACTGTGATACAGTTCAAACTTCCCGATACCCACGGATTGACTATTGCCCATGTGCTTACTCTTGCTGGGCTTAAGTGCATTTTTATTGTATATCAACAAAAAGCCAAAGGCCAAAATCCCAATGATAATCGGTACAGAAAAGTTGGATACCCTCATTGTATTGTGATCAAACCGGATTTTGATGCTATAGCAATCTTTTGGCTGCAAACGTCCCTGACATGGAATTAGGGTTTTGTCTTTGTGACTGGACATTTGATAACTGTAAACAACCTGATTCTCTATGCATTCCACAACATTAACTTGGTATTTACCTTCAGCTTTTTTGCCCACCAAGCCTTCCCCCAAACCCTTATGAATAACTTTAACCAAACTGTCCGGGTCAAATTGGAAGGGGTTTTCAAATACAATACTATATTCACTCTCGCTGATTCTCTTGATTGGCAAAACCCTAGAAGTGCTATCTCCTGAGGCAAGCAAGATTTGGTGTCCCACATTCCTCAACCTGATTTCTCTGTTTTCTGCAAAATCATCTGACTTCCATGGCCACAGAAGGATCATGGTAAAAATCATGGTGAATATTCCGATTCCGGCAGGTTGTATCAGTTTTTTCATTACTCAAATATAAGGTTAAATAGAAGTCATCTTTCAATTTTACCTTGATTTACAATCTTTTTACATTCTATTTACCATCTTGACTTTGGATAGCTTTAGGTTTGGACCTGCTTAACAAATAAAAAATGAAAAAACACTTAAGATTATTTTCCTGGCTAATGCTGTTGGTTTTTAACACTTCATGTAAAGATCAAGTCAAAAATGACCAAGAAAAAAACCAATCCAATTTCCAAAGCAATAATTCAAACACTTCCAACGCTCCTAAATCAATCGTACGTAATATAGTGCAAGATGGCAAAGGCAACATTTGGATGGCTACCTGGGAAGGGGTGTTTCGGTATGATGGAAAGTCTTTTACAAATGTAACAAAGCAAGTAAGTTCAGCTCGCTTCTTTTCAGTATTGGAAGACAGCAAAGGCAATATGTGGTTTGGAAGTATTGGATCAGGTGTTTATTATTTTGATGGAAAAGACTTTCAAAATTTCACAACCAAGGAAGGGCTTCCGAATAATGAGATTACCAGCATTTATGAGGACCAAGCAAGTAATATCTGGTTGGGCACAAATGGGGGATTGAGCCGGTACGATGGAAAAACTTTTCAGAATTTTATATTGACCGAAGATTCTATTGTTGAAGATAAAACTGGGAAAACAGTTCCGAATTTCACCCGCCCACCTAACGAGGTAAATTCCATCATTGAAGACAATACGGGTATTTTTTGGTTTGCCACAAGGGGCAACACCTATCTTTATGACGGAAAAACATTTACCATTGTAAGCCATAAGAACAAGCCGTTTACCAATGTTCGATCTATAATCGAAGATAAAAAAGGCACTATCTGGCTAGGTGGAAATGATGGCTTATGGCGCTATGACCCATCGACTTCGCTCAGGGCAGGTGGTGGTGAATTTACCAACATCAACTCGAATTTTGTCGGGTATATTCATGAGGATAAAAAAGGCAATATCTGGACAAGTTCACAAACCATCGAAGGATCCTGGGTACTTACACATTATTATTCCCAGATCTTTTTAAATAAAACACCCGCAGCAACCGAAATAAACACCAAGGAAAGAAAGATGCTTTTTGGAATTTTAGAAGCCAATGATGGCAGTATTTGGTTCGGCTCTGATGGGGTGTATCGATACAATGGAAAAACCATAACCGATTTTAGAAGCAAATAAGATGCACCCCTACTGGGTATGGTTTGCAAAGCATCCTTGTACCCTTTCCAAGTGGCAATTGAAAAATAGGTAAAATCACCAATAATAATGGGGTATTAAACCTTGAAATCTCACATAGTTTCGGCATTTGTAAACATCACTCTTATACCTCAGCTGGGTGTAGTTTGAAACTACACCTTTCTATTATTTTCAATTGGTAATTGAAAATGGACGGAATTACCGATAATCCACGGCTTTTAAACCTTGTAATCCAAAATAATTTCATCTGTTTACAATTGTTTTTTAATGGTCAGAACTTGCCCCGGTTTATCGGCGTGGAATCTCGCCACTTTAAACCTCCTTTGGCATGACGATTTCGCCATGCTCGATTTCCTGATCTCTAATTTCGTGAACTGCACATAACTAAAAATAGTCTATACTTGAATGAATTACAAATGAATGCTGCCCGAGTAACTGAATAAGGTTTCGTTGATTTGGACTGGGTCTTAAATTTCATTCAAAAGGTATTCTAAATTTTGTCCATTTATTTACTAAAGGGGGGCTTTCAGAAGCCATTGCAAATGGCATATAAAAGATTACGACTTCAAAGTAAGAAGGATAACAGGGTGTAGAGGATTCTACACCCAGTTGGGGGTATTCGGTTTTGACTGACGGATGTAATCACAAGAAAATCATTCTATTGAGAATTTGGCATAGTATCGCTTCGGTGAAATGGAAAATAAAAACGAAGTAACTTATTTTCCATTTCACCACTTAATAGAAGGTCAATTTCTAATTTAGGGTTATTTTCCTACTGCCTTCTCAATACCTTATTTCCCACATCCAAGCTCTCCTGCTTTCGATGGAAGTTTGGATAAACTCTCGAGCTATGTCTAGATATTCAGTACCTGATACTTCTCTCCCTCTCATTCTCTTTGGCAGGGAGATGATTTCTTCCGGTTTTCCAAAAGTAATTTTCTCGGCTTCTACGATGAGCATACCATCATTAATATCATAAGCCAAAATCAAACCTGGAAGCCCGAATTGCTCCTCCGGACCCGTTGGAACGGGGATATCTGAGGCGAACCAAGCAGTGATCTTTTGGCCTTTAATGCTGTCTTCAGACACAGCTTTCATGCACATGTGACCCAGTATATCACGTATTTCGTTCATTACTCTCCATTTTGGAGTATTTATGCTGTCACGGACGATGTAAGTTTTGCCCATTTGATCCATGTACTTCAAATAGGTCTGGTCTTCAAAATTGTTTTCAATGAAATAGTCTTTTACCTGCCAAGAATAGCTTTGGACTTGATAGGGTTCCCCAAATGTATAAAGACTTTTTTCCGGCCAAAACTGAAGTTTCATCCGAGTACTATAGCCTTCAGGATTACTCCAAGTGAGTAGGATCCTATCCTTTTCTTGCTCAGTAATGTGAGGCAAATTGGAGTATATTTTATCATAGAATATCCGGTAGCGATATTCTACCTCTCCTACTATATTTTGGGCTTTTAGACCTGTAGAAATTAATAATAGGATAAGGATCTTTAGGCATTTTAATTTCATTGTTTTAATGTTTTAAGAATTGGCTGAATCAGAATATGTGAAATAGATTTGCAAAATACACCAGCATTCAAACCTATTTAACTATATATAACATGGTAAATTAGAAAGAATCAACTTTTTCACTCAAAAGCCAGAGGATTTATATCGCTTAAAAAGCAAATATAAATTAAATCACAACTACTATTGATCTTGCTCAAACGGTCAACTTAATTTTCCATTTAAGAAGCTGACCTTATTTATTTAGCGGCTATAGAATCTTCCCAATTACTCCACTATCTACGTTTTTTCACTTCTATTCCCCGCATATTGTACGTTACTCCGAGTAAGAAATACCTTGATAGTGTTTCAATCCTACCGGTGGAAACGTAATTTTGACCTGCATATTGGCTGATGGTTTGATTTTGCTTGAAGACGTCATAAGCGGATAGCCTGACTTCCCATTTTTTAGCCTTGCCGAGTAGTTTATAGACGAATGCATTAAGAATAGGTACTTCTTGATCAAATCCAAAACTTTCGTTCTTATATCGGTTATAGTTGAATTTTACATCTAAATAAAAATCTTTGGGGAATTTTAGGTTCATATTACTATAAGCACTCCAATTTATTATGTCTTGGTTTCGGGACGGATTCTGTTCGTATTTTGTTTTGCTAAGCCTGAAGGATGACCCGGTATATAAGCTAAACCATTCTAAAGGTGTCAGATTGAAATTAACCCCAAAGTTATTGCCGGAAGTTTGGGTCTCTGTCTCCACTGAGTTGATGAGGGCAAGGCTTTTAGTATAGGAGGGATTTGCATATAAGTATGCGGAAGCCTTGGTTTTTACGATAGGAAAACCAAAACCTAAATAAGGGTTAAAACGCTGCCCTCCTGAAACATTGCCAGCCTTGTAGGTAGTGACAAAGGTTTCCGGGTCTATGGTTTGATTTTGAACTACTTGATTCTGATAGAATGTTGAATTGAATGAAACCCGCAAATTTATAAATGAAACAGGATCATACATGCTATACCCAGTATTGAATGAATGGGATACCTGAGGCTCTAAATCAGGATTTCCTTCCCTTATATACAATGGGTTAGAAATGTCCTTGTATGGCTGCAAGTCGGCGATATTTGGGGGATTGACGCCCATGTTATAACCTGCGCTGATGCGCTTGTTCCCTTTCATTGTTTTATAGAAAGTTACATTAGGTGTTAAATTGAGGTAACTCTTGTTCACTCGGCCCAATATTTCACTATCCTTTAAGACTGAAAATTGTCCATTTAGCCGATAGTTGGAAGCGGCTAACCCAACGCTTAAGTTGGAGCCTTTGTTGGCATATCGGATACTAGAACCAAATCTGTTGTAGGTAATTGTATTTTCAAAAAATCGACTGAGGTCCGGATTTAGCTCTTGGGTGTCGCTTGACTCCACATCGTATACTTGTCGGTTGGTTTCGCTCTGTGACTGGCTGAAATTGTAGAAAGTCTCCCAAAAAAATATTTTTTTGATTGGTTCCACAAAGAGTAGGCTTGACTTGATCAAGTTGGAGCCATTCAGTGCCTGGTTCAATTGATCCAAGTTTCGGAAATAGGTATTTGGATCAGTGGAGTTCATGAGATCTACAACTGATTTTTGTATACCATTTTGGTCTGCCTTACTATAGGTATCACTGATACTGGCTGCAAAGTTTCGTCCGTTTTTCTTGAATTTATGCCTATATATTGCTGTGCCCTGAAAGGCCCCTGACCATTTATCCGATTGGTTGTTCCTATCCATTTGGCTTTGCTCCGTACTGCTGCGAATCAGCTCTTGATGGCTGGCCAAGTAAGTCGTAAGTGAACTTAGCCTTCCTTTTACGTTAATGGTGATAGTATTGGCGCTGTCTAATTCGTTTTGAAAACGAAGATTTACCCGATGGTGACCTGCCATGTTATTTTGTGAGTTTTGGTCAGTTGAGGTAAAGGAAGTATTGTCCTGCAAGAAATTTGTCCTGCTATTGAAACTCTCTAGCGCTTGATCACTACGGCTATAGAAGTAGTTACTATTAAAATCCTTTTTATCCTTCAGGTAATTATAATTGACACCTATGGCTTGGTTATTAGAGTAACCAGAGTTGAGGTTATTGAAGGGGATTTCAAAGGATTCTTCATTGTCCCCACCTGAAAACGAAAAATAATTCGAACCACCTCCATTAAAACCAAAGTCCCCTGTGTCGCCAAATTGGAAAGCACCACTCCCTTTAAACTCCTGCAGGTCATCCCAGCTCAGACCGGATTGGTTCACATTGTTGCCATAGCCGATCACCGAAAATTGGTTTACTTTGTCAAATTTATTGAATGAAGCATTTCCAGACCATCTTCCGTCTGTACCAAGTGCTGCTGAAAGCTTACCAAAACCTCCTTTTCTGGCTTCCTCCTTCAACTCAACGTTTAAGGTTTTTTCCTTCACTCCATCTTCAACACCTGTTAACTTGGACTGTTCTGACTTGTCATCGAATAACTGAAGCTTGCTTACTGACTCAGCATTTAAGTTTTGTGTAGCCATTTTTGTATTACCTCCAAAAAAGCGCCTTCCATCCACAGTTACTTTCTGTACTTGTTCCCCTTGTGCAACTATATTTCCATCCTTGTCGATTTGTATCCCGGGCAGCTTGCGGAGCAATTCTTCCAAAGTCGCCCCAGGGGGCACTTTAAATTTACTTGCATCATACTCAAGGGTGTCTCCACGCATCATCAACGGCGCTTTGGCAGCTTTTACAACTACCTCGTAGAGTTCCTGTAAGATTGGCATCAACTGAATCTCATCGACTTCCAAATCACCTGTTTCAGGAAGAACCAGTTCCATTTGAACGGGAAGGTAGCCCATATAGGTGGCTTTGATGAGTAGCGGTTGTCTCTCTACATTTTTGAATTGGTACACTCCATTTTCTTTGGTCAGGGTGTAGGCCACCAAGGCCGAGTCTTTTGGGCTAAGGAGTAGCACAGAGGTATAGTCGAGTGGCATATTCGTGGTATCTTTCACCACTCCACGAATAGTAAGTTTGGATTGGGCATGGGAGCCAAAGGTGATGAAGGCCAGAAGAAGGCATGAAATAAGTAATTTCATTTTATTTCGGGTTTATGTTTTTAACAATAATTTGTATGACTAAAAACCATCATCCCATTTATCATTATCAGTTCACCTTTACAAGTTGAATTGGTAGCGTGAGAAGACTAGCTTAATATTCAATGTGCTATTTATGAATCTAAATAAAAAAGTGGAATTGGAGCAAATTTTACTTTTTGCACCGCTTAACCGACATTTTTAATACATACTCTTGAGCTTCAAATTTTTATAATATGCCCCCTTCACTTCTCTCCTTCGCATTGTCATCTATTAAAACAAATCAAAAATTGCTACTATCAAGCAAGGTAATTCTGAAACATTATATCGATGACTTTCAAACTATCACAATAATAGTAATAATTCAACTAAAAACATAATACTAATTTATTAAAAAATGTTAAAACCCTGAATTCGATTTTAGCATATGGCAATTTGGTTAGTTTGAACGGTTTCATATTTGATTCGGGACTTTTTCGGAAAAAAAAGTATATGCAATCAATCCTGTTATCAAGTTTGTAATGAAATTATTGAAAGAACGATGCCTAGAATGCTCAATCTGGCACATGTTTTTCAGTTCGTCATTTACCGTTTCAATAACTGCTCTTTTTCGGAGCAAGATCTTATCCTTTAGCTCCATCAGGGTATTTTTCATGTTGTTTCTGATATTGGTAATCAGGTGAAGGCCATCCATAAACAAGATTTCGGTCAATCCTTTTGAAATATACCCTTTGTCAGCATAAAGTTTTCCCTTTAATTTATTTACAAACTTTTTATTCTTCAAGGGTTCTCTGTCATCAACATTACCCTGTGTGATTACAAAATTCAGTATCTCCCCTTTGTCATTGATTACCAGATGAAGCTTAAAGCCAAAGAAGTACCCCATGGTAGATTTACCCACCTGAGCAATGTCTTTGAATACCCTATTTCGCTTAATCCTCTTGTTTTTAGAAACTCTAATAGGGGTAGAATCAATAAAGGCTATTTCTGTCCCATCTCCTAAACAACAGGTTTTCAAGAGTATAGTCATTGGCAACGAAGCGGATTGCATCAATTCCACAAACCTGTTGTATGAGACCGTATTTGGGAATAAATGTAACATATGGACCTGCACATAATTGAGATAAAAGTGTTTCATATTCCGACAGCCTCCTGTATGAAACATCACCATGATTGTAATGACCTCGCGGGGCTCATTTTCGCAGTTCTCTTAGGTTTATTTCCTAGGAGATGTTTTTCGATGGATTTGTCAAATTCAATGCAGAATTCATCAATAAGATAGAAAATTTCGGTGATTTTGCTGTCAGTCAAAGTCATGTTTGAGTGGTTAAATTGTTGATATTCACACCTTTAATTTAATAAAAGAACATGACTTTTTCTATTTTTTACAATGTTTATTTAAATATTATAAAGATTTAATATAGTTAATTTATTATTAAATAGATATTTAATAATTATTCATATTAAATAAATGAATTAAAAGATATTAATTCTTAAGGCCTTTGAACCAGCGGATTTCGTGAAATTATTAATCAAACTCAGGTTGATAGATAAATTTCCGCCTTGTAGATTTTTGGCGTTAAGAAATTTAAGCAGGGATTAGCAAGGACACAGGCATGTTTGACCAAGGTTTATAGAATGAGTACTGGGGAAGCAAGTGGACAAGTACAAACCTTAAAATCAGGGGTTTGCCTGTGTGAGGGTAGCCTTAAATTTTAGCCAAAAAGATACTCAGCGGCGGGGTTTTTTGGTTACTTTTTTGACCTGTAGCAAAAAAGTAAAAATGGTTATTTTATATAACTTAGTTTAGTAAAAAACTGGTTTGCCATATAAAAAATAATCCCAGGCAAATTTTAAATCTTTACTAATAGGAAAGTAAAAGAATTAATAGAACTGTTACTGGTTCAACGTTGTCTGGTGAGTTTGGCTTACTAAAGTGATTTCATCCTTGAAAACAAAGGTTTTCCGTTCATTTCTTTTCCATTGATGAAAAGAAACGAACCAAAGAAAAATCTAGCCAAAACTAAACTTCCACCCACAAGGCCCTCGCACCCTCGTAGTTTTGGCCCGGCCACCACGCTCTTAGTTTAGCGAATACATTAAATTTCCACATCTGGTCTAAGTTTAGCAAAGCGTACCTTATACACTATAAGTGATAGATAAATTTCCGCCTTGTAGATTTTTGGCGTTAAGAAATTTAAGCAGGGATTGGCAAGGGCACAGGCACTGTTTGACGAAGTTTTTGGTTTAGTAAACATTAAATAAACAAGGCCAATATTAAAACCAAAAACTAAGGAGTTTGCCTGTGTGCGGGAGGCCTTAAATTTTAGCAAAAAAGATACTCAGCGGCGGGGTTTTTTGGTTACTTTTTTGACCTGCAGCAAAAAAGTAACAAATGCAATAGTAAATATTTTGGCATAGATATAGGAAATTGAGATGCTGGGCTTATTATTACAGTTTTTAGCAAAGGTAAAGGCATATTGAATATTTATCCGTTCATTTCTTTTCCCCTTACTTGCTACGCATCGGGACAGGCCCTGAATAAGACGGGGTAAACAGGATGAAACCAGAAACACCTCTCATTCATCGGATTTCGTAGATTTATTAATCGAACTCAGGTTAATAGGTTGCCAATACCGGATCTTTGAAGACTTTTTCCCATCTCTCTTAAACCATCTACCATCTTGTTTTTAGCTGATTGGGTGAAATAAGATGCTGCATGGATTTTGGTACCTTTTTCTTTAGCGTACTTTAAATGATCTTACTTTGTACCACGGTTTGACCAAAATCACTGTCATGGTCAGACCGAAATTGCCACGAAGAAAAGTTCTAAGATATTTGGGAAGGGTTTATTTTAAGAAGAGTTTGGGAAAATTATGGATATTTGGCTGTGTTTGCAGTCTTTGTTAATGCCATAACCATTTGCTTATGGATTTCTTTAGGTATTTTAAGCTTTGCTTTTGGTTTTTAGGCATAGGATAGATATTCCACCTAGGCAGCAGTTTTTTTTCGATACTATTTCAACAGTTTAACCAACTACACTCTCCTTCAATAGAGATGTCACCAGCTCAACAGTCAACGGTTTCTTGTTCGCTTTTTCCCGGAGGGTATCAAAAGAGTATCTAAAGTCACACCCTTCTTTATAGGCGCTGCATCCATAGGCTGTTTTTCCTTTTATTATGGTTCCTTTATTGCAAAGAGGGCATGAAATGACAGGAGGAGTTTTCTTAGAAGCCGCCGAGTTGGCTACTTTCTTTTCTACCAAAACGAGTTGAAATTTCTCATTGAAACGTATCAATCCTTCTTTATCTCCAGTCGCCGTTTTAAATCCCTTTAAATTGACCGTAGATCCTTTCTTAAGTAACCTCAAATATTGATTCTCTGATATAGTTTTTCCTTCGAAAGAAAAAGGAAGTAAAAAGTCACATCCCTTTTTATAAGCGCTGCATCCGTAACTCGAATTTCCTTTTAGCAACGACCCATTCTTGCATTTTGGACAGGACTGTCCCACAAGTGCAGTTGCTGATTTTTCTTTCTCAGGAAGCTTGTTTTCAGTGGTATGCGCTATTTTAGTATGACTTTGTTCCCGTATAACTTCATAGACCAAATTCGCCACCATTTTTTTCATGTTCATCACAAAAGAACCCGCATGAAATTTCCCTTTTTCTATTTCTTTCAATTGCTTCTCCCACTGTCCTGTAAGTTCTGCAGAGGTCAGCAAGTTATTCTTAATAATATCGATCAATTGCACTCCAGTTTCAGTGGGCAAAATTTGCTTCTTATTACGTTCAATGTATTGTCGCCTGAACAGTGTTTCAATGATATTTGCCCGAGTAGAAGGGCGACCTATGCCATTCTCTTTCATTAAGTCTCGCATCTCTTCATCGTCCACTTGTTTACCGGCAGTTTCCATGCCTCTTAGCAAAGTTGCTTCTGTATACTGTTTTGGAGCTTTGGTTTCTTTCTCTAGGAAAGAAGGTTCATGTGGCCCTTTTTCCCCTTTTTTAAAAAGCGGGAGCTCGTCTTTCTCCTTTTTTTCTTTGCCATCTGCAGTTTCAAAAACAACCCTCCAGCCTTTTTCTAAAATCACCTTTCCTCTTGCTTTAAACGGGACCGTGCCCACTTTTCCTAATACGGTGGTATTGTCCACTGTACAGTCGGCATAAAACACTGCGATGAAACGCTTGGTAATGATATCATAGACTTTTAGCTGATTGTCGTGTAAACTATCCTGCATGCCTGTAGGAATCATGGCATGGTGATCGGTTACTTTTTTGTCATTGAAAACCTTAGTAGACTTTTTTAATTTCTTACCCAAAATGGGTTGAGTCAACGACCTATATTTCGTTAGCTTCTCTAATATTCCTGGTGCTTTGGGGTAAATATCGTTCGGTAGAAAAGTGGTGTCAACTCTTGGGTAGGTGATTAATTTTTGTTCGTATAGTTTCTGTGCGATTTTGAGTGTTTCATCAGCAGAAAGGCCAAACTTATTATTACAATGCACCTGTAATCCTGTCAAGTCAAAAAGCTTAGGTGCATATTCCTTTCCTTTTTTCTTAGCAACTGAGACGACTTCAAAGTCATTTTCTTTGACCTGGTTGGCAAAAGTCTCCCCGTCTTCTTTCTTTAAAAATTTCCCTTCTTCACAGTTAAATACAGTCTCTCTATACAGGGTTTGTAGTTCCCAGTAGGGTTGTGGCTGGAAATTTTGAATTTCTTTAAACCGATTAACGATCATGGCCAGTGTAGGCGTTTGAACTCTACCAATGGACAGCACTTGTTTGTACCCACCATGTTTAACCGTATATAACCGGGTGGCATTCATTCCTAACAACCAATCTCCGATTGCTCGGGAATAACCAGCATAATACAAATTATCGTATTTCGCCGAGGGTTGCAATTTGTCGAAGCCTTCTTTGATGGCCTCTGTGGTCAAAGATGAAATCCATAAGCGTTTGACTTCCCCTTTATACCCCGCTTGTTCAATTACCCATCGTTGAATCAACTCTCCTTCTTGGCCTGCATCACCACAGTTGATCACCAGTGTAGCTGTATCAAATAGCTTTTTTACAATATCAAATTGCTTCTTGACTCCCGGATTATTAACAATTTTAGTTTTGAATTTTTCAGGAAGCATCGGAAGGTGACTGAGGTGCCAACCCTTCCAATGAGGTTCGTAATCGTTCGGCTCCAATAAGGTGCAAAAGTGCCCAAAAGTATAGGTAACGATATATCCGTTGCCTTCATAGTACCCCTCATGCCTATGATTAGCTCCTAGAACAGCCGCTATTTCACGGGCGACACTTGGCTTTTCTGCAATACAAACTTTCATCTGAAACAAAAATAGATAAAATAGCCTAAGCTCAACGGAGTGCAGGCGCTTTTAGGTTGTTCAAAATGAAGTAACCCCTGTGGATCAACCTGATAAAAATTACTTATCAGAAATTTAGTTATTTCTGGATATCTGAAATTTGAAGGGATCCAAGGAAAGGAATATTTCTTTGGTTTTCTATCCCAGCAAGCTGCAATTGTAAATGGACGGAATCACCAATGATCTACAGTTATTAAACCTTCTAATCCAGCATAATTTCATCTGTTTATAATTGTTTTCAAAAGGTCAGAACATGCCCCGGTTTATCGGCGTGGAATCTCGCCACGATAATCATCCCTTGGCATTACGATTTCGTCATGCTCGATTTCCTGATCTCTTATTTGATAAACCTCTCCCATAACTAAAAATAGTCTATCCTTGAATGAATAGCAAATGAATGCTGCCCAATTAACCGAATAAGGTGTCGTCGATTTGGATAGGGTCTCAAAAATTTTGTCCATTTGTTTACTAAAGGAGGTCTTTCAGAAACCATTGCAAATGGCATAAAAAAAAAGATTTCGACTTCGAAGTAAGTTAGGAATAAAAGGGTGTAGAGGATTCTACACGAAGCCCTGATCTAGCTCGATGGCTATTTATTCCTTTTCGGTTTCCTGGTAGGTTTCTGATAGTTGCTAAAAATATCCGTGACAATAACGATTTCACTATCAACCTTGTAAATGATTTTGTAATGATATTCCTGCAAATATCGGTGCCCTTTCCCAAGAGGTATCAGGTCATCTTCTACTCTCCCTCTATCCGGATAGTTTTCAAGCGTTTCTGCTCTGTCAATTATTTTATTTACAATCTCAGTCGCTTTTTCGGGACTGGCTTCTTCTGAATAATGATCGTAAATCTCTTTCAAGCACATTTTCGCCCACTCTGAAAACCTAACCTCCATGAATTACCAATGCTTTATTTCTTCCCTGATCTGTTTTGACGTTTTTACACGGCCTTCTCTAATGTCCTTTTCAGATCTTTCCGCCCTGGATATTAATTCCTCTTTTGTGATAGCTGTGCCATCGGGTTTATATCCAACAGGTGAAGCTATTTGGTCTGCTTTAATCAGCCCATGAATAAGTTTTAACACACGATCATCTGCATGTTGAAGGTATTGGCTTATTTCTTCTCGTATTTTAACTGTGTCCATCGGTTTTTTCTTTTCGTTCCCTAAAGTTAACGATTCCATATTACAATTTGATTTGTTCCAGTGGAGGATATTTCAGTTTTTGGCTTTTCTTAGGCGGTAAACAAAAAAGTTCCACCCGATGTATTTCATGATGTTTTCGGCTGTCATCAGAATAATATTTTGTTTAGATTTGTCCCTTTAAAGCTAGATAGGGTTTTTTAAATTAAAGTTCATCCCAGTCTGGGTGTAGGTTTGCAAAACACCCTTCTATTATTTTCAATTTGCAATTGGAAAATGAACTGAGTCACCAATAATCCACGGCTATCAAACCTTCTAATCCAAAAACCTAGGTAGGGACAGTCAAAGGCCTCCAGGTTACCCAGTCTGGGTGTAGTTTGCAAAACACCCTTCAATTATTTTCCATTTGCAATTGTAAATGGACGGAATTACCAATGATCCACGTTTATCAAACCTTCTAATCCAGCATAATTTCATCTGTTTACAATAGTTTTTTATTTGTCAGAACTTGCCCCGGTTTATCGGGGTGGAATCTCGCTACAATAATCAATCCTTTGGCATTACGATTTCGTCATGCTCGATTTCCTGATCTCTTATTTGGTAAGCCTCACCCATAACTAAAAATAGTCTACCCTTGATTCAATTACAAATAAATGCTGCCCGATTAACCGAATAAGGTGTCGTTGATTTGGATGGGGTCTCAAATTTCAGTCCAACAGTATTCAAATTTTTGTCCATTTGTTTACTAAAGAGGGGCTTTCAGAAGCCATTGCAAATGGCATATAAAAGATTTCGGCTTCAAAGTAAGTTAGGGATAAAAGGGTGTAGAGGATTCTACACCCAGCCCGGGAGGTGTTTTCAAAAAAAAGATAAAGTACCCTAATTAGCCATTAAAACTAATATTTCAGACTTTCAGAAAATTACTCGGATGACAGTAATAAACTATAATATTTTTTAGGCAAACAATAAATTAAAATAAATAATAAGTTTTTTATGTTAAAGAATTTATAACTATCTTAGTTAATAAAACAAGAAATAGTATCCTCCCAAACCAAAATTTGTAAGTTGAATCTAAAAGAAAAAAACAAATCGACACTTCAAGAGATAGCAGATGTAATGAGCTACAACTACGTTTCCAGTTCATTTAAAAGGAGCGAGGTAGTAGATAATAGTGATTCAAAATTTCTTCAGGAATTTTCTAGAAAATTTTTTAATAATCCTGATGGTTTTGTTGAAAGAATAAATAGAATAAAGGAATGGAGATCAATTGCTATTTTTGGTGCAGGAGCTACATCTTCTGCTTTTAAATCTATCCCTTTAGCTGATGAATTTATTGATATTTTAAAAGAAAATAAAGAATTCTCCTTCAAAGAAATTATTAAATATAATCCAGTTTACAATCGCTACAAATATTTGGCAAGTAAATTAAATGATCATAATACTAGACTAAATTCTAAAGAAAAATTAGATTTTGAAACGGAGCTCAGTGTGTTATCTAACATATATGATGAAGATTCTATAAAAGGTTTGCTAAAGAAAACCTATGATTTCAGATATCCTATATCCCCTACATATGAATATATAGCTCATATTTTCAGGCATAGAATGATGGATGTAATACTTAATTTTAATTTTGATGAAATACTGGAACAAGCGATTGAAGAAGAAATAGGAAATGAAAACTACCATTTAGTAATATCTGATGGGCATTGTAAATCATTACAAGAATTTTTAGTTGAGGATAGGTTAAAGGCTCCAATTTACATAAAACCTCATGGTACTGCGAGCCATAATTCAACTTTAAGATTTACGAAAGATTCTTATTTCAATATTCCACCGGAAATGACTACCTTAATTAGTGGAATTTTAAATGGGCAATTTTCTGACAAAGAAGAAAGTAGTGATTTGGAAAGAATTAATATTTTTGCATTTGGCTTTGGAATGAAAAGTATTGATTTAAATAGTATTTTGCTCGATATTTTGAAGAATGGAAACAAAGAAATTTATTTATATTATTTTGACCTTGAATGTAATCGAATTGATGTACTTGAACAGAAAAATTTAACAGGAATTAGCGATTTAGATAATAACAATAATTTAAAATTAAAATTTATAGGTCTTGATGATTCCTATAAACTAAATGATTGCCTTAAAGAAATATGGACCTTAATAGATGGCAATTTTATAGCAAAATATAAACCGAGAGGATTATCTCGACATGAGATAGTGTTGGATTTATTTTATTTTAAAAACGATAATATATCGAAAGCTATAAACGGAAGTTATAAAGATGCAAAAGTTTTAAGAGATTATTTTAAAGAAGGTAATTATTTTTATGATAGAACAATCATTGAAATTGCAATTGCACTAATAAAACATAAAGGGCATATTGAATTATCTAGTTTAATGGAAGAGCGAGTTGGTATATTCTATGATCTTTATAGAGAAAAAGTAAAAATTAATTTTGTTGAATTATCAGAAATTTGCGAAGAGATATTCAGATTAAAACAAGAAAAAAGTTTCGGTAGAAATCTTTTCTCTATTCCGGAAACTGAAAAGATCAGTTCAATTGAAACCGAAGGTGATTTTAACTTAGGTAAATATATATGGGAAATACTTTCAAATTTTGCTCACTATTCTAAAAAAACGGAACTGAAACTTAGTGGCTCACTAAGTAAATCTATAAAAAAAATATCAGAGAATCCAAATTCCATTCTCCAGTATTTTAATGAACTATTTTTCTCATTTACATCAGATATAAAATTTAATTTTACTGATAAATCATTTTATATATTTGATAGTTGCAAAAAAGAAAACATTCTTCATACGAATCTTGCATTAACTTACAATTTTTATGATCAACTTTCTAATGTTGATGAGTGGAGTCATATTATATCAATTAGCGAAAGGGGTAAGCTAATTGAAAGAATAGAACATTGGGATTCAGAATTATTCGATAAATTAGTAGACAAAAATAAAAAAATATTCTTAATTACAGCTGATGTATTTGAAAATTCTACTAATAAGAGGTCCCGTATTAAAAAATTATTAGTAGATGATAATAAACATGAATTGCCATATTGGTTTCACAATGATCATATGGTAATTTTCTTAAAAGAAAAAATGCCAGGTGAAGAGGATTTTGATAGATTAAAACCCGATACCTACTGCAGTAATTATTATTTTGTTAAAAGCATATATTACCAAAGAAATGGTTATGATAATAAAATTAACCCTGTCTTATTTAACGGGGAAAGATCAAATATAAATAACCATTTAATGTTGTTAGAAAAATTTTGGACCTATTACAAAAGTTCAATAGTTTACTCTGATCCTTTAGGAAAATATCCGAAACAATTGCTTCATTTTCATAATCAGAAAGATATCCAGCATGATCTTAAAGAAAATTTAAAAAATCTTTTAATTGGTAAATTAAAACGAATATAGTCAAATAGGTAAATGAAAACTCACCCCTTAGCTATCCTTTCCAACGGAATAAACAATGATCCACGGCTATTAAACCGTCTAATCAAGCTTAGTTTCTGGTATTTATAAACATCTCTTATATACCCAACCGATTCCTCCAGTGGACCTTTTCCTCTTTCCGTTCAACACCGTTTCGTTACCAAAACAGCACCGCGAGGTGGTTTGCAACCTCCGCTTACTCAGCGATTGCGGTAGACCTACTACCATCTTTTATACAACATGCCTTTGATTCTCAACGACTTCACGACACACCTACACCCAGCCGGGGCTATTTTACGCGAATACGTAGGTATGCGTAATATAGAAGTTTAAGGTTATTCAGGTATATACTGGTAAATTTAAAAAATGGCAAAATTAAAAATGACCACTTAAAATTACGCTTGTTTTGAGTAATAATAAGCTGGAATGTGCTTCTAGGAAAATAGAATTAATTGAGCCCTCACTTGCTTTTTGGCCTACATTAGCTTTTTTTCAGCAAGGGTTTTAAATTGATAAAAGTTATTTTCAACAATTAAAAGGATTTGGAAAAAGTAATCTTCTTTTAGCCCTAAGAAACTAGACTTGACTGATAGAGTTATCCATAATTACAGTAATCAATTTTAATACTGCAAAACTAAATTTAGGTTTTTTTAGAAACTTAAAAGTAGATGATTTTCACACATATTGATAAAAGTGTCTTTATCTGCTACTTTTACACCATGAACTCAGCGGATAATTCCAAAGGCCATTAGGAAGCAGAAAGGCCTCAATCAGATCGATGACACTTCTCACAGCGACGTCGACAAGTCGGTATACAGCAAAATTGAAATAAACGCACCATCGATTAGATTATTTTAATTAAACCGTGGGATATTGAAGTTATTGATCACTTATCTTTTTATCAAATAGAATCCGGCTTTGAGTTGGGTCTTCTTCTAAATAAAGCACATAATACTTTTCACCTACCTTAGTAGTCTTTGAAGCTGAGCAGGAGGAAGTCGATTTATAGTTTTCTCCATTTACCTCAAATTTATATTCAGCAAAATACCCATATCCACTTCCACATTTTCCCCGCCAAACTCTTTCTACAATACCAATAGACTCTCTGCCATTTAGCTTCAATTTCTTATATTCATAGAGTATTTCTCCTCCTTTATATAATCCCATAATAAGGATACAAAGAATTAAAAACCAAGAAATCCAATATATCGTTTTTCTAATTTTTACCATTAGTTCAAATCAAGGAAATTACTTTTTTTTGGTTTTGGAGTATATTCTTCATGAACTGGGGCAAAAGGAATTGGCAATTCTTTTGAACTCGAAGGGTCAGCAGAATCATTTCCTGAAGGGTTGTTTGATAAGTAAATAGTCAATTTTTCTCCAACTGCCGAAGCAGCACCCAGACCAAGCTTAGCTCCAACTACAGATATTGGATTATTTCGAGGGAAAACAGTTTTCTCAACAAAAGGACTTAAAGCAGTTCCCTTTGTTGTAATTGGTTTTAAGAGTTTATCTACAATTTTTCCGCCGCAAAATCCGAACCCTGCAAATGGGCCTGCAGCTATCGTTTCAACAGGATTCACTTTTGAAAAATCTCCACACAAAATTATATCCTTTTGAATTGTTTGGTCAAGTAAATTTGACCCTGTGGCAATTCCTATGCTTCCGAAAAGTCCTAAACCTGATCCTAAAGCCACTCCTGTACCAGTAGTTGTTGCTAGGTGTAACCAAGCTTTACCATCGCCCTCTGATAATTTTTGAATAGCATTAAAAAAACCGCCATGTTGTTGAGTTAGATCATACAATCCCACACCAGTACCAATAAGACCGCCAGCTAACATTGTAGGACAATTAACACAGTCTCCTTTTTTGTCTGTTTTTGCCATCGGGTTGTCATCCATTGAATTGTATGGTGATTGCCACGGAAAAATTTCCAATTTAGGATCAACCCCCCACCACCGTCCTACTCTGGGGTCGTACTGCCTGAATTTGGTCGTATAGTTCCTGCCGGGGCCATTTACCTCGTCGTCCCCTTCCATACCATTAAAGCCATAACGGTACGAACCCGCACAACGTTTTCCTGTCATCTCATCCCACAGCCATACGCTTCACAAAAATACATCAGAAGTGTTATTTACCAAAACAAAAAAGGTTTTTAACTATCAAAGTTATTAATGAAGTAACAACAAATGGAATTAACCAAATTAAAAAGCATTTGAAAATAATATCCAACCAAACTATTTCAATAAAATTTAAAAAATCATGGATGCAAAAAAACAATATAAACGTCAATATGGTAGATAAACAAGTTATACCTATTTTAAAAACTATAGAAAATCCACTTACTATATTATTTACAGTTTTAAAACAAATAAATGTAATCAGAATATAAACAATAATTACAATTAGTATCATAAATCATCTGCTGCTTTTTTATAAAAATGAACATCATTGTATGAATCAATATTAGTTACATTACCTTTTTCGTCCCCAGTCTGGGTGTAGTTTGCAAAACACCCTTCTATCCTTTCCAATTTGCAATTGGAATTGGACGGAATTACAAATGATCCACGGTTATAAAACCTTCTAATCCAGCATAATTCCGTGCACTCAAACACATGTAATCCTCCCGTTTTTCCACCATTCCTGCCTTTAACGAATTTTCATGAATACAATTCAAATGTTAAAAAATAGGGCATTTCATCTGTTTCTATTTGTTTTTCAAAGGCCAGATGGAATCTCGCTACAATAATCATCCTTTGGCATTACGATTTCGTCATGCTCGATTTCCTAATCTCTAATTTCGTAAACCGCACCCATAACTAAAAATAGTCTATCCTTGATTGAATTACAAATAAATGCTGCCCGAGTGTATCGTTGATTTGGATGGGGCCTCAAATTTCAGTCCAGTATTCAAAATTTTGTCCATTTGTTTACTAAATGGGGGTATCCGATGACATTGCAAATGGAATATAAAAGATTTCGACTTCAAAGTAAGTTAGGAAAAAAAAAGGTGTTCTACACCCAGCCCGGGTGGAAGTAACCGTGGAAGAACTGCACAAGCTGGCTAGGTATTTTAATATGGCCATTGACGATATTGTAAAATTTAATGGAGACATGCTAGAAGCTGTAACCGTGGAAGATAAACCAAAATCTTAACAACTAGACCTGATCAACCAGCTGGACGAAGAAGAAAAATCCACTGTATTTAAGATCATTGATACAATACTCACCTAAAAGAAGTTCCAGGACTTCTTTCAAAAAAACCTGCCTGCTGCTCAATGAAAAGCTCCGGATCTCTCAGAGGCTAAATTTTCTCTTAATTATTTAATCAACAATTAGGGTTTTACTACTTTTAAAATAGGCATACTACATAAAGTCACTATGATTCCCGCAATAACAAAGTAGGCAAGGGTTTTAAATTCTAATAAATATGGTTCCCCTATTGAACCAATGCTTAGACCAACAACGGTTATCAAAAATGGAACCAAAGTCATAGGTACTTTTGGGTTAACCTTCTGAACCAGTTTAACAAAAATAAGTATTACAAAAAACAAAACTGCCAAAAAGGGCACTATTAGAATTAGTGCATACGTAATATGAAAAAATCCATCTTTGACCAACTCATTCCACAGAGCTTTATCAAAGACACTCATTAAAAAAATGAGTCCAATTAAAGCAATACTCCCTAAGAGAGTAGATTTTAATACTTTTTTCATCCTTAGTCAATTACCCGAGTGCTAATCGGTTTGACAACAGACGATCTGCCGCCATTTTCATTAATAAATGTATTCACATTCTGGAATAGCTGCTGCCAATTTTTTTCTCCTGACTTAAATACTATTGGGGATATTGTCGCATCGAACAATTATGGGCTATATCTGTACCCCTTGTCCAAAATGTAAGGCCCCAGCTAGGGGTAGTTTATCCCTTCGTCAGCTGGAGGTATATTGCAAAACACCCCCTTCTATTATTTCAATTTGGAATTAGACTGAATTACCAATGATTTCATCTCATACTTATTCACAGCTATTCTAATCTAATCCAGCAGATCAAATTTATTTCCCCCTTGCCCTCATTCAACAATTAAAAGTAAAACACTTTGGATTGCATCCTTTTCGCACTATCTATAAGCTGATCCGGAAATTTATCCCCATCCCCACAAATAGCCCATGACTAAAAAAAGAAAACCCTAACTATCAATATTTCAGATAATTAGGGTTTTGTTCAGTAGAGAGTGGGGGATTCGAACCCCCGGTACGCTATTAGGCGTACGACAGTTTAGCAAACTGCTGGTTTAAGCCACTCACCCAACTCTCTAAGTATTGGTGAAGCATTTAAACAAATTATTCTTGATTTAAATAAGCTTGATCACTGTTTGGATCAAACAACGAAAAATGCTTTTTTAAATCCTTACTTAATATCAATTCCGACCGCTTCCCGATCAGTGATGCAAATATAAACCAATATTCTGCAATTTAACAAAACCAAAAGAGGAAAAAAGAGTACTTTTTTACGCCTTTACCCGGAAAAAGAAGCTAATCGATTTTAAGTCAACGAAATAAAAATTCCAACATTTATTAAACTTCTTTCCAATTAAATAATCCTTCTTTTAAAATCGCCCTAGAATTCCTTTCTTTGCAGCCCATACTATATTTCTTGAGAGATGAAAATTATTGCCATAGGCCGAAATTATGCGGCACATATTGAAGAACTAAACAATGAAAAGCCGGATGCTCCCGTCGTTTTTATGAAACCGGACACGGCTTTGCTAAAAGACAATGCCCCTTTTTACCATCCTGAATATTCCGACAATATTCACCATGAAGTGGAATTGGTCCTAAAAATAAATAAGGAAGGTAAATACATACAACGCAAGTTTGCCCACAAGTATTACAATGAAATCGGTATAGGTATTGATTTTACAGCTAGAGACTTGCAGCAAAAGTGCAAAGAAAAAGGCCTTCCATGGGAAATTGCCAAGGCTTTTAATGGCTCTGCCCCATTAGGTCAGTTTAAACCAGTAACCCTTTTTCCTGATCTGGCCAATATTAATTTTCACCTTGACATCAATGGTGAAAGGCGCCAAACGGGTAACACTTCCCTTCTACTCTTTCCTTTTGATGTAATTATCTCTTATGTATCCCAATTTTTCACCCTTAAAACCGGTGACCTGATCTATACCGGCACACCTGCAGGTGTGGGCAAAGTTAATATTGGTGACAGGTTGGAGGCTTATGTGGAAGGTGAAAAATTGCTGGATTTTGAAATTAAATAAAGGCCTATACACTTTACTATTCGTATGCATTGCCCTTGTCTTTCTCTCTCAAACTCAGAAAGAATATTACCTATTTCCCATCAAACCCGGCCAGCAAAACTTCCTTGCTGGCAATATGAGCGAAATAAGGAGCAATCATTTTCATACCGGACTTGACATCAAAACGGAAGGAAGACAAGGTTTGGCCGTACTCGCTTCTGCGGATGGTTACGTTTCCAAAATCAAAGTTTCTTCTTTCGGCTATGGCAATGTGCTTTACCTCAAACACACCAATGGAACAAGCACGGTGTATGCCCATCTCAGGAGCTTTGAATCGCCAATAGCGGAATTCATGCAGGGTAAAATATATGAAGCCCGTGAAAATGAATTGGAATACACGTTAAAACCTGGAGAATTGCCGATTTCTCAGGGAGACACCATTGCTTATTCCGGCAACACTGGTAGTTCGGGTGGTCCCCACCTGCATTTTGAAATCAGGGATTCACTGAACAGGGCCATCGACCCCCTACATGCTGGCTTCAAAGAAATAGTGGACACCACCTCCCCCATCGTTCGAAGGGTCGCCATAAGTCCGCTAACACCTGACAGCCGGGTCAATGGAATGTATCGCCGACAAGAATTCTCTCTTATCTATAGTTCTGGCGCATTTCAGGTACAGCCTACGATTAAAATTTCAGGAAAGGTGGGCATTGAAGTACTGGCCTACGATCAGTTGGATGAAATGTACAATAGAAATGGGTTTCCTATTTTTGAAATTTATGAGGCCGACAAAAAAATATTTAGAGCTGAGGTCAATGAAATAGATTTCAACATTGGCCGCCATATTCTCCTACACACCTATCGGAACCGTTATACTCGGCTTTACAAAAAACCAAACAACAAGTTTTCATTTTACGAACCTGATACAGTATTAAGTGGGGCCATATCAGCCATGCCTGGTGAGGAAAAATCCATAACTGTAAAATTATTGGATGCCTATGCCAATGAATCAGACTTGAGGATCCAATTCAGTGGTGAGCTTGCTCCAACTGACTTAGAAGGCATAAACTATACCTCTGGCAATAGTCAAATAGATTACCAAGAGAATGTGTTGATCTTAAACAGTACAGCCGCTGAAGAAGGGGATTTGGCCATTGTTCATGTAAATGGCTTGTCTATGGAGCTGCCTTACGCCTATGCAGGAAGAAATAAACGGACCTACCTGTGGGACATGCGTCTGGGCGTTCCCGATTCCATTGACCTATGTTCCGAAACCATTCTGCCAGAAGTTGAAGCCAGGATCCCTGCGGGAGAAGAACTGCTGTTCGACAATGGAGAAGTAAGAATAAACTTTGAAAAAGAAAGCTTGCTGGATGACCTTTATTTAAGAATTGGACATTTTGAAGAGAAGGGTTTGAAAGGATTGACCATCAATGACCAATTTGATTACCTTTGGCAACAAGTTTCAGTGAGAATGAAAGTCGATAATTTCCAGGGAGACACTTCCAAAACCCATATGTATCAATTGTACAGAAACGGGCATAAAAATTTTGTAGGTGGCAACTGGCAGGTTCCATTTATAAATTTCAAAACCAGGGTTTTTGGAGATTTCGTATTGGCCACCGACAGCATTCCACCCTCAATTCGGGCAGTACGTGTCAATAGTCGAGAAATTAGGTTTGTAATCAAAGACAATTTGTCTGGAATAAAGGATTTTAATGCTTGGGTAGATGGAAAATGGACACAGATGAGGTATGAACACAAGCAAGCCATAATATGGTCTGACCCGCTACCTGGCACTACTTTAAAAGGAGAGGTTTTGCTAAAAGTAAGAGATCGAGCAAATAACGAGGCCATTTATAAGGGAAACATTTAATTTATTCCGATATTTAAGGGCTAAAATCAATAGTAATAAAAAAAACTACAACTATGTCACTAGAAGTAGGCCAAACGGCACCTGACTTTGAGTCAAAAGATCAAGATGGAAATCCCATCAAGTTATCCGATTTTCAAGGAAAAAAAGTAGTCTTGTACTTTTACCCAAAAGACAATACCCCCGGATGCACTGCCCAGGCCTGTAATTTGAGAGACAACTACGAAAGTCTCCAAAAAGCCGGCTATGTAGTCTTAGGGATAAGTTCAGATGCGGAGAAATCTCATAAAAAATTCATTGAGAAATTTGAGCTACCCTTTCCGCTCATTGCTGATGAAGACAAAAGTGTACATGAAAAATATGGAACCTGGGTAGAGAAAAACATGTATGGAAGAAAATACATGGGCACAGCCAGAACCACTTTTATTATTGATGAAAAGGGAGTAATTGAAGAAATTATTTCAAAAGTTAAAACAAAGGAACACACCAATCAAATTATTAAATAATTCCAAATCAATGGAAAAAAAATCAACCGAACAATTAGAAGCAATCTGCTCCCAGGTAAGAAGAGATATTTTACGAATGGTGCATGCCTGTCAATCAGGTCATCCAGGAGCATCTTTGGGCTGTACTGAGTTTTTCGTAGCCCTGTACTTTGACCAAATGACAAATAACCCAGATTTCAATATTGATGGACCTGGAGAAGATCTATTTTTCCTTTCAAATGGACATATATCACCCGTATGGTACAGTGTATTGGCCAGAAGCGGTTATTTCGAAACAAGTGAATTAAAAACTTTCCGTAAATTAAATAGCAGATTACAGGGACATCCAGCCACTGAAGAAGGACTACCGGGTATACGTGTAGCTTCCGGTTCTTTGGGCCAAGGACTATCTGTAGCCATAGGTGCTGCATTTGCAAAAAAAATCAATAACGATGACAAAACTGTCTATGTCCTAATGGGAGATGGAGAGCAGCAAGAAGGACAGATTTGGGAAGCCGCTCTAAGTGCTCCTCACCATAAACTGGACAATATCATCGCAACCATAGACCTTAACGGTCAACAAATAGATGGACCTACCAAGGACATTATCAACCTTGGAGATCTAAAAGCCAAATGGGAAGCTTTTGGCTGGGAAGTCATCGTAACCGAGCATGGCAATGACATGTCAGGTGTAGTCCAAGGGCTGGAAAAAGCAAAAAGTCTCCTTGGAAAAGGAAAACCAGTATTGAACCTGTTACATACCGACATGGGCTACGGAGTAGATTTCATGGTTGGCACTCACAAATGGCATGGTGTAGCTCCAAATGACGAGCAACTAGAAAATGCCTTAGGACAACTGAAAGAAACCCTTGGTGATTATTGATTTCGGTGATAACAGATCTAAAAAAGTTTGAATAATGGAAAATAAATTGGATACAAAATATACATACACTGAAAAAAAGGACACCAGGTCCGGGTTTGGTGATGGTCTACTAGAAGCAGGTAGAAAAAACGAAAACGTGGTTGCACTTTGTGCTGACCTTATTGGTTCATTGAAAATGGGAGCCTTCCAAAAGGAATTCCCTGAGCGTTTTTTCCAAATGGGTATCTCAGAAGCCAACATGATAGGTGCTGCTGCAGGACTAACCATTGGAGGTAAAATACCTTTCACAGGTACATTTGCCAACTTTTCTACAGGACGTGTATATGATCAAATCAGACAGTCTGTAGCTTATTCTGAAAAGAATGTGAAGATTTGTGCCTCTCATGCAGGACTTACTTTAGGAGAAGATGGTGCTACTCACCAAATCCTTGAAGACGTAGGCATGATGAAAATGCTTCCAAATATGACAGTTATAAATCCTTGTGATTACAACCAAACAAAGGCAGCAACCATGGCTATCGCTGAGCATGAAGGCCCTGTTTACCTTAGATTCGGCAGACCAAAATGGCCTATTTTCACTCCTGAAAACCAGGAATTTGTAATAGGTAAAGCCTGGAAAATGATCGAAGGTACAGACGTAACTATTTTCGCTACAGGACACCTTGTATGGGAAGCAGTAGAAGCAGAAGCTATATTAAGAGCTGAAGGCATCTCTGTAGAACTTATAAACATTCACACTATTAAACCTCTCGATACTGAGGCCATATTGGCATCTGTTGCCAAAACAGGTTGTGCAGTAAGTGCAGAAGAACACCAATTCAATGGTGGCTTGAATGACAGTATTGCGCAGACATTGATCAGAAATCAACCAGCCCCTCTTGAGTTTATCGGTGTTGACGATTCCTTTGGAGAATCAGGAACACCTGCTGAGCTATTGGAGAAATATGGTTTGAACGCCAAAAACATTGTTGAAGCAGCTAAAAAGGCTATTTCAAGAAAGTAAACGGTTCTAATAATAATAATTGAAGCGAGGAAAACTTAAAACTTTCCTCGCTTTTTTTGTAATAATGCGAACAAAATATAAAGTCATAGCCAAAATCAAACCATCACCTGTTGATTTTAAAATGGGCTAAAGTCAGGAACATTGTTCCCCTGCCATCGAACCCTTTTAAATTGGCATTTTACTATTTTCTTCAGCCACTTATGAAATAGACACTTGGTTAGCTCATGCTTATCTTTTACTTTTATAAACAACTAACCATTAATCTTCAAATGAAATACCAACCCATTGCCCCAGTTGTCCTTTTACTATTTTCAGCTATTTTTCTATTTGCAGAAACACCTACAGCCAAGGCCCAAATCCTTTCCTTTGAGGAACGGGATGGAGGATTGCTTTTACTTTCGGATGGAAAGCCCCGACTGTTTTACCAAATGGAAACGATAAGTGAGGATGGACAATATCCAAGAGCAAATTACCTTCACCCTGTGTTTGACACCAAAGGAGAGATAGTCACAGAGGACTTCCCCAAAGACCATTTACACCACCGAGGGATTTTTTGGACATGGCATCAGCTATGGGTGGATGATTTGAGAATTGGTGACCCTTGGATAAGTGAAGGCGTAGAATGGGAAGTAAAGAAAAGTAAAACTAAAATTCATCCCAACAATTCCGCAACCATTGAGCTCAAAGTGATTTGGAAAGGCAATAAGGTATTGAAAAAGAACATTATTGAGGAAAACACAATCATCACTTTCCAATCTATAGGAAGTCAAGCGTATAAAATAACCTTTGATATTACTTTAAAACCATTGACTTCTGGAGTACGAATAGGTGGTTCTGAAGACGCTAAAGGCTACGGAGGATTCTCTCCAAGAATAAAATTATCCGAAAACGCAGGCTTTTTTGATGAAAATGGCCCTGTGACACCTGACAATCTTCCTGTTGCTGCAGGTGATTGGATCAACATCACGAAAAATGGTCCTGATGACGCAGGTGTTGTAATTATGGGTGAACCGGACAAACTTCCCTCCTACCAAGGGTGGATTCTTCGAAAACGAAACAGCATGCAAAACATGGCATTCCCAGGTCAAGAACCCTTATTGTTAGATAAAAAAGAGCCATTGCACTTCAGAAACCAATTGATTATTCATCAAGGAATGACAACTCAAGAAATAATAAATCAATACAGAATATTTAGAAATCAAGCTAATTATTAAAAGTCTAAATGAAAAAAGCCACGGTCAATGACCATGGCTTTTTAACTGTTTAATAGTAAAGGATAGACCTAAGCCTATTCAAGTTTATTATTTTACTGGCTCTGGGAGTTCAACTGACCCTTTATCTTCTACTACTTCTTTACCCATGGCATCAAATTTCTTTTTGATTTCTTCACCAGGAGTTTCTGATTCGAATTTCAATAAGTAGTGAACCTGTGCCTCTTCCATCACCTGATGGGCCTCAACTATTTTCAAGTCTTTCAACTGCAAATCATTCTGAATAGCTTCCTTTACTTTTTCAGGAAGACTTTCAGGATCAATTTTAGTTGTTTCTTGGTACCATTCTTGCGAAACAAACACTTCAGTTGTTCCTGCATTGGCAAAAGCAAAAACAGTCATTGCGGCGACACTCAAAATTAACTTTTTCATGGCATTTTAAATTTATTGGTTTAAATAATAATTGGTTAAACAATACTTTTTAAATATTATTTTCAATTATACTTAGCCAAATGCCATGCCAAGTAATTTTACATACATTCAATTAAAATAAAACAGGCCTTATTTCTTATTAAACAATGTTTTTATTAATTAGAAGAAATTGTAAAGAAAAAGAACCTGTAACCCTAAACACATAAATATGTGGAGCACACTCCACAAACTGTAAATAACCTTAACAATTTATACACAATTACACAAAAGGTTATTTTATTATATAAAAAGTATATTTTTAATTTGAATAGTATAATTTATTCTGATATTAAGAGATGTAGGCTGAAAAATGATACTATAATTGAGAAATAGAAGGGTTTATAATTGTTCGCTCAAGATTACCCGTTTCACTTACTATTTCCTTTGACCTGATTTGCTGTTTTTCAATTCCTTCATCAAGTCCTCTAAATAATCAATTTGCACTTCCTGGACTTCAAGCAGTTTTTTATTTTGATGCACCAATAGATGATCAATTTTTTCATTCAGCAGCTGAATTTCAAGTTCGGACTTAAGGTTGATTTTGTAATCAAGTTCAGCTCTCTGTCTATCTTTTTGTCCCTGCCGGTTTTGGCTCATCATAATAATCGGCGCCTGTATAGCAGCAATACAGGAAAGCATTAAATTCAACAATATAAATGGATAGGGGTCAAAAGTATTACTGGCAAGCAACCAAATGTTTGCTACGATCCACAAAGTCAGAAATGAAAAGAAAGCAATAATAAAAGTCCAACTCCCTCCGAAAGAGGCGATTTTATCCGCCATCCTTTGACCTAAGGTTATAGCGGTATCAATGTCTTCTTGTAAGTTTTCAGAAAGTATGGAATTGTTACGAATGGCATCCATAACATCCTTGTCAATAGCCGCTAAATCTCCTTTTTCTTGCTCGATAAGTTTAGTTAAATACAGTCTGCGGTATTTATTTAGCTCTCCAATTGAAATATTGCTTTCTCTGGAAAAATCAGGGTATTGAGATTTAATAAAGTCGAAAATTCCGTCTCGGATTTCATTCCCATTGACAACTTCCCCTCTATTGATCTCCTTTTTTGATAAATGGCTTTTGTTCATTTTAGTATAGGTTTATAACACCCTCGTTACGCCATATTTTAACCCTAATGCATAATACGAGTTTAAAATCAATTTATGGATTTCCATCAATAGACCAAAATAAGCATTGGTAAACTTATAATAACAGTCAATTTCTATCTTGGAACAAGTGCCATTGTTCCTTCCTTCATAGGATTATGAACACAATAAGACCTTTCCAATCAAGGATAATGCTACTTTAGCTAAACTTAAGACTTGCTATATTCCTCGAATTAAAAATAATACCTTACGGCAAGGCTTGGTTGGTCCAAAAAACCATCCACTTCAAAAACCCAACCTTTGTCCTCATAGTTGTTAATATTGTGAGCGCTAACGGTACTCTTATTATTAAACTTAAAAAATTGACTTTCTATAAATATTAGTTCAAAGCTAAATTTTTCACTTGGAAAATAAGCCAATCCCAGGTTCCCAAAAAGGGCGAGTTGATTTAATTTTTGCTGTGAAGAGTATAACCACTCTTCATTGGCAATAACTGATTCAATAAAATAATCAGTATAGGAGTACCTGATCCCATAGGTACCTATCATAAACAACTTGGGGCGAATTTCAATGTGTTTTCTCAATCCCACAAAAACATCCCATTCTTTTCTTTCCCACCCAGAAGAATTGGGATTTTGGTTGAACCTTTTATTTCTCCTTTTATAATAACTACCACCACCTATGATACTGAGCCGATCTTTAATAAAATAAGAATAGCTAGGTGTTAAACTGAAGAAATCATTCTGTTGTTTTTCTTGATCAGGTAAATCTACAGATCTATCACTCCATTCGAATTCCAAGCCCACAGAATGATTTCCTTGCGAAATCTGGGCATTTGCCTCTTGACCCATAGAATAAAACCCCAAGCAAACAAAAAAGATTAAAAACTTTTTCATTGGTCTTTTTGATTAATAAAATAAATGATTCCTATGCTGTTGGCGGTAATTAAATCTAAAGCAAACCGTGTATCATCATATTCCTGATTTGCTCCTGAAGAATTATATGACTTATGATAAACCAGACCACCCAAAGTAGCTTCTACCATCCATTTGGGGCTAATTTTATAGGAAGCTCCAGGGGATAAAGACAATCCAAATGATCTGGGCTTACTTTCCTCTTCAAAGGATGAATTATAGGTGGCTTTGGGTTCTAAAAAAAAGTAAAAATTATCGACCACCGGAAAATATCTTCTAAAAAACAGGCCTATACCTCCTGAAACTGTATTAGAACTGAATTTTTCGTTACTTGATGTAATGTTTTTATTCCAATAAAAATTAACCTGAGGATTGATACCTATGACAGATAAGTCACTAATAAAGTAACCCAAATTTGGACTGAGGTTTATAGCGAGATAAGTGGAGCGGCCTGGGTTTGAGTTTTCATTGGTATTTATGGAAAAACCAAAATTCCCCCCAACATACCGATTTCCTTTTTCAAATTGCGCAAAAGCAGTAGAGATCCCGGAAATAAAAAAGAGCAATAAGAGACATTGTTTCATATTATAGACCTGGTTAAACTTTATGAATTTTATTACTTATTTATTCAGGTAAAGCTAATCGCATTGTATTACGAAATACTTAGTCTAACAGTTGTGGATTGTTACTAAAAATTTATTTTTCACACATAATTATTAAGAAGTGCTTAGTAAACCACATTTCATGTCTCATAATCCAATAAAATGAATTGGCATCCCTTTGAAAATTTACACGTTAGGAAGAATCGATTGGGAATCTACTTGTTATCAGACACATTGACTTTAGGTAAAAGAAATAACATTTCCTCCTCCTACTCCATAGTTTCATTTCCGTTAATACAAGAGGCTACTGTCCAAAGTCCTCTCCATATAATTTATGCCTAGCCCTCTCCTCTTTGAAAGGAAAACCTTATATTTGCGCCTCTATAATTAGGAAGTAATTGACAATATGGATATTCAAGAAAGCATTTTAAAGACAATAGCAGCGGCCTTTGAGCAACTATTTAAACATAAGGTAGAAAGTGAAGACCTAAGCCTTCAGCCTACCAGAAAAGAATTTGAAGGCAGCTATACCTTTGTATTGTTTCCTTATTTAAAAATAACAAAAGGCTCGCCTGAACAATCTGGGGAGAAAATTGGTAATTTTCTGAAAGAAAACCATCCTTCGGTAGCTGATTTCAATGTGGTTAAAGGATTTTTAAACATCAGTCTTTCTTCTGCTTTTTGGATAGACCTTTTGACGCAATTAATGGCTGAAAAAGAGCCTGGGTATTTTCCTCCTAGAAATCAGAAGGTAATGGTCGAATACAGTTCTCCAAACACGAACAAACCATTACACCTGGGCCACCTTAGAAACAACTTTCTTGGCTTTTCTGTATCTAACATTCTCAGTGCCTATGGTTATGAGGTCATTAAAACCAATCTTGTAAACGATAGAGGAATTCATATTTGTAAGTCCATGGTGGCTTATCAAAAATTAGGGAACAATGAAACCCCTGAAATGGCAGGTTTGAAAGGTGACCATTTGGTAGGCAAGTACTATGTACTCTTTGATCAGGAATACAAGAAGCAAATTAAAGAGTTAATGGCTGAAGGCATGACTGAGGAACTTGCCAAAAAAGAAGCCCCATGGATGAAAGAAGCACAAGAATCCTTGGTAAAGTGGGAATTGGGAGACGAAGAAACGGTTAGTCTTTGGAAAAAATTAAACAACTGGGTTTATCAGGGCTTCAATGAGACCTATAAAAAGATGAACGTTTCTTTTGACCAGTATTATTATGAATCAGACACTTACCTTTTAGGTAAAGACATTGTGACGGAAGGTCTGGAAAAAGGCGTATTCTTCAAGAAGGAAAACGGCTCTGTTTGGGCAGACTTAAGCCAACAAGGGCTTGACGAAAAACTTGTTTTGAGAGCTGATGGTACATCTGTATACATGACTCAGGACATGGGCACTGCGGACCTAAAATTCAAAGACCATGGCATAGACAAGTCTGTTTATGTAGTGGGTAACGAACAAGATTATCACTTTGAAGTTTTATTTAAAATCATGGGTTTATTGGAGCGCCCTTATGCCAACAACCTATATCACCTTTCCTACGGCATGGTAGACTTACCATCTGGAAAAATGAAGTCCCGAGAAGGAACAGTGGTAGATGCGGATGATCTTATTCAGGAAATGGTGGATACGGCACGTGCCCACACACAAGAGCTCGGTAAAATAGATGGCTTTAGCCAAGAAGAGGCAGAAAAATTGTACGAGATGTTGGGTTTAGGAGCAATCAAATACTTCCTTCTAAAGGTAGACCCTAAAAAGCGAATGTTGTTCAACCCTCAGGAATCGATTGAATTCCAAGGGAACACCGGCCCTTTTATCCAATATACCCATGCCAGAATTGCAGCTATCTTAAGAAAAGCAGACCAAATCGGTTTAGATTATAATGCCAATAGTTTCGATGGTATTAGCGAATTGGAAAATGTTGAAAAGCAATTGGTATTTATGCTTGCTGATTATTCTAAAAAAATAGAAATGGCAGCAGAGGACCTATCTCCGGCAGTTATCGCTCAGTATTTATTTGATTTAGCAAAGGAGTATAACCGATTTTATGCGGAACTTCCTATATTTAGTGAAGCAAAAAACAAAGTTCAATCCTTTAGGGTTACTTTATCTAACAGCGTAGCTAGAACAATAAGCTCAGGAATGAAGTTATTGGGAATAGATGTTCCACAAAAAATGTAATTATGAAATCAATATTTTATGTTTTCGCGATAAGCCTTGTTGCTTTTCAGTCTCCTTTGCAAAAACGGATACCTGATACACCAGTTGATCCTAATCTTCAAGAAAACAAAAGCACAGAAATCATGAAGGAAAGCAATAGTATTTATGATTTCACCATGAATGATATTGATGGTAAACCTGTTGACCTGGCTAAATACAAAGGTAAGAAATTGCTACTTGTCAATGTGGCTTCAAAATGTGGCTATACCCCACAATATGCCGAACTACAAGAACTGTATGAAGCTTATAAGGATAAATTGACCATACTTGCTTTCCCCGCCAATAACTTTGGTGGGCAAGAGCCTGGAAGTAGTGAAGACATCAAATCATTCTGCTCCGAGAATTACGGTATTTCCTTTCCTATTTTTGAGAAAATCTCCGTTAAAGGTGTTGACAAGCACCCACTTTACAGATGGCTATCAGACAAGAAGCAAAACGGCTGGAACAATGAAGAACCGTCATGGAATTTTTGCAAATATTTCATCAATGAAAAAGGTGAGTTGGTTAAGTTCTTTCCTTCTGCAGTGAAGCCAATGGACAGTGAAATAATCAAATTAATTGATGCCTAAAAACAAACGGCTAGGATCAATAGTCAGTATTCCGCTACTGAAATTCACTCCTATTATTACCTATTACCATAAATACCAACAAAGTTGACCATTACCACCAAAAAACAAGCCTGGATCCATGCATTAAGGTTAAGAACGCTCCCTCTTGCTTTGTCGAGTATTTTCATGGGCAGTTTTATCGCCTTTCAAAAATCCGGCTTTAGATGGTCAATATTATTATTGGCCGCTGTCACAACTACCTTATTGCAGATCTTGTCCAACCTTGCCAATGATTATGGAGACAGCATAAATGGTGCAGATCATGATGGCAGGCAGGGTCCGGTAAGGGCTGTTCAATCAGGTCTTATTCAGGCTTCTGAAATGAAAATAGCGGTGATAATTTTCTCAGCCCTATCTTTAATCAGCGGGCTGATATTGTTAATTATCGCGTTGGAAGACATCTATAAGTTTCTATTGTTTTTGGGCATTGGTATTTTAGCCATTATCGCGGCAATCGCGTATACATCAGGAAAAAAGCCTTATGGTTATGCCGGCTTAGGTGACATTTCTGTATTTTTGTTTTTTGGATGTGTGGGTGTCATGGGTACCTATTATTTGCATACCTTGACATTTGACCCATCATTATGGTTACCTGCAGCATCAATTGGACTACTTAGTACAGCAGTTTTGAACATCAATAACATCAGGGACATAGAATCAGACAAAGTGGCCGGAAAACTTTCTATACCTGTTAGAATAGGGAAAAAAGCAGCACAGACCTATCATTGGACCCTTATTGTTAGCGCCTTGATATTACTATTCGTTTTTATAATAATAGAACAAGCCTATGGAGCATTGGCATTTTTGTTGATGGCACCAAGCATATTAAAAACTGGCTGGGCTGTAGGTAAATTTGAAACACCGGAGAAATTGGACCCTTATCTAAAAATAATGGCCTTTTCAACACTGTTTTGTGTGTTATTTTTTGGTATCGGATGGATGATTTTTTAAACAATTGAGCCATTTTGTACCTAAAATGTTTACATTTATGTAGTTTAATTGAATTCAAAATTTAAACAGCATCATATCTATGAAAAGTATCTTAGTACCTTATGATTTTTCAGAAGAGGCTGGATATGCCTTTGAACTCGCTCAGGAATTAGCAACAAAGGTAGCATGCAAACTTAAGCTTATACACATTATAGAAATCCCCACTTCTCAAAATTTCAATACAATGGGAGAAGTAAGCATGGGTGAAAATTTTATTGATAAAATCTACATGGTGGATTTAGTCAATCAAAGGAAAGAACAATTGAAGAAAATGGAGGAAGAACATGCAGGCAAAGCCTACAAATTTTCCACTAACATCACTTTTGGCAATCCTTACGCGGGCATCTCTGGAGAGATCACAGAAATAAAAGCGGACTTGGTAATCATGGGCTCAAAGGGGTCAAGCGGTCTTGAAGAGATACTGATAGGCTCAAATACAGAAAAAGTTGTTAGACACTCTGAATGCCCGGTAATAACCGTCAAAGCTCAGGTCAGTTCCAATTCTATTAAAAAGATTGTGTTTGCTAGTGATTTTGGGGAAAATGGTAAAAAAGTCATCAAAAAACTCAAAACACTTCAGGAACTTTTAGGTGCAGAGATTCGACTTGTGAAAATTAATACACCCAACTCCTTTGAAAAAACAATCACTTCGATGGAAAAGATTAACGCTTTTATTAAAGCAAATAATCTTGAGAATACTGCCATAGATGTCTTCAATGCAGACAGCGAAGAAGAAGGAATTAATGAATTTGCCGATTATATAGATGCAGATTTGATAGCAATGGCCACACATGGTAGAACTGGCTTTTTACACCTCTTAGGCGGCAGTATAGCTGAAGATGTTGTCAATAGTTCTAAAAAACCAGTTTGGACAATGAAGTTCAAAAAATAAAAAGAGAGAATGGGTAGAAAGAAGAGCAATGATTGGAAAAAGAGAGATGGGGTAGTTTACTCTACCGCAGACAGCTTTAATTTTGATCTTGAAAACGAAGGGAGTGAGCAAACACTTCCACCCAAGCAGCAAAACTTGAAGGTTTTATTAGATAAAAAATCAAGGGGTGGAAAACAAGTAACAATAGTGACCGGGTTTATTGGACAGGAAGATGATTTAAAATCTTTAGGAAAAGACCTTAAGGCCAAGTGTGGGGTAGGTGGAAACACCAAGGATGGTGAGATTCTAATCCAAGGAGACCAAAGAGAGAAAGTAATTGATTACCTGACAGGTATAGGCTATAAAGCCAAAAAGTCCGGTGGATAAAACCGGACTTTTAATTTTTTAATAGCTTTTAGTAAATTAAGATAACAGCAATAAAAAAATTCACCGACCGTTTTGGGGATTTTACCGACAAGGCTTGCATGTTCATCGACTAATTATTTGTCGTTTTTAAATACTTTTTATATTTGAATATTAAATTTTTATAAACCGGTAAATCCGGCAGAATGGAAGGAGACGTAAGTAGCCAAACATTCACAACATTTAGAAACAGCAATCATGGGACAGTTTAGATTATTAAGCTTTAGCACCAATTTATACAACTTAAAAAGTGACGCTTTTTATTTAGATTGGGATGAGTGTAAGCAATTAATGCAAAACATGAAATCCTGGAGGGAAGTTAATGAGTTGTTGATTCTTTCAATACCAGAAAGAACAGAAATAATTTATCATAGCGAGGTGGATTTGGAGGATAAAATTTTTGATGCACTTTCCGATTGTAAAAAAATTGGCTTACCGCTAAAAAGTGAGTTTCAACAGACTAGTGATGAGGAAAAGTTGCTGGTTTACCTTTCTGAACTATGTTTCGGTGTACAAGCTTCTAATTATGGCACTACTCCACTCTTTCCAAGCTTTATTCAGGCCTATGAATTGGCTTCACAAAATGAAATGGTCGGTGAATATCTTGGACAATGGTGGGAGAATTTGATATCAACCAATAAGCTGATAAAAAAGCATGTGGATTATCAGTTGCCAAATTTTTCGATAACCTACACCGTTTCAGATCTTGTCACAGATTTATCGAAAAAATTAAAAACCCCAAAGATCGCAATTATGGGGTTCAATTCCTTAAGCAAAAGAATTTTCAAAAACCTAACCTGCAAAGGGTTTAAGAATATAACCATAGTTGATAAAAGTATAGCCCCCTTTTCATCTTTATCAAAGGCAGAATTAAACAACTTTATATTCGAACCTATCTCAGAGGTTGAAAATGTAATAAAAGACAATGATATTTTAATATCTACCCTTGAGGATGCGCAGCAATCCCTTCAATTGTCTTACTTTCAAAAGGATTTTAACACCATGAAAATATTAATTGACCTCTCTATTAAAAGCAATTTAACAAGTATTTTGAATAAAATTAGTCAGGTAATTCCTTTTAATCTTACAGATATTTACAAAATAATTGAGCAGAAAATGGAGATCAATAAAAAATGGATGAGAAAAGCCAAGCCAATTATTTCAGAGAAAAACTTGGAGTTCTTTCAATGGATAGACAATAAAAAAAGTCAAGAAATGGTAACAGTAGCCAATGAGTTACTGGGAGAAAGCATCCATAAAAACCAATATTCTAAGGTATTAATTTCAGAGGAGCCTTATTCTAACCTTGAGATTGATGACAATAGGATCAATACACTTTTACTTAAAAAATCAATTGCGAAAATAAAAAGCAATACACAATACAAAGACATCATCAACTACAATAAAATGGTGAATGATTTCTACCAATACAATTAATTTTTTTTTATTCATTTTTTTCTCTTATTTTTTTTCTAAAAAGTTTTCCTTTATTGGGTTTTAGGATAACAGTTTTTTCAGTATCTCATTTTTTTTTATTTTTTTCGTTTGATGAGGCAGGATTAGGTGGCAAGTGTCCACCATTCCCTTGCCCCATTCAGCACTTGTACCCAATACAATATTGTCAGTCCACAGCCAATTTATGCTTACAAAGCCAGTATCAATTCAAAATTTAACCCGGATTATGTAATAGAATTTCTCCGCCCTGACTGTCAGGGGTGAAGCCTGTCCCGTGTTTACGGGAAGTGTTGCAATCGCAAAAAAAAATCAGGCTGTTTGGAGATTTTAGCATAGCACCGCTATAGTGAAATTGAAAACAGCAACGAAGTGGCATATTTTAAACCGATTTCAGCACGTAATAGAATGTCTATTGCATATTTCGGGTTTAAATGTAGAGTAAAATGGATGGGCCGAGGCTTAGGGCTATTCTCAGTCTTTAAATCAATGACTAATCAAAAACTTAAGTGTTTTTTCAAGCTCTTAGTAGCTAAGACAAACCTAGGCAGGGTAGTCAAGATTTGGCTCTAAAAAAGCTGATTTCATTATTGTTATGCTACTACTAAACTGAAGTTGAGAAAGCCTATTGTAGAATCCGGATTAAAAGAGCTGCTTTTATCACAGTAATCCTCTTTTTTTTTTGCAAGTTTGCAATAGCTGACTAAATTTGCAATACTATGATGATATCAGGAAGTTTACGCTTTACCTCTAAATTTTTATACCCGGCAAATGCACACATGCATCATGCAGGTCATCATACCTCCTAAAATAGCGATTTTCCTCCATCTAATCCCTTACTCGTGGAGAAGCAAATCAAACTAAAATATATTCTCAGTATTATTGTATACATTATTCCATGGAAAACATTATCAGGATTGCCGTTCAGAAAAGCGGGCGTTTAAGTGACGATTCACTAAAACTCATTAAAGAATGTGGCATTAAGTTTTATAACGGCACAGGTAAATTAAAATCTTCTTCAACCAACTTTCCTATAGAATTTTTATTTCTCAGAGATGATGATATCCCTGGATATGTGGCCGATGGTATTGCAGACCTTGGCATAGTAGGGGAAAACGAGCTGGTTGAAAAAAACAAAGATGTTGCTATTCTTAAGCAATTGGGTTTTTCTAAATGTAGGCTTTCTTTGGCTATACCTAAAGGAGAATCGTACCCAGGTATCGAATATTTTGAAGGCAAAAACATTGCTACTTCCTACCCGAAAATCCTTGGTGACTACCTTAAAACAGTTAACATTAAGGCTGATATTCATGAAATCAGTGGTTCAGTTGAAATCGCCCCTAGCATAGGCCTAGCAGAAGGCATATGTGACATTGTCAGTTCAGGATCAACCCTTATGATGAATGGACTGAAGGAAGTAGAAGAAATTTTCCAATCTCAAGCTGTGCTGATCAGCCATAAAGGCATCAGTCCAGCCAAGCAGATATCAGTAGAAAAGTTACTTTTTAGAATGGATGCTGTTCAAAAGGGCAAAAAGAACAAATACGTGCTTTTAAATGCCCCAAATGAAAATCTAGATAAAATAGTAGCATTGATTCCAGGAATGAGAAGCCCTACTATACTGCCATTGGCCGAAGAGGGTTGGTCATCTGTTCACTCTGTAATTAGTGAAGAACAGTTTTGGGAAAATATAGAAGAACTTAGAAATGCTGGAGCGCAGGGCATTTTAGTTGTTCCCATTGAAAAGATGCTTATTTAGGAAAAGATTGAACCCTAATGGGAAACATTCAAATTCATAACAAATCAATGAACTGATTCTTTCCATTATAAAATTCAAAGCGTATGAAAATCCTGGTAAATCCTGACAAAAAGATTTGGAAGAAAGAACTGGCAAGACCAGTACAAAAAACCAAGGACATAGAAAAGATCGTAAAACCGATCATGAAGAAGGTAAAACGTCAAGGAGATAAAGCACTCCGCAAGTTTGCCTTTGAATACGACCATGTGGAAATTGACTCTATAATGGTAGATCCTCAAGACATTAAAAATTCGGGAAAGCTGGTTGACAAAGCACTTAAAGCTGCCATTAAAACTGCCAAATCGAATATTGAGAAATTCCATAAATTACAAGAAGCTGCCCCATTAAGCACGGAAATAATGAATGGGGTGACTTGTATGAGAAGAAGTGTGGCCATCCAAAAGGTAGGATTGTACGTGCCAGGTGGAACTGCTCCTTTGTTTTCTACTGTTCTTATGCTTGGCATACCAGCAAAATTGGCAGGATGTCAGGAAATAATACTATGTACGCCGCCCGATCAAAAAGGGCAAGTTCATCCAGCTATTTTGTATGCTGCCAAATTGATTGGTGTCACAAAAGTAATTAAAGCTGGAGGTGCACAAGCCATAGCAGCACTTGCCTACGGTACAGAAACTGTTCCTCGTGTTGATAAAATATTCGGCCCGGGGAATCAGTATGTAACAGCAGCAAAACAGTTGGCAGCGAAAAAAGGAGTTGCCATTGATATGCCTGCAGGACCTTCAGAGGTTTTAGTATATGCTGATGACACGGCTATTCCAGAGTTTGTAGCCGCAGATTTACTTTCTCAAGCTGAGCATGGCGCGGACAGTCAAGTCATATTGGTCTGCCCAACAGAGAAAATTGTTGAAAATATCATCGCACAGGTAAACTTACAATTGGAACATTTACCTCGTCAAAAAACAGCTAGCAAAGCATTGGAAAACAGTGTGGCCGTTGTGATAGATGATATGGATACGGCTTTAGAACTAATCAACGAATATGCTCCGGAGCATTTGATCATCAATGTTAGGGAAGAAGAAAAAGCTGTAAGTGGCATCATCAATGCAGGCTCGGTTTTTATAGGTAATTTCACACCAGAATCAGCCGGAGACTATGCCTCAGGCACTAACCACACCCTACCTACCAATGGTTATGCCAGAAGTTATTCTGGGGTTTCATTGGATAGTTTCGTGAAAAAAATCACTTATCAGAAAATTACTGAAGAAGGAATAAGAGGTTTGGGACCAGTGATAGAAGTGATGGCAGAAAATGAACAACTTATGGCACACAAACAGGCCGTAAGTATACGTTTAAATTACCTGGATAAAGAAAAAAAATAGATGGCATTTGATCTTCAAACCTTACTTAGGCCGCACATCGCCTCACTTAAACCCTACTCTTCTGCAAGGGATGAATACACTGGCAAAGAGGGAATTTTTCTTGACGCGAATGAAAATGCGTTGGGTTCAGTATCTGAAAAACCATACAATCGATACCCTGATCCCTATCAGTCAAAATTAAAGGAAAAACTAGGGGCCATTAAGCAGGTTGATCCTGCCAATATTTTCTTGGGAAACGGAAGTGATGAGGCCATAGATTTATTATTCAGGGCTTTTTGTAGACCAGGAATAGACAATGTCATCATCATGCCTCCTACCTATGGTATGTACGAAGTAAGTGCAGGAATCAATGATGTGGCCACAAAGAAAGTATCTCTTTCTACCACATTTGATATGGAGGTACATAAGGTGTTGGAAGCAGTAGATGAATATACCAAAATAATTTTCATCTGCTCCCCTAACAACCCAAGTGGTAACAAAATCAACAGGGAATCCATCTATGAAATTTTATCTAAATTTGATGGATTGGTTGTAATAGACGAGGCTTATATAGATTTCAGTGACGAACCTAGTTTTAGCCTTGAACTCAAGCAACACCCCAATTTATTGGTTATGCAGACACTCTCCAAAGCATGGGGTTTGGCTACATTGCGCCTTGGAATGGCATTTGCGTCAAAGGAAATAATTGGCATACTAAATAAAATAAAACCGCCTTATAATATCAGCGGTTTGACTCAAGACACTGTTTTAGAAGCCATAGGTAATACAGCACAGCTTGAACAAATGATCAAGGAAATTCTTGACCAAAAAGAACAGCTGCAGCTTGCCTTGGAAGAAATTCCTGAAGTTGAAAAAGTACACCCATCAGCTGCAAACTTTCTCTTAGCCAAGGTACCTCAGGCCAATAAGGTATATCAGCAATTAATCGATAAGAAAATAATTGTCCGAGACAGGTCAAAAGTACAACGCTGTGATGATTGTCTGCGGATAACAGTTGGTAGTAAAGAGGAAAACCAACAGATGATCAAAGCATTGAAAGAAGTTCTTAAGAATCAATCCAATAAGCACTAGAAAAGATTGAAGCATGAAAAAGAAGGTATTGTTTATAGATAGGGATGGCACCATTATCAAGGAGCCACCAACCGATTTTCAAGTAGATAGTTTAGAAAAACTTGAATTTATACCCCGTGCAATTACCAACTTGGTAAAAATAGCAGAAGAAGGGGATTTTGAGTTGGTCCTTGTTACCAACCAAGATGGTTTAGGAACAGATTCATATCCTGAAAACACTTTCTGGCCAGCACAATTCAAAATGCTCAAAACCTTGGAACAGGAAGGCGTTTTTTTCAAGGATATTCATATTGACAAAACCTTTGAACACGAAAATGCCCCTACTAGAAAACCTGGTACAGCCATGCTCACGGCTTATCTCAATGGGGACTACGACCTGGAAAATTCCTATGTGATAGGTGATAGGTTAACCGATGTAACCCTAGCTGAAAACCTTGGAACCAAATCGATCTTTTTCGGAAAAGAAGTGGTGGAAAATGCAGATAAAAGTGTCGACAATTGGGATGCTATTTATGAATTCCTAAAGCTGCCACCAAGAAAAGCTCAAATTGTTCGAAAGACCTCTGAAACCAATATAGACATCCGACTTAACCTTGATGGTTCTGGTAAAAGTGCCATTAGTACAGGTCTCCCCTTCTTCGACCATATGCTGGATCAATTGGCCAAGCATGGTGGTTGCGATCTGGAAATTAAGGTTGAAGGAGATTTGCATATAGATGAGCACCATACCATAGAAGATACCGGTTTGGCACTTGGTGAAGCATATCTGAAGGCTATGGGAGATAAAAAAGGCATCTACAGATATGGCTTTTTATTACCTATGGATGATTGTTTAGCCCAAGTAGCCATAGACTTTGGTGGACGTCCTTGGATCGTCTGGGAAGCTGAATTTAAACGTGAGAAAATCGGAGACATGCCAACAGAGATGTTCTTCCATTTCTTCAAATCCTTCAGTGACACGGCAAAATGCAATCTGAACATAAAGGCTGAAGGGGACAACGAACACCATAAAATAGAAGCCATATTCAAAGGTTTGGCAAGAGCCATTAAAATGGCGGTCAAGAAAGACCTGAATGCATTGGATCAACTGCCAAGTACAAAAGGGACTTTATAAAGCAGTAAGAAGTAAAATAAAGCTAAATATTAACCTATTTATAAACAAAGAGGCCTCATTTTAAAAATGAGGCCTCTTTGTTTATAATGATTTTTCAATATCAATTAAAATCTTCCTTCAAGGTCACAAGGAAACTAACCAAATCCCTGATTTCTCTTCTACTTAAAAATTGCTTCATATCAGGCATACTTGATGGGGCATCTTTCCTTTCTAGAATTTGACTTTTCATGACCACTGTATCTGGTTGATTGCCCATTTTCAAGGTTATACTTTCTTCTGTCTCAGCCATTTTGATACCAGCTAGCTTCTTGTCATTGTCCAGAGAAAGGGTAACTACACCAAATCCCGGAGCCAATCGCTTACTTGGATCAATCACAGCTTCAAGCAATTGTTCCCTAGTTAAACTGGCTCCTACACCATTTAACTTTGGACCGGCATTGCCTCCAAAATCATCATAAGCATGGCACTTAATACACTGAGCTGTGGCGTGTTGAAAGAAAATCTTACGGCCTTTCACAAGGTCACCACCATATAAACTCCCACTATAAGAAGCCAGCAAGTCATCCTGACTCATGCCCTCATGCACTTCATTGTACCGGTCTTTTAATGCTGCATCTTCTCTTGTTTCCATTGCCTCGAAAAATTCAAGCTCAATGGCTTGGGGCAGCTTTCCATTTTCGAATTGTACCAATAGTTTTTCAAACACTGGTTTGGTACTATTTTGGTCAAGCTTTGCTAAAGTATTTACCGCTGCTTGCTGTTCTTCTACTGTTCTTTTCTGGATGACTTCTTCCAAGAGGGCTGCTTTTCTCTCATCAGGAATAGTCAACTCTTCCAAGAGGTCCAATCCAGCTACCCTTACACTTCTTTCTTTATCTGAAAGCGCTTGCTCTATTGCTTTATCCATTGGTGACTCAGGAATTTTAGCCATCGCTCTTAAACTTTGCGCCCTAACAGCTGCATCATTGTCATTGGTTAGCACCGTGAGCAATTGTTGACTTGCTTCAGAAATCTTTAACTCACCTAAAGCATTTACAGCTTCTTCACGTATTAAGTGACTCCTGTTTTTCGTCAAATCCAATAATACTTTGGCGGCCGAAGCCTGAAATCCTGCAATATCCCTATTGAATTCTCCTCTGTACCATCCATCGACTCTGTCTAGGACAGAAGGTGAATTCCATGTACTCAATGCTGCTATTGCTTCAATTCGCATGTCTTCAGGAGCATTTCCCTTGTTGGCATAGAGCAATAAGTTATTAAAGCCTTCTTCTGTTCCCCATCTCAAGTTTGCATTGATGGCTCTTCTGATCAAAGGTTCAGAAGTAAAATCTCTTGCAAGTAATAATTTTCCTAGTTCAGGAATGGCTTCCTCTATAGAGAAATCATCGTTAATTGCCCTTGCTGCTTCTGCAATGATGTATTCGTCTTTGTCATTTAAAAAGGCTACGATTCCTTTATCCCTTAACCTTCTCAAAGCAATAACAGCCCCAAGGCGAACTGACTCTGAAGGATGCTGTGATAAATCCCCAATATCTGAAGGATTCCCAACCCTAGCTAAAGCAAGGCTACCCACGTGCCTGATATACAGGTCTTCATTGTTATTTTCTTGAAGAAGGTTAACGATGGCATCAAAAGCAGCTTCAAACTTCATTTTGCCCAATGCTTCTGTAGCAAAAAATTGCACCCTTGGTTCATTTGAACTTACTAAAGGTAAAATATCCTTGGCGGCTGAGGAATATTCCAAATCCCCAAGCCATTTTGCAGATTGAGCCCTTATTTCAACATCACTGTCTTTCAAATAAGGCACTAAATTTTCAGCAATTTCAGGGCTTTTCCTGGCTAGTTGAGAGATTCCCCAAATGGCATGAATTCTAGCCAGTTGATTCTCTTTCTGTGCCAAAACAGAAGTAAATACTTCTAATCCGTCATCTCCCCTACTTGCCAATTCAAACTGTGCTTTTTGCCTTACACGCTGGTCTTCAAAGGCCAATAAGGAAATCAATTCCTCTTTGGATAAGTCAGCATAATTTTTAGCTAAATGAGCTGCAGTAGTTTTACGAATTTCTGAAGTAGCTGTATTGTCTGTGAATTTCCATATCCTACCATAGCCTTTGTTTACCCATCCATCAATCCAATCTGAAAAATACAACGCTCCATCAGGGGCAAAATCCATTCCTGTAGCAAGAATTCCAGTTAAAATCTGTTCTGTTTCTCCCATTTCAAATCCTGCACCTTTTGGTTTCAGATCAAAAGCATGTATACCAGATCTGGCCGCATTTCCACCAAATTCAGCTACAAAAAACTTGTTTTTCCATTGCTCTCCAAGTCCCGTTCCTGGGTTGTGTTGCATTCCTGTAGGCCCATTTACATAATTGGCAATGGTAGGAATAAAGTAAGCTGCCTGATCTTCGTTTCTAGGAAGGTGCATTTTTTCATCCATCCATACCTTGTATCCATTGTTTTTGGGATCTCTGTACTTACCAAACTGCCAATTGATACGCCATCCAGTATCTGAACCTTCCACCAAATAAACGATCCGTTCTCTTTCTCCCTTATTGTCCCCATCATTGTCTACACTTATAAGGTTGCCGTAATCATCAAAATCAAATTCGTGGGTATTCCTTACTCCATAAGCAAATATCTCAAAGTCGGAGCCATCTGGATTGGCTCTGGCAATTACCCCACAGTTGGGATAATCAAGAAGGTTACCATTATTGTCTTTACCACTAAACCCAATGTCACCTATTCCCCAGTAAATTTTACCTTCAGGCCCTACTTTAAGACCTGACATATTGTGTCCTCCAAATCCTATATGAACACCAAATCCATGGGCGAGCGACTTCTTTTCATCCATTAAGCCATCTCCATTGGTATCTGTCATCCTCCAAAGATCCGGGGCAACTCCTACAAAGAGCGCATCGTCATGGTACAGAACGGCACCTGCAACATCTGAAGTCTCCTGATTGAAATCACTGGCAATTAATTGGGAACGGTCTGCCCTGCCATCACCATCCGTATCTTGGATTTTGAAAACATTTTCCTTTTCAATCGTAAGGTCTTTCCAATCGTGAGAACCATCGCCATTAATATCCGGCAACCATTTGTTTTTGTCACTGTTTTCTGGTGCAAGTTCTTTATGGATAAAGGCTTTCCGATCTTCCACATTTTTGAAACTTATAGATGAAATCTCCCAATCCTGATGGCTTCGGATATCAAATTCAGAAATTTTCCTTCTATTGGTCTTTGAATAGATGGCATTGCCAAAGTCATCTATTTGAAGTGAAATGGGATCTGCTACCAATGAATCCACTGCCCAAAGATCCAACTTAAGATCTTTATGAAACTCCGGGTTTACCAAACCTTCAATAGCATTTGTTTGCTGGTTGACCTCCTCTTGGGTTAATTGTTTCACTTGAAGAGGAACAACCTTTTCACCTGAGTTACAAGCTGTAAAGCAAATGCTTAATAATAGGTAAAAAGGTAAAAAATTAAAAATTTTATATCGTTTAGTCAATTCAATTTTTCTCAACATGGATAACTATAATAAAATAATGAGATGAGTTTTTTTTAATTATGTTCATTGGAACCAGCAATTTATTCTTCTTTATCCAGTGTAACCAGAAAACTTAATAAATCTCGGATTTCTCTTTTTGTTAATAAGGCTTTCATGTCCGGCATTGAGGACAAAGCATTTGACCTTTCATTTATGGTTTCTATTGCAATAAGCTTCTCAGGTTCATTACCTGTTTTTATTGTAAGGTTATTTTCGTCTTCATTTATTACAATTCCTGAAACGCTTTTACCAGTATTTAGTTTTAAAGTAACCATTCCATAACCAGGAGCAATTCGATTACTTGGCGCCACCAATGCCTCTAGCAAGAGCTTTCTGTCAAGTTTGTTGGCAATCCCATTTAATCTTGGTCCAGCAATACCACCAAAATCATTGTAGGCATGACAGCGTATACACTGAGCATTCTGGTGTTGAAAGAAAATCCTTCTTCCTTTGGCTGCATCCCCACCATAAAGACTACCGTTATAGCTAGCTAAAACGTCACCAGCATACAAGTTAGTATTTATCGCTTTATACTGAGTCAACAAATCAGAATTCCCTAATGTTTCAAGTGCTTCACTTAATTCCAATTCAACAGCAGCAGGCAATTTTTTATTTTTTAATTGATCAAGTAATTTTTCAAAAACGGGCTTTGCATATTCTTCCTCTACCTTTCCTAAGGTAGTAATTGCCGCTTGCTTCTCTTCTACAGTTTGATTCAGAATCACCTTTTCTAATAAGCTAGCTACTGTTTGTCCAGATAAACTCGTTTCTCCTAAAATCGCCAAACCAGCGACCCTTACCCTTTTATCCTTATCCGTTGTTGCTTGCTCTAGTGCTAAGTCCATATTATCAGCACCTGATTCTGCCAAAGCTTTTAAAGCTGCCTCCCTTACTAGTGGTTCCCTATCTCTTTTTAATAGGCTCATCAATTTTTCGGAAGTATCAGCAATCTTTAATCTTCCAATTGCATTTACAGCCGTAACACGAAGATCAGGGTCTGAATGATCCAGAAGCTTTAACAGTGGACTAGCGGCACTTTGCCTTAGTGAATTTACATCTCGTGAAACATGCCCTCTATACCTACCATCTACTCTATCCAAAACCGATGGGCTATCCCAGGTCGAAAGGGCATTTATGGCTTCAATACGCATGTTTTCTGGTGCAGATTCCATAGATATAAAACGCAACACCTGATTGAGAGCTTCTTCATTCCCAACCCTTAGATTGGCATTTATCGCTCTTCTAAGCAAAGGCTCAGAAGTCAGGTTTTCGCGTCTTAGTACTTTCCCTAAAGCAGGCAAAGCACCTTCTATAGAAAAATCATCATTAATAGCCCTAGCTACTTCTGCCAATATGTATTCTTCTTTGTCTTCTAGAAAAACAGCAATTTCCTCTGCCTGCATGCGTCTTAAAGCTACCACAGCAGCTATTCTTACCGCCTTGGAAGGATGTTGATATAGGGCTATTACAGCAGCTACATTACCAATCCTTGCGAGGGCCAAACTTCCTGCATGCCTTAAATAAATGTCTTCATCATTATTGGCTTCTAGGAATGTGACAATCGGCTGAACAGCAGAAACAGCTTCAATCCTACCTAGTGCTTCTGCAGCAAAAAACTGAACACGAGCAGATTCATCTTGAAGTAAAGGTATCAATTTAGCTTCTGCTTCTTTATGACGAATATCACCCAACCATCGTGCGGCCTGAGCTCTGATTTCAGGATCAGCATCTTCTAATAGTGGCACAAGTAATTGCCCAGCATTGGCCTCTCCTGATCTGGCAAGTTGTCCGATGCCCCAAATGGAATGAACCTTCGCCATTTGTCCCTTATTTTCTGCTAAATTAGCCTGAAATATTTTCAGACCTCTACTCCCTCTTTTGGCCAATTCAAATTGGGCCTTTTGCCTAACTCTCTTGTCAACGAAATCAAGGAGTTCGCTCAATTCTGCATCTTCTTTCTCAGCATAATCAGCCTTGATTAAAATCTCAGTATCTTTTCTCAATTGGCTGTTGACAGAAGACGAATCATCCAATTTCCAGATTCGACCGCTATCCTTCGTCCCCCATCCATCAATCCAATCAGCGAAATAAAGCGTGCCATCGGGTCCAAAATCCATTCCCGTTGCCAAAATACCTCCCATAATTTTTTTGGTCTCCGTCATTTCAAACCCTGCTCCTTTTGGAGCCAATTTGAAAGCATGGATACCCGACCTTGCAGGATTACCTGCAAATTCAGCAACAAAAAAAGTATTTTTCCATCGCTCACCTAGTGCAGTGCCTGGATTATACAACATGCCTGTAGGGCCATTGATGTAATTTTTTATTGGTGGAAGGAAATAGGCAGCCTGTCCTTCATGCCTAGGCAAGTACATCTCCTCATCCATCCAAACTTTGTAATTGTTGTTCTTAGGGTCTCTGTATTTCCCGAATTGCCAGTTAATCCTCCAACCTGTATCAGAGCCTTCCACCAGGTAAACTAGACGCTCACTTTCACCTCTATGGTCACCATCATTGTCAACACTTATAAGGTTCCCATAATCATCAAACACAAATTCATGGGTATTTCTTACCCCCATGGCAAAAATTTCAAAATCACTGCCATCAGGGTTGGAGCGAGCAATTACGCCCCTATTTGGATATTTATAGGTATTGCCCTCTTGGTCCTTGCCATTAAAACCAATGTCCCCTATTCCCCAATAAACTCTACCATCAGGCCCCATTTCAAGACCTGACATTCCATGCCCTCCAAAACCTATGTGTACACCATACCCATGGGAAATGGATGCTTTATTTTTAGTCAGACCAGTTTTAACATCCTCCTGAACTCTCCACATATCAGGAGCAGCACCTACGAAAAGGTCATCTCCATATTTCATCACTGCCCCTGCCACATCAGTGACTTCTTCATGCAATTCCTCAAAAACCAATTGGTAGCGATCAGCCAATCCATCTCCATCAGTGTCTTCCAGACGATAAATATGGTCTTTTTCAACGGTCATGTCTCTCCAATCATGAAATCCATCTCCATTAAGGTCCTCCATCCACTGGTTTTGATCGCTGTTTTCTTGCGAAAGTTCTTCCCTTAAAAAAGCACGCTTATCTTCAATGCTTTGCAGTCCTATAGATCTGATTTCCCAGTCCTGATGCCTCCTGATTTCATGTTCGGAATTTTTCTGCCTATTGGTACGGCTATAATAAAGCCTTCCTTGATCATCAAAATCGATAGAAATAGGATCAAAAACCAAAGAATCAGAGGCCCAAATATTGACAACCAAGCCTGAGTCCAAGGTTGGTTGCACTATTTCCTCAATTTGAGATGCCCAATCAAGGGCATTGGAAGGACTTATAGTACTGATTTTTAAATCCTGTTCTTCTTTGGAGCCACAACTAAAAATTATAAATACGCTCGCGGCTAAAAAAACCTGCAAAGGCTTTTGTTTTATCACATTCAATAGATTCATAGGTTATTTTCTGGTCATATGATATTATGCAACCTGAGAAAAAGCCTGATTTTTATACAAGACTTTAGTCTCAGTAATTATTGTTGCGTATATCCGATTTTCCCCTCTCCTTTACATAATAGTCTTGAAATCTTAGACATCCTTAAACCACTGGCCCACTAATTTAGCCAATATTCAAGACCAGAAATATAAGGAAAAGATCATTAGTTGAAAATTAAATTTTTATAAAGGTAAGAATCATCAGCTAATGTTCATTCCCAGCCTTTTTAATGGTCAAAGCAAGGTGAGAAGGGTCACGCAATTTTTGTTCACAGTTATTCAATGACCTGAAGTTATGATAAGCGGTTTTCCACACATGGCCTTTCTGTGCATCTTTCAGTTCTGGTTGTTTATCCAACCCACCAGGATACCATTCTCCGTTTTCATGATCAATTAGGTATTGTTTTATATAACTCCATTGAAGTTTAAATTTTTGATAATATTGCAATGGATCATTGGGGTATAAATCCGTCAAAATTAAGAGTGTATTAAGCCCTTCTGCCTGAGCCCACCAATTCTTAGTATCCTTTACAACTCTTGGAGTGGACTCTCCTGGGAAATAATAGCCCCCATCATAAAACCCACCTTTACTTTCATCCCAACCAAACCTAAGGGAATGGTCTACCATTTTCTTCCCTATTTCCCAGGTAGCATAATCTTCCTCAATCCCCAAAACATGAGAAGCTTCCATCATCAAATAGGCAGTTTCAACATCATGTCCATAGGATACATGGTCTATAGAATGGTGTTTCTCGATGGCTTCTTCCCCTTCATTCCTAAAGCTAACGGGGGTCCAATCAGCTTGCAGAAAAAGCTGTAGGTATCCCTCTTTCTGAACAATCCTGTCTCTGATAATGGCCAAAAGCTCCGTAGTTCTTTGTTTAAGTAAAGGGTCTTTCCAAACTACATAAAGTTCAGTAAATGCCTCTAATAAGTGAATAGAACTGTTTTGGTCTTTGTACCCAATGGTAGCGGTAGATGGTGTACTGTTATCTCTTGCCAGAGGTGTGCCATCTAATGCAAGGGATTGAAAATAGCCCCCATAAACCGGATCATAACTGTGCTCCTCTAGCCAATAAAAGGCCTTTTTTGCCAATTCAAGCACTTCTGGATCCGATGACACTTTATAATAGGCAGCAAGACCATATATACCAAAAGAGTTACCATAGGCCGTTTTGGCCCCCAAACCACTTCCTCTTACCTGACCATCACGACTTAACAAGGTGTGAAACCCACCATTTTCTTTGTCCCAAAACTTATCTCTCAAAAATGTATACCCTAGCCTTGCTCCTTTTTTGTAGTGATCAGTACCTGGACTTCTCTCTATCATTTTAGACAAGGTCCACAAATGTCTGGCTTGTGAAACAATCATCTTGTCCTGATTTTCAGTGGCTTTAAATGCAGCATCAAAAGAGCTAATAAAACCTCCATATTGGGTATCATAGGCCTTGGGGTACCAGTGATTGATTAATTCATTATTGATGGAGTAAGCCATTTCATTTGCCAATTTAATTCTTTCGGATTTTTGGCCTAGAATAGGTTGTACAAGACAGGTAATAACAATAACAACAAGGGAGAGGAACTTCATAAAATTTTGGGTTTAAATAATTACTTAAATTTAATTTCATTCTTTGGGATTTCCAACTAAGTAAATTTTAAGGCGATAAAGGAAATAAATCTAAAATGGAAAGGCTATTTCAAAACAGTTCAAAGTTGAATAATTGGTTTTTATTTAACTATTTAGTTATTAAACTGGTAAAACAATTGGTAAACTGAAAAACCCGTTGTATATTTATATAAATATATAATTCGAGTCAGTATGGAAAAGTTAACCAAAAAGGAAGAAGAGCTAATGCAAATCCTTTGGCAACTTAAAAAAGCTTTTGTAAAAGACATTGTAGCCAAATATCCGGATCCTAAGCCACATTATAACACCGTTTCTTCTCTTATAAGGGTCTTGCAGGAAAAAGGAATCGTTGGATTCAATGCCTATGGAAATACCTATGAATATTATCCTTTGCTTAAGAAAGAAGCTTACCGTAAAATTTACATGAAAGAAATTGTTAGCCAATACTTTGACAATTCATTTCCCAGTGCTGTTGCAGCCTTTGTGAAAGAGGAAAAGTTGGATGAAAAAGAAGTTGAAGAATTGATCAAATTAATACAATCTAAATAAGTTATGGAGGCTCTTTTTATATATTTATTGAAGTTATCGATCTCTACCATTGTATTGTACCTCTCCTACCATTTTTTGCTAAAGAGGTATAAACAATTTTCATTTAACCGCATTTACCTACTGCTTGTTCTCCCATTGTCACATATCATCCCATTGATACAAATACCTGTCAAGGAAGATCTTTCAACAAGCACTGTGCATATCAGCGGAATCAATTCAATTACTTCAAGTTCAAGTGAAATAATTCAGCAAACGAGTGATGATGAAACCTTTAATTGGCTCTTCCTATTAACTTTAATTTATAGTATTGGAATAATAATTGGTCTTGCAAGATTTGTTCTGAGCTACTTTCAAGCATATAAGATTTACAAAGCAGCAGAAAAAAACCAAGTAGAAGGTCAAACGGTCTATTTATCTGAAAAAAACATTCGCGCCTTTACCTTCATTAATAAGATCATTATTGGCAAAAACATCCTTCATCACCCGGACTTAAAAATGGTAATAGACCATGAAAAGGTGCACCTCAGGGAGAAGCATTTCATTGATTTATTTATGATTGAATTGTTATCAGCCTTCCAATGGTATAATCCGGCAACCTATTTGCTCAATAAAGCCATTAGATTAAACCTCGAATACCAAGTTGATGCCAAAGTAGTGGAAAAATCGAATATGAGGAAATACCAAATGGCATTGATTTCTATGGTCAGTGATCGAATGGCCTTACCTCAATTCACAGAACTCAATTCTAATAACCTCAAAAACCGTATACTCATGATGAAATCTCCAAATACATCGAAATTTTCAAAATTAAGGAAAATAGGGCTGCTTCCTATCTTTCTAATCTTGTTGGCAGGCTTATCTGAAAAAACACCTACAATTGAAAAAAGTGATAGCCTGGAAAAAGACTCAATGGCAACAGAAACAAAATTAGTCAAAGAAAACTCATCAAATAATGAGATTACTACTATAGACGAAATGACTAGGTATTTTTCCAAATCACTAAGGTACCCTGAAGAGGCGAGAAAATTTGGGCAGGTTGGATCGGTGACTTTATATTTTAAAATAAATAACAATGGTGAATTGACAGGAGTTTATGAAGTGCAACCTTCCGGAGATGTTTATTATTTACCAGATGGGAACCTAAAACGAGATCCCTTTAAAAGGAATGACATTGTAATCGTCGGCTTTGTGAGCAATCCATTAGAAAAACCAATACAAATTAATGAATCAAACCAGCATCCAAGATTGTATGAGGAATGCAAAAGAGTAATTAAGGATCTTCCGATCCTCAATATTGAAGAACTTAAAGGCAAAACGGTTGAAATTGAATTTAGATTTAAATTGAAAATAGATAAATTATAGAGGATAATTTATCTACCCTCTTCCAAATCAACCAAAAGCACTTTCCTCGATTTTTTGAACTTTATGTTAAAAAAAAACCTGCAAACAAATTAATAAACCCTTTTCATTCCTTCCTTTTATCAGGATGCCTTATATTTGCGCACGCATAATAAAAAGCCAAGTAGAATGAATGATTTTATAGCTGAATTAAAGTGGCGGGGCATGATACAGGACATGACCGCAGGATTAGAAGAACATATACAAAAAGGAACAGCAGCAGCCTATCTTGGTTTCGACCCTACTGCCGACTCACTTCATATAGGCCATTTGGTTGGGGTAATGACCTTACTCCATTTTCAGCGCTCAGGGCATCAACCCGTTGCGCTTATAGGTGGAGCTACAGGTATGATTGGAGATCCATCCTTTAAATCAGCTGAAAGAAACCTATTGGACAAAGCTACCCTGGATCAAAACATTGCCGGAATTCGTAAGCAATTAGAGAAATTTTTAGATTTTGATGCAGAGGCATCAAATAAAGCCGTCTTGGTTAACAACTATGACTGGATGTCTGAATTTTCATTTTTGGAATTCATCCGAGATGTTGGTAAGTACATTACCGTCAATTATATGATGGCAAAAGATTCTGTAAAAAGAAGGCTTGAAGATGGCAATGGATTGTCATTTACAGAGTTTACCTACCAGTTGATTCAAGGGTATGATTTTTATTACCTATGGAAAAACAAAGGATGCAGCATACAATTAGGCGGTTCTGATCAGTGGGGAAATATTGTGACGGGTACTGAATTGATCAGGAAAAAAGAAGGTGGAGAGGCTTATGCCCTAACTGTTCCGCTTATTACAAAAGCTGATGGAACAAAATTTGGGAAAACTGAAGGTGGCAGTGTTTGGTTAGACCCAGAAAAAACTTCCCCTTATGCATTTTACCAGTTTTGGCTTAATGTTTCTGATGAAGACGCATCCAAATACATCCGGATTTTCACCACCTTGGACCAAAAAACTGTTGAGGATTTAGAGAAAGAGCACCAAGAAGCGCCCCATCTTCGGGCTTTACAAAAAGCCTTGGCAAAAGACATCACCATTCTGGTTCACAGTGAAAAAGAATACGAGGTGGCCCTTAAAGCTTCTGGAATTCTTTTCGGCAAATCATCGCTCGAAGATTTGGCTACCTTGGATGAGCGTACTTTTCTTCAGGTTTTTGATGGTGTAGATGTGATTGAAATGGATCAAGCTACCTATGAAAATGCAGAAAGCGCTCTTGATTTATTGACCTTAGACCAAACAATTTTTAAATCTAAAGGTGAAGCCAGAAAAATGATTCAAGGGGGTGGAGTATCTATTAATAAGGAAAAGATAGAAAATCCAAACAACAAGGTGGAGACAACCTTGCTCCAAGACAAATACCTTTTGGTACAAAAAGGAAAGAAAAATTATTATATAATCAAGGTGCTTTCCTAAGCTATAATTTTAGGAAAGATTTATTATACGCATAAAATAGAACATGGGCGTTTACGAAAGACAGCAAAAAGAGAAAAAAATCCTTGAATCAGCCATTGTCTTGTTTGGTGATAAGGGACTCCATGCCACCAAGGTCGAAGACGTAGCCAAGAAAGCCAAAATAAGTAAAGGTCTTGTTTATTTTTATTATAAAAGTAAAGAAGACCTTTACATGGCCATTACAAAAAAAGGTATTGAAGAATTAAAGGAGGTCTTCAATAAATCTTTCGGTAAAGGAAAAGACAAAACAGGAATTGAGGTAATGACCGATTTGGTCAATGGCTATTTTCTATTTGTACAGGAAAAGAAAGTTTTCCATGATGCCATTCTCTACTTCCTATCAGTTTTGGAACTGTATCAGCAAGACCAGGATAAAGTAAATCCTTTGCTTTTGGAAAGTCAATATTTTAATAAATTGCTCCAAAGCCATAACGATTTGGCAAAAATTGGTATCAAAGCCATTTCACAAGGGATCAAAGATGGCAGTATGCGGCCTGACCTACAAGCAGATAGTACTTTCTATACCATTTGGAGCATGTTAATAGGCTATTGCAAATTGAACGGTTCAGTCAACTTAGAGCCCAATGACATAAAAATTAATAGTGAGAGTTGGAAAAATGGCTTTAATAAAATCCTTTTTGAAATTCTAAAAGGGACCAATAACCCATTCAAAACCCAACCCGTCCAAGGAAACCTCTTTTGATGCTCGTCCAAGAACTTGAGAAATAAAACCCTATAGTCCTCAAAGCCAAAAGCTAAGTCATCAAACACTAGAGAATCCATTTACCTAAAAGAACATTAAACCTCTTAATATAATTTTGAAGGCTAACCTGTGGGTTCCCGGCAGCTTTTCCTGTTCATTTTGACACTTGAGTTGCTAAGTTTAAACCCGGATTATGTAATAGGATTCGTTATAGCCTGTCCCGTGTTTACGGGAAGTGGTGTTAACACAATAAAATCAGGCCATTTGGAGACTGAGTCATAGCACCGCTATGGTGAAGTCGATAAAGCACCGAAGTGACTGATTTTAAAGTGATTCCATCAGGTAATAGGAGGGTTAAACGAACTCAAAGGACAAGGCCCTGAGCAATTCCAAATGTAAAAAGGCTGTTCTTGGCCCAATCAAAAATTCCGTATAATAGACCTCAGGTGATTTTTTAATCACCATTTAACATTACTTTTTTTTATAATTTATGTCAGGTAAAGCTTAGCAATCGACATTTATTTCAGCTCACTCCTATCTCTTGCCTGTAAATACCTATGAATCGAATTTAACCTGGACTATGAAATAGGATTTCTCCGCCATGACAATGGTCAGGGATAAAGCTTATAGCGTATTTACGGGAAGTGTTGCATTCACAAGAAAATCAGTATTTTAAGATATTTTATCAGCACCGCTATTGTAAAATTGAAACAGCAACGACTGGGTATTTTGAAGCGATTTCAACACGAAATAGATTGTTTATTAACTATTTCGGGTTTAATAAACCACTAAATATTGATTAACAATAACGTCCCTAGGTGAAAAATAATTAAAAAAAATATGCTCACAGGCCATTAGGCATCTTTATTGTGTATTTGTAAATAGGACACTAAACTAAATACAATACTATGGATCTATTAATCGGAGCATTAACAATTGTGGCAGTATTAATTGCCCTTTATCTAGTTTACAATAAAATATTCAATACCAAAAAATCAAAAACGGAAAGTTCGCAGGAAATAGCTGCAAAAGAGGTTTTAGGAAAAGAGGTTTCTAAAATGGAAAATAAACACCTTAAACCTCAAGTGGAAGATGATGCCAAAAAAGATTAACAAGCTTCTAAAGGCAATGGATCATCTATTATGAGCTGGATTCGAAATAAAATTAGCCTATTCAAATAAACATGAGTCAAGCCTATGTCTAAGGCTATTGTAAAACCCGAGTTTAAATTTTAAATTTGGTAAAAGCATATTTCTGACTTAATAAAACGGAATTTTTATGGATTTAAGTTCTCTATTTTCATTACATGGTAAAGTCGCTATTATTACAGGAGCAAGTAGTGGCATTGGTTTTTCAATTGCCCATTTTTATGCTGCTGCGGGAGCGAAAGTGGTGATAAATAGTAGAAACCAAGAGCGGCTTGATGAAGCCATCGCCAAACTCAAAGAAAAAGGCTACGTAGCCATGGGGGTTGCAAATAACATAGGTTATGAAGATGATCGAAAAAATTTGATTGAACAAACAGTCAATAAGTACGGTCAAATAGATATTCTTGTTAACAATGCGGCAACAAACCCAGTATATGGAGCTATCGAAGACACTGACCTAGGCGTCTTCGATAAAATCTTGGATGTGAATCTTAAAGCACCCTATGAATTATCGAAATTAAGTCTGCCATTTTTAAAACAATCTTCATCAGCCTCCATCATAAATATTAGTTCCATTAGTGCTCTTTCTCCGGAGAAAGGATTGGGCCTGTACAGTGTTAGTAAATCTGCACTTGTAGCCTTGACCAAAGCCTTTGCTAAGGAATGGGGAACTTACAATATTAGGGTAAATGCCATTTGCCCTGGATTGATTAAAACAAAATTCAGTGAAGTACTTTGGTCTAATCAAGAACTTCGAGAAAAGTTTTTAGAAGCACTTCCATTGAAAAGAATTGGAGAGGAAGAGGAAATTGGTGCTATGGCTTTGTTCCTAGCTTCTGATGCCTCAAGTTATACTACAGGCAGTATTTTTACCGTAGATGGGGGTTTTCAAGCTTAGTCACTAGTCAAATAATTCTATTGTTAAATACCTTTTTCTGCAAGACATGGGATCAATTAATGTTTATATATGATTCTATCATATGCGCTTTAAGTATTTTATGAATGTCAATTTAACCCGAAATATGCAATAGACATTCTATTACCTGCTGAAATCGCTTTAAAATACCCAATCGTTGCTCTTTTCAATTTCAGCATAGCGGTGCTATGCTAAAATCTCCAAACAGCCTGAATTTCTTGCGATTGCAACACATACGAATCCTATTACATAATACGGGTATAAATACAAGTATTACAAGGCTCAAGACATCATAATCTCGAAGAAAAACTGATCAAGGCAAAAGGGCGGTAAAAAAATTGGCGGAATTGTTGCGTAAATCGGAGCAATACCGCCATTAAATTATCGCTTAATTCAATGAAGTAAGCTCAGCAATTAACTATTCTAAAAGAAATTCATTGGTATTTCTCTTTAATTGAAAGTAGTCAAAACTATAATTTCAAAGCAGTTTAAGCCCTTTAGGACTTGGATCACTCTTGCTCTTCTTCATCCTCATCTTCATCTATTTCTATAAGTCGTACTTTTACAGCTTCTTTGATAGGTGTCACATGTCCACCTATATTTTCAGCTATATAATAGGTCAATTGGGCACCAAAAAGGAAGATGACAACGGAATAATAAACCCAAATCAACACTACCACCAAAGACCCTGCAGTACCATAATAACTGCCTACATCTGCATTACCAAGATACAGCCCTATAAGAAGCTTCCCCAAAGCAAAAAGAAGCATAGTAACGAATGCACCCAACCACACATCTTTCCATTTCACCTTGGCATCTGGAAGAATTTTATACATAAGGCCGAAAATCAAAACAAAAATCCCTTGGGTAACCAGAAAATTGATGACTGAAGCCAGTTTTAAGGTGCTGCTGTCAAACAAATCAGAAAAATAGTTCAGTAATATCACTATAAAGGCATCTGCTAAGAGAGAAACCAACAGTAAAAAGCCAATTGATGCCACCATGGAAAAGCTAAGCACCCTATTAATTATATATTTTAAGAGCCCTTTTTCAGGTTTAGATCTAATGTGCCAAATGTGATTGATGCTGTTTTGCAAACTTACAAATACCGTAGTTGCAGAGAAAATGAGTACCGAAATACCGACAATTCGAGAATAAAATGTCTGCCCACTTATGGCCACATTCGCCATAACATCTTCAAGAGTAGATGCACTTTCACTACCCATTAATTTTGTGACTTGTGCGAATAGCTCTTCTTTTACGGTATCCTCATTTAAGAGCACAGAAGCAATATTGAGTATGATTATCAATAAAGCAGGAAGAGAAAATATGGTATAAAAGGCAGTAGAGGCAGCAAAGGTAAAGGAATCATTTTTCCCAAAATCTTTAACTCCATCTATTAAAATCTCAAAAACAGAATATTTTTTAAGGCTTTTTATTTTACTTTTTATCATTGCGTCTTCAAGTAATTTTCAAAATTTATGGTACCAAAAATCATTCCCTATTTTAAAAATTGGTCAATAACCTCACC